>JAABUZ0100003839.1_pt1 | contig 21528 bp, 21 predicted proteins | sample 5562091 | NCBI WGS metagenome assembly JAABUZ01 (sample SAMN12813069, study PRJNA571459) | rock metagenome | isolation source: Antarctica rocks | place: Antarctica: Victoria Land, Linnaeus Terrace sud | collected 2015-12-21
CTCGGTGGTGTTCTACCCTTTGAAACTCAGAACTAGGTCGCCCTAGTGCGCTATTCAATCAATTGCTCCTCAGAACCAGCGTTTTCCGAAGCCCCGTCCTCGGCTCTGCCAGGGCGGGGTGATTGACACGACCGATAGACAGGTTGCATCGCCAATCCTGCCAAACACCAACTTGAGCCACCAACTAAGAGCATGGTGATCGGCCATCCTAGCAATAAGGTTAATCTCAGATCCGCAATATGCTTGTCCATGTCATTGAGCGATCGCCCCACTTGCATATAGCCCCACTGATTGTCCTGGGTATGCAGCGATAAGGAAATTTGGCGATAACGATTGCCTGTAGAGTCTTTGAGCGTTTGCCAAGCCGACTCTGGGGAGGTAATAGGTAGTCTCTACAGCAGCATTGTGGCGCAGGAGCCGTAACAAATGCTGCACCTCATTATGGCAATGCCCTAAGAACAATTACTCGGTCTCGACCAGAACTGTGACAGCAGCAACAGCAACTAGCATTTCGTCATTTTTGTCATTGAGCGAGGCGATCGCTCGACCCTGAACTACCATACCCCCGGACTCGACGGTGAGAGTTTTGCGACCAAAGGGCAACACAGCCAGTACCTCTGCTTCCCGCACTTGCTCAGGGTAAGGTACTGCCACCTGTACTTCAACAATCATTTGCTCTGGGTCACTCAAACCAGCTACTTCCCAGACACCAGGCAAGGCATTATGAGCAATGGCGTTACGTACAGCCCTTGCTGCTGCGACTGTCGGTTCCTGCCCATGCTGGTCTACTCCCATGCCCATCTCAATAATCAAGCGTTTACGAGCCAAAACTACCTCTTTTTGATCAACGTTGAAGCTTATTTCGGTAAGACTGACGGGCTGTTTCTAGGTGAGTGGTCTGTTTCTGTGTGTAGCCCCTGATTAATTTTAAGAACAGGTTTAGTCCAAGAAAGCCGCCGGCGCTGGAGAATTTGAATTTCTGTATTCAGCCTGGACTGTCCTTGGTAGAAAAAGTCTTGGGAGTTGGGTTGAACCAAGTCATGGGACAAACGTTGAGCTTGTAGAGGATGGAATTGCTGCCCAGCATTAGCAGAATTCTGTCCACCCATTAACAAAGCCGCCGAAAACACAAAAGTGAAAGCTTTTGTGAGGCGGGTAAATATCAGTTTCACAATTAATCAAAACTCCAGTCGAATAGCAAACACAGGAAGACCAAAATCACGCTAATCGCGTAAAATGCGCTAACTACGTGGGTTTCTGACCAGCCAGAAAGTTCAAGATGATGGTGGAGTGGAGCCATTTTGAACAAGCGCTTGCCGATGCCATCGGGGCCTTTGGTCGCTTTATAATAGCCCACTTGAGCCATCACTGAGAGGGTTTCCACAAAAAATATACCGCTGAGAACAAAGAGCGGCCACAGGGTGTTAGTCAGCAGGGCTACAGCAGCTAAGGCCCCTCCTAGTGCCAAAGAACCGGTATCCCCCATGAAGACGCTAGCAGGGTTACGGTTATGAACCAGGAAGCCTAAACAGCTGCCACTCATACAAGCGCAGAAAACCATTAGTCCAGCTGACGTTGGAGCAACCAGGGCACCTAATCCTAGTAGTGCGATCGCACTGGTTCCAGCTGCCAGTCCATCAACACCATCTGTCAGGTTAGTGGCGTTACTTTCTGCCACCAGCACAAAAACCGCTAAAGGCCAGAACAACAACCCTAAGGCGAGGGAAAAACCAAAGGGTAAAGCAATCGTCGTGATACTACCTGATTGATTCCACGCTAGCCATAGACAAAACAGTGCGGCCTCACCGATTTGCAACGCCAGTTTCAGCCGGGGCGAGATGCCGTTGTTTGACCGGCGGCGCAAAATCTGCCAATCATCCAGCCAGCCAATCGCACCATAACCCAGTGTGAGTGCACAAACGACAACCACCTCTGGGGCAAAGCCAGACCACACCAAGGCAGCTACCACCGCCACAGGCACAAAAAACACCCCGCCCATCGTCGGGGTGCCTGCCTTTTTCAAATGAGTTTGGGGACCATCCTCCCGGATGACTTGCCCGGTTTTCAGCCTCTGGAGTAGCGGCACTACCCAGTAGCCCAACCCAGCTGTTGCCAGGGCGCAGATCCACAAGGGCAGGGTCAGCGATAGTCCTTGCCAGGATAAGCGGTTCGCTGTCCAATCTATCGTCAGTGCCGCCACACTTAGCACTACACCTATTAATAGGAGCAGGCTGGTTCCAGAGAGTTTGAATGACCAGTCGGAAGATGATTTAGCGTCATGCATTTAAATACGGGCATCTACTCTTCTAAATCCACCACATCGTCGTCATCGTCGATATCGTAAGTGACATCCTCAACATCTATCAGCCCTGAGATTTCTGGATCTTCTTCTTCCAGAAACTCAGCAGGCTCTTGAACGTCGCGTGCTATTATGCGACCGTTTGACTCCAACCAGTCTAGGAGCGAAGTCTCATGTCTTGAGGGAATCAGGGCAGCTCGCTGATTGCGAGGTTCTTCACGCAGAGAAGTGTTGAGCATAGAGAAATTCAGCTGGAATAAACCGCTCTATATTAAATATCTCAATAAAGTCTATCACTTGATCGATAGGAACTGGGTTATTAGTGTCAAACAAGATTGAGGACTAGGATTAAGTAAGAGGTGATGGCCTCATCGAGGTTTATCGACAGGGATTCGACAGAGGTGACAGGGTATGATTGGAAAAGCAGCACTAATGGAAGCGCTCGCCGGTAAAAATCGCGGCTTACTGGCAACTGAGCGGGATAAGCAATCTATCTTGGTAGCGATCGCTCAGTTGGAAGACCGAAACCCTACCCCCCGTCCGGTTGAGGCTAGCGCTCTACTTGATGGCAATTGGCGATTGCTCTATACCACGAGTAAGGGCCTATTGAACATTGACCTGCTGCCATTGTTAAAATTGGGACAAATTTATCAGTGTATCCGCGTTAAAACTTATAGCGTCTACAACATTGCTGAGGTTTATGGCGTGCCTTATCTTGAAGGATTAGTCAGTGTTGCCGCCCGGTTCGAGCCGGTTTCAGAGCGTCGCGTTCAGGTAAAATTTGAGCGGTCAATCTTCGGTCTGCAACGCTTAATCGGCTATCAGTCCCCAGAGGATGTGATCGAGCAGATTGATACAGGTAAAAAATTTGTCGCCATTGATATCAATCTTAACAGCCGCGAACAACAAGGCTGGCTTGATATTACCTATCTCGATGATGACCTTCGAATTGGGCGCGGTAACGAAGGTAGCGTATTTGTGCTAACTAAAGTCAGGAGTCAGGAGTCAGGAGTCAGGAGTCAGGAGTCAGGAGTCAGTAGGATGAATTCATCACTACTTCATACTTCTACCTAATATCCTTATGCGATTATCCCAAGGGCAACTGAACTTGTTAGAGCGTTGCCCCCGTCTGTTTCAACACACATACTTAGACCAACTCGGTTCCCCCACTAGCCTAGAACAACAGGAGCGGCAAACTTGGGGGAGTCGCTTTCACCTACTGATGCAGCAGCGAGAACTGGGCTTGCCCATAGAGTCACTTGTCCAGGAAGACGCCCAGTTGCAACGCTGGATGACAGCCTTTGCTGGTGCAGCACCTGAAATTTTGACGCCCCCAAATAGCCAAACGTTCCGCGAAAGCGAACATTGCCGCACGCTGAAAGTCCAGGAATATTTGCTAACGGTTGTCTATGATCTGTTGATTGCAGATGAAAGTCTAGCCGAAATTCTGGATTGGAAAACTTATCCCAAACATCAAAACCGCCGCTGGTTAGAACAGAACTGGCAGACACTTCTCTATCTCTATGTTTTGGTTGAAACTAGCGACTACCTGCCGGAACAGATTTCAATGACTTACTGGTTTGTCCAGTCTCCGCAGGAGCCTCAAAGCCTTAAATTTACTTACAACACCACCCAGCATCAGCAAACTAGACACAAACTCAATCGGCTGTTAAGTCAGCTGAGTGATTGGTTGCAACGCTATCAGGCGGGAGAGCCATTCCCTCAAGTAGGGGAAGGTAGCGCTCTGTGTGATTCATGTCAATTTGCCGTTCGGTGTGAGCGCGATCGCTACAGCAAGGACTCCGTCCTACGCTACAGTGGACAAGATGCCCTTAGTAGGGATTGGCTACCAAATCTGGCTAATATTCAGGAAGTAGTCCTGACTCCTGACCCCTGACTCCTGACTCCTGTTCATAACACCTATGGCTGAGCAACAGCAGCAATGGATTCTGGCACCAACGCTGCCGCCAGAGTGGTTCATCCAAGCAGTGAAAAGCTACGCGCCCGATATGGTTGGGCATTATGCCGCCCAGCTATTGTGGCAGCGAGGGATTCAAGACTCGCAACAGCTAGCTGGATTTGTGAACCCTCACCTGTATCAACCGGCAAGTCCGTTTGAATTTGGGCAGGAAATGCAGTGGGCGGTGGAGCGTTTGCAACAGGCACGCTACGCGAGTGAAATTGTCGCTATTTGGGGAGACTTCGACGCCGACGGCATCACAGCAACTGCTGTTCTTTGGGATGGCTTGGGACAGTTTTTTGCTCAAAACACAGAGCTATTTTACTACATTCCCAATCGCTTGAGTGAATCCCACGGTCTTAACTGCCGAGGAATTGAGGCTCTAGCCCAACGAGGAACTAAGCTGATTGTTACCTGCGACACTGGCAGCACAAATTTAAGTGAAATTGAGTATGCAAACCGGCTGGGGTTGGATATAATTATTACAGACCACCACACGCTGCCTCCAGAGCGTCCACCAGTCACAGCTATTATCAACCCCCGTTATTTGCCAACAGAAAATCATCTGTTTCATCTTTCAGGAGTGGCTGTTGCATATAAGCTGGTGGAAGCCCTTTATCAAACGCTGCCGAATGTTCCTCAACAACCCCTAGAGGATTTGTTGGATCTGGTAGCAATCGGCCTAATTGCTGATTTGGTGCAGCTGAGTGGGGATTGTCGCTATTTGGCTCAGCGGGGTATTGAACGAATGCAACAGGATTTGAAACAGCCGCCAGCGGTGCGGCGGCGTCCTGGCGTGGGGCGTTTGTTAGAGTTGTGCCAAAAAAGTGGCGATCGCCCCACAGATATCTCTTTCGGTCTTGGTCCTCGAATTAATGCTGTTAGTCGGATTCAAGGCGATGCCTCTTTTTGCGTCGAGTTACTCACCAGCAGCGATAACGCCCGTGTAAATCAGCTGGCTCAAGATACGGAACTGGCAAACGCCCGTCGCAAGTCGTTGCAGAAAGATGTTACCCAACAAGTTAAACAAAAGCTGACTCAGCTAGACTTATCAACGACCAGCGTCATCGTCTTAGAGGATGCCCAGTGGCCTGTAGGGGTGTTAGGTTTGGTGGCTGGGCAAGTAGCACAAGAAACAGGTCGTCCGACAATTTTATTGAGTACGGAGGCGATAGGCGAGACCCCTCACCTTGCCCGTGGTTCTGCCCGTTCTGTAAATCAAGTTGATTTATACCAGTTGGTGAAAGACCAGGCACATCTGTTGGATCGCTTTGGCGGGCATCCCTTCGCAGCTGGGTTAAGCCTGCCAGTTGAGAATATCCCTTTGTTTACACAGGCGATTAATCAGCGACTGCGGCAGCATGGTGGCATCTCAACGCCTGTGGTGCAGGCAGACCTCATGGTGACAGTGGCGGACTTGGGAAAAGACTTGTTCCGGGAACTGAAACTGCTGGAACCATGTGGCATGGGGAACCCTGTCCCGAAACTCCTTCTGCAAAACTGCTGGTTTGAAAATGCTTGGCATCGGAATCAGCAGGATTCGCAGGGGAAAAAGGTGCAGTACATCAAAACGGAGTTTGACATTCGGGATGACTCCACCGGAAGCCGCTTTGCCGGTGTGTGGTGGGGACACTACAAAGATGAATTGCCTCTGGGACGGTGTGATTGCGTAGCAGAAATAGATTACAACACCTACAAAAAGCGCTACGAGATCCGACTCGTTGCGGTACGTCCCTATACCCAGAATGCTCCCTTGGGCACCACCTCAACCCAGCTGGACTGGATTCTGGACTGGCGAAGAGGATGGGGATCACAGGAACAAGTCCTGCTAGTCCAAGAGTGTCCTACTAACTGGGATGATTTGCGAGCCTGGTTGCGGAAAGCGCTGTACCTGAAACAACAACTTGCGATCGCATGGTCGGAACCACAACCAGTCCCTCCCAAACAAATATGGCTTTCTCTGTTGGGAATTGCTAAATACCTCAGCCGCACCGATCAAACTGTCACCCGTGTGCAACTCCACCAGAAGCTGGGCATTGGCGATCAAGCCTTGTACTTGGGGTTTCAAGCCCTCACCCATTTAGGCTTTAAAGTCAGTTTCCAAGATCGGTCTTTTAGCATCAGCTCAACTCCGTTAGTAAAGCCAACAGTTTTAGACTCCGACTGTTTGCAGGCAATTGAAAAATTCCTAGCAGCTGTGCGAGAAGAACAATTCCAGCGTCAGTATTTCTACGAAGTTCCCCTATCTACTATTCAAGCAATTGCGTCTCTTACCACCTGCAATTAGCTGGATGAATTTTGATGCCGAGAGACTCCGGCATCGAAGCTAGCTTGTTTAAAAGTAAAGTTATACTATACTTTTACAAGCAGCCAGTCAGCAACGACAAGGTACAGTACGGCAATAAAGCGGCAGAATCCTGTGACCGCTATTTGCCAGGACACTGGGTAAACTGTCACAAAATCGCTGGAATCTGGTAGAGCGCTCTGACTAATGTGAAACTAACTGTTTTAGGAGTAACAGCGCCGGGATTAAATTGTAATTTAAAGTTAAAAATGAGTAGCCGAGTGTAGCATCGGTAGGGATGCAGACTCAGGCTTGTGCTTTTGGCTAAATGAATCAGCTGTCAACATTCCAACTACCCCCCTTGCACTAATCTCGATGCTAGAATCTTCAAGACGCTTCTCGCTGCTCCAAGTTGCCTTGTTTGGTGGAGCTATCGCTACGACTGCTAGTTTGTCTGTATTCGGTCCAGTCTGGTGTAGCTCTGTCCGCGCTGCGCTACAAGACAGTCCAAAAGCCGTGGTTGATGAAGTCTGGCAACTCGTTAACCGCGAGTATGTTGATGGCACATTCAATCACGTTAATTGGCAAGCAACTAGACAAAGTCTGTTAAGCAAAAACTACACCTCCAATGAACAAGCCTACGCTGCCGTCCGGGTAGCTCTAGCAAAACTGGGAGACCCCTACACTCGCTTTCTAGACCCCAAACAATATGTAGCACTAACTGACCAAACATCTGGGGAACTATCCGGGGTTGGGATTCGGATGGAACTGAACGAAAAAACCAAGCGGCTCACCGTTGTGGAAGCTCTAGAAAAGTCCCCCGCACTCAAAGCTGGCATTAAAGCTGGGGATCAGATTTTGGCAGTTGATGGTAAAACTGCTATTGGAGTGAAAGTGGAGGATGCCTCAAAGCTGATTCGCGGCAAGGCAGGTACACCTGTCACCTTGCGGGTTGGGCGGCAGGGGCAGGGCAACTTTGACGTGAAGCTGACACGCGCTCAGCTTGAACTGGCAACAGTTAGTTACACCCTCAGGCAAGAAGGCACTAGGCGCATTGGCTATATCCGCTTGCAAGAGTTCAGTTCCCACGCAGCCGATCAAATGCAGCGGGCAATCCACGAACTCAATCGCCAGCAGGTGAATGGCTTTGTGTTGGATCTACGTGGCAATCCAGGCGGTTTATTAGAGGCGAGTATTGAGATTGCCCGGATGTGGCTGGAAAATGGTGGAATTGTTCGCACGGTAGACCGTTTGGGTGAAAGTGAGCAGAGTGCAGCCAATCACACGGCACTGACAAAACTGCCTTTGGTGGTTCTGGTAAATGGCAATTCGGCGAGTGCCAGTGAGATCCTCTCCGGTGCCCTCCAAGACAACCACCGCGCCGTAGTCGTCGGCACTCAAACCTTTGGCAAAGCGTTAGTCCAGTCGGTGCATTCGCTCTCGGACGGTTCGGGCATGGCGGTAACAGTAGCCCATTACTACACGCCAAAGGGAACGGATATTAACCACAAGGGGATTACGCCCGATGTCAAGATAGACTTGACAGACGATCAACTGCGGCAGCTAGCAGCTAATCCAAAGTTGATTGGAACCCCTACTGATCCTCAATATGCGCGTGCGATCGCTGTCTTAGCCAGCAGCTCCTTTGCCCAGTCCCCGCAAAATCAACAGTTAAAACCAGTAAGTAGTCAGTGAAGAAAGCGTCAAACTTTCGTTAGATTGGAAAAAAGTAGCGTCAGCAGGAAAATTTACATGTCAGCACAATTGTTACTGGTTGACGACGAACCGGGATTGCGTGAAGCCGTCAAAGACTATCTGCAAGAGAGTGGTTTTACCGTTCAAGTTGCCAGTAACGCCCGTGAGGGCTGGGATTTGATGCAGCAAAAAACACCTGACTTGGTGATTTCCGACGTCATGATGCCCCAGGTGGATGGCTATAAGTTCCTCAAGCAACTGCGGGAAGACCCTCGCTTCAAGACTCTACCGGTGGTGTTTTTAACCGCTAAAGGCATGACGAATGATCGTATCCAAGGCTATCAAGCTGGTTGCGATGCCTATCTCCCCAAGCCGTTTGATCCAGATGAGTTAGTGGCAATTGTCGAAAACTTGCTGGAGCGCCGTGCGGCGACAGCTCAAACTGCTGGCGAGGATGGTGAAACCCCTGATATTGCTGATCTAGCCAATCAGATTGCTCAAATTAAGGCGCTATTAACTCAGCGAAGTGCGATCATTCAAACCCCGGCACCAATCAAAATCGACTTGACGCCCAGAGAACAGAGCGTTTTGGACTTGGTAGCGCAAGGGCTAATGAATAAAGAAATCGCCCGTCGCTTAGAAACCAGCGTCCGTAACGTGGAAAAGTACGTCAGTCGCTTGTTTAGCAAAACTGGTACAAATAGCCGTACTGAGTTGGTTCGATTCGCTCTCGAACACGGCCTTGCTAAGTAAACCAGATCAAGTGCCGACTCTAACAATTTTTAAGAAACTTTACATTTGTTTAATTATTTGTAATATTTGGCTTACAGATGTAATCATGCTGATAAGTTTAATAAAATACCTGATAATTAAACGGCTCAAGCAATGAAAGTTTCAAAATCTCCAAGACATTTAGGTCAGTCAATCAGTATGGGAGTTCTGCTAGTGCTAGTAAGCGTTAGCGTCATTGCGTTTATGACGATGCAGAGTGGTGCTTTAGGATAAGCACTTCTCATTTTGTTTAAAAAGCTTTACAAAAAAGGAGTCAGGAGTGAATCCTAACTCCTTTCTATCGTTGTTAGAGGCGCTGGAGCAAGCTGAGGCCGTGGGTATCGGTGCCACAAGTATTTAATAAGCCATAAATAGCAGCCAGATGTTGCGCTTGTTCGGTTTCTGTCGGGCTGGGCTGCCAGGGGTTGGGGTTGTTGTAGGCGTAGTAAGTTTCAACGCCGTCGATGCCCACTTCGGCAGCAGCCGGGATGAGATCAAAGTGCGATCGCTTGTAACGAGCTGGGTGAGCTAGTACCGCCAGTCCCCCTGCTTGGTGAAGGGCGTCAATCACTTTTGCTGCCTGATAATCGTTGCCGCTGGCGGCTTGTCTTTGGAGATAGGGCGCAAGGACTGGGTGTGCTGGATCGAAGGCATAACCTAGGATGTGGACTTCGATGTTCAGGAGTTGGGCGTTGATTTCAACACCACTCCAAAAATCAGGGGCGATGTGAGCAAAACGTGGGTTGCTCAACTTCCAGTTTTCTAGCCAACGCTGGGCAACTTGGTAGCCGCCAAGGGTGTGGTGATCTGTGATGGCAAATCCTTTAAGACCAATAGCGATCGCCTGAGTCATCAACTCTTCCGGCTGGAACCTGCCATCAGAGTGGACAGTATGCATATGGAAGTTGAAATACCGGGGACAACTTCGTGCATTAATGGTCTGGAAGACTTGCTTCAAACGCTGGGGTGAAGCAGAAGTCTGGATAACATTGACAGCCATAACCAAGTTTTCATTATGTTAAGACTAACTTAGCAAAAGAAAACATTGGTGGCGATAACCGTTTGTGATCTTGTGCTGAAAGCTATACAGCAGCCCAAGCCGCTGCTTCCTCCCAACCTAGACCCCGCCTAGTAATGATTGGTTCGTCTCCTGTCAAGTCTAGGATAGTAGAAACCTGGGTTCTCGGTGACTCGCCATTGTCCACAATCACATCTACCAACTTGTCCAAAAGATCAAACAGTTCCACTCGCGAGATGTTCATTTCTGTTTCCACCGAGAGCGTCGCACCTGTCTCAACTTGGGAAATGGGAGCCGAGGTAGAAATAATTGGATTCCCCAATGCTTCCATCAGAGCCAAGCTCACAGAATGGTTTGGGACTCGAATCCCAGTGGTTTTGCGCTTAGGATTTTGAACCAGTCGCGGCACCAACTTTGTAGCTGGCAGCAGGAAAGTGTACGGTCCCGGAACCAACCGCTTCATAATTCGATAAGCTGTGTCACTCACCCAGGCGTAGGTTGCCACATTAGAAAGAGAGGGACATAAGAATGTCAGCGGCTTATCATTCGACAGTTGCTTAATCTGTCGCACTCGTTCCACTGCCGATTTCACATTTAAATCACAACCGATCGCATAAACTGTATCGGTAGGGTACAGCATCACTGCCCCATCCCGCAGCGCTTCCCTAATCTGTTCTATTCTGCGGGCTTGGGGATTGTCAGGATGAAGCGTGTAAATTGTTGCCATAAAAATCTTATCCTATGACAAAGCTAGCTTATCTTGAATGTCCAACTGGCATTGCCGGTGACATGTGCCTGGGAGCTATCGTCGATGCCGGTGTTCCCCTGGAGTACCTAATTGAAAAGCTCAAACCGCTGGGTATTGAGCAGGAGTACAACTTATGGGCAGAACCTGTCCACCGCAATGGTCAACTGGCGACTAAAGTCCATGTGGATTTATTAGCTGACCATCACCATCACGACCATGATAGTCATAAACACCACCACGGACGCCACCTACCAGAAATAGAGCGCCTGATTACAGCAGCTGAGTTGCCGCTACGGGCGGAAGCCTGGAGTCTGGCAGTGTTCCGGCAACTGGCAGAAGCAGAAGGGGCAGTACATGGCATTGCGCCACAACAGGTTCACTTCCATGAAGTTGGTGCTGTAGATGCGATTGTGGATATCGTCGGCACAAGCCTTGGATTGGATTGGTTGGGTATTGAGCAACTCTATTGCTCGGCGCTACCGACTGGCGGCGGCACGATTCGGGCAGCGCATGGCTGTCTAGCGGTACCAGTACCAGCGGTGTTGAAATTGTGGGAAATGCGCGGCTGCCCAGTCTACAGTAATGGCATTGAACGAGAACTGGTGACGCCAACCGGGGCGGCGATCGCCACTACCCTTGCTACCGACTTTGGTTCCCCACCAGCAATGACAATCGAGCGGGTGGGACTGGGAGCAGGTTCCCGTGATTTACCGATTCCCAATATCTTGCGACTTTGGCTTGGTGAAGTTAGGGTTCAGGCGTCAGAATTAATTTATCTTGGTGATACCAGCCCTTCTTTGGAAACCATATCTGTACTAGAAACGCAAATCGATGACTTGAATCCTCAAGCCATTGGTTATGTGTTTGAGGCGTTATTTGCTGCCGGTGCTGTAGATGTATTTACCCAGTCAATTGGCATGAAAAAGTCCCGTCCAGGGATTTTGCTGAGCGTTATTTGCCATCCTGAGCAGTTGATGAATTGTGAAACAGTCCTATTCCGGGAAACCACTACTCTTGGAATTCGTCGCTCCACCCAGCAACGCGCTATTTTACAGCGTGAAATTCAACAAATTCAGACGGAATATGGTATAATCCGCGTGAAGGTTGCCTGGATGGGAAAAGATGAAGAGAGGGCGATTACCAACGTGCAACCAGAATATGAAGATTGTGTACATTTAGCGCGACAACACAACCTCTCCTGGCGCGAAGTCCACCGGCTAGCGCTAAATACCTGGTATATGCAACATAATTCCGTCAAGTGATGACTAGCTGCTGTGAAAGAAAAAGTCAGAGAAGTTTGCATCCGTTAGACTCAAACTTCCCTGACCTTCCTTAATCCTGAATCAACTGAGTTAAATTTCAGTCTTCAGCTAAACTAATCAACGGCATCACCAACGGCATCACCCGTTTTATATAAGGTTCGCTGCGTACCCCTGGCAGCTTGCTCCACTTTGTCTTGAGCTTTGTCAACTACGTCTCTGCCTGCTGCTTTAGTATTTTCCTTCACATTCTCCGCTGCCTGCTTAGCACTGCTGCTTAAGTCATCAACTTTCTGGTTAACACCTCTAGTCAAGTCTTTGGTCGCATCCAGAGTATTATTCTTGACACCTTCAGCTGCCTGCTTGGTCGCATCCACAGCAGAGTCCTTGACATCTCCGGCTGCCTGCTTGACATCTTTAACAGCACCCTTAGCTTTTTCTTTCGTATCTTCGGTGCTTTGCTTTAGATTTTCGCCAGCCTGTTCAACATTCTCACCCTTTTTGTCAAGTATACGCTTGGTGTTTTCTCCCAGACTGCCCGTCTGGTCAATCATGTTATTTTTAGCGTTATCTACTAGGGCTTTGGCCTTTTCTGCTGTTGGATCAGCCTTGATTCTGGGGTCTTTATCGCTGAAGTCATTCATCCCACCTTGGTAGGGATTAGTTACAGCACTATCAGGAACCTCTGGTCTGGGATTCGTTCCTTGCATTGGGGTCTTTGCTTGGGTTGCACTGCTGCAAGCTGTGCTAACAATTAACAAAACCCCTACCATAAAAGCCATTAACATTTGACCCAGTCGAATCTTTTTAAGCAAAGCAATGACTCTGTTCATACCAATACTCCATGCCAAACTTTTGAGTGAGTTAAACGTCAAACACAAGCCGCCCCAACCCTGATAATTGCTTGTTGCTGACAAGGGAAAACGTTTCTCCCTTCAAAATTTACAGGAATTGGGGCAAAAAAATGATTTTTATTTTTGTTGGATGTTGTGCACGTCAGGAACTCTCGGCAATTCAGGTTTTTGACCTGCCTTATTGGCCTTGCTCTGAAATTCCGGTCTTTTGCCTGCCTCGTCTGACTTTTCCTTCAAAAAGCCCGTCGCGTCTTGGAATGCCTCCTTAACGTCCTCAATTCGATTTTCAGCTCGCTCTTTCAAATCCGGATTTTGCTGGTTTAGCCCACCGGCTTCAGCCTGCTCAAAGTCTTTTTCGGTTATTATTGGGAGTTCTGCCTGCTTTTTGGCTCTACCTGCTGGCGTCTCAGCACCGGAGTAAAGCATCTCGTCGTCTTTATTTAAAGCAATTAGCTGTTGGTAGCTTGGCTCCAGGTTGGCTTGGTCACCCTCAGTCTTGGCTTTTGTGGTATTGAATTTAGGGTCAGTGGACATCTTCGAGTTTGTATAACCGTCTCCACCCGACTTGTAAGGGTTGTTTGCACCACCAGCTTGAACCGCAGGATTGTCGGGATTTGCGCCTTGGGTCGTAGCACCACTACAAGCAGTGCTAGCAATCAGCAACACACCTGCCAGAAACACGGTCAATATCTGGCGTAGTCGCAGTTTTTTGAAGAAAGCCGTCAACTTATTCACAAAGTCCTCCTTTTAAATTCGAGCAAGCCAAATGTTTCGCTTAACAGGTTTCACTTGAAGCATGTCGCACTCTAATCAGCCCGACAGCTAGGCGGAACGAGTTGGCGTTATTGTTCTGGTGAGCTAATATTTAACCAACGATTGTCAAGAATACCAAAAAAAGTGCGATCGCTGTCTCTAGCAAAGGTGACATTCTTATTACCGCTTCCAAACCCTTGTTTTCTAACTCTAGAGAGATTCACACCGCACTACATCTAACCTGTGTTAGGGTGTTTTAGTCGAGCGCTGGCTTGACCGCCGGATGGCTCCAGAGTGCGAGGAGGCGTCAAATCCTTAAACAGTTAAAGCAATTTTGGTCGCGCCTGAAGCCTTACTGCCGCTGGGTAATTTTGGGCGGGACGCTGTTCTTTCTGGCGAAAGCCCTTAAGGATCACTGGCAGGAAGTAGCAGCCATCCGAATTGACGCAGTAGGATGGGCAATTCTGGCGATCGCACTGGGTGTTACCCTGTTAGCCCACATTTGGGCTGGGTGGGTGTGGACTTTGATTCTTCACGAGCTGAATCAACCCGTAAACAGATCCCAGTTCATCCAGGTTTACCTGAAAACTAACATTGCCAAATATTTACCAGGCAATGTTTGGCATTACTACGGCAGGATTTCGGCCGCTAAAACCGCTGGTGTTCCTCCCAGTGTTGCGACGCTGAGCGTGTTGCTGGAACCGCTGCTGATGGCATCTGCTGCCTTAGTGATGGCTATGCTTGCTATCCAACCCATCGGGGCGAATCGCCCTGTAATCCTACAGGCATTGCCCATTGTCGGTTTGGTTACCGTGCTAATAGCGGTTCATTCTCGGTTTTTGAACCTGGCAATTCGCTCCCTAGGCCGTTTGAAGGCAAAAGCAACTGGTAGCGCCGCTGAGTCCAGTGCCTTTGGGCTTGTACGCTATCCCCTCCGGCCTTTGTTGGGAGAGCTGGGCTTTTTAGGACTCCGTAGCATTGGGTTTTTATTAATTTTACTGGCTCTCAAATCTTTGGAGCTGAGTCAGATTCCAATGCTTGTGGGAGTTTTTAGTCTCGCATGGCTGCTGGGTCTGATTGTTCCCCTCGCGCCTGGTGGTCTGGGTGTTTTTGATGCAACTGCTCTAGCACTTTTGGCTCAACGCTTTTCTCCGGGTCTGGTTATCAGTGCGATCGCCCTGTACCGCTTGGTAAGCATTCTCGCTGAAGCTGCCGGTGCTGGACTGGCTTGGCTAGATGAACATCTTGACTCAGAGGGCAAGTAAAAGTCTTTTCCTACCGTCTTCGCATACTCTGCTTGGGGAATCAGTGTTGTATCTTCAACCATATTCCTAAATCTATGTTAAAAATTCTTGCATTTTAGTGTTAAAAAACTAAAAAAATCTAATTATTATACTGATGTAGCGTTATTTTAATGCTTGTTAGGAGTATGACCATGACTGCTGGTACCCTGCTGCAAGAAATAGAAAAGTATATCCCTATTGTGGGAGATATAAATATCAAGAAACCATTAGCATACCAAGCAACTCGTGGGGCGGTTGAGGTAGTCAACACAGTCCAAATGGCAGTGGCAGAGGCTTATATCAACGGATTAGAAGTTCCTGATTCAGTCCTAGAATCGCTTTTCGATACCTGTATGCCAATTTTTTTTCAGTATTTTCCATCCCTCCTGGCACCGTATGAATGGGTATTAAAAGAAACTGATCATCTCGCCGAAGGATCACGTGAACTAATGAAAATTCAGTACGACTTGCCTCAAGCCATGCTGAATACTATGTTGGGGGACTGGAAACTCATTTATCCTAAGTACAGCATGGGATTGTGGGAAAAAGGAGCATTAAACCTTGAGCAATCCCAGATGCACATGATTGATGATGTGATTGAAAAGCTAGACATCAAGGACGGAGACAATATCTTAGACTTTGGGTGCGGGTGGGGATGTGTTCCTAATTACATTCTTTCTAAGTTCCCCAATGTCAAGTTTACGGGTCTTAATTTGAGCCACGAGCAATGTGAATATATACGCCACAAAATGCAAGATTCTAAGAGTTATCTCAGTTCAGATCGGTTTACCCTATATGAAGGTGATCTGAATAATGCAAATTTCGAGACAAAGTTTGATAAAATCCTCTCGATTGGCGTTTTTTGTCATGTTGGTAACTTAACGGGAGCCTTTAAAAAATTAGCTTCGTTTCTGAAGGATGATGGCAAAGTTTTTATTCACATCATCACAGTCCGCATCCCTAACAATATGTCCAGCGTTTACACCCACAAATATATTTTCCCACACGGTCGTTACTGGAATTACAATGCAGTTCCCAGCCATAACCAAGACCTCAAAACAATTCAAAAATGGTATCTCAATGGCTTTAATTACTCTAAAACACTAGCTAACTGGTTACAAAATTTTGACGACAACCAGGCAACAGTAAAAACATTAAACTATGGCATGGACTATGCCACGTTTCGCCGGATATGGAGGTTTTATTTGATATGGTTTGTTCGCAATTTTGCTAGTTGTGATGGAGAATATAATGGTAATGCTCAATTTTTAATGGTTCATGCTTAGCCGGAAAAAGCTAGAGTTTCCCCTGCTAGGGGTTGAACGGCATAGTGTCAATTACATTCCTCCTCGCTTAGTTTGACACCTCGACCTGAACTAAACATTTCAGCAATGCTGGCAGCGAAAGGACGGCATGACCCCTGTGTCTTGCCCAGAGCGGTGCCTTAGGTGGAAGCGCTCCGACGCAATGCCCACGCTTCAAAGCTCGCACTTGTGTTGAGGGATGGACATCTTGCCCGTCCCTATTTAACTGGCTGAAGATGCCTTCTTCACAAAGACATCTTCATTCTGCTAAACCCTTGGATTCTTGACTGAGACGGCAAGGAACAGACTTTTCTCCTGACCAATCTGTCAACCAGAATATCAGACGGATGTCTCCGCTTCAGCCTTGAACACTGAGTTCTGACAGTTTCGGTTTCTGGCGCGAGCGAGAAGTTCTGTTTCACAAGGCACTCTAATCTTTGACGCTAGCTTCAGGAACTTAAGCATCCTGATGAACCAAAATGTTGGGTCTGGAAGATAGGCAACCTGGCCCTCTCGCACGGTTATGCCCTGCCGGGCTGACGACTGGAATGCATGATGAAGATTATGCCAGCCTTCACCCAGGGTCAGAAACGCGACGAGCCAATTGTTCCTACTGTAGTCGTCGGTTGTGAACGGTTGCTCGCCCACTATGTGGTTGAGTGAGTTGACGGTGGCGACACCGTGGAAGAGGATAGTCGTGCTGAGGAAAAAAGCGCCGAGATATTCTGCTCCACCCATGTAGTACGAGATCGCACCCAGAGCAACGGTGGGAATGAAGTGCAAACGGTCAACAATCTTCAAAACCACATCACTCTCAACATCGGTGGGAAGCTTTGAGGGAAAGAACTGTGGGGAGAATAGCCATCCAGCTTGAGACCACCAGAATCCTTTGATACCCTTGAAAGGCATATAGGGGGAATGAGGATCTTTATCCTGGTCTGCGCATTGATGATGGGCCATGTGGTGAGCTTTCCACCAACTTGGCCCCATCTGCCCGGCTGAAGCAGCTAAAATGCTTCCAACCCATAGAACTGAGGTTGGAGTCTGGTAGCTCTTGTGGGTGAGTAGCCTATGGTAGATGCCGGTAGTTGCAAGCATTCGGATTACATATAACAACACGGCCCACAAGGCAGCACCCCACGATAAGCCAGTAACAATAATAAGTAGGGCTCCTAAATGATTCACCACGATCAAAGTAGGACCTAGTATGTAAGAAATAATCGTGAGCTGAGAGTACTGCTTCATTAGTCTTCTAACGTCTTAAGCTGCAAAATAGAAACGGTGCTACTATGCCACGTCGGTGTAATAGTTGCAAGGCAGTCTGGAATTACTCATGCCCTGGCTGCTGGCGATGCTACTAGAGTTGTGAGGGATATGAAAAAGCTTTCAAAGCAAATTATCTGGAGAAATCAACAAATGATTTTATTGACATATTGACTCAGGGCAAACGCATCTAATTTTTACAAAAGTTTATTGACAAAAATATTAGCTTATGTATCTGACGACAGGATGGGATTTATCCTTGAGCTTATTTTTCTCTCGGTAGGTGTAAAGCAAAAATTAAAATTAAGTGCAATACCAATAAGTAACAGTTATTGCGATTATTTTTAGAATTATTGAGAACGAAATACTGTTATTGACAAGATGCGTTTGCCCTGCCTAACAAACTAATAACATGAATTAGACGGGGATTTCTAATTACGCTACCATGCATGATATTATTGGAGCTAAATAGCAAGAAAATCACGCTATTTCCCATCACCACTGCTAGCGGTAAATAAAGCCATAAAAGATATACAGGCCAGCGATCCAACTGTGCTGCGATCACCCAGCCCAGAATCAAGATTGTCAAATTAATGAACAAAATGACTAACTTACTCGGATCAGGGGCAAACGCCTCAACAGGAAGCAGAGGACGCAATTTCTTCGCATACTCGGCCTGGGGAATCAGCATCTGATTGTTAGTTTTTATCAACACTGCTAGTTTAAATAGGGGTCAAATAGCCCATACTGGCAATCGCAATATGGGGAATTTGCCGGTGGATAACTCGAAAACGGTTTAGAAGACTCAAGAACAGAGTCTGAACAAGTCTGCAAGGCACGTCTAAATATTTGCGGGGAGGTGACTAGAGATAGTTGCCTCCCCGCAGTAGCTTACGCAGGAAGCAGGACAGTGTCAATGACGTGGATAACGCCGTTGTCAGCAGCAACATCCGGTGTCACAACATTGGAGTCATTCACTTTGACGCCCGAGGATGCATCAATTTTCACAGTTGAACCTTCAACTGTAGTAGCCGACTTCAGCTTAACCACGTCAGCAGCCATCACCTTTCCTGAAACGACATGATATGTCAGGATCTTCGTTAGTTTTGGAATGTCCTTAAGCAATGCGTCTACTGTACCCGCTGGTAGCTTAGCAAACGCATCATCAGTTGGTGCGAAGACGGTAAAGGGGCCAGGACCTTTCAGAGTATCTACCAAATTGGCAGCCTTGACTGCGGCAACTAGGGTATTGAAAGAGCCAGCGCTAACCGCAGTATCAACAATGTCAGCCATGTGTTTCACCTTTTTTGTAGTTCTGTTAATAACTGTAAACTTATTTAAAATAAATAGTTTCTATCATTCGACAGTTGTATTATCTGCTTGTTTGTGTACGTTACCGGAACTAGGGAATTTTTATACATCAAAAAATCTGGTTTATAGACGTTTCGAGGTTTATTTGCAAAAATAAACCTCGACTTAAAGGGTAGGTTACTTAGTTACTATTTTACTAAGTGTGACTGTCACTACAAACAGATAGTTGCAAATGTAGTTACAGCAAAATTCCTCAGATTTCCAACATATCTTCATATATATCTGGACTGAAGCGATCGCACTTACTTGCTCATACCGGGTTGCGTCGTTGGTTCAGGAATTTTGGATGGGGGCAGAGGGACTTGAACCCTCACGACTTTTAAGGTCAACGGATTTTCATTCTCCTGCAGCTTTCGCTCCTGCCTTGTGGGTGTAACCCAAAAGCTTTGAGAATTGGACCCTCCCTTTACCCTCGCCTTCACGTTAGGGTAGCTCCCGTCGGGCCTCTGCACCTTCCGAAATTGTGATTTCGGCTTGGCTCAGGATTGCCATGTCTGTTGCCAGATTTAGGTTTCCCTGAGTTTGAGAGCAGTCACTTGACAAATTTCTCTGTCAAGGCTCAGTTTCTAAGTCCGTAGCGTCTGCCATTCCGCCATGCCCCCTGATTGTTTGTGCCTTCTGATTGCCGACACAGCTAATCATTATAGCTTATCTTAAGTGTAACTGTGAAGTGCAATCTGGCAGTAGCCAGATATCTGCCTTCGGACGATCGCCACCAGCAAGCGGTAAAATAAATTCGGCTAATGTTGCCTCCCTTGCAGGAAAGGCAAATAATTACAATATCGAAAGGAACTCACGGTTGAAGATGGATACGCTAACTAAATTTTTTCCATTTCCAGAAACAAGTATTTTTCTAGCGCTACTCTATCTGATTTTGGCTGGAGCTTACCTTATAGTAGTTCCCTTCCTGGTGCTGCTTTACCTGAAGCAACGATGGTACGTGGTTAGCTCGTTCGAGCGCGCCTTCATGTACTTCCTGGTATTCTTTTTCTTTCCGGGTCTGTTGTTGCTAGGTCCTTTTGTGAATTTTAGACCCCAGCCACGACAAATTCAGAGTTGAGTATTATATAGGTTATAGCTCTGATGCGACGGATTGACGCTATTGGGATTTGCTTGGGCGTTTTTGCCGCCGGTGGACTAGCTTATTTAATCTTGCAGGTGGCTGGGTTAGATAGTCTGGAAGCCGGTGTCTGGAGCCAGGTACTGTTGGTTGGTGGCTTAATTGGCTGGGTGGTGACGTATGCTTTGCGGGCTGTAGGACACAAGATGACCTATGACCAGCAGCGGCAAGATTATGAGGAAGCCTTCTTCCAAAAGCGGCTAGAGGAACTCACCCCCGAAGAACTGGCAAAGATTCAAGCGGAAATTGAACAGGAACGCTCGCAGGTGTAAGTTATTAGGATGACTTTGATTTCCGATTGCTTTGAGTCTTTGCACGCTCGCTCCCAGTGCGCCCTAATTCCGTTTATCACCGCTGGCGATCCAGACTTAGAGACAACAGCGGAGGCGTTACGGGTTCTGGATCGCAGTGGTGCAGATATAATTGAACTAGGTGTACCTTACTCAGATCCGTTGGCAGATGGCTCGGTGATTCAAGCGGCGGCAACCCGCGCGCTGCAACGGGGAACGAAATTGGATCAGGTACTGGAGATGGTGAAGGGTGTCAGCCCAGAGCTGCGATCGCCGCTCATTCTCTTCACCTACTACAACCCGATTTTGAACCGGGGGATTGAGCCGTTCTTAAAACAGCTGGTTAGTGCTGGGGTGGCAGGGCTGGTGGTGCCTGACTTGCCGTTGGAGGAAGCGCAAGGCTTACTGCAGTCCGCAGCTGAGTGTGGAATAGATGTGATTTTGTTAGTGGCTCCTACAAGTTCTGCTGAAAGGATTTTGGCGATCGCGCATAAATCTCAGGGCTTCATTTATCTGGTAAGTGTCACTGGCGTCACTGGGATGCGCTCTGGGCTAGAAACGCGAGTGCAAGATTTACTACAACAGCTGCGGCAGGTAACTGGTAAACCTATTGGCGTTGGCTTTGGCATTTCTCAGGTGGAACACGCCCGTCAAGTGAAAGACTGGGGAGCCGATGCGGTGATTGTGGGCAGTGCCTTTGTGAAACGCTTGGCAGATGGAACACCACAGCAGGGATTGCAAGCAATTGGTGAGTTTTGTCAAAGCCTCAAGGACGCTATTACTACCTCCTGACCTGAATCTCACGGTACGGATACTGCCGTTGAACCATCTGCACCGCAAGTGCTCGTTTGAGTTCTTTGGGATGAGGGGTCGTTTGGATGAACTGGGCAAGGACGTCCATATATCAGTTTTTGTCGATGGTCTAACTGTCAGTGTATACGACTTGTTCAACTTCTATCTAGGATGGCTATAGCCTCATAGCAAATTCGCAACTTTAGCATTATAATTTTCACGCTTGTTATACGTTACTCTCATTTACTATGTCACAGGATACCTCGGGTTCAGGAGCAAAACGGCGCTCATTGTGGCAACTCGCGCTCCAGGGAGTGGTCGATGGTGGCCCCTCTATGTGTAAGTAGGTCGGCGTGAAAGAACCAAAGTATGTAAAGATAAATAAATACGGAGTACACATGGACGGAGGTGACTAAGATATGGGCGCTCGTTTAAGGGTATTTCTGACTAGTGAGCAAGACAAA
>JAABUZ0100003841.1_pt1 | contig 21521 bp, 22 predicted proteins | sample 5562091 | NCBI WGS metagenome assembly JAABUZ01 (sample SAMN12813069, study PRJNA571459) | rock metagenome | isolation source: Antarctica rocks | place: Antarctica: Victoria Land, Linnaeus Terrace sud | collected 2015-12-21
CTGCGCGCCTGCGCCCAGGTAGAAGCCCAGCCGGTTGTGGTCGTGCTCGCTGCCGGCCGTTGTGTTCCAACCGGGCATCAGTCCGAGGCTGATCCAGTGCATCCCGTGTTGGGCTGCAAGCAGGGAGAGGTACTGCAGGGTGTGCAGCTTGTCGCCGCTCATCGATCCCGAGTTGGTGAACCCAGCGGCGAGCTTGTCCATCCACTCCTGCGTCATCCAACGGGTCGAGGTCGCTTCGGCGAAGACGTGGAAGGCCCCGGACGCCGACCCCATGTAGGTGGGAGTGCCGAAGATGATGGCGTCGGCCGCGTCGAGCGCGTCCCAGTCGGTCTCTGTCGGAACGGCCACGTTCACCATGGTGCAGTCGGTGTCGGGGACGGACTCGACGCCGTCTCGGACGGCGCTGGCGAGCTCAAGGGTGTGTCCGTAGCCGGAGAAGTAGGCGATCGCGACGTTGATGGACATGCAGTTTCCGTTCTCGTGTGGGTGTTGGAAAGGCGGTGCCAGCAGCAGTCCCGGAAGGGCGTTCGTCGCCGCGGTGTGGGCCGGGTCGAACAGCGTGACGCCATCGTCGGTGACGCCGTAGAACTAGCTCATTCGCATGCAGCCAAGCCCCTGCGCGCCCACGTCGAGACCGTCCAGACCCGGACGGACCTGCGTGAGCCGCTGCCCGTTCGTCATCTGACCCCCTACCGTTGTTGACACTGGCAACCATACATACGTGACGCCGTTAGATCAACGTCAACGGATTGCCGTTACCATCGGCAGGTGGCGAGCGACTCCGGTAGGACAACGGCAGGCAGCCGAGACGACCAGCGCGAACGCATCCTGCAAGCTGCGGCGAAGCTCCTGGCCGAGGTCGGCCCGACCGGCATCTCCACCCGGGCCGTAGCGGCGGCGGCCGGGGTACAGACCCCGACGCTGTACCGCCTGTTTCAAGACAAGGACGGGTTGCTCGACAGCGTCGCCAGCCTCGGGTTCGAGACCTACCTGGCCGAGAAGCGAGCGTTCGAGCCGAGCGAGAACGCCGTCGACGACCTGCGCCGAGGTTGGGACATCCACGTCGAGTTCGGGCTCACGAACCCCGCGGTCTACGCACTCATGTACGGCAACCTGCGACCCGGACGGCGACCGGCGGCAGCCCAGGAGAACCACGACATCCTGCGGCGCATGCTTGAGCGCGCCAACACCCAAGGCCGTCTCCGGGTCCCTGTGCAGGCAGCGACGCGCGCGATCGAAGCCTCCACCACCGGGGCGGTCCTTCTGCTGCTGGCGCAACCCGAGTCCCTGCGCCACCCACGGCTGATCAAACCGCTTCGTGACACGGTGCTCGACTCGCTGACCATCGAACCGGCGCCGGGCACGGACCCCGAAGCAATCACCTCAGCGCGCGCGGATGCCCTGCTCGCCGTCCTCACCCCACACAGCGGCCACGACCCGCTAACCCGTGAGCTATTCAGCCCGGCTGAGGCCAGCCTTCTTCGCGAGTGGCTCGCCAGACTCGGAACACACGAGCATCCCCAGCCCAGGTGTACTGACCGGGACGCGTTGGTCGAAGTCGTGTGACGACACGGCCTGGGCGCTGGGAAGACGCTCAACGAGCTCTTGGCGGGAACCGCTCACGTCGCGGGCGCTCGACAGGGGCCGTCCGATAGCAGGAACCCCACCGGTACTGGCCAAACCACTTCCCCAGCGACGAAAGTGAACGCAGAGCCATTTGGCCGGGATGTCGAAGCGCTATTTGGCCGGCGGGTGAGGCTTACGGATTTCGCTACCCAGCATCGCCGCTCAGCATCGGAGCGGCCCCGGCTCCCCTGGGGCTACTGGCCGGTGGTCCCGTCGCTGCTCTCTCGGATGATGTCGGCGGGGCCATTGTGCCGTGCGGCTCTCGGACCATATGCAGCGGGATGGCTCGTAGATTGACCTTCGCTCCCCACGAGGTTAGGACGATGTCGTCGAGTCCCGCGGCGACGACGATCTTCCGGGCCTGCTCGCAGGTTCTCCGTACCGATTGACGAGGCTGTCGACAGTCTCATCAGAGCAGCTCACGTGAAAGTCGGAGTCTGGATCGGAGTCGGTGAGCTGCGGCTGCCCGCAGGACACTCCGGCGAAGACTTGGACGAACGAGCCGCAATTAGTCTCGGCCAGGTGCTTCAGGAGTCCCAGGAGACTGCTTCAGGAGTCCCAGGAGACTGAGGCCAGAGGCAGGCATGGATTGCCGCAGTGCCTGGTCGTCCCAGCCCTCGAGCTTCCAAAGCAGCGTGGCGCGGTGATAGTCGAGTTGCTGAGGCATTGCCTCGCGTTCGGTCGCCAGGCGATCTCCAGTGGAGCGCTGCACCGGAGAAGCAGGGAGGCTGCCTGATATCGATCATCTGTCTTAAAGGGGAACCTGGAGGCTTGTCCTTCCGGCTGGTGCCCCGTCGGCACCATGTCCGTGATCGGTCGTCTACACGACATCGAGCGATCGAGGCGAGAAGAGGCTCCAAAGCCTCTCGCGGGTCGTGTCCGTGTTCTACCAGGTAACGCCAGGCACGTTTGCAGCATCCCGTCGGTCAGGTCGAAAGGTGCGCAGCCAGGTCCGTCGCACCGGCCGAACGCGGTGCTTAACGCGTCGAACGTCATCGGCCGCCCGGCCAGCAGCAGCCGCGGCCAGGGCCAGAAGTCCTCACCGCGACCCGAGACCAGCTCCGCCCGCACCGAGCGATCCGTGCGGCTTACGACCGCGGCGGCGGGCCGGCGAGGACCAGCGCGAGGTCGTGCTCGCCGAACGGCGCCACCGCGAAACCCAAGGTCTGCAGCACCTGGGAACAGCGCGTCGTTCATCACCGCCTGCAGCTCGGTGTGCACCAGCTCGCCGCGCACCTGCTCCAGGGTCCTCGGTCATGCTGGGTCCAGCTCACGATCACTGCGCCGCTGGTCGGGCTCGGCGTCAGGCACACCCCGCCCAGCGCTTGTCCGCGGCGACCCCGTCGCAGTCGTGCAGCGGGCGAGCTGCTCGCCCTGCTGCGCCTCGAACAACCGGTCCGCCGGTGACGGGCACACCTCGGCCGTCCCGGCCGGCCACCCGGTCGACCTGGGTCCGTAGCTACCAGTTCGGCGCAGCTGGCGGCGCTGGTCCTGGACCGCCCGCAGCCGGGCGACCAGCTCGGGTTCGGCGTCGGCGGCCTCTGGCCGGTCCAGCAGCCGGCCGAGCAGCTGGAAGAAGCGGGTCGGGCTCAGCCCCAGCACCCGCGGCGCCTGGTCGGCGACCCGGGCTGCCAGGCCGGGGCCGCGGGCCAGCTCGAGCACTGTCCGGTCGGTCTTGGTGAGGATGCCGGCCAGCAGCGACAGCTGCCCCTCCCCCGCCCTCGTCCCTGCGGGACGCCGGCGGCCGCTCACCGCTGACCCCCGCCACGAGGCGGCCCGACAGCTTCATCTAGGTCTCGGTCCGGCACGGCGCCGGTGCCGCCTGCGGTGACCGGGTCCGGCGGCCGGGGCGGCAGATGTCGGTACAGGCTGGTCCGAGCAATGCCGGTCTTGGCGACGATCTCGGCGATGGTGTGCCCGGTGTCGCGCAGCTGCGCGGCCCACGCCAGCTTGGCCGGGTCGACGAGGACCGGCCGGCCGGCCCGCCGGCCCTTGGCGGTCGCCACGGCGCGGGCGTGCGCGGCCCGCTCGAGGGTGTAGGTGCGTTCCATCTGCCCGAACAGCGCCAGCAGCACCACCGCCAGCTGGGCCATCGGATCGGCCGGGTTGGCCGAGTCGACCTTGATCGGGTCGGCCAGGTTGCGGACCCCGACACCCCGCTCGGCCAGCCCGTGGATCAGGTTCAGCGTGTCACGCACGGTGCGACCAAGGCGGTCCAGGGTGTGCACCACGATCACGTCACCGTCGCGGGCATAACCCAGCGCCGAGGGCAGCCCCGGCCGGTCGGTCGTGGCTCCGGACTTCTTGTCCAGGTAGATCCGCTCGGCCGGGATCCACGCGGCGGTCAGCGCGTCGACCTAGCGGTCGAGGTCCTGCTCTGCGGTAGAGACCCGTGCACAGCCCAGATCCACGGGAGGACCGTACCGGTAGCCGTCACGTACGGGATTTTGGGCACGCGGTTGTGGACCTGACCTGTGGGAGCGACTCGCCGTACTTCTCGCCCCCCGCAGGGCCGCCTTCACCCAGTCCCACATCCGAAGGATCCGGAACGGCAGAACCTACGCCGTCAGACGTCGAGCTATTGCACGCCAGTTACGCCCGCTGCCGGTCGAGCTGCTCGACTGAAACGTCCCACAGGCGGGTGGCTGTGGCGGGGTTGAGGGCGTAGTCGCATACCCTGTACAGTCCGTCGATGATCTGGGAAACGACCTCGGCCTCGTGGCAGTCCTCGAAGTAGCGGCCGCCGATCCCGGCCAGCCGGGTAGGTTGCCAGCAGTACCGACGTCGCGGCGCCCTGCCCGACGGTCTTGGCGGTCCAGCCGGCTGCTGCGGTGCTGGCCTTGGTGGCTGCCAGTTCGGCGGGGTCCCAGTGCCGCTGCAGGTTGGTCCAGATCCCGCCCGGCAGGAGGGCGTTGGCGGTGATCTCGTCACCGGCCCAGCGGTGGGTCGCCTCGACGGCGAACAGCACCTGGGCGGTCGTGGACTGCCCGTAGGCCGGGCCCGGGTCGTAGGGGCGGCGGTCGAAGCACAGGTCATCGAACACGACCGGACAGTTGCCGTGGCCGCTGGAGCTGACGGACACGATCCCGGGCAGCTCCGTAGGCGGCGAGCGCGTCATGAAGGCCGAGTGCGAGCGCGAAGTGCCCAAGGTGGTTGGTCGCGAACTGCACCTCCCAGCCGGCGGCTGTGTACGCCTCGGGGGTCAACATGACTCCCGCGTTGTTCACCGGCACATGCAGAGGCCTGGTGCCAGACGGCGACGAACGCCTGGACCGATCGGGGGTCAGTGAGGTCGAGCGGCGTCACTTCCACGGCCGGGTTGCCGGTGCTAGCGGTGACGTCGGCGACCCGCTGGCCGGCCGGTAGATCGCGTACAGCGAGCGTCACCGTTCGCTGCCGTGCTGGCCAGGGCACGGGCGGTCTCGACGCCGACGCCGACGCCGATGCCGGAGGCAGCGCCGGTATCGGTCGCGGTCCGGCCGGTCAGGTCGATGCCGGCGGCGACCTGGGGGGCGGTGCTGGTCGCACCGAACGGGGTCGTGATGCGAGCCGTGGGGGTCGTCGAGGGACAGGTGGCTGAGGTCGGGGTCAGCCGGGACGGGTGGCGGAGATGCCGCCGTCGACGTAGAGGGTGATGCCGTGGACCATCCGGGCGTCGTCGCAGGCCAGGTACAGCACGGCCATGGCAATGTCGTCGGGCTGGACCACGACACCGGCCGGGGTGCCGGCGGTCATCGCGTCCAGGACCGTCCGGGACGCCTCGTTGCCGGGCGTCAGGGTCGCGCCGGGGGCGACAGTGTTGACCCGCACCCCGCGCGGGCCGTACTCGGCGGCCCAGCTGCGCGTGAGCTGCTCGTCGGCGGCCTTGGTCGCGCTGTACATGGCGGCGTAGGGGTTGCCGACCTGCGCCATCCACGAGCCGACGTTCACGATTGCCCCGGTGCCGCGTTCGGCCATCGCCGGCGCGAGGGCGGCGACCAGCACGTGCGGCGCCCGGATGTTGACGGCGAGCATCGCGTCGAGGTCCGCGTCGCTCAGCTGCTCGGTAAGCGTCGCCGGGTAGATGCCGGCGTTGTTGACCAGGATGTCCACCCGCCCCCCGAGGGCGGCGGTGGCGGCGGCGGCGAAGGCGCGCAGGTCGGCGTAGGAACCGCCGAGCTCGGCCGCGACGAACACCGCCGTGCCGCCGGCGCTGGTGATCCCGTCCGTGACGGCCCGGCCGCGGGCAGTGTCCCGGCCGCTGACCACGACCGTCGCGCCCTCGCCGGCCAGGGCGCGGGCGATCGCGGCACCGATACCGCTGGTGGAGCCGGTGACGAGCGCGGTGCGACCGGCCAGCCGGGAGCTGCGCGACGCCGGGGAGCCAGCGGGTGCCAAAGAGGTCATGTCCTGTGTCTAGGCCACTCCGAGGACCGGGAACAGGTCACACTGGGCCTGGGCACGCCAGGACCACCCAGGCCGGCGCGACGTCTCCTACCGTGGCGGTGTGCCCCGCGACCGCGCCCCCCTCGGCAGGTTCCTGCGCGCCCGACGGGACCGGCTGACCCCTGCCCAGGCGGGCATCCCGGCCTTCCCCGGATCGCGACGAGTCCCCGGCTTGCGGCGGGAGGAGCTGGCGGTGCTCGCCGGGCTGAGCCCGGACTACTACAGCCGGCTCGAGCAGGGCCGGCAGGCCAACGTCTCCGACGAGGTCCTCGCCGCGCTGTCGCGGGCGCTGCGCCTCGACGACGTCGAACGAGCCCACCTGCGGGACCTGGCGCCCCAACAGAACCGCGAACCGGCGGTCCAGCCTCGCGGCAGCACCCCGACCCGGGTCTGCTGCGGCTGATGGGCGCGCTCGACCACCTCCCGGTCCTGCTGCTCGGCGACCGCGGCGACGTCCTTGCCCGCAACGCCCTGCTGCCAGCGGTCCTCGGCCGGCCGCTCGAACCCGGCGCCTCGTTCGTGCGCTACCTGTTCCAGGACCCGGTCGCCCGCGAACGCATCATCAACTGGGCCGACTTCGCCTCCGCCTCCGTCGCAGGACTGCGCCGCGAAGCCGGCCGGCACCCGAACGACCGCCGGCTCCGCCAGCTCATCGACGAGCTCCGCGCCGCCGACCCAGACGTCGCGCAATGGTGGGACGACCACACCGTGCGCGACTACGCCTCCGTCGCCAAACGCATCCAGCACCCCACCGCCGGCCCGCTCTCCTTCGACATCGAGATCGTCGGCGCCCCACACGAACCCAACCAGCACCTCGTCGTCTACACCGCGCAGCCGGACTCGCCCACCGCAAACGTCCTGCCGCTGCTGGCCAGCTGGGACGCCCACCTCACCAGCCCCACACAAGGCCACCCGTAGAAACTCGCCGCCGCCAAGGCAGCCCAGGCCGGCAAGCACCACGAGCCCGCCAACGATCCGCCCGGAGCGACACGATCGACACAGCCCGCCAGTACGACCGCGCCATCCAGAGCACTGCGAGAACTGCCGGGGCCGGTAGGGGTCGAGGATGACGTGCCCGCACCTGGTCCGGCCCAGGCTCACCGCTAGGTCCAGGACGACCTTGCCCGGGTCGTGCACCCTGCCGGCCGGCCGCCACGGGCGAGCGACGCCAGGGCACTGGTCAGGTCCCCTACACGTCACCGCGTGAATGGCCGAGGCTGGCGCGGACGAGGGCCGCTGCTCCCCCATTGCGGTCGCCGCTGTGCCCCCGGCTGGGGCCAGCGGCCGGCAGCGCTGGCGGTGCTGCTGGTGGCAGCGGTAGCGGCTCCCGGCCCTGAGCGGCCCACAGCCCAACGGCTGCAACGGTGACGGCGCCGGCCAAGAGGACGGTTCCGGTCGCTCTGTCGGGTCGCAGCAGCGGCTGGCCTCGTTCGGCCTGCCAGGTGAGCAGCACGACCAGCCCGGCGTAGGCCACGGCGCCCAGCCCGATCAGCCGTTTGACAGTCCCGTCGGCGGGGTTGGGCCAGTGGGTGTGCACAGCCCAGGCCAGCAGGGGGATGAGCTGCAGGGCGTGCAGCCCGACGAAGTGCGCTACCCGCAGGTCGCCGTGTTGGGTGCTCCATCCCAGCAGCGGCAGGCCGGGTCCGCCGTCGGGGCCGCCGTCGGTGTGCCCACCCCCAGGGTGGCCGTTGGTGTTCACCACCATCAGCGCGGCCTCGGCCATTCCCAGCAGGGTGACGAGCAGTCCGCCGCCGATTCCGTAGGACAGCCAGCTGGGCAGACCCGGCTGGCGCACGAGCAGCCACGCCGCCACCACGGTGGCGGCGAAGACGGCGGCGACCAACGCGGCCATGACCGCCACGACGGTGGCGTCGAACGGTGTGGCGAGGTTGAAGTGGCTGGTGGTACCGCGCAGGACTTGCACGTCGATGAGCACCAGCTCGGCGACCAGGCACCCGCCGGTGAACCAGGCGATGGCCCCTACCAGGGCTCCGTGGCCGTGGACGTGGGACAGCATCCACGCCAGCGTGGCGCAGTAGAAGGCGATGGAGACGCCGAACTTCGCCGGTTTGAGCCACGCCGGGGCTCCGGTGATAACTGTCCGGTCCACCGCGACGCCGACCACAGCAACCACGAGAGCGGCGACGCTGAGGAAGGCCGCCACCGTCAACGGCCTACGTACGCCCCGCGCCCAGCCCGGCAGCGAACCGCCCAGCATCGCCGCGACGGAGTCGACCACCTCAGGACCCGGCGGGTGCAGGGGGTGCGGTGGGTGCGGTGGGTGCAGAGAAGTAGTGGCCTTTGTCGAGGTCCGCCAGTAAGCCGGGTCCTGCCGGCTGCCAGCCGAGCAGCTGCCGGGTTTGGGTGCTCGACGCCGGGTTGTCCAGGGCGACGAAGGCAGCCAGGAAACCGAAGTGGGCGGCGGCGTCTTCGGGGCGGACGGGGACGACGGGCAGGTCGAGGTGGCGTCCGATGGCGGCGGCGATGTCGCGGAACGCGATGCCGTCGTCGGCGACGGCGTGCAGCCGTGATCCTGCCGGTGCCGCCTCGAGCGCCAGCCGGTAGAGCTGCGCCGCGTCGAGGGTGTGCACCGCCGGCCAGCGGTTGGACCCGTCACCGACGTACGCCGCGGCGCCTTTGCCGCGGGCGATGGCGATCAGGGTCGGGATGTAGCCATGGTGGTCCAGTGGGCTGTGCACGGTAGGTGGGAGCCGCACCACCGATGAGCGGACCTGACGCTCGGCGAGGGCGATTATTGCGTTCTCCGCGTCGATGCGCGGGCCGCCGGGTGCGGTATCGGCCTCGGTAGCGATACCGCTGACTCCTGCGAAGGCGAGGGTGAGGGTCCCGGAGGTGCCCACGAAGGGCTTGCCGGTTCCGGCGAGGGCATCGCTGATCGTCGCGATCGCCCGGCTGTCGGAGTCGACGGCGCCGGCGAAGTCTCCGGTCTGCATGGCGTCGTGCCGGAACGCCAGGTGGACGACCCCGTCAGCGGCAGTGGCTGCCGCACGCAGGACCTCGAGGTCGGCCAGGCTGCCGCGGTGCACCTCGGCGCCGGCTGCGTTCAGCGCGGCAGCGGAGGCGTCGGAACGGGCCAGGGCGAGGACCTGATGCCCCGCGGCAAGGAGCTCGGGGATGACGGAGGAACCGAGGTGTCCGGACCCGCCGGTGACGAAGACGCGCATGAGAACAACCTCCGGCTAGTGAATGGTGGTAGTGAAGGGGGTCAGCCGTCGGTGCGGCCGGCGCCAGGGACACGACGACCTTCGTAGCGGACAGGCACAAGACCTCTGCCGCCCGAGTGCTCGCGGACGGTCAGGATGAACTGACCTTTGAGGTGTCGGGCGGCGCTCAGAGCGTGGCAGTCGACCTAGACGTCGCACCGCCGGGGTCGTTGGGGTTCTGCGGCGTGAGGTGCTCGACGAAGAACTCGCGTGCAACGCTGATCGCCACGTCCTTCCAGGTCGTGTAGAGGGAGTAATGGTGGCCGGGCAGCACGACGAGCGACTTGGGCTCCCGGGCGGAGACGTACGCCTCGAGGGCGATTGGGAACGGGCAGGTGGTGTCCTGGTCGGCCAGGATCATCCGCAGCGGGGTCGGGGCGATCAGTGGCACAAGATGCCTGATGTCGTGCGCGAGCGTCTGCTCGAAGGACCGGAGCGTCACCCGCGCGTGGTCGTTGCGGCGCTCCTCGTCGCCGAACGTCGCCTTGTAGCTGCCGGCAGGCGTGCTCGGGTCCGCCTCCCCGAACTCGATGTACCGGGGCTGCTCGCCGAGCGCACGGTCGCGCCTGTCCTGGGCGAGCACCTGGTTGAACTGGCCGAGGTCGCTGCCGATGACCATCGCGCCGAGCTCGCCGATGTCGGCGGGGTCGCCGCCGGGGGGCACCAGGATGTCGATGACCGGCACCTGCGCGAGCACGCACGCGACGCGCCGGTCGAGCGCCGCGAGGGCAAGGACGTTGCGGCCCCCCAGGCTCGTCCCCCACACCCCGATCCGGTCGCGGTCGACCTCCGGCAGCGTCGTGGCGAACGTGACGGCGCTCCTCCAGTCCTCGATCTGCCCGCAGTGGTCGATCTCGTCCCGCGGCTGCCCGTCGCTGTCCCCGAAGTTGCGGTAGTCAAAAGCCATCGCCGCGATGCCTGCGTCGACCAGTGCGGTCGCCACGTCCGGGATGGTCCACTCCTTCAAGCCCCCGAGGCCGTGCGCGAGGATGACCAGGGGGTGCGGACCTGCGGAGGCCGGCGTGCGGAGCCGGCCGCGCAGTAGCACATCGCCGGCGGTGAACTCGACGTCCCGCTGTTGCCACGTCCTCTGCTGGGCGTCAGTCATTTCCGGATCCTCCTGGCCCTGGTGGTGGGCTCGCCCAACGCCGCGGTGGAGAGGGCCAGTGGCAGGAGGCAGGCGTTCTCGTACGGCAGCGAGGCCGGGATCGGGGACGCCAGGCGCTCGGGCGCGACGGTGTAGTTCTGGTAGGCGCCCTGGGCGGCGGTGTTGCTGTCCTTGTCGGTGCCGACGGCGTGGCCGGGCACCCGGTCGCCCACCGGCAAGGGCGTCCCCCCGCTGCCGACCTCGACGACCCCCCCGGCGACGTCAGAGCCCAGGACGCTGGGGTAGGTGAGCCAACGGTAGGCGACCGGGCCGCCGAGCTTGATGATCCAGTCGAGCGGGTTGACGGCCGCGGCGTGGTTGCGGACTACGATCTGGGCCTCACCGGGGGGTGTGTACGGCGCCGGCCCGATCTCGAGTTGGGCGGATTTCGCCGGGATCCATGCTGCGGTGTTGGTGGGCATCTGTTGCGTCCTTCGTCCTCGGAGCTGCGGATGGCCCGTCGGTATGTCATCGAGTGCCATGCCGGACGCTAGCACGAGACGGCACCAGGTGTCATCTTTGGGATGACTAGATCGAATGAGATGGTGGGGCTCAGGCGCCGGCGGTCGGGTCCAGCAGTCCGCGAGCCCTCTACCTCGAGCGCGGCTACGCCAGCGTCACCGTCGCCGGGATCGCTGCGAGCGCCGGCCTGACCCGCGGACCTTTTTGCGCGACTTCGCCGACAAGCGGGAAGTCCTGTTCGCCATGCGCACCGGCGTTTCAGCTCGCGTGGTCGAGATGGTCGGGGACGCCCCAGGGCACCTCGCCTCGGTCGATGCCGCTGTTACCGCCCTGGCTGACGCAGCTCGAGCACCGGGTCTGCACCGCAGAGGGTTGCCTGGGCAGGTTCAGTCGTCGCAGACCGCCCAGCGCAGGTGTGCGAGTACGTCGCGCATGAGCGCCGAGAAAGCCCGGGGCTCATTCGACTTGGTCCACTGCTGGAAACGCGGTCATGAACGCAGCCACACCCACCTGGGCGACGAGCGTGGCGGTGAGGTCCTCGACATCACGAGCGTGCGGGGGCACCCGCGACGGCTGCGGTCAGCCCATCCATCTTGATCAGTTATCGCTCGCGCAGTTGGGTCACTGACCCGACGATGCGCTGGCGCCGGCGGACCGGCTCACCCCAGTTCGTCAGGCTGGTGCCGGCCTCGGCGAGGGCCTCGGTCACGACGTCGAGGGCGCCATGGTCGTTGGGGCTGCGCGCACTGCTTCGACGACGCTGTGCTCGAACTCGGCCGATCCGGCGAAGAGCACCTCGCGCTTGTTCGGGTAGTGGCGGAAGAACGTGCGCTTCTTGAGCCCGACGCGCTCAGCGATCTCCGCGACGGTCACCTCGTCGTAGCCGCGCTCCAGTATCAACTGCATGGCGGCCTGGTACAGCCGGTGGTCCGCGTCGGTCCCCATCGCGGCATGCCGCCCATTTTAGAACTGTAGACACCAGGTGTCTTCGCTGTTATCGTTCAGGAAGTGACTACACCAGGTGTCATAGCCAACCCGAGGGACTGACGGACATGAGTGATCCCGCTGCCGAGCTCGCCCCGTTCCGCGTCGACGTGGTCGACGGCATGACGATCGAGTGGGACGTCCCCATCGTCACCAGCGACGGCATCGTCCTGCGCGGCGACGTCTTTCGCCCCACAGCGCACGGCTCGTACCCCGCGATTCTCACCTACGGGCCCTACGGCAAGGGCATGCCCTTCCAGGAGGACTACTCGGGCGCGTGGGAGCAGATGATCAACGACCACCCGGACGTGGTCGAGGGCTCGAGCGGCAAGTACCAGGTCTTTGAGACTGTCGACCCCGAGAAGTGGGTTCCGGAGGGCTACGTCTGCATCCGAGTGGACTCCCGCGGCGCGGGCCGTTCGCCCGGGTTGCTCGACATCTTCTCCCAGCGGGAGACCCGCGACCTGTACGAGTGCATCGAGTGGGCCGCCGAGCAGCCGTGGAGCAGCGGCCGCGTCGGCCTGTGCGGCATCTCCTACTTCGGCATGAACCAGTGGCGGGGCGCCGCCCTCCGACCCCCGCACCTGGCCGCCTGCTGCATCTGGGAAGCAGCCGGGGACATCTACCGCGATTCTGCCTACCACGGCGGCATCAGAACCCAGTTCATCGACAACTTCTACTACCGGGCCATCGCTGAGATATCCCAATACGGACTGGGTGCCAGACGGGGAAACAACCCGCTAACTGGGCAACCCATCTACGGAGACGAAACGTACTCTGACGAGGAACTGGCTCAACGGCGAGTGGACTTCGCCGCGCTCGTGAAAGGGCATCCCTTCCTCGACGACTACTACCGCGGCCTGGAGCCCGACTGGAGCCAGATCTCCGTGCCAGTCCTGTCAGCCGGCAACTGGGGCGGCCAAGGCCTGCACCTGCGGGGCAGCACCCTCGGCTTCGAGAAGGCCGCAACGGCCGACAAGTGGCTCGAAATGCACAACGACACGCACTGGGCCTCCTTCTACGCCAAGGACAGTCTCGAGCTGCAAAAGCGGTTTCTCGGGCACTACCTCAAGGGGGAGGACACCGGCTGGCCCGGTGAGCCCCGCGTGCAGGTCGTCAGGCGCCACGTTGACGGCCACACAGACCAGCGAGTGTCCACCCAGTGGCCCCTCGCCGAGACACAATGGACGCGGTACTACCTGGACGCGAGCGACACCTCGATGCGCCCCGAGGCGCCCCAGGCGCCCGAGGCGGTCACCCAGTACCGCGCCGGGGAAGGACGTGCCAGCTTCTCCTACCTCTGCCCTCACGACCTCGAGCTCGCCGGGCCGGCGGCGGCCAAGCTCTACGTAGAAAGCTCAACAGTCGACGCCGACCTGTTCCTCGTGCTGCGGGCGTTCGCACCCGACGGCACCGAAGTCGTCTTCCAAGGCACCATCGATCCTCACACGCCAATCGGACAGGGCTGGCTGCGCGCCTCGCACCGGGCACTCGAACCGGACCAGACGCGACCGTTCCTACCGGTTCATCGCCACGACCACGCCGAGCCGCTCACGCCCGGCACGACGTACGAGGTCGACATCGAGATACTGCCGACAAGTCTGGTCCTGCCCGCGGGCTACGTCCTCACCCTGGACGTCCAAGGCCACGACTACGTCTACCCGGGCGCAACCTACGACTCAGGAGACGAAATCAGCATGGGGGCTGTCCTAACAGGCTGCGGTCCCTGGATTCATCAGGACCCGTCTGACCGGCCACCGGACGTCTACGGCGGCACCGTCAAGATCCACACCGGCGGGGCGCACAGGTCCTACCTGCTCCTGCCCGTGATCCCGACCTAGCCGAACGGTCACTGGGCGGGCGCAGCTGTGGACGGCCACCCGGCGCCACGACTGCCGCGAATCCCGCCCGCACGTGGTGGGCGCCCCGGTAGGACAAGTCGCTCTGACTGTGCGGCGCGGCGGCGGCAGCAGCACACAACTGGAGCTGCCCGAGAGCTGGGGTGCGACCATGATCCCAGCTCCGTGAGTTCGTGGGCTGGTGACGCGTCAGCGTGAGAGCCGCCTCCACCGGGTTGATCCTCACACCGCGATCCCACGCCGCCGAGCAACGCACAGCTCGCACAAGGAAGACCGAGCGGCCTCGCTCTGGGCGACGCCACCGTCTGGGAAGCCGCTCGGCACGGTACGCACAGGCTCTGCAGCGCACAACAGTCGACCACACGTCCAGCAGCAGGAACCATGTCCAGCCCGCCCGGTCACGAACAGCCAACCACTACGACTCCCAGGAAGTGACCATGCGCACCAGAATCACCGACCTGTTCGGCATCGAGCACCCGATCGTGCAGGGGGGGATGCACTTCGTCGGTTTTGCCGAGATGGCATCCGCGGTGTCCAACGCCGGCGGCCTCGGCCTGATCACCGGTCTCACCCAGCGGACGCCGGAACTACTAGCCGCAGAAATCGCGCGGTGCCGGGACATGACGGACAAGCCGTTCGGAGTGAATCTGACGTTCCTACCCAGCTTCGCCAAACCGCCCTACCCGGAGTACATCCAGGCCATCAGCGAGGGCGGCGTGTCGATAGTCGAGACAGCGGGACGCAGCCCCGCAGAACACATGCCGGCGCTCAAGCGGGCCGGCGTTCGGGTGATCCACAAGTGCACATCGGTGCGGCATGCACTGACGGCTGAGGAGATCGGCTGCGATGCGGTGAGCGTGGACGGCTTCGAGTGCGGGGGCCACCCTGGTGAGGCCGACGTGCCGAACATGATCCTGCTCCCGCGCGCCGCCGAGGCGCTGTCTATACCCTTTCTCGCTTCCGGCGGCATGGCCGATGCCCGCAGCCTCGTGGCCGCCCTCGCTCTGGGCGCAGACGGCATCAACATGGGGACCAGGTTCATGGCCACCCAAGACGCGCCCGTGCACCAGAACGTCAAGCAGGCACTGCTAAGCGCCACGGAGTCCGACACCCGCCTGATCATGCGGCCCCTCCGAAACACTGAACGCGTTCTCAACAACGCCGCCGTCACCCGACTGCTCGGGATCGAGCGGGAAAAGGGTGACAGCCTCACCATCGACGACATCCTCGACCAGGTAGCCGGGGTCTACCCCAAGGTCATGATCGACGGCGAGATGGACGCGGGCGCGTGGAGCTGTGGGATGGTCGTCGGGCTGATCCACGATCTCCCCACGGTCGACGCGCTCGTGAAGCGCATCATGACCGAGGCGGAAAGCCTGATCCGGTCCCGCCTCACCGGGCTACTCGACGATCAGGCGCCTGCCTGACGCGAGCCGGAGCAGCTGTCAACCTAAAGCGCCCGGGCTACTGGACGCACGTGGATCGAGGCGAGGAGACTCCCAGCTACGGAGCCGCGGTCGGTAACCGGTCTACCGGTTGGCGAGGCCTTGACACGCGCGACTTGGACCGTCGGATCTGTCGTCTCTGTAGATACACGGCCAGTCCGACTGCCGTTAGCAGGGCGAGACCGTTGAACAGGTCCGGAATCCAGACCTGGCCGCCAAGCAACTGAAGTCCCTTGACGCCCGTTCCGAGCAGGAACAGGGCGATCAGCAGTCCGCCCACGTTGTACCTACCCGGCTTCACCTGCGTCGCCGCGAGGAAGCAGCCGGCGAACACGGGCAGTAGGTAGCTGGCTCCGGCGTTCGGCGAGATGCTGCCAACGCTCGCGCTGAGCAGAACGGCAGCCAACCCAGCTCCCGCCGCGCACGACACGAACGCTCCTGTCACGAAACGGCCGGTGCTTATGCCTGCAAGCGTCGCGGCCGCCTTGTTGGCACCTGTGGCGTATAGACGCCGACCCGCCGGAGTGTGCTCCAGGACATACCAGACGACGAAACAGAGCGCTGATGCATAGATGATCAGTACGGGAATTCCCAGCGGCTGCCACGAGGCGATGTTCTGGAAGCCCGGTGGTGCCGGGCCGACGATCACGTCCCCGCTGACTATCTCCGTCAGCGCTGTAAGCAGGGAGCTCACCCCGAGCGTCGCGATGAAGCTGTCCATTCCGACCCTCACCACAAGCACTGCATTGACGACTCCGACAAAAGCGCAAGCCGCAATGGTCACCACGCACGCGAGCAAGGGGGTCCAACCGTGGCCTGCCATCAGAGTCAGGTTGAGAACGGCGCCGAACCCAAGATTCGCAGCAACCGACAGATCGAACACTCCGGCGCACAGGCACAGCATGAGACTCAGCGCGAGGACGATGACGATGGACTGCCCGCGGGCGATCGAGGTCGCGGTCGCCGTCGTCAGGAAGGTGTCCGGCATTATCGCGCCGAATACGACGATCAGGACAACCAAGAGTATGAGGCCTGCGAATCGCGGTAGCCGAAGCTCAGCCAGTCGTTTGCCGATGCTCCCTGGATGAAGAGCTGAACTTTCCGGTGGATCAGCACCTTCCGCGGCCGATCGCCGTTGCTCCGCGAGTTCGTTGGTCATCGACTCCTCCTGCCCGTCGACTCTGCTACTTGACGTTCCAGGCTGCTTTGAACTTGTCTGTGATGTGGGGCCAGTCGTCGAGGACGCCCAGCTTTCCCGCCGTGTCCTTGTTCGCGATGACCTGGGGCCATACGGGGTTCGCGTCCTTGATCGGGTCGCCGACCATCTTCCGAACGATCGCGTCGACGAGGTACCACCCGTTCTCAACGACCGGGTGCACACTGCTGGAGAAGAGCTGGCCGCTCTGTAACAGGCCTACTGAGGTGCTGTTGGCGGCCTCTCCGATGAGCTTGACGTTGCCGACGCTCGCGCTCTTGAGTGCCTGTGGGATGCCCGGAAGGAAGTCGTCGTTCGGGACGACCACGTACTGCACCTTCGGGTGCGACTGCAGATGGGTGACGATCTGCGTGGGGACGTTCTTGCCGATGTCGGCCGAGTTCACGTTCAGTTCGCCGACGGTGCTGCCGACGGACTCGAGCACGGACTTGTCCTCCGCGGCCTGGACCTTCACGTTGTTCTCGGCGGGGTCAATGAGGAGGAGGACGTTTGCCGGTCCCTTGGCGTCGTTGACGATGGTGAGTGCCTGAGCGCGGCCGGCGCTCTTTAGCGCAGCCTCTGACGTGGTGGCGAAGGTGAAGGGTGAGGCGCCGCCGGCCGGCACGTCCAGTCCGTACCCCACGACCACGATGCCTTGATCGCTCGCCTGCTTCACCTGCGCAATCACACTGTTCGTGGGCGCGACGGCGGCCATTACCACCGCGTCTGGTTTGTCCTGCAGAACAGTGTCCCAGGTCCCCTTGAATCCCTCAGGCGTAAACGGGGAGACTACCGTCTTCGTCTTCCACCCCAGCGCTTGCGCCGCCTCGGACGCGCCCTTGGTGTATTTTGCGCAGATCGGCACCGCGCAGGTGATGATCTCAACTGTCTTCCCGGCCGGGGCAGGCTTGGTGAGCGGCGAAATGGTAATGTTTGGGCTCGTATTCGTCTCCAAGGCCCTGTATTCGGTTTCGTACGTCTGGACAAGCGGGTTAGCCTTTGCGGAAGTACCTGAGGCGGCCGGGTGCCCTCCTCCGCTTGAGCCGCAGGCCGCCAGCAGGGCTGTCGACGTAACCGCCAGCGCGATACCGCCCACTTTCTCGAGCGCTGATGCTCTTTGTCTCATGTTAATCTGTGCCTTCCGTGTGTTGGGGGGTTGACAGGCTTGCGGTAGGGAGCGTGGAGGTGGCGGATTGCATGCAGGCCACGACGATGTCGTCGGGAGTCAGTGGTGCCGAGCGTTCTTCGACTATGCGGCCGTCGCCGAAGATCAGGACTCGACTACAGACAGTGGCTAGCTCCTCCGCGTCGGAGGAGGCGAGGACGACGCCCGCGCCGGCGTCAGCAGCGTTGCGGAGTTCTCGATAGATGGCTACCTTCGCTCCCGCATCGACGCCGATCGTGGGTTCGTCGAGAAGGAATACCTCGGGAGCGCACCTGAGCCAGCGACCAATGACCACCTTCTGCTGGTTTCCTCCGCTAAGTGACGCGAAGCGCGCTTCGGGATCATTAGGCGTTATCTGCAAACGCCTTAACCAGTGCAAGACATCAGCGGACTCGGCTTGGCGACTTAGTCGATGGGCGAGGCCGTGCGCTTTGAGTGCCGGCAGTGTCACGTTTTCCCGTACCGTCCACTCGGTCATAGCCCCGCGGGTACGGCGTTCGGCCGGCGCGTAGGCGATGCCTGCGGCCATTGCCGTCTTGGGCGTCATTTTTCGCACGGGGCGGCGCCGTACTCGCACAGTGCCGGTCGACGCGGAGGCCGCACCGAAGGTCGTTCCGAGAACTGATTCGTGGCCAGATCCGATGAGCCCTGTCAGGCCGAGGATTTCTCCGGCGTGAACGGTGAAGGAGACGCCTGCGATCCCCTCGCCGGCGAGGCTGTCGACTTCGAGCACTGCATCGCCCCGGCTGCCGAGCTCCGACGGGCGGTACGCCTCCAGCGTGCGCCCCAGGATCATCTCGACGAGACGGTCGCCGCGAACCCGGTCGATAGGCTCAGTGCCGACCAGCAGGCCGTCGCGCAGCACTGTCACCGTCTCGGCAATCTCGAATACCTCGTGGAGCCGGTGGGTGACATAGAGGATCGAGACGCCTTGGTCCCGGAGGCGGGACACTAGATGCATTAGATGCTGGACTTCTTCGGTTGGGAGAGCTGCGGTCGGCTCGTCGAGCACGAGAATGCCGCCGTCGTCGAGGCCGTCTTCCACGGCACGGATGATGGCGACCATGCTCTTCTCGGACGGGCGGAGGCTGGCCACAAGACGGCGCGGATCGAGTTCCACTCCGTGCTTGAGGAGCGCCGCGGAGGCGCGGCGCCATTCTTCGCGGCTGGACACCCAGAACTTTTTGTGTGTCGCGGTCCCAAGCACCAGGTTCTCCGCGATGTCCAGCTCGTCGACGAGACCGAGATCCTGGTGGATGAAGCGGAAACCGGCAGCGTGCGACGCTCGAGCGGAGCCGAACGCGAGCTCGTCGCCGCGGACCCGGACGACTGACCCCGCCTCAGGCCGGTGAACACCTGCTAGTACTTTGATAAGCGTCGATTTGCCCGACCCGTTCGCTCCGAGTAGGGCGTGGATCTCGCCCTTTCGAATTGACAGGTTCACGCGGTCGAGCGCGCGTTGCCCAGCGAAGTCCTTCGAGACGTTGCGGATCTCAAGTTGAATCTCGTTCATTGCTCCGACTCCGTCTCGAGATGGAAGGCATGCGAAAGTGCCGGAATTGTCGCGTTACTCGGCGCTCAGGCCAACGCACTCGCCGTATCTAACGACGGGCTCATGAGCACGCCGATCGACTCGACCTCGACGGTCTCTCGTTGAGGGACTTCGACGAGGGCTAGGTCGCGCCTTCACGTCGTGGACCGGCCACCGCTGAGGTTGAGCACCTGCCCGGTGACGTAGCTGGACTCCCCGGATAGCAACCAAGCGGCCAAGCCAGCAAACTCGAGCGGCGTGCCGGGGCGACCGAGCGGTATCTTCGCGAGGAGCGGCGACAACTGGGTCTTGCTTAGTCCAGCCATCATGGGCGTGTCCATCAGCGTCGGAGCGATCGCATTGACTGTGACGGACTCAGCGGCACACTCCCTCACGACGCTCTTGACAAGAGTGTTCAGAGCCGCCTTTGAGGACGAGTATGCAGTTCGATTTGCGACGCCCTCATGCCCACCAAAAGATGACACAGCAACGACTCGACCGTAGGAGGCGCGTTTCATCACGGGGACGATCTCTGCCAGGCCATAAAAGCACCCGTCCAAGTTGACGGCGATCGTTTGCGCCCAATCCGAAGCCGGCACTTCTTCCACCGGCGCAACTGGTCCGCTCCAGCGTGAGCAAGTAGCGCGCCGTCGAGGCGACGATGCTCGGCGACGATCGCCCGTACGACGGAGTTCCACGAACTCCGATCCGTGACGTCGAGCGGCAAGCATCTGTCAGGTGAGCTGCCGTCACCCGAGGCGTCCACGTCGGTACAGATGACTGTCGCGCCCTCCTCCGCGATACGCCTGCAGGTCGGTGCCCCAAGCCCGCCCGCTGCACCGGTCACCAGCACCACCTGGCCCGTGAACCGTCCGGGCCAGATCGCAGCGGGGCACCCGCTTGCTACATCCGCGTGAACTTGGTTCATTGCTCTAACTCCGTCTAAGGAAAGGATGCGGACGCCGACGGGAAGAGCCGTTCGGCGCGGTGCAGCTACCGGTATTCGTCGGCTCCGACGATGGGAGTTCGAAGCACTCCGATCGACTCGATCTCGACCTCGACGCTGTCTCCGGGACGCAGGGACTGCGGCGGTGTCATTGCCGCTCCGACGCCGGCCATAGTGCCTGTCGCGATCACGTCACCGGGTAGCAGCGTCACGGTGTCGCTGATGTAGGCGATCACGCGGGGGATGTTTTGCAGCATCTCGGATGTGTTCGCGTGCTGCCGAAGTTCGCCGTTCACCCGGGTACGGATCTCGAGGTTGTGCGGGTCAGCAATTTCGTCCGCAGTCACCAAGACTGGACCGATTGGCCCGCTCCTGTCGGCGTTCTTGCCGAGCGTCCACTGCATGGTTTCGGTCTGCTTCTTGCGAGCAGACAGGTCGTTGAACGCCGTGTACCCGAAGACCGATGCCAAGGCGTCGTCCTCGGCTGCGCACCAGGTCTTCTTGCCGATCACCACCGCCAGTTCGGCCTCCCAGTCCAGGCCTTCCTCGTTCGGAGGAACGGGAACCGGGTCGCCGTCGGTTACGAGGGTGCTCGGCCAGCGACCGAAGATGACCGGCAGTTCCGGCTCGTCCAACCCAGCCAGCTTGGCCTCGTCGACGTGGGAGCCGTAATTAATCCCGACGCAAAAGACACGGGCGGTCTTCGGCACCGGCGGTGCCAAGCGGAGATCCGCGAGCGGGAGGCTGGACTCTTGGCTAACGCTCACAGCGGTGCCTGGGTCATTGTAGAAGCCATCGATCGGACCAAGGTCCCGCGCGCTGTCTCCGACGATCTGTCCGATGCGAGGCCCACCGGGCGCTTCGAACGCAATCAGTTTCACTTGTGGTGTCCCTTCACGGTGCTTAATGAGAATGGGGTCCTGCCGTCGCGGTTGCTGCCGTCACGTCGTCGATTCGGGTCGGTGCGCTTTGTGCTTCGGTTGTCCGGGTAGGCCCAAGTTCTTGCACAGGCCGACGGCTCGGTGTGCCGTGGAGCGGGTTGATTCCCGGAGTCGACCTGCTCAGCCGCGCTCGGGGATCAGCCTGAACGTGTCGCCGTCGCGAACGATGTGGCCGGCTGCGGGTGCTCCGAAGTGCGTTCCAAGCACGAGGGTGGAGGAGTCAGCGAACCGTTCGATGAAGCCCCTTCTGGTGCGGGCCGCCGCTGCGGGGTCGGTGTCCATTGCCGCCGACCAGTCCGGTCGGGCGATCTGGATCTGAGTGTGGAGCAGGTCACCGGTGATAACGGCACTTGCGCCCGCGTCCTCGACGAGTACTGAAACGTGCCCCGGGGTGTGGCCGACGGTGCTGATCAGTGAAACTCCCGGGACGACGACCTGGCCGGGCTCGACCCAGGTGATCAGACCGGCGTCCTCGACCGGTTTCAGGGAGTCCTCGAAGACGGCGACAGCGTCGACCAGGCTGTAGCCAAACTCCGAATAGGCCTGAGGCGCAAGGGGGTCCTGGGCGAAT
>JAABUZ0100003843.1_pt1 | contig 21519 bp, 18 predicted proteins | sample 5562091 | NCBI WGS metagenome assembly JAABUZ01 (sample SAMN12813069, study PRJNA571459) | rock metagenome | isolation source: Antarctica rocks | place: Antarctica: Victoria Land, Linnaeus Terrace sud | collected 2015-12-21
TCCTGCGCTGGAACGCCTGCTCGGGCCCCGCCTGGACCGCGGCGGAGTCCTCGACCTGCTCATCGCCGCCCCGACCCCGCAAGCCCTGGCCGCCCTCGGCGGCGACGGCATCGCCGAGGTGATGGCGTCCCCGCGGCTGGCCCGGACGCTGCCCGCCCAGATCCTCCTCGCGCTCACGGCCCAACCGGACGGCGGGTCGGGCGGAAAGCCGCCGGCCGGGCCGTCGGGACTGGTGCTGTCCGGGCCGTCGACGTCCGGGTCCTCGCGCAGCAGGGCGGCGACGATGTCGGTGTCGGACCAGCCTTCCCAGCGCCCGTCGAGCAGGCCGAGGTAGATGTCGGCGCGCAACCACCCGCAGCATCCCGGGGTGCCCGACGGACTTCGCGGCCACCACGAGGGTGTCCACCCGCGCCATCGCCGCGCCGGCCCGTTCGACGGGCAGGTTCTGCCCGCACAGATCGACCGTGCCGTCGCGGTTGCGCAGCCCGGCCACGCGGCGGGAGGCGACCGCGGCGTCGTAGCGGTCGGGGCGGCGTCGGGATCGAGCGCGCAGATCAGTTCCCGCAGCCGCGCCGCGAGCTCCCCGGGCGTCATGGCCCGCGCGTCGGGCAGCACCTCGCTGACCGCGGCGGCGCCGATGTCGGGGTCCACGTCGGCGGTCTCGCTCAGGCACACCCGCACCCGCGCCATGTCCAGCTCTCCCGCGGCCAGCGCGGCACCCACGGCGGGCAGCGACCAGCGCAGCGCGGCCCCCTCGTTCTGGCGGGCCGCGGCGACGTGCTGGGAGCAGACCAACGCCGCCCGCACCTCGCTCTCGGCGAACAACGGCAACATCGACGCCCGCCGCGGGGTGTGGTCCGGGCCGGGAAGAGCCAGGCCGAGCTCAACCATCGTGTCCAGCCAGCGAGCGTGGGTCCACGACAGCTGCCGGTCCCACGCCGTGAGCAGCGTCGACAGATCGATCCCGGCCACCCGGGTCTGATCCACGCCCGGCAGGGCCTCGGCCAGGGCAGGACCCGGGGACATCGCCTCGATGTCGTCGGGAATCACCTGCCGCGTGCTCCCGAGAAGAACGCTAGAACCACCCACCGACACCGTGAGCCCGAGAACCCCCACAACCCGACCCACTCCAGGTCACGAAACATCACGATTCCCGGCGGGAGCGCCACCAAGGGAACCCTGCGATCAGCGCGCCTTGAGCTCCTGGCGCGCGACCGACCGTAGGTGCACCTCGTCGGGACCGTCGGCCAGGCGAAGCGCGCGGGCCCACGCGTAGGCATAGGCGAGCGGGAAGTCGTCGGAGACGCCCCCGCCCCCGTGGATCTGGATGGCGCGGTCGATGACCGTGCACGCCATCCGCGGGCAGACCACCTTGATCGCGGCGATCTCCGAGGCCGCTCCCCGCGAGCCGACGTTGTCGATCAGCCAGGCGGTCTTGAGGACCAGCAGGCGGGCCTGATCGATCTCGATGCGGCTCTCGGCGATCTGCTCGCGCACCACGCCCTGCTCGGCGAGGGGTTTGCCGAAGGCGACCCGATTGTTCGCGCGCCGGACCATGGCCGCGACAGCGCGTTCGGCCATCCCGATGAGCCGCATGCAGTGGTGGATGCGACCGGGGCCGAGGCGCGCCTGGGCGATGGCGAACCCGCCGCCCTCCTCGCCGAGGAGGTTCGTGACGGGTACGCGGACGTCGTGAAACTCGATCTCGCAGTGCCCGTGCTGGTCCTGGTAGCCGAACACCGGGAGGCTGCGGATGATCTCGACGCCCGGGGTGTCGCGGGGGACGAGCACCATCGACTGCTGGGTGTACGTCGAGGCCTCCGGGTCGGTCTTGCCCATGACGATGAAGAGCGCGCACCGCGGGTCGGCCGCGCCCGTGCACCACCACTTCTTGCCCGTGACGACGTACTCGTCCCCGTCCCGGCGGATCGAGGTGGTGATGTTCGTGGCGTCCGAGGAGGCCACCGCGGGCTCGGTCATCGCGAACGCCGACCGGATCTCCCCGGCCAGCAGCGGGACGAGCCAGTCCTGCTTCTGCGCATCGGTGCCGAACAGGTGCAGCGTCTCCATGTTGCCGGTGTCGGGCGCCTGGCAGTTGATCGCCTCGGGGGCGATGACCGGCGACCACCCGGTGACCTCGGCGACCGGTGCGTACTGCAGGTTCGACAGGTCCGACTCGGACGGCAGGAAGAGGTTCCACAGGCCCCGCTCACGTGCCTCGGACTTCAGCTCCTCGATCACCGGCGGGCACTCGTGCTCGGCCGAGGTCCCGCGGCGCTCGGCCCGCCACGCCTCGTACACCGGCTCGGCGGGGAGGATCACCTCGTCGAGGAACGCGCGCATGCGCTCGGTGTAGTCCTGCGCCACGGCGTCGGGTGCGAAGTCCACGGACCCACGGTCGCACCCGGGACGGTGACGCGCGAGGGGACCGGGCCCGTGGTCGCGGGAGTCGTGGATCAATGTCTGCGGACCCAGGGCGTCGATTGATACGCAGGTTCGTCCTACACTCCGTCCTCGTGACGTACTTCCGGATTGCCGACGCCGCGCGGTTGCTCGGGGTCAGCGACGACACCGTCCGTCGATGGACCGACGGCGGCACGCTTTCCGTGAGCACCGACGCGAGCGGTCGCAAGGTCATCGCCGGCTCCGACCTCGCCGAGTTCGCGCGGGCCCAGGCCCACGCGACCCCCGATCCGTCGGAGATCGGTCGCTCCGCCCGCAACCGTCTCGTCGGGCTGGTGACCGGGATCCGCAGTGACACCGTCATGTCGCAGGTGGAGCTGCAGTGCGGGCCGCACCGCGTCGTCTCGCTGATGAGCACCGAGGCGGTCGAGGAGCTCGGGCTCGAGGTGGGCTCGCTGGCGGTGGCCGTGATCAAGGCGTCGCTCATCATCGTCGAGACCCCCGGGGGGACAGCATGAGGCAGTCAGGGACGCAGGGTCATGCGGCGAGGTGGGCGGCGCTGGTGGCGGCGGGGACCGCGACGACGGCCCTGCTCGCGGGATGCGGCAGCGCAGGAGGGACGCCGCCGGCCGGCACGCCCGTGCAGACGCTGACCGTCTCCGCGGCGGCGTCGCTGCGTACCGTCTACGCCCAGTTCAAGACGCAGTTCGAGCAGACCCACCGGGGGACGACGGTCGCGCTGAACTTCGGCGGCTCGGACACCCTGGCCCAGCAGATCGTCCAGGGCGCCCCCGCCGACGTCCTCGCCACGGCGTCGACGAAGACGATGCAGACCGCGCAGCAGGCCGGGAAGATCGAGGGTCAGCCGGTCACCTACGCCACCAACAAGCTGCAGATCGCGGTCGCGCCCGGCGACCCGAAGGGCGTCCGCGTGCTCGCCGACCTCAAGCGCCCCGGCGTCACCACGGTCCTCTGCGCGCCCGCCGTGCCCTGCGGCGTCGCCGCAGGGGCCGCGGAGAAGGCGGCGAACATCGACATCCGGCCGGTCAGCGAGGAACAGGACGTGGCCGCCGTCCTCCAGCGGGTCCGGACCGGCACCGTGGACGCCGGACTCGTCTACGTCACCGACGTGAAGAGCACGAACGGGGCGGTCCAGGGCGTCGACTTCGCCGAGGCCACCGCCCAGGGCGCGACGCAGAGCTACCCGATCGGCGTCGTCACCGGCTCGCCCCAGGCGGACCTCGCGCGACAGTGGATCGCCCTCGTGACCGGGCCGCAGGGCAAGGCGGCACTCGCCCAGGGTGGTTTCGCCGTGACGCCGTGACCGCTCCGGTGGGACACCGAGACGTGGTGGGCCTGCCCCGGCTGATCTGGATCCCCGCGGTGGTCGGGTTCGCGCTGGTCGCGGTCCCGCTGGCCGGGCTCGTCGTCCGTGTCCCGTGGACGCGGTTCGGCGAGCTCGTCACCAGCCCGGCCGCCCTCGACGCGCTGGAGCTGTCGCTGCGGACCGGCCTCGCCTCGACCGCTCTGTGCCTGCTCCTCGGCGGCCCCCTCGCGGTCGTCCTCGCCCGCGGCCGGGTGCCCGGACTACCGGTCCTGCGGTCGATCGTGCTGCTGCCGCTCGTGCTGCCACCGGTCGTCGGAGGCCTGACCCTGCTGTTCCTGCTCGGGCGGACCGGCCCGGTGGGGGCCTTCCTCGACGCCGAGTTCGGCGTCACCGTCCCCTTCTCGACGACGGCGGTGGTGCTCGCCCAGACCTTCGTGGCGATGCCGTTTCTCGTGGTCAGCCTCGAGGGCGCGTTGCTGACGGCGGGCTCGCGCTACGAGGCGGTGGCGGCGACGCTCGGGGCGTCGCCGATCACCACGCTGCGGCGGGTGACGATCCCCGTGGTGCTGCCCGGGCTGATCTCGGGAGCGGTCCTGGCGTTCGCCCGGGCGCTGGGGGAGTTCGGCGCCACCATCGCGTTCGCCGGCAGCCTGCAGGGGACGACGCGGACCCTGCCGCTGCTGATCTACCTCGAGTCGCAGGACGACCTCGACGCCGCGGTCGCGCTCTCGCTGGTCCTCGTCGTGGTCGCGATCGTCGTCATCGTCGTCACGCGCACGCGCGATGCCGGGGGCCTCGGATGAGTGCGCTCTCGGCCCGGGTGACGACGCGGCGCGGGTCGTTCGCCCTCGACGCCGAGCTCGAGGTGGCCGCCGGCGAGGTGGTGGCGGTGCTCGGCCCGAACGGCGCGGGGAAGTCGACGCTGCTCGGCGCGCTCGCCGGGCTCGTGATGCCCCACGACGCCCGCATCGAGCTCGCCGGCCGCACGCTCACCGACACGGCGTCGGGAACCCTAGTGCCGCCCCACCGGCGCCGGGTGGGCCTGCTCGGCCAGCAGGCGCTGCTCTTCCCGCACCTCTCGGCCCGCGACAACGTGGCCTTCGGACCGCGGGCCGCGGGCACCTCCCGCCGCGTGGCCGGAGAGACCGCCGACCGCTGGCTCGCCGAGGTCGACGCCACGGCGCTCGCGCAGCGCCGACCGGGAGCGCTCTCGGGAGGGCAGGCCCAGCGCGTGGCCATCGCCCGGGCCCTGGCCGCCGCGCCGGAGCTGCTGCTGCTCGACGAGCCCTTCGCCGCCCTCGACGTCGACGCGACCCCGGCGATCCGCTCGCTGCTGCGGCGGGTGGTGCGCGCCGGCCCGGAGGGAGACCGACGCGGCCGGACGACCGTGCTGGTCACTCACGACGTGCTCGACGCCGTGGTGCTCGCCGACCGTCTCGTCGTGCTCGCCGAGGGTGCGGTGGTCGAGCAGGGACCGACGGCCGAGGTGCTCACCCGGCCCCGCTCGCCGTTCGCCGCGCGGGTCGCCGGGCTCGACCTGGTGCCCGGGACGGCGTGCCCGGAGGGGCTGCGGACCCCGGACGGCACGGTGATCGCGGGCGCCACGCCCACGCCCCTCGTCGAGGGTGACGCCGCGGTGGCGCTCTTCGCCCCCGCGTCGGTGGCCGTGCACCTCGAGCGCCCGTCCGGCTCACCGCGCACGGCGGTGGCGGTGCGCCTCGCGGCGATGGAACCGCACGGCGAGCTGGTGCGCCTGCGGGCCGCGGCGCGCGACGGAGGGCCCGCGTGGGTGGAGGGGCTCGCGGCCGACGTGACGCCGGCCGCGGTCGCCGACCTCGACGCCGAGCCCGGCGACGCCCTCTGGTTCGCGGTGAAGGCCGCCGAGGTGGCGATCCATCCGCGCGGACGGACCTGACGGGAGATCAACTAGTGGTCGGGGCGTGGTGTAGCTGGGCGATGTGGAGTCGGACGGCCTGGTCGAGGCGCCCGCGGGCGTCGGTGGCGAGGAGGTCGAGTAACGCTCCGCGAAGGACGGCGAGGAGCAGTGTTCGCTCTGCGGCGCCGTCAGCTGCGTGGCGTCGGTCTGGCGGCTGGTAGCCGGCGAGCAGTTCGTCCCAGTCGTGGACCGTGCCGGCGGCGAAGTCGCTCCAGGGGCCGTCGGGCTCGTCGCCGACCGATCGGCTGTAGGCCTCGAGCCAGAGTCGCAACATGCTGCGGTGCTCGGGGTCGGAGAGCCATTGCCACACGCGCACGCCGACCTCGGCCAGTCCGACGGGTGTCTCGCCGGTGCCGGGCCGGCCACGGAGTCCGTCGAGGACGGCGAGCTGGTCGGCTCGTGACCGGGTCAGTAATGCGCGGATCAGCCCGTCCTTGGTGCCGAAGAGGAACAGCAGCACTCGTGGGCTGGAGCCGATGGCCTCGGCCAACGGTCGCAGCGACATCCCAGCCCAGCCGTGGTGCCCGACCCACTCGTAGGCGGCCGCCAGGAGTTGCTGCTGGCGGGCGGAACCGGCGTCGGTGGCCATGGTGGTGCTCGTGCTCACTCCACGAGTCTGCCTCACTGAAACAGTCGTGTCAGTAACGGAGGTGTAATCGATGGACGTCAGCACGCTTGACGAGCACGAGTCGGACGACGCCGCGTCCGGCGGCGTGGTGCTGCGTGAGCTCGGGCGGCCGGGAGACCTGGGATGGGTTCTGCAGGCGCACGGAGAGCTGTACGCCGCCGAGTACGAGTGGGCGGTGGAGACGGTGACCGCGCGGATCGTCGCGGACTACGCGCAGAGCGCGCAGCCCGGTCGGGATGCGGCATGGGTCGCCGAGCTCGACGGCCATCGGGTGGGATGTGTGTTCTGCGTGCGTCTCGATGCGAGGACCGCGAAGCTGCGTCTGCTGCTCGTCGACCCCCGCGCGCGGGGCCACGGCCTGGGCCACCGGCTGGTGGCCCGATGCATCGAGTTCGCCCGCAGCGCCGGCTACCGACGGCTCGTGCTGTGGACCAACGATCCCCTCGCCGCCGCCCGGCACGTCTACCTGCGGGCCGGGTTCCGGCTCACCGGCCAGGAGAGCCACCACGAGTTCGGACTTGAGCTGCTCGGACAGGAATACGAACTCGACCTCACCCCGTCGGCGTCGCCCGCATCCGCTGCCACGGCCGCGACGTGAAGCATCCACTGTTGCCGTCGTCGTTCCCGTGACTTCCGGGGTCATCGACGAGGCGCACGCCGGCGCGTCACCCTCGCGACCACAGCGCCCATGCCGGGCGGGTTGAGGAGGGGTGACGATCGCGGGTGCCGCGGTGGAGGCTGTGGTCGCGGTCTACGGCTTGACCTACGCCGCCGGGCTGATCACCGCGGGCCGCCTCGGGGACCGATTCGGGCGCCGGCGGCTCGCCCGGCGGTGCGCGCTGCCGTGTGCCGCCCTCATCACCGGCACCGGATTCGGACTGCTCGCGCTCGCGGCGCCAGTCTCGCGGGGCTGATCGCGCTCACCACTCGCTCACCCCATCCCACGACCACCGAGGAGACCCGGTCATGACCGACACCCACGCCACCACCGGCGCTCAACGCTGCCCCCGCAGCGGTCTCGTCGTGTGGGCACAGACGCGAAGGGCGCGCTTGCTGCCGGCGTTTGTCGGCGACGCCGTGTTGACCGGGTTCTTCCTCGCCGAGGGGCGGCGTCGTCGTGGCCGTGATGCCCGCAGCCTCACCGCCGGTCCCTCCGACCGGGGGACCACCCGAGGGGTGGGCCTGGCGGTGGTCGCCGCGGCGTGCGCAGCGCCCACGGCCGCGACCCTGCGCGTGGGGCGGCTCCCACCGGTGCTGGGATGGCTCGGAGTCGCGACGATGGGGGCCGGGCTCGGGCTTCGGGTGTGGTCCGCGCGCGTGCTGGGCCGCTATTACACCCGCACCCTCAGGGTCGCCGATGATCAAGCCCGCGCTCGCCGCGGCGGCGGTCCCCGTTGCTCTCGCCTACTTCAGTCGAATGAGCGCCGAGGAGGCCATGCTCGAGACCGCGCTCGGGGCTCCCTACCGGGACTACCAAGAGCGCACGGCCCGGCTTCTGCCCGGCATGCGGCTCGTCGCCGTGAAACTGGGAGGAGACCGATGATCCCGCGCCGCACCGCGGAGGCGGTCATCGGCCGACCGGGGTGGACCTGACACCATCGGCGTCGTGCCCGACAGCCCCCTGGCCCTCGAGGAACGGATCGCCCGCGCCCCCGGGGACTTCCGGATCCTCACCGGCGACCGCCCCACCGGGGCGCTGCACCTCGGGCACTACTTCGGGACGCTGCAGAACCGGGTCCGGTTGCAGGACCTCGGCGTGGAGACGTTCCTCGTCATCGCCGACTACCAGGTGATCACCGACCGCGACCTCGCCGGCGACCTGCCCGGCCACGTCCGCGAGATCCTGCTCGACCAGCTCGCCGCGGGGATCGACCCGGAACGGACCACGTTCTTCGCCCACAGCGCGGTGCCGGCGCTCAACCAGCTGCTGCTGCCGCTGCTCTCGCTGATCTCGGTGCCCGAGCTGAACCGCAACCCGACGGTGAAGGCCGAGACCGCGGCCACCGGCGGCCGCGCGATGACCGGGCTGATGCTCACCTACCCCGTCCACCAGGCCGCGGACATCCTGTTCTGCGGGGCGAACCTCGTGCCCGTGGGCAAGGACCAGCTCGCCCACCTCGAGGTCACGCGTGTGCTGGCCCGCCGCTTCAACGAGCGCTACAGCCCCACGACGCCGCTGCTCGGAGAACCGGAGGCGCTGGTCGGCGCCACCCCGACCCTCCTCGGCGTCGACGGGGAGAAGATGAGCAAGAGCCGGGGCAACGCCATCGAGCTGCGCGCGACCGCCGACCAGACCGCCGCGCAGCTCAAGCGGGCCAAGACCGACTCTCTCCGGCACATCACCTACGACCCCGAGGCCCGTCCCGAGGTGTCGAACCTCGTGCTGCTCGCGGCGCTCTGCCTCGGTGAGAGCCCCGAGGAGGTGGCGGAGCTGGTCGGTGACGGCGGCTCCGCGGTGCTGAAGAAGATGACCACCGAGGCCGTCAACGACTACTTCGCCCCGTTGCGCGCCCGTCGTGCCGCGCTGGGGGCGGACACCGGGGTCCTGGGGGAGATCCTCGCGCGTGGCAACGCCGCGGCCAACGAGGTCGCCGAGGAGACCCTCGACGCCGTCCGGGTGGCGATGAACATGAGCTACACCTGAGCGACCCACCCCGCCCCGGGGGTGGAGTCCGGCGGGGCTCGGGCGGTCCCGAGGGCCGAGTGGTTGGGTCGCGGGCGCACGCGTGCCAGAGTGGGCCGGGCCACACCGCCCGCAAGGAGGTCGCCCCGTGAGCAGCCCTGCGAAGCCCGCCGTCCCCAGTTACGGGTCGGGAATCTCCGACGTCCCGCTGCTCGGCGACACGATCGGCGACAACCTCGACCGCACTGCGGCCGCGTACCCCGACCGGGAGGCGTTGGTCGACGCCCACCAGGGCCTGCGGTGGACCTGGGCGGAGTTCGTCGGCGCCGTCGACGCGCTGGCTACCGGCCTGCTGGACGCGGGCATCGCGGTGGGCGACCGCGTCGGTATCTGGGCGCCCAACCAGGCGCAGTGGACGGTGCTGCAGTACGCGACCGCGAAGGTCGGCGCCGTCCTGGTCAACATCAATCCCGCCTACCGGACTCACGAGCTGGAGTTCGTCCTCAACCAGGCCGGCGTGACGATGCTCGTGGCCGCGCGGAGCTTCAAGGCCTCGGACTACGCGGCGATGATCGACGAGGTCCGCCCGTCCTGCCCGGCACTGACCCGCGTCGTGCTCACCGATTCGCCGGAGTGGGAGCAGCTGTCGGCCGCCGCCGACGTCGACCGCGTGCGAGCGGTCCAGGCGAGGCTCTCCGCCGACGACCCGATCAACATCCAGTACACCTCGGGCACCACGGGCTTCCCCAAGGGTGCGACGCTGTCGCACCACAACATCCTCAACAACGGTTACTTCGTCGGCCGGCTCTGCGGCTACACCGAGGCCGACCGGGTGTGCATCCCGGTGCCCTTCTACCACTGCTTCGGCATGGTGATGGGCAACCTCGCGTGCACCAGCTCCGGCGCGACGATGGTCATCCCGGCGCCCGGATTCGACCCGAGCGTGACGCTGGAGACTGTCGCCGCCGAGCGCTGCACGTCGCTCTACGGGGTGCCGACGATGTTCATCGCCGAGCTCGCGCTGGACATCGACGCCTACGACCTCTCCAGCCTGCGCACCGGGATCATGGCGGGCTCGCCGTGCCCGGTGGAGGTGATGAAGCAGGTCGTGGAGCGGATGGGCATGACGGAGGTGACGATCTGCTACGGCATGACGGAGACGTCGCCGGTGTCGACGCAGACCCGCGCCGACGACTCGCTGGATCGCCGCGTCTCCACCGTCGGTCGCGTCGGACCGCACCTCGAGGTGAAGATCGTCGACCCGGAGACGGGGTTGACGGTGCCGCGCGGCGAGCCCGGCGAGCTCTGCACCCGCGGCTACTCGGTGATGCTCGGGTACTGGGAGCAGCCGGAGCTGACCGCGGAGGTGATCGACCGCGCCCGCTGGATGCACACCGGTGACCTCGGCGTCATGGACGACGAGGGCTACGTCGCCGTCACCGGCCGGATCAAGGACATGGTCATCCGCGGTGGGGAGAACGTGTACCCGCGGGAGATCGAGGAGTTCCTGTACACCCACCCCGACGTCGTGGACGCGCAGGTGATCGGCGTCCCGGACGAGCGGTACGGCGAGGAGCTCATGGCCTGGGTGCGGCTGCGCGAGGGCGTCGGGACCCTGACCGTCGACGCGGTGCGCGAGTTCGCCGCGGGCAAGCTCGCCCACTACAAGATTCCGCGCTACGTCCACGTCGTCGACGAGTTCCCGATGACGGTGACGGGCAAGGTGCGCAAGGTCGAGATGCGCGCGACGGCGATGGAGATGCTCGGGATCTCCCCGCCCGCACCGGGCGCCTGAGCGTCGGCGGGGCGTCCCGTCGGGGATAGGCTGGGAGGGCCGCGCCCCGGTTCGAGTCGCCGGGGCGCGTCGTCGTGCGAGGAGAGGGTGACGGGTCGTGCCGACCGGCAAGGTCAAGTGGTACAGCGCGGACAAGGGTTTCGGCTTCCTTGCGCAGGAGGGCGGAGCCGACGTCTACGTGGGCAAGCGCGCCCTTCCCCGGGATGTCGAGGAGCTCAAGGCCGGTCAGCGTGTCGAGTTCGGCATCGCTGAGGGCCGCCAGGGACCGACCGCGCTGCAGGTGACGCTGGTCGACCCGCTGCCCTCGGTGGCCGAGGCCAAGCGACGCTCGCCCGACGAGACCCATGGTCTGATCGAGGACATGATCAGGCTGCTCGAGACCACCGTGCAGCCGGAGCTGCGGCGCGGCCGGTACCCCGACCGCGCGCGGACGAAGCGCCTCGCCGAGGTCGTCCGCGCGGTCGCCCGCGAGCTCGAGGGCTGAGCGAGGCGGCGCTCAGCGCTGCTGCAGCACCCACGTCGACCGCGTCGAGAACCCCGGGCCCTCCGGGGTTACCGCGAGGCGGGCGCCGTACTGCTGCACCTCGGCGGAGACGAGACGACCGGTGGGGTCGGGCAGCGCGAGCGTGAACTGGGTGCGGGCGTGCGGCGCGAACACCGGGCTGCGGCCGTCCAGCACGGTGCCGGTGGCGTCGCGGAAGCTGAACGCGACCTGCCACGGCGTGGCGGCCACCTCGCCGGGCACGGTCACGGCGAGGTCGGTCCCCGGCGGGACACCGAGGGAGACCACCGCGTCGGCGTCGTTCTCGCACTCGGTGACGGCGACGTCGCACCACGCCGTCGGACCGGCGACCGCCTCGCCCGTGGACGCCCGGAAGGTGACGTCGCCGGGGGAGGACGGCCCGGACGTCGCCACCAGCACGACGACCACCACGACCACCACGACCACGGCCGCGACGAGCGCGACCAGCACCGCGCCCGAGACCCGCACGCGCCTCATGCCGGAGCCCGCCGCGGAAGCATCGACGACCCGCGGGAGATCAGCACGGTCTGCACGGTACCGACGCCGACCACCACGGCGATCACCGTGAACCCGATCCACCACGTGGGCGGCAGCAGGACCCCGAGCGCCCCGCCGAACACCCACGAGAGCTGCAGCACCGTCTCCGACCGCCCGAACGCCGAGGCCCGGCTCTCCTCGGGCATGTCGCGCTGGACCACGGCGTCGAGGCACACCTTGAGCAGCGCGCTCGCCGTCGCGCCGACGAGCCCCACGACGGCGGCCGTGGCGACGCCGCCGAACACGGCGGCCACGACGGTCGCGGTGAGCGCGGCGGACAGGAAACCGACGAGCAGGCCCGTCGGGTGCCCGAACTGCTGGCGCGCGCCCACCGCGTTGCCGAGGAACCCCCCGACGCCGGCCGCGGCGCCGACGGCCCCGAGGAGCACGAGCTGCTCACCGGGGGACCCCTCGGTCTGCTGCTTGACCACGAACGCGGCGAAGAGCATGAGGAACCCGGTGAGCGAGCGGATGGTGCCGTTGGCCCACAGCGCGGTGCGGACCTGGCGGCTCAGCCGGACCCGCGGCCGCGCGTCCCCCTCGTTCCCGGCCCCCACCGTGGGCATCAGCGTCGTCGCCACCTCGCCCTCGGTGACCTCGACCCAGGAGGGGATCCGCAGGCAGAGCCAGACGCCGACGCCGCAGATCGCCGCGGTGAGCCACGCCGCGCCGGGGGAGCCGAACAGGAACGACACCCCGGCCGCGATCGCGCCCGCGACCCCGGAGGCGACGAGACCGAAGACGGTGAGCCGGGAGTTCGTGGTGACGAGCGTGCTCCCCGGCGGCAGCACGCGCGGGGTCACCGCGGCCTTGAGCACGCCGAAGGACTTCGACAACACCATGATGCCGAGGGCCGCGGGGTACAGAACCCACGTGTCCAGGTACAGGGCCAGGACGACGGCGAGCGCGCCCTGCGCCGCCGTGGACCCGGCGAGCGCCCACCGCCGACCGCTCTGCAGCCGGTCGAGCGCCGGCCCGATCACGGGCGCGATGACCGCGAACGGCGCCACCGTGATGAGCAGGTACAGCGCCACCTTGTCCTTGGACTCCGCGCTGGCCGCCGAGAAGAACAGGGTGTTCGCGAGCGCGACGGCCAGGGTGGCGTCCGAGGCGTAGTTGGCCATCCAGGCGTAGGTCAGCGCCGTCAGCCCGGACCGGTCGGCGCCGTCGGCGGAGGCGGCGCGGTGGAACGCGTGGACGCCCTGGCGGGTCAGCCGCTTCGTCCGCCACGCCGCGACCCGGGCGACGGTGATCCTGGAGGGACCCGGGTCGTCGTCGGGGTCGCGTGCCCGGCGCGTCCCGCGCTCCCGGCTCCCGAGCTCGACGGTGCGCGCGTCGAGCGGGGAGTCGGGGTCGGTGCGGGTGGCGCCCTCCCCGGCCTGGATGTGGGTGGCCGGGTCCCAGGGTGCGCGGTGCTCCGGGGTCGCGGCCTTGGGGGCGAGCGGCGGGCGCGCGCGGATGTGCACCCTCGTCGGGTCGTCGGAGGGCTCGACGCGGGTCGGGGTCGGCCCCGCCCGCGGGCGCCCGGGGGGCGTCGGGGCCACCCGCGTCGGGGGCAGGCGGGGGCGTCGGCGGCCCGCGCGCCATCCGAACCGGCCCGCGGCGCCGTCGGGGGAGTCGCCCGGGGGGCGTCGCTCGCCGGGCGGCGGGGAGGACGAGCGCGACACGCGACCATCGTGCCTCAGCCCGCCGCCGCCTACGCGGGCACGAACCGCACCCGGAAGAGCGTCGGCCAGAGCTTCCCGGTGAGGAGGAACTGGTCGGTCCCCGGCACAGCGGCCACGCCGTTGAGGACGTCGGCCCCCTCCCGCTCGGCCGCGGGGAGCAGGCCCGCGGCGTCGACGACGGCGGTGACGCGTCCGGTCGTAGGGTCGATGCGAACGATGTCGTCGGTCTGCCACACGTTGGCCCAGACGCCGTCGGGGGTGCACTCGAGCTCGTTGAGGTTCTCCACCGGCACCCCGGCCGCGCGGACCGGCACCGTCGCGCGCGGGGCGAACGACGCCGGGTCGCGGATCACGAGCTCGGCGCTGCCGTCGCTCGAGATCAGCCGGGTGCCGTCGTGGCAGACGCCCCAGCCCTCGCGCTCGAGCGGGAGGGTGCGCCGGACGGCGAGCGTCGTGGGGTCCCGGTCGTAGACCACGCCGTCCTGCCAGGTCAGCTGCCAGATGCGGTCCCCGAGCACGGTGACGCCCTCCCCGAACACCTCGCGCGGCAGATCGGCGGCGCGCCGGAGCGCTCCGGTGGCGGGGTCGAGCTCGCGCAGCTGGGATCGCCCGGTCCGCCCGGTCCCCTCGACCAGCGTCGACGCGTCGGCGGTGAGCTCGAGGCCCTGGGTGAACGCGGTGCGGTCGTGCGGCACGGCCGCGAGCACGTGCGGGCGGAGCCGTGCGACGCCGGCCGCCTCGAGCGCCGCCGCGTCGTCCAGGACCGAGGCGCCCCCGGCGGCCCGGAGCGCCCGCGCGCCCGCCGTCCCCGTCCCACACCCGGCGAGCACGAGCGCCGCGACGAGCAGCAGCGCCGCCGGGAGCCCGCGCCGGCGGAGCCGTCGCACGCCACCGGACCGCATGCCGCTCAGCGTCCCACCCTCGCGTGACCCCCACACCGTCCACCGTGGCCCCCGACGTGCGGCAGAATCGACGATGTGTCCGACACCCCGTCCGAGGACGTCGACCCCGCGCTCGACCCCGCGCTCGATGCCGCTCTCGACGGCCCGGCCCGGCCCGCGGTCCCCGCGCGCCTGGCCGACGCCGTCGAGCGCGCCCGCGAGGCCGCGGTGGACCTCGCCGACGGGGCTACCGGCGAGGTCGGCGCGCACGTCACCGTGCGCGTCGAGGACGACACCGTGGACGCCGAGGGTGACGAGGCCGTCCTGGCGACCCACTACTTCGCCGCCGACAAGCCCGGCTACCGCGGGTGGTACTGGGCGGTCACCCTCGCCGCGGCCGACGAGGGGCCCGCGACCGTCAGCGAGGTCGTCCTCCTGCCCGGCCCGGACGCGGTGACCGCGCCGACCTGGCTGCCCTGGACCGACCGGGTGCGTGCCGAGGACCTGTCCCCGGGCGATCTCCTGCCCGTCGACGCCGACGACGAGCGCCTGGTCCCGGCGCACGCCGCGCTCGACCCGGACGACCCGGCGCTCACCGATCCCGACGGCGCGTCTGCGTCGCTCGCCGACGAGCTGGGCCTCGGGCGGGCTCGCGTGATGAGTGTCGAGGGTCGGCTCGACGCGGCCGTCCGCTGGGGCGACGGCGACTTCGGTCCCGGGTCGGAGATGGCGCGCTCGGTGTCCGCGACCTGTGGGACCTGCGGGTTCTACCTGCGTCTCGCGGGCGGGCTGCGGGCAGCGTTCGGGGTCTGCGGCAACGAGCAGGTCCCCGCCGACGGTCACGTGGTCCACGTGGGGTACGGGTGCGGCGGGCACTCCGAGCTGCAGGTCGACACCGGGGCGCTCGTGGCGGTCTCGGACGTCGTCTACGACGACGGGGTCGAGATGGAGCCGGTCCCGTCGCCCTGAGCCCGACCCACGATCCCTTCGGCACCGCGGAGCTGCGGCGCGCCGTCCTCGACGCGTGGGCCGCGTCCCCCGCGCGGTTCCAGGAGGACGCCAACGCCGAGGAGGACCTGCTCCGCGGCGGGTATCGCGACCGCTGGTTCGTCGAGCTCGCCCAGAACGCGGCCGACGCCGCCGCACGCGCCGGGGTGCCGACGCGGCTCGTGGTGCGGGTCGCGGCGGGCATCGACACCGCCACCGAGCTCCGCGTCGGGGCCGCGGGCGAGCCGCTCGACGCCGCCGGCGTCGCGGCGCTGGCCTCGCTGCGCGCGTCGGCGAAGCGGAGCGGGGCCGGGGTGGGTCGCTTCGGCGTCGGCTTCGCCGCGGTGACCGCGGTGAGCGACGCGCCGCGCGTCGTCAGCCGCGGCGGCGGCGGGCAGATCGTCGGGGTCGCCTTCGACCGGGACCGCACGGCCGTCGAGGTCGAGGGCCTGGGGGGCGGGGTGGCCGTGGAGCTCGCCCGTCGCGGCGGCGACGCGCCGGCGTTGCGGCTGGTGTGGCCGCTGGGGTCGGACGAGCCCCCGCTCGCCGACGACGTCACCACCGAGGTACGCCTGCCGCTGCGCGACCCGGAGCCCGGGCGGGTCGACGCGCTCCTCGCCGGCGCCCGCGCGCAGGCGGTGGACCTGCTGCTCGCGCTGCCGTGGCTCGAGGCCGTGGAGGTCGACGGGGACGGGGTCCGCCGGCGGGACGAGGGCGGCGGCCGGTTCCGGATCGGGGACGCGGTGTGGCGCGTGGTCCGCGCCGAGGGTGCCATCCCGCCCCACCTGCTCGCCGGACTGTCCGTCGAGGAGCGCGGGCGCACGACGTGGCAGGCCACCTGGGCGGTCCGCGAGGACGCCCCGAGCCCCGCCGCCGAGCCCGCCGCCGCTGCCCGCGACGTCCTGCACGCCCCCACCCCCACCGACGAGGCGACGACGCTGCCGGCGCGTCTGCTCGTCACCGTCCCCCTCGACCCGGACCGCCGCCACGTCCGCTCGGGGCCGGTGACCACGCACGTCCTGCGCGCCGCCGCCGCGCACTACGCCGATCTCGTCCGCGCGCTGCCGCCGGAGCGGCGCGCCGACCTCGTCCCGCGCCCGACGCTGCCCGCCTCGGAGGTGGACGCGGTGCTGCGCGACGCCGTGCTTGAGGCGTTGGCCACCGCGGACTGGGTGCCCGCGGCCGGTGGACGGGACGGCGGGCGGGACGGCGGCCGGGACACTGACGGCGGGCGGGACCTCGCGGCCCGCCGGGCGCTCGTCCTCGACGCCGACCCCGGCGCGGCGGGACCGCTCGCCGACGCCCTGGCCGACGTGCTCGCCGACCTCGCCGACCCCGCCCTCGGCGCCTCCCGGCACGCGCCCGCGCTCGCGGCACTGGGCGTCACCCGGCTCGGCGTGGCCGCGGTGTGCGACCGGCTCGCGGGCGTCGAGCGGCCGCCGGCGTGGTGGCGCCGGCTCTACGCCGCCCTCGCCCTCGACACCTCGGCCGTGCGCCCAGGGGCCGGCGACGGCGAGCTCGCGGCGCTGCCGGTGCCGCTCGCCGACGGTCGCACGGTCCTCGGGGCGCGCGGGACACTGCTGCCCGACGGGCTGGACGACCGTCTCACCGACCTGCTCGCCGAGGCCGGCGTTCCCGGCCTGCGCCTCGTCGCCCCCGGTGCCGCGCACCCCCTGCTGGCCGCCCTCGGCGCCCGCGGCGCGGACGCCGAGGGCCTGCTCGCCGAGCCCTCGCTGCTGGCCGCGGTGGAGCGCTCGGTGGACGACGCCGAGGCGGGCCTCGAGGTCGCGGGCCTCGCGCGGCTCGTGCTCGCGCTGGTGTCGCGGGCGCCGCCCGGCCCCGGCCCGGTGTCTCGTGCGCTCGGGGCGCTCGCCCTGCCCGACGTCGAGGGCGAGCACCGTCGGGCCGACGAGCTGGTCCTGCCCGACGCCGTGATCCGCCCGCTGCTCGGACCCGACAGCCCGCTCGGGGTGCTCGACACCGACCTCGGGGACGACGAAGGGTCCCGCGCGGCTCTCCTCGCCGTCGGGGTCCTCGACGGGTTCGCGATGCTGCGCGACGAGGCCCCTCTCGCGCCCGACCACGACCTCGACGACGAACAGACGTGGTGGGCCGAGGAGGTGGAGCGGGATCCCGAGGCGTCCGGCGGCTCCGGCGGCCCGGTCCCGCCGCTGGTCGCCGTGCGCGACCTCGACCTCGTCGACCCCGACCGCTGGGCGATCGCCTGGCCCCTGCTCGCCGCCGACCGCGACGTGCGGGCCGCGCTCGTCGGCGTCCCGGGCGGCCCGCGGCCCTACACGGCCTGGTGGCTCGCCCGCCACGGCCGCATCTCGGGGCACCCGCCGACGGCGTGGCGCCTCGGCGGCGCCCCCGATCGGGATGACGGTCCGGCTGGCCTCTACGACCCCGTGCCGGCCGAGGCGGCCGAGGGGCTCGACGCGACGTTCCTGGTCGGCGTCGGCGTCCGGACCGACCTCGTCGTGGCCGACGCCGCCGACGCCGCCGACCTCCTGGCGCGCCTCGCCGACCCGGGTCGCCTCGTGAGCCCCGGCGCCGCGCTCGCCGCCCACGCCGCGCTCGTCGCCGCGGTCCGGTCGGGTCGCGTCGACGTGGCCGACGTCCCGCCGCCGGCCGCGGTGCGCGTCGCCGACGGGTCGGTCCGCTCCGCCGAACCACCGGCGGCCACCGGGGCCCGGGCACCGGTCGTCGTCGACCGCCCGTGGCGGGGAACCGTCCTCGGGACCGATGTGGTGCCCGCCCCGGGCGGCGACGCGCGCCTGCTCGCCGACCTGCTCGACCTGCCCACCGACGCCGAGCGGCTCGACGGCGAGGTCCGCTCGCCCGGCACATCGACGCCGTGGGTGGCCGTGCCGGCCGCCGTCGCGTGGGCCGCCGCCGCCGGCCGCGAGCTGCCCGCCGGCGAGATCGTGCTCCACGACCGGTTGCGTGTCGCCCTCGTCGACCCCGAGGGCGGGCCGGCCCGCGAGGTGACACCGACGGTGTGGGACGCGGACGGCACGGTCCACGCCGACGACCCGGTCCACGGCCTGCTCGCCGCGTGGGCCCTCGACCCGCCGGGTCCGGTACGGAGATAGGTGCCGACGCGGCGTCCCGATGCGACCCTGCTCCGGTGACCGACGCCGCTGTCCTCGACGCCCTGCGCGGTGCCCTCGCCGACCCGGCCCGCGTCCGGCACCGCGCCCTCGACCTCGCCGCCTACGCCAACGACGCGTCGCACTACCTGCTCACCCCGCAGGCGGTGGTGCTGCCCGCCGACGCCCGCGAGGTCGCGGCGCTGCTCGCCGTCGGCGTCCGCGAGCGCCTGAGCCTGACCTTCCGCTCCGGCGGCACCAGCCTGTCGGGCCAGGGCGTTACCGACGGCGTCCTCGTCGACACCCGCCGGCACTTCCGCGGCGTCGAGATCCTCGACGACGGGCGCCGTGTCCGCGTCCAGCCCGGGCTCACCGTCACCGAGGTCAACAACCGCCTCAAGCCCTACGGCCGCAAGCTCGGGCCCGACCCGGCGAGCTCCGCGGCGTGCACCATCGGCGGCGTCGTCGCCAACAACTCCTCGGGCATGGCCTGCGGTACCCGGTTCAACACCTACAACACGCTGTCGTCGATGACGTTCGTGCTGCCCAGCGGCACCGTCATCGACACCGCCGCGCCCGACGCCGACGACGAGCTCCGCCACCGCGAGCCCGCCCTCTACGAGGGCCTCGACCGCCTCCGCGACCGCGTCCGCGACAACCCGGCGTCGGTGACGACGCTCGAGCACCTGTTCTCGATGAAGAACACCATGGGCTACGGGCTCAACGCCTTCCTCGACCACACGCGCCCGATCGACGTCCTCGCCCACCTGCTCGTCGGCAGCGAGGGGACCCTCGGGTTCGTCGCCGAGGTCGTGTTCTCGACGCTCCCCGTGCTTCCGCACGCGGCCACGAGCATGCTCGTCTTCACCGACACCGCGGCCGCCACCGACGCGCTCCCGGCGCTGCTCGGGTCGGGGGCGCGGACGCTGGAGCTGCTCGACGCCCGCGCGCTCGTCGTCGCCCAGCGCGACCCCCGGGCCCCCGACGACCTGCGCTCCTTCGCCGTCGACGCCCACGCCGGGCTGCTCGTCGAGTACGCCGAGGCGACCGCCGCCGAGCTCGACGCCACGCAGGCCGACGCCGAGCCGGTGCTGACGGAGCTGCCCCTGGAGCGGGACGCCGGTCTCACCCGCGAGGCCACCGCGCGGGCGTCGCTGTGGGCGCTGCGCGGCGGGCTCTACACCGCCGTCGCCGCCGCCCGCCCGCAGGGGACGACGGCGCTGCTCGAGGACGTGTCGGTGCCCGTCCCCACGCTGCCGAGCACCTGCGACGGGCTCACCGAGCTCTTCGACCGCCACGGCTACGAGGGCTCGGTGATCTTCGGGCACGCCAAGGACGGCAACGTGCACTTCATGGTCAACGAGCGCTTCGACGACGACGCCGCGCTCGAGCGCTACCGCGTCTTCACCGACCAGATGGTCGACCTGGTCCTCTCCCAGGACGGGACCCTCAAGGCCGAGCACGGCACCGGGCGGATCATGACGCCGTTCGTGCGCCGGCAGTACGGCGACGAGCTCTACGGCGTGATGCGCGAGATCAAGCGGCTCTGCGACCCGAGCGGACTGCTCAACCCGGGCATCATCCTGTCCGACGCCCCGGACGCCCATCTCGTGCACCTCAAGTCGGTGCCCGAGGTCGACCCGGAGGTCGACTCCTGCGTCGAGTGCGGCTACTGCGAGCCGGTCTGCCCGAGCCGGCACGTCACCACCACCCCGCGCCAGCGCATCGTGCTGCGCCGCGCGGCGGCGACGGACCCGGCGTTGGCCGGCGCGATCGCCGAGGACTACGCCCACGACGCCGTCGACACGTGCGCCGCCGACGGCATGTGCGCCACCGCATGCCCGGTGCGCATCAACACCGGCGACCTCATGAAGCGGCTGCGGGCGGAGAGGCACGGCGCCATGGCACGGATGATCGGCCGCGGCGTCGCGAAGCACTGGGAGGGGGTGAGCACGACCGCCCGGGTCTCGTTGACCGCCGCGGCGAGGGTCCCCGGCCTCGCGACGGCGGCCAGCCGGACCGCGCGCCGCGTCCTGTCCGACGACCTGATCCCGCAGTACGCCCGCGACGTCCCCACCGGCGGGCGCACCCGCCCCGGCCCGGCGCACCCCGCCGACCCCGACGCGGTCTTCTTCCCGACCTGCCTGCACGACGTGTTCGGCCCAGCGGAGGGCCAGGGCGCGGGGGCGGCGTTCCTCGGGCTCTGCGCACGGGCGGGGATCGACGTCGCGATCCCGGACCGCATCGACGGGCTCTGCTGCGGGACGCCGTGGGCGTCCAAGGGGTTCGTCGGCGGGCACGCCGAGATGGCGCGGCGCGTCCTCGACGCGCTGTGGGACGAGACCCGCTCGGGCGAGCTGCCCGTCGTCGTGGACGCCTCGTCGTGCACCTACGGCCTCACCGGTCTCGTCGACGTGCTGCCCGAGGACCCGCGACCGGCGCGGCTGCGGATCGTCGACGCGGTGTCGTTCGTGGCCGCGGAGATGCTCGGAGCGCTCGAGGTGCCCCGGCGCGCGGCGTCGCTCGCCCTGCACCCGACCTGCTCGACATCACACCTCGGCATCGGCGACGACCTGCGCCTGCTCGCCGAGGCGGTGGCCGAGGAGGTGGTGGTCCCGGTGTCGTGGGGCTGCTGCGGCTACGCCGGCGACCGCGGGATGCTGCACCCCGAGCTCACCGCGGCCGCCACCGCCGAGCAGGCCGCGGAGCTCGCCGGGAGGCCGACCGAGCTCGCGGCCTCGTGCAACCGGACCTGCGAGCTGGGCATGACCCGCGCGACCGGCCGCACCTACCGCCACGTCCTCGAGCTGCTCGCCGAGCGGAGCGTGCCCTGCCCGGCCTGAGGCTCACCGGCCAGGGCCGCACGCTGTGCCTGCGCCACCTGTCGCGGGAATGAGGTTCCCCAGGCCGCACTTGTCGTTCGGAATCCCAACGACAAGTGGGCTCGGCGTTGCAAGCCCGCCGCGACAGGTGGCCGGTGGCCGACCCGCCTGTTAGTACGTGTTGGGAAAGTTGATCTGGTTCGGCGTGTCGGCTTGGTAACAAGATCTTCTCTGTTGATGCTGGGCGGGTGGCTGATCACCCCGATCGGCGGGGCTACCCCACCGACCTGACCGATGA
>JAABUZ0100003844.1_pt1 | contig 21511 bp, 11 predicted proteins | sample 5562091 | NCBI WGS metagenome assembly JAABUZ01 (sample SAMN12813069, study PRJNA571459) | rock metagenome | isolation source: Antarctica rocks | place: Antarctica: Victoria Land, Linnaeus Terrace sud | collected 2015-12-21
GGCGGTGGGCTGGGGGGGGGGGGGGGCGCAGTGCGGCGACGGGGAGCAGGGCGGGGTCGAGGCTGTCGTGGCCGAGCAGGAACCACAGCAGGGAATGGTCGAGCTGCAGCGGCTGCCTAGCCATACTGTGCGGACTGTGCGTCCCCGGCGGCAGGTGGATCAACTGCCACGTCCGCAGCCGCGCCTCGGAGGCGAACGCGTACAGGTACGGCAGGCTGGCCATGCCCTCGGGCGCAAACAGGATCAGCGCCAGCTCCACCGTCGGGCGCTTGTACGTCGGGTCGTCGCTCCACGTCCCGATCCACGACTCGTAGCGCACGCTGATCTCCAGCAGCAGACATAGCACCACGACATCCACCTCGAAAGGGCTCAGCCCCAGTCCGTCGCGCAGCATCCTCAGCGGCGAGGCGTCGTGCCACGTCGCCTGCGGCAAGACGAAGGAGGGCGTTGCGGCCGCGCCGTCCCCGCTCCCCCTTTGCTCGGACGGGTCGAACCAGTAGTCTCCGGCGGCGCGGTAGCGCAGGTTATCCAGGGGGTCCGGCAGGAAGGCGCCTTCCTGCACGCGGCCCACATGCTCGCGGACAAGGTCCTGCAGGGCCGCGCGCACGGCGGCGGCAGCGGTCACGACGCCGGGGTCGATGTGGGCCAGGTCGTCCCGGCCGAACGTCGTTTGCAAAGTCATAAACATCCTCCTGCTGACAAGATAAAACCGGTCGCGCGGGCGTCTGCGATACGCCCCTACACATCGCACGGACGTCTGCGATACGCCCCTACTCGCCACTTCATAACACGGGGCTCAGTCGGCCGACAGCCGGACGGCCTCCAGGGCCGCCGAGAGATCCGCGACGACGTCCTCGACAGCGGCCAACGCTCCCGGCGCGCCCGCGCGCGCCTCGTCCTGCATACGAGTCAGCGCGCGCTCCTGGGCCGGGGTCGCGCTGCCCTCGACACGCCCGCACGCGCGCAGCGTCCCGACGCCCTGGCGCGCCGCCTCCGCCGCGTTCTCCCATTGGCCGTCGCGCGCCAGGGCCAGCAGCCACCCCTGCAAGGCAGCCACGGTGGGCCGCAGACTGAAGGACGCCTCGAAGGATTGCAGGGCCAGGTCGGGCGCGTGAGCAAACTCGTCGCCGATGCGCAGCAGCCGTTTGGCATCCCGGCGAGAGCCAGCCATCCGCGCCGTCCACAAGGCCCGTGTGCGCGCCCGCTCCGCGCCCTGCCGCGCCTCGTCGTTGTGCTCCTGCACGGCCAGGACCCGCGCGTAGAGGTCGACGGCCAGCCAGTCGTCGCCCGTGTCCAGCGAGCGTCGCGCCTCGGCCAGCAGGCGCTCGACCGACGCCGTGGCGTCCCTGGCCCCTTCCTTTTGCCGCCGTCGCAGCCGATCTTGCAGCTCACGCAGGCGACTGTGCGTGGGGTCGAGGGCGGCGGCCTGATCGAGCAAGCGCGCGACCTCTCGCTCGTCGCCGTCGGACCAACGTAGGTGTAGCTCAGCCTCGTCGAGCAGGGCCGCTAGCTCGCGCGGGCGCGCGGGCGCATTACCCGCCGGCCGCTCCACCCCGACGCCATCATCCCGGCCCGTGCGCCCGGCCCCCTCCTCACCCGCGCCCACGGACCCGCCCTGATCCTTGCCCGCGCCCGCGAACCGGGACTCGCTCTCGCGTCCGATGCGATCCTTATCCGCGCGCCCGGCCCGATCCTCGCTCGTGGCCTGCTCTGGCGTGGTCGGAGTTGCGGTCGCCGTCGGAGGCGTCTCCAACTCGTCTGGGACCTGTCGCCCGGCGGCCGCGTCGCTCCATCCCGTCTCGCCTGTCTCGCCTGTCTCGCCATCCTGCCGGTCAACCGTCACGGGGACTGTCGCCGCCGGTTCGGACTCCGGTTGGTGTACCGTGTCGTCGGCCGACACGGCGGAGGCGAACAGGGGGGTACTCTGGGTCGACGATGCGGTCTTGGCCACCGCACGCGACGGTTCCGGCACGCTGTCCGTCACGTCCGCCGTCTCCACCGTGGCGCCCAGCGTGGGCATGGTGGCCGCTTCCTTCCCAGGGTCCAGGAGCCCCGTGTCCTGTGCGGGTCCCGCTGTCGCGGCGGCAAACTCGACCTGTGGCCTGCGCTCGACGGGCGCCGCATCCTGGGCAGGGAAGCTGCTCACTGGGCTGCTCGCCGGATCGCTCGTCAGAGCATCGGAGGGACCGATTGGCGCCACGTCCGTGGCGTCTGGCGCCGTGACAACAGGCGCCGGATCGCCGAACAGGTCGAGCGCGGCGCCGGGGCTACCCGCTAGCTCGGGCATCGGCATCGGCGGCGCCGGGACTGGTTGTGGCTCCGCCTCGAGCGCGGGCGGTTGGAGGAGGTGGTAATCGCGGTCGCGCGGCGCCTGTCGCGCCGGGTAATACCCTACTCCGGGTACGGGCACGATGGTGCCGTCGCCGCGATAGGCGATCAGGCTATACTGGCGGTCCTCGCCGACCGGTGAGCCGACGTCGACCGCGCCCGTGAAGCGCACGGGGATACCCATGATGGTGAAACCGCGCAGCGCGCCCTTCATCACCACATCGAGCGGGGGGAGCGGCACGTCGGGCAGGCCGATAATGAGGCCGTAGCGCATCGCTCCCGGCACCGCCTGCCAGGCAAGCGCCAGTCCTTCCTCGGCGCGGGCATGACGTTGGGTCGTGACCAGGGGAAGAGCCATGGTGTCCTTTCGTAGTGGTTAGTGGTTAGTGGTTAGTGGTTAGTGGTTAGTGGTTAGTGGTTAGTGGTTAGTGGACCTCACTCGTCACTAGGCACTAGCCACTAACCACTCGTCACGATCTGCCCGCTCCTGTGAGCGCGACGATTTGCGGGCTGTTGCTGGCGGTTCCGGGGATGCGCAGGTTCGCGCGGCGCAGGCCCGGCGTCGACGGCGTGAAGACCACCTGGATGCTGCACGTGTTGTGCGGCGTCAGCGTGCTGCCGGAGCACGTGTCCGGCTGTACCACGGCGAAATCGCCCGCACTCTCGCCGCCGACGGTGATGCGGCCCAGGGCGAGCGGCGCGGTACCGACATTGACGATCGTCACCGGCAGGGGCGCACTGGATGTGTTGACGTTGTGCGTGCCGAAGGCAAGGCTGTCATCGCTCAACTTGATCCGCGCCGCCGACGCCGGGGGCGGGGGGATCGGGGTCGGCGCCGGCTCGGGCAAGCCAACGCCGTTCAGGCTCACGTAGAGCAGACCGTTGGCGGCGGTGCTTGGAATGCGCAGGCGCCCGTGGCGCGGGCCCACGGCCACCGGCCTGAAGATCACCCCGATGGCGCATTGCTCGCGCGGCTGCAGTGTCACCCCGGAGCAGGCGTCGGGCTGGACCAGGCTAAAACTCTGGCCTTCGACACTGATGCGGCCCACGGTGAGCGGCCGGCTGCCCACGGCGACCAGGATCAGCTGATGGACCCGGCTCGTGGCGCCGACTTGGCGGTGCGCGAAGGTCAAATGATCAATGCTCGGCCTCAGCAGCGGTGGAGGAGGCGTGGCGGTCGGACGCGGCGTGGGCGTGGCGGTCGGACGCGGTGTCGCCGTCGGGCGCGGCGTCGGCGTGGGCGGTGGAAGGCCCACGCCGGTCAGCGTCACGAAGCGCGGGCTGTTCGCAGCGGTGCTGAGGATGCGCACGCGGCCAGCGCGCGGCCCGACGCCCAGGGGCTTAAAGACCACTCCGATGGTACACTGCCCGCGCGGCTGCAGCGTCGCGTTCGAGCAGGTATCGGGCGGGGCAAGCGCGAAGTCGGCCCCTTCCACGGCGACCCGGCCCAGCGTGATCGCCCTGCTGCCCGCGTCGACGACGATCACGGTGTGGACGCCGCTGGGCCTCCCGCCGACGCGCCGGTCAGCGAAAGTGATGTGATAGGCGCTCAACACCATCATCGGCGGGATCGGCGTGGCCGTCGGGCGCGGCGTGGCCGTCGCCGTCGGACGTGGCGTCTCTGTCGGGCGCGGCGTCGCCGTCGGACGCGGCGTCGCCGTCGCCGTCGGACGCGGCGTCGCCGTCGCCGTCGGACGCGGCGTCGCCGTCGCCGTCAGGCGTGGCGTCGCCGTCGCCGTCGGGCGTGGCGTGGCCGTCGCCGTCGGGCGTGGCGTGGCCGTCGCCGTCGGGCGCGGAGTTGGGGTAGGCCGTGGGAGGCCAATGCCGCGCAACGCCACAAGTTGCAGGCTGTTAATGGCGTTGCTTGTGATGCGCAGGACACCCAAGCGCGTCCCCGCCGCGCGCGGGCGGAAGACGACCGCGATCGTACAGCTCTGACGCGGCGCCAGCTGCCGGTCCGCGCAGGTATCGGGCGCAATCACCGCAAAATCGCCCGTCGCCGTGACCCGGCTGATCGCGATGGGCCGGGTCGCCGAGTTGGTCACGACGATCCGCTCGGCGGCGCTGGACGTGCCGACCTCCTGGCCCGCGAAAGCCAGCCTGTGCCTGCTGACGACCATGCGCAACGGGACGACGATCGGAGTCGGCCGCGGCGTCGCCGTCGCCAGCGCGGTGGGCCGGGGCGTTGGCCGCGGCGACGCCGTGGCCGTGGGCCGGGGCGTTGGCCGCGGCGTCGCCGTGGGCCGGGACCGCGGTGTATGAGTCGGCCGCGGCGCGGCCGTGGGCGGAACGGGGGTCGCCGTGGGCGGGGGCGGAATCGGGGTCGCGCTCGGCGGTACAGCCGTCGGCGGCGGTGACGTCGCCGTCGGGGGCACGGCTGTGGGCGGCGCGGGGACCGGCGTCGCCGTGTCCAAGGGCACGGGCGTCGCGCTTGGCACAGGGGTATCCGAGGGCGTGGGCGTCGCGGTGGCGGGCGGCTGCGTCGGACGAATCACCGGGGTCGGCACGAGCGTGGGCGTGGGCGCCGGGCGCGTGGCCGTCGGCGTCGCCGTGGGGCGCGGCGTGCGCGTGGGTATCGGCGTGACGGTCGGGGTCGGCGTCCACGTGGGGGCGATGGCCCCGAGGCCGGTAAAGCTGACTCTCTGCGGGTAGCGGCTGGCGTTGGAGTGGATATAGAGCGCGCCGTTACGCAAACCGGCCGCTTGCGGCGTGAAGGTCACGCCGACCGTGCAGCTGTGCTGGGGCAGGATAACCGCGCGGAGGCAGGTGTCGCCCCGAGGGTAGACGCTGAAGTCGCGCTGGCCGGCGTTGTCGGCCCCGTCGAAGGCGATGCGCCGGATCGTGAGCGGCGTGGTACCGCTGTTGACGATCAAGACGGTGGTCGGCTTGCTGGTGACGCCCAGGTCGTACTGTCCAAAGCCGGCGTTGCCAGGGGTGACGTTGACCTCCGGGTTGATACCGCTGCCCCGCAACGCCAGCAGCGCGGGGCTATTGGCGGCGTTGCCGGTCAGCCGCAGGGCAGCGCGGCGCGATCCGACACCGGCGGGCGTAAAACGGATGCCGATGGCGCACGCGCCGCCCGCCGGGAGCGTCGGCGGGCAGGCGCTGGTGCGGCCGAAGTCACCGCGATCCGGGCCGACGATGTCCAGGCGGCCAATTTTGAGGGGGGTGGTGCCAGTGTTGGCCAGGGTCACGGTGACGGGATCACTGGCCGTCAACTGCGGGCTTTCCAGGAACACCACCGAGTTGGAACTGAAATAGCTGTACGGATCGATGCCGCTGCCGCTTAGCTCCACGTCCTGGAACGGCGTCTGTTTGAGCCCCTTGCGGGCGTTGTCGGCGATCAAGATACGGGCGCTGCGCTTGCCGATGGTCAGCGGCCGGAACAGGACGTGTATGGCGCAGCCGCTGTTCGGCTGGATAGAGGCATGGGTGCAGGTATTGCTGGTGATGATAAAATCGCCAGGGTTCTTGCCGGTAACCGTCACGGTGGAGACGTCCAGCGGCGTGGTCCCCGTATTGGTCAGCGGGACGGTGTCGACGGCGCTGTTCGCCCCGATCAGGCGGTCGCCGAACCCGAGGTTGGTCTTGGCGAGCTGCGGCGTGGGATGGCTGACGTACCAGATCGCGCCGACGATGAGCGCCACCGCCAGCAGCAGCAGCAGCAGACGCCACACCGGACCCCAACCGGACAATCGGGGCGTGTGGACGAGCGTGCCGCGCATGTCGCGCGCCCCGCCCTGCTCGGGTTGGGCGTGCAGGTCGAACTCGTAGCGCCGGGGGTTGCCGATCACGCCGAAGCGGCGGTGCGGCCGCACCACCAGGCGGGTGCGGCTACGGTGGCCCGGCTCGACGCGCACCAGGGCGGGCACGAAGGAGTAGCGCAGCGCGTTCTCGGCGTCGGTCGCATCCAGGTGGATGTCCAGGTCGGCGTTGCCGTTGTTGTTGAGCAGCACGCTGTAGCGCCCGACGCGGCCGGTCGCCTTGGTGGGCAGCAGGTCGAGCTCGAACGCGGTGACGGCGCCGATGCGCAGCGTGCCCTCCACGCGGCCCACCTGGCTCAGGTCGGCATGGGCGCGCGCGGTGACGCTAAAAGGATAGGAGCCGGCCTTGACGCCCTCGCCGCGCGGCGGATGCAGCGTCAGCTGCACCTCCTCGCTGTCCCGCGGGAACAGGGCCACGCTGGTCGCGGACAGGCTATACCACGACTCCGGCAAGCCGTCCAGCGTCAGGTCATACTGGTCGACCGTCACGCCCCTGTTGGCGACGGTGATGACCGCGTCGGCCGGTAACGCATTGGCGCCGTCGAGGGCGAGCAGGGTGTCGGGCGTCAAGCGGACGCTGATGCGATCAGCGTCGGGGGTCATCGTCATCGGTCAGCGGTCCTCCCCGACCATCTATCCTACCAAGAACGGCGCGTCCGTTGCCGGACGCGATGGGATAGATGCGGAGACAACGCCGGATGGGCCAGTTACCAGTTGCCCGTAGGGGCGTATTGCATACGTCCGGTTGGCAGTTGGCAGTTGGCCGGAAGCTCTGTCCTGCTCCCCCTCTCCCGCGGTGGGGAGAGGCGCGCCCCAACGGCGAACCCGCGGACAGGGTTCGGGGGGCCAGTCAGCCATGGGGCGGGGGGTGAGGGATCCCTCCGCGCCGAGCAATTGCCAGCTGGCGTGCAACAGGGTGCAGACGGCGGTGCGCAGGCAGAAGAACTGCTTGACGGGGTTGCGCGGGTACGGCACGCCGATCGTGAACACGACGACGACGAGCAGCAGGAGACGCCGCAGGGGCCGCCAACTGCCGAGCCAGGGCGTGTGTTCGAACTCGACCCGCACCGTGCGCGGCTCACCATGACTCGGCCGCGCCGTGACCTGGAGCTGGCAGGGCTGGCGCTTGCCCACCACGCGATGGCGGTGCGCCCGTACCTTCATGCGCACCGTGGCCTGACGCCCCGCCTCCACGCGCGGCGCGCGCGGCCGGAAGACGGCGTAGCAGTAGTCGTCCTCGTCACGCACGTCGAAATCCAGGTCCACGTCGACGTTGCTATTGTTGTTATGGACCGTGGCCTCGAAGCGCGCCGTGTGGCCGGTCACGCGGTGGGGCCTCAGCCGGAGATCCAGCGTGGTCACGGGCGCCACGTCCAGCCGGGCCGAGGCCACCCGTGTTTGAGAGGCGTCGGCCATCCCCGTCGCCACGACCGTAAAGGGGTACACGCCGGCTTTGACCAGGCCCGTGGGGGGACACAAGAGCAACTCGACCGTATCCTTGTCCTGCGGGAAGAGCACCCCGGTGGTAGCGCGCAGGGTGTACCAGGAGTGCGGCAAACCATCGAGCGCGAGGGCGTACTGGTCGACGGCCGTCCCAATATTCCGCACGATGACCTCCGCCCGCACGGGTTTCCCGTCGGCTAGCGCGTGGAACGTGTCGGCTGCAAGACCGATCTGGATCGTCTCCGGCATGGTCGCTGGCCTCGCCCTCTATCCTCTTAACTGCCTGGGCGTAGGCGCTACGCCCCCTACTGCCTGGGCGTAGGCGCTACGCCCCTACGCCCCTACGCCTCTACTGCCCACTGCCCACTGCCCACTGCCCACTGCCCACTGCCCACTGCCCACTTACTTATAGCGCTTGCACCAGACTGACGCTACTCCGCCCGCCGGCGCCACCTTTGTTCACCACCAGCACCCGCCCGGACCGCGCGTCCACGGCGACCGCCACGGGCTGGGAGCCCACGCCGATGGCGCGCAGCGCACGACCCGTGGCGGCGTCGAGCACACTGACGCTGTTGCCGGCGCTGTTGGCCACGTAGACGCGACCGCGCGCCTCGTCCGCGGTCAGGGCCAGGGGCTGCGGCCCCACGCGGACCGTCCGTAGCAGGGCGCCCGTGCGCGTGTCGACCACGCTGACCGTCCCATCCTGCGAGTTAGCCACGAATGCCCGCCGCGCGCGCTCGTCGACCGTCACCACTTTCACGCCCTGCCCGGCGCCCACCGTGCGCCGGACCGCTCCCGTCACGCCATCGAGCGTGCTGACGTGATCGTCCCAGGCCAGATAGGCCCCGCCGCCCCGCGTCGCGGCCGCGATCGACCAGGGGATGCCGGCAACGTGGACCCGCCTCAGCACGCGGCCCGTGGCGGCGTCGAGCACGCTGACGTTGTCGCTGATCTGGTCGGTCACGAACACGCGATGGGTGGCCGCGTCCACGGCCAGCGCGTTGAGGTCGCTGCCGACGCCGACCGTGCGCAACAAGGCGCCGGTGCGGGCATCGAGCACCACGATGTTGTTGCTGCCGGCGATGACGAACACCCGCCCGGACGCCACGTCGACGGCAAAGGCGTAGGGGCTGCCGCCGATGGGGATCCTGCGCACGAGGCGCCCCGTCGCCGTGTCGAGCACCTCGACATCCCTGCTCGTGGCCACAAAGGCGCGATGGGTGGCCGCGTCCACGGCCAGCGCCGACGGCTGCTGACCGACCGCGATGGTTCGGACGACCGCGCCCGTGGCGATGTCGAGCATGCTGACGCTGTTACTGCCGCCGTTGACCACGAAGCCCCGTCCCGCGCGGCCCGCCCTGCCCGCCCTGCCCGTGGCGGGGTCGATACCCACGGCCACCGGCAGGCGCCCGACGGTGATAGCGCAGGGCAAGATGCGGCACGGTAGCCCTCCGTTCAGGGGCAGAATGGTGACGCTCAACTCGCGATTCGCCGTCGAACCAGCCGTCACCGCGCCGACCAGGACGCGCGCGGCGACCGCGCTCCGGGCCTTGTAGCCGACCCTCAAACGAGCGATAAAGAGGCCGTTCCTGCCGGCCCGTCCATGCAGCCTCTGCTGGTAGAGCACGACGGAGCGGGTCACGCGGCGGCGCTGTGCCCCGCTGCCCGTCACGACGGTGCGCCGCGCGAGCACCTGCAGGGTCACCTTGATGCGGGCGCCGCGGGACGCATGGACAGAGACCATCAGGATGCCGCCGGTCCGCACCCGGAGCGGGCGCACGGAGACGGGCAAGGCGATAGCGGCGGGCTGGATGGCCAGCGCGGCCGCGCCCGTGGTCGTCACGGCGCCCGCGCGCGCGCTCACCAGGACGCGAGCGGGCGCCCGTCGCGCCGGCCGATAGGCAACGGCCAGGCGGCCGACGAAACGCCCGCGCGGCCCCGCGACGCCGCTGATCGTCGTCTGGTAGAGGACCACCGTGCGCGTCACACGGCGTTGATGGCTGCCACTGCCCGTGACGACGGTGCGCCGGCCCCGCACCTGGAGCGTGATACGCACCACCGCCCCGGGCGCGGCGCTCACGCGGACGGTGACCGACCCGCCGCCGGACACGACCGCGCTCCCCAGCAGGATGTGGATCGGGGCGGGCGCCAGGGTCGGGATCGGGGTCAGGGTCGGGATCGGGGTCAGGGTCGGCGGGACCACCGTCGCCGTGGGCGTCAGGGGTAGCGAGGTGGGCGGCGGCGCGACCGCCGTCGCCGTGGGCATGACGGCCAACGGAGTCGGCGTGTTCGTCGGGGTCGGGGTCGGGGTCACGGTGTTGGTGGGCGTGGACGTCGGCGTGCCAGTCGCGGTATCCGTCGCCGTGTTGGTGGGCGCCGTCGTCGCAGTGTTGGTGGGGGTGTTGGTCGGCGTCGTAGTCGGCGTGGCGGTCGCGGTCGGCGTCGCCGTATCAGTCGGCGTGATGGCGCTGGTCGTCGTACTGATGGGAGCGCCGGCCATCACGAATGAACCGGGGAAACGAGAGATAAGAGCGCCATGCGGGCCACCCTTGCGCGCAACGGAGGAGTTGTGCCGGGCCATGGCGCGACCGGTTGTGGACGAGCGCATCCAGGGCTGAGCGAGACCACAACCGGCCGGGCAAGCCGATGGCTGCGATCGTGGGACAGCCCTCGCCGCGGCCCCCTGCGTCGCCAGCGCGGCGGCCACGAGGGTAGCCACCAGGACAACCCGAAAAGCGTCCGAGGGCGGTCTGGCGATCCTGGTCATGGTGCGCGTCCCCTTGCTCCAACTTGCTTTTATCCCTGGGCGTCCACAAACAGTCCGCATCATGCGGGACCGCTACCCCATTGTACTATCGACCCTTGCACGCGACGCCGGATCGCCCGCTGATGGCCCCGCGGCAGGCGGCAGGCGACAGGCGACAGGCGACAGGCGACAGGCGACAGGCGACAGGCCGCGGGCCATGGCCCGTCGCATTATTACCTACAAGTGTAACACGCACCCCGGCCACGACACGCCCCCACGGGAGACGCCGGCAGGGTCTGCGCACAATCGTTGGCGCGGCGACGGGAGGGGCATCTCTGGGAGCGCGGGCGTCCCGCCCGTCCCCGCGCTCCCAGAGACATCAGCTCCATAACAGCACCAGTGAGAAGCACGGTCTGTGACTTCTCATTGTCGGAGCGCAGGTGTCCCCCTCGTCCCGTCCCCATGCACGACCAGGGACGGGCGGGACGCCCGCGCTCCCAGGGCTTTCACGCACCGATGAAATGTCCTCATCGTGACGGCGGTGCGGTCAGGCAAGGTCGAGGCGCACGGTGTCGGTGGCGCCAGTCTCGCGGTCGCGGTAGGTGAACGTGGTGAGCGGGAACTCGTCGGGGCTGATGGCGTGGAGCTGTATGCGCACGCGCAGGCGTAGCTCCATCGCCAGGCGCAGCAACAGCTGTGCGTCCTCCTTCTCCATCCGTCCATCTGGAAAAATCAGCTTGGTCAGGCCCGAGAACGTGCGGTTGACGCTGCGCAGATCGCGCGCGCTCCACTCATCGCGCGGCGCCTCGAACCACTCTTCCCACAGTGAGCCGTACGAGGAGATACGGCGCAGATCGCGGTGGAACAGTTCGCTGGTGTAGTCGAGGATGAAGCCCACGTGGCGCGTCAGCAAGTCCGGCGTCAGCTTGGGCAGTTCCCAACCGGGCAGGTATGCCGCCCAGCGATCGTGGAAGGCCGTGTCGTCGCTAATCGAGGGCGGCAGAGACTTGAAGAGGTGCTCGGCCAGCTGGCCGGAGCGCGGATCGTAGCTAATGTTCCCGTTGAAGACAAAGCCCGCATCGCCGGCGACGGTGATGGTGCCGCGGTTGATTTGCCCGTTCTCCATGTAACTCTTGTAGAGGTTCTTGTCGCCCTCGGCATCGAAGGCACTGCCCGCTATCTCGTCGAAGCCCACCACGTCGCGCTGCGCGATTAAGCCCGGCCGCGGCGGTTGTGTGTTGCTCACAAATAGCTTGGGCACCGTCACCGCCCCGCCCGCCAGTAGCGTGCCATAGGGGCTAAACTCGGTGAAGCAGAACGACTTGCCGGTCTGGCGCGGCCCCAATTCGATGAGGTGGTAGTTGCTCTCCACCAGCGGGATCATGCGCGTCAGGTACAGCAGCTTCACACGCTCCGTCAGCAGCGGATTGTCCGGCTCGTAGCCCATCGTCCGCACCAGCGCGTCGATCCACTCGTCGCGCGTGAACCGGGCCCGGCCCGCGCAATATTCGTCGAGATCCACGCGGCCCACTTGCACCGGCTCCAATCGGGAGATCACGAACGGATAGGTGCGCTTACCGTAGCGGATCGAGTCGTTGTACTCTACCAGCACATTGCTCCACACTCCCGCCATCAGCAACCGCTCGTAGCGTTCCACGAGTTGCGGCTGGATGTTGACGTGGTGGATGTTGGCGCTGATGAAGCTCGCCCAATACACGCCCTTGGACAGGTTCTCGTCGAGTTCGACTTTCACCATGTCGATCAAGCGGCGCGGCGGGCGCTCCTTGATCTGCGACTTGATGACCTCGGTCTCGTCGCCGCGCGGGATGTAGGCGTCGATCTCGCGCTGCACCAGTTGCAGGCCGTCGCGCACATCGGCGTCGTCGAACAGGTTGGCGCAATACTTCCCCAACATAAACTCGATCACGTACGACGGGGCTTTGCTCATGCCCCGAATCTCGCCCGTCAGGTCCTTGCGGATCACCAGGCCGGGGAACGCCGCGAACATCGTCTCGTCGAGTTGATCCGGGACGTAGCGGGCGCCGGCGGTCGTCATCATACGGGCCTCCCTCCTCACCAGGGTCTATGCATGGTCGGGCTGGGAGCGCGGGCGCTCCCAGGACTTCCGCGCACCGGCGACTTTTCACGGACCCTGTCCCTCCTCCTACCCTACCACCCGCTGTCCGGGTCGGTCCACTCGTCTTTGTCGACCATCAGGACGCTCTCGCCCGAGGCGATAACCGCCTCGTCGAGAGCGTCGCGCACCTCGATCGCCACCGGCGTCTTACGCGGCGCGGTGGCGGTGGTCGGAGCCAGTATAACAGTTGCACTCTCCTTATCGGGCGTCAAGGTAACCGCCTCCGAGCGGAACAGGATCGCGCCCGCCGGGACGGCGCGCACCACCACGTCCACCCGGCGGGCCAGCGCGTTCTCGGCCAGCAGGCTCGGCTTGGTTACCATCAAGGTCACTCGTACCCGGTTCACGTTCAGGATCTGCGCCAGCGGCGCCAGAGCCACCTCAACCGGGACGGCCCTGGCGGGCCACTCCACCCGCACGCAGGGGATGACCCACTCCTGGAGCGAGGCCCCGCCGTGGAAGTAGCCCAGGCCGCCGTAGGTCTTGAAGCAGGCGGCGCCGCTGGACAGCGCCACGGCGTAGCGCCCTCCGGGCGACAACGCACGCGGCATCGGCAGCTCCGTCTCCACGGGATAGGCCAACGCGCGCCGCGTGGTATAGAGCGGCGCCGGCGCGGGCGGCGCCACCTGACGCTCGGCCGTGCCCGACCAGTGGATGTAGCCGTGATCGGTCACCATCAGGATGCGCCGCCAGCCAGCCTGGTGCAGCGCCTCGACCGCCCGCACGTAGCGCCCCAGCACGGGCTCGGCCCCCAACGTCTCCAGCTCGTCGTCGTGGCCGAGTTGGTCGAGCGCGTCGTCGTGTACCACCAGGCGCACCAAGCTGGCCGACGCCGAGGGGACGATGCCCTCCGCTACAGTGGTCAGCGCCACATGGCCCTCCGGCCCCACCCCACCGTGGGCTGCCCACCAGGCGCGGCGGCCCGCGGCCGTGGAGAGGTCGTGCTCCTCTCCTTTCCGGCGCAGCACCCAGGCGCCCGCCACGAGCTCGGCGTCGAGCGTGCCTTCGTCGAGCGGCAGGGCCATGCCCATGCCCAGGGCAGTCACCGAGGGTAGGGGCGCACGGGCGCGCGACACGGTGGCGCGCGTGGCGCCCTCGCGCGCGTTAACCCGCTCGGCGATCGTCGCACCAAGGTCGTAGCGCAGCGCGTCGATTACCACCACGGCCGTTGGCCCCTTTGTCTTCAAAGCCTCCTTGAGCCACGCCCCGCCGGACGGCAGGTCGCCCATGGGGCAACCCGCCGCGGACCAGACGTCCGACCAGCGGATCAACAAGTCTTCCCAACGGTTGCGATAGGCGTCGCGCAGGGCGGGCAGCAGGGCAACGAGGTCGGTCGAGGGCGTCGTCAGCGCCCGCAGCAGTTCGTCCCCAGCACGGTCCACGCGCCAACCGCCCTCCACGTACCAGGAGATGGCATGGTCGGGCGTCGGCCACGGCCCAGCGGGCGAGGCGTCGAGCAGCAAGCGCGTTGCGTCGGCCAACCGCGCCGCTTCGGCCCAGGGGATCACCGCCAGGCCATCGTGATCGCTGCCCCAGAAGCCGTCGGCGTGCCGGCGCAGGTCGTCGCGGCGCGCCGCGAGCGCCGCCAGCAGGTCCACGCCGGTCGTCGTCGCCAGACTCCGGCGCCACGCCGCGAGCGCCGCCCCCTCGGCCGCGCGAGAGAGCAGCGGTGCGGCCCCCAGTGGCGCCCCGGGCGGAGGGGAACCCAACCCCGTCATGCCATCGGCCTCGGTCACGGCCGCGGCCAGCCGCTTGCGCAGATTCACCGAATCGTCCCAATCGTCGAGCAGCGCCAGCGCAACGGGGCGCTTCTCCGCCGCGATCAGCAACTCGTGCGCCTCGCCCACCGTGCCCGGCGCCTTTTCGTACGCCTGCGTCACCAGCAGGCGCGCCAGCGCCCGCGTACGCCAGAGGGACAGCGCGCCCTCGCGTCGTCTCCGCGCCTCCTCGTCCCTGTCCCTGTCCCCGTTGTCCTCGCCGACGCCCGCGGAGACGCGGTCGGCACGTCCGTCCAGGGCGGCCAGCGCATCCGCGTCGAGAGTCGGCAGACCCGCCGCGTCGACCGTCGCGGTCAGCACCAGCGTCTCGTAATCCCTGGCCGTCCCGACCCCCGCCAGCACCCGCACCAGCAGGGCACGGTCGGGCTTGAGACCGCCCCCGCCCCACCCCGCAGGGTCCTGGTCGATGTTCTGGCGGGCGATCGCGGCGAGTTCATCGTCGCCGATGGTCAGGCTCTGGGGATGCCAGCCCCACTCCAGCGCCTGGTCGCGCAGGGAGCGCACGTAGGTGCGCTCCGCGCCGAGCGCCTGCGCCCAGAGCCAGCCCAGCCGGTCGGGCGCGGCGCGTACCAGCAACACGAACGACTCACCCCTGTCGAGACGCGCCTGCAGCAGGCGCCGCTCCAACGGCGAGCCGGCCTCCGCGCCGGTCGACTGCGTCACGGCGGCCAGCGCGAAAGGTGAGCCGCTCTCTCCCGCCGCGGCGCGCTCCAGCAGGGGCGCCCAGTCGCCGCGTGGATCGCACCACACCATCCACGCGCCGGGGTAGGCCCCGAGCACCGCGCGCGCCAGGTCGCCGATGCGCTCTGCCAGGCTCCTGCTCATCGTCCTGCTATCCTCTCCGCCCACCAAAAACCCCTTGTTCCCTCATAATGCAGCATCCATAAAAGCACCGTCTCTGGGAGCATAGACACCACACCTGGGAGCGCGGGCGTCCCGCCCGTCCCCGTCTCGCCCGTCTCGCCCGTCTCGCCCGTCTCGCCCGTCCCGCCCGTCCCCGTCTCGCCCGTCCCGCCCGTCTCCGCAAGCATCCTGCCTTCTGGGAACATGGGCTCCACCTCCTGGGAGCGCGGGCGTCCCGCCCGTCCCCGCGGGCGGGCGTCCTGGTGGGAGCAGTCGCCTCGCCCAACTCTGTACCGCTAGGGACAAGCGAGCAGCGCAGCGCAGCGGGTCCGCGTTCCCAGGCGCCACGGGGACGGGGACGGGGACGGGGACGGGGACGGGGACGGGCGAGACGTCCGCGCTCCCAGGACGTGGGAAAACTATCATTCACTCTTGCCCCGTATGCCTGTTCGACGTGCCCATGCCGGCAAGTTTGGCCCGCGCCTCGGCGCGCTTCGCGTCCAGCTTCTGGCGCTCGGCCTCGCGTTGCGGCGCGCGCTCCGTCCAGCGCGGCGACTCCGGCACGCTCTCGGGCATCCAGCCTGGACGCGGCAGCACGCCCTCGCGCGTCCAGCGCCGCTCGTCGGCGCGCCAGCGCGCTCGGTCAGCCAGAGCCTTGCGCGCGTCGGCCTCCTTGAGCACGGGAGCAGCCAACAGGCCCGCGAGTTGTAGCGGCGCCACGTTCACGCGCACGCCATCGTTGCTATCCACGGCCCAGGCGCGCTCGGCCCGCTGGAGGTCGGCGCGCGTGGCCGGCGTCAGGTAGCCATCGTTGCTCCAGCGATCCAACAGTTCCCCCACCACGTCCCCTGGGAGCGCGGGCGTCTCGCCCGTCCCCGCCGTCCCCGTCCCCGTCGTCCCCATCGTCCCCATCGTCCCCGCCAGCAACTCGTCCAACTCCTCGCAGGCGAAGCCGCGCTCCTCCACCTCGCGCAGCCTCGTCGCGAAATCCTCCAACTCGTGCATGCGCGCCGTGGCCAGGGCGGCCACCGTGTCATCGCCCGCCGCGCGGGTCGCATGCGCGCGCTCCCGCTCCGCCTGCAGCAGCGGCCCCACGTACCCCGTACGCAGGCGAGCCAGCAGTCCCGTTCCGCAGGCGTGATAGTAGACCAGGCACTCGAAGGCCGGCGTTTGCGCCCTACTGCCCTTACCCTTGCCGACGCCCTTCCCCGTGCCCGGCGCATGTCGCGGCGTGGAGGACAGATGCCAGGCCACGGGCCGGTACTTGAACTGGCGCACGTGGCGCGTGAAGAAAGTGCGGCGCAGCCACGCCTCCAGAGAGAGACTGGTCAACTCGGCCAGCAGCGCCTCGGCCTGTTGCGCGCCAAGGTCGCCGTCCTCAGCGCGCAGGCGGTCGCGCACGCGGTCGGCCAGCGGCGGGAAACTGGAGAGACCGGAGACGAGCGGCGCGATGCCGTCCGCGACGGCCCAGTCCGGTACCCCTTCGCCCGCCTCAAGCTGGCGCGGCCAGCGATGGCCGAGCACGCCCAGCGCCAGCACGCTCAGGCGGTCCTCCAGCAGGCGCAACTCCTCGGGCTTGCAGCGCACGCCCTCCGCGCGCAGTTCCTCCAGCAGCCAGTACACGCTTATGGGATGGATTCGCAGCTTCTGTGACAACTCTTCGAGGAACGTCTCGGCAGGGATGGGTTTCGCTACGTTTGCGGACTCGTCCGTTTCTTCCGCTTCCCCTGCGTCATTCCCCAGGTCATTGGCCACGCTTTTGCCTGGACCTGCCTCGTAGAACTGGCGGAGCCTTGCTCGTAGATCTTCCAAAGTTATAGTGGAGAGGTCGGCGCGCGAGTGTTGTTTCAGAGCTGTGTCCAGCACTCCAAGCGCCTCATTCGATTCAAGGCAGGATGCCAGAGCCTCGATAGCGTCATAGCCAGGGATCAAGGGATACCAACCTGCCGGTGTGCCAACCGCGGCGACAACTATCTTCGCAGTGCCGGAGTCTACTCCGTACGCGGAGAAAACCTGCGACTCCAACAAACCTTCAAGCGTATGCCGCATTGCCGAATATGCGTTGTCGCTGCTCGGGATAGGCGTAGCCTGAAGACGACTGGGAGCGCGGGCGTCCCGCCCGTCCCCGCGGGCGTCCGGGACGGGCGAGACGCCCACTCTCCCAGTCATCTCATCCCAGGGCGTCCGCGCGCCTACAAATACTCTCTCGATTGGGTTGTGCTCAAGTTCACGTTGCTTTAGTCCGACAACAAGGCTCACCAGCGATGCGTCAACACAATCCATACTCTGTGGTTTGGGTATCCGCTCTACATAACCTCCTCGAAACTCGAAACTCTGCGATAGCATCCTTGCAAGATAAGACAAAAGCCTGCTATTTAATAGAGCGGCGCACTATCTTTGCACTTTTCGATTATGGTCAAGTAAAACGGCCTCTACGCTCTATATGTTGTGGTTTCGGCGCTTGATGAACCACAACATGTGGTAGGCAAACAAAAAGTGCAAAGATAGAGAGAGCGGCGGTTACTAAACGTATTTGTCCAGAAACTTGAACACTTAGGCCTGTACCATCATAAACGCAGTTGTTACTAAATCGAACCGCGAGGGACCCTTGAGACATTCGAGAGTAGCAAAGCGCCGGCACAAAGAACGTGTCAATGTTTTGTAGCCTTGTACCTAGCAGTTTCGCTGAAGCAATTCGCTCCCCAGAGTGCCCCCAATCCACGAGATAGTACTCTAGACCCAACCACTTGCTATATCCTCCTCCCTTGGAATATGCCGCCCAACAGGGACCATATCCCTCCCACACGAAACGGACGAACCTCTCGTTGTCGCCCGTGTTCATGCCATCCTTGACTGCTAGAAGTGGAGTGTCGCTGTGTCCCAATGTTTCATTTGAGGAGAATAGCTGCTGGAAGGCTTGCGGCATCCAATACAGAACAGGCGAGGACTCGATGCGCAGTAGAGGCGTGATTGCCGCGAAGTACGTGAGACTTTTCAATCGTGCTGGTGATGATTGAGAAAGTACCGCCGCTTTCTCTGCGGCGCTTTTTAGCCCCGATAGATTTATCGCCCGCAACGTTTGCGCGGCGGGAGGCGCGGCAACGCGTAGCAAGAACAAAGCAGCTTTTACAACTTCCCCCGTGATCTCCTCGAAAGCCCCGGCGTCAAGTTGCACCAATAGGTCGAACTGAGTCTCCCGCAATATGCCCCTGAAGCGGCCTTCCTCCCTTGGGTCGATATATTGTCGGGATGGGAGCGCAGGGCGCTCGCCACGCTGCTCGCTCACTCCTGTGGACGACAGGGACGGGCGAGACGCCCGCGCTCCCAGGATGTCGGCGCCCCGACCGCTTTTCGCGAGCCCTGCCTCTTGAGCTTTCTGAAGCTCGTCTTCCGGCACGGCCCTGAAGTCGGCATACTCGTGATCGAGCAACCAACCTTGTTTGGTAACCATCGCCACGCGGCCAAGTTGGTCGCACAGTTGTAGACAGCGCAGGATGAATGCGGAGTACAGGTCCCACTTGCCGGCCGTGTAGTTCTTCTCGACGTAGCCGCGCAGTACCTTGTCAATGCTCGCGCTGCCCATGTAGGGCGGGTTGGTCACGACCACGGCGTAGCGGCGGTCGAGCAGTTGCAGCAGGCGCACGCCCCGCTCGGCCGCGCCGCCGAACAGCTGCGCGGCCACGTCGTCGGCCCCTTGCGCGTCGGCCGTGAAGCTCTCGGCCACGCGATCGAGCAGGTGCGCCTCCAGTCCGGCGGGGTCGGCCTGCGCCATTTCTTCCACGGCGCGGCTAAAGGCGTCGAGGTCGGGATCGAACTGCATGCGCCGCGTGTGCGGGTGGCGTAGCTCGGCCACGGCGGCGGCGAGGTGCTCGCGCGGCTGCAGCAGCGAGCCCAGCACGTCGGCCTGCTCCAGCGCCGCGAACGCGCCGCGCAACAGCGGTTCCAGCAACCGGTCGGCGGGGTGTCGCTGCAGGTGCCGCTCCAGTGCGCCGGGGGCAACGCGCCCCGGCGTGGTGGCCAGGTTCATGGCGACGGGTCGATAGTCGCCGGGACCGGGCAGCCGGCGGGCGCGGCGCTCGTCGCGCACGTTCTCCCAGGCACGGGCGTAGAGCGTGAAGGCGGCGAGTTGGGCCGCGCGCGGGTCGAGGTCGACGCCGTGCAGATGGTGGCCCAGGATGCGGTCGGCCACGGCGGTCGCGTCCTGGTCCGGGCGCTGTTCGCGATACATGGCGGCCAGCATGTCGAACGCCTCGCGCAGGAAGTGCGCGGAACCGACGCAGGGGTCGAGCACGGTGAGGTCGTCGAGCGCGGCCACGGACGGCGCGTCGAGCGTCTCAGGCCGGATGTAGTAGGCCCAGGAGGCGGGCAGTTTGCTGCTCGGGTAGGCCTCGTGGTAGGAGCGGCCGAGCGAGTTCTGCAAGAGCCACTGCACCATGTAAGGCTCGGTGAAGAGTTGGGTCACGGCGGCGATCTCGTCGCGCGTGGCAACCTTGCCGCCTCCCTTGAGCTTGCCGTAGGTGCGGGTCTTGGGCTCCTCCTGGTAGAACTGGTAGGCCCAGCCGATGGCGTCGGGGTCGGCGAAGACGGCGTCGAACAGGGCCTCGGGGTCGGAATCGGTGGCGATTGTAGGCGACGCGGGGACGGGCGACGCGGGGACGGGCGGGACGCCCGCGCTCCCAGGGGAGGCCGGGACGGGTGAGACACCAAAAAGCCTGGGGACGGGCGACGAAGGGACGGGCGAGACGCCCGCGCTCCCAGGAGGGGTGAGCTTGGTCCTGGCGCCCTTGACGGTGGCGGGGTCGCCCAACTTCCTGACGCACTCCAGCAGCACGGTGGTTGAGGGGCGCAGGGCCACGGCGAGGTCGAACAGGGTGGCGCTCGAGCCGGCCATGCGGGCGTCGAGCGCGAAGAGGCCCGGCAAGCTCTCGGCCTGGGCGGCGCAGGCGTCCTCGACCACGGCCCACCAGCCGCCGTCGGGGCCAGAGGCGCGCGCGGGCTCGTCCTGGCGCAGCAGGGAGAGCGCCTCGGAGAGGCCGCCGTAGGCGGGATCGGCGCGCAGCGTGGGGTCGATCAGGCCACGCGCCTCCAGCACGCGCAGGGCAAGCAGGCGGTTGAACCAGCCGTAGGCGGCACGCTCCACGAAGGCGGCGCGGGCGGCTTTGCGCTCGGCGGCGGGCACGGGGGCGAGTTCAGCCTCGGCCACGCGGCGGGCGCGGCGCTCGACGGGCGTGGGGTTGGGAACGGTGTCGAAGGGCACGATGGTCCCATCGGGGGCGATGCCCAAGCGCTCCAGCTCGCGGTCGAGGTCGCCGCGCACGCTGCCATCGGCGGCGCCCACCAGAGTGCGGCGTAGGCCGGTCACCAGGGGCCGCAGGATGTCTTTATGCCTCTTATCCACTGTTACCGCCCTTTCTATCGCCTACCAACTATAGGTCCCGCCTGGCATCACGGCGCCGTTCCTGGGAGCGCGGGCGTCTCGCCCGTCCCCCGTCCTGAAAGCTCATGGCGTTCGCTACACTGCTCGCCCGTCCCCTCCTGGGAGCGCGGGCGTCTCGCCCGTCCCCTCCTGGGAGCGCGGACGTCTCGCCCGTCCCCCGGTCCTGTCCGACCCGTCCCTCTCTCCTGTCCCCCGGTCCTGTCCGACCCGTCCCTCTCTCCCGATCCTCTATCCCCGGTTACACGTAGGGACGGGCCAGCAGCACAGCGAGCGCCCGCGCTCCCAGGATATTTGCGCGTTACCTATGATATATCGGCCTCTTCAAACGATCGTGTGCCAGAGGTGCGCCGGGGCGTAACGCGACAGGTGGCCGACGTTGGTCGTGGCGATAACGGCATTGTGCCCATCCGCGATGAGGAGGCGCGCCGTAGCCGCGAGGATGACGTCGCTGTCGAGAGCGTGGCGGTCCGCCGTGGGCGTTCCTTGCTGGCGCGCCTGCGCCCACAACGCCGCCGCTTCGCGCATCACCGCGGTCGTGATGGAGAGGTAATCCAGCGCGGCTTGTAGCGCATTCAGGGCGTTCAGGCTGCTATCCAGGCGCGCGAAGAGCAATTCACGCCGCACTTCGTAGTCGGCTATCTCGGGCAGGGCGAGACGGTAGCCGCAGCCGCCGAGATTGCGCGTCCATGCTCTGACAACGGCCGCGGGCTGAGCGCGCGCTAACATGCCCAAGGGGCCGCTATCGAGCAGGACAAAGCTACTCATCGACAAAGAGCGGGCGCGCCCCTGCCGCCCGGCGCGAGCTATTCAGTGCGCGCCGCAGCGTCTGCCAGGCATCTTCGTCGGCCCGTAGATCGACGTGCTGTCCCTGCTCCCACAGGTCTTCGAGCGCAGCCACCTGGTCGTCGGCGCCCCGCTCGATCCCGACGCGCCCATCCGGCACAACCTGCCGTCTGTTTTCCATCCCAACCCTCCCATTGCAACGATCCGCGTGATCAGGGTCTGTGTGCATCGGCGGGCTAGAGGCGCGTGACG
>JAABUZ0100003845.1_pt1 | contig 21510 bp, 23 predicted proteins | sample 5562091 | NCBI WGS metagenome assembly JAABUZ01 (sample SAMN12813069, study PRJNA571459) | rock metagenome | isolation source: Antarctica rocks | place: Antarctica: Victoria Land, Linnaeus Terrace sud | collected 2015-12-21
GACGAGTTAGAACTTGCCTACGCCGTAATTGATGGCGTTGAAGCTAGAGGAGAAAGAGGAAACTATAGTACACAACCTGTTAAATTTAACTTCACTCCTATTAAGTAACTGTTCTTTACATACTTCGAAATTTTCCCGCCGACTTACTTAAGTCTAGTATTAATAAGCAACCGTCATGTGGCGACGAACGAACTGGGGGCGCTCAACCTCGTCCACTAGAGTGCTCGGGGCAATTACCCAAAACAGCAGATAAAACAGACCAAACAATAGACCTGTCATGCCAATCCAAGCCAGCCAATGATACAGCCTTGTGTCAATTGACGAGCGCTTAGCATCGATAAAATCTTCTGCTAATGACTGACCTTGGTGCCATCGAAATCGTCCCGATGGTTGCAACAGCAACGGCTGACTTGCGATCGCAAACAAGCGGAAGATAGCGATCGCTGCCCAGGTGTAACCTATGAGTTCGAGGCTGTCTGCCGCCGCTGACCTTTGCCGTTAGACCGCCAGTCCTTGGTGGGGGCGCAATCGGAGGTTGTGTTTTACTCTTCACAGCACGGGTTAGTCAGTTTCATTACTAAGTGTGTGCTTTATTCCTAGGCGCTCCTGAACTTGAGTGATCGCTCTTGCTTCTGACTCTGGATCAGTCGGATCAATGACGATGGCACGCCCAGAGGCATTGAGTTTATCCATATAGGCATAGAAGGCTTCCTGGTCGTCTCGGTGTTTCAGGAAGTACCGTTTCGCTTCATCCAATGTCATAGATGAATAATTGATTTTACTCATATTAGCTCTCCATCAGGTTTGATTTGCAGTTCAATTGATTCCTCGTGTCCTGCCAAGATAAATAGATTTCTGGTGCGCTCGTCCAACCGCACTACATGGATTGGTTGGAATAACACGTTGGTTAACCAGTGGCATTGCCGGTATAAGCTCCGCAATTGCGCTTCTGTTGGTTCCATCATTATGACGGCAGCGCCAACCATTCGTGAAACTGAGCCAGCAACACCATCAAGAAGGAATCCTCAGGCGTCAGTTCCGAGCAACCTGAGGATGTATCAGTTTAGTTGGGAAAATTCACCTACAAGCGATCAATTCCTTACACCTCCAACATTTTAATCATCCGCCTGTGCTTGATCAAGGCTTGCCTTCAATTTTTCAGCTAAAACTCGTACATACGGTTCGTCGAACATATTCATGTGATTACCAGGAACCTCCTGGATCTCTAATCCTCCAGCAACCAGCTTACCCCAGCCCAATCTGGGGTCTAGCTCGCACCACTGTGACCAGTCTCCTTTAAACGGCTCCCTGACTCGGAAGAGTATTGCCCGACCCGGATACACTTTAGGTACATAATCTTTGTTCGCCTTTTCGTGAGCCGCTTTTAAAGCGGATATGTGGTCAGCTTTCAGCAAGGGCTGGCTGTTATCTGAATCAAACCTGCGAGTCAACTTCTTCTTCAGGTAGGTTAATTTCTCTTTCAGTTCAAGTCGTAATAAGTTAGCCAGATGTCTCGAGGCTCGAACATGGACTGGTAAGGGTTTGAGCCACCCGGAACCGAGGGTATCAAACAAGGCCAGCATAGCCACTTCCTGGCCTGAGAAGTGCAGCTGTTGAGCCATTTCGAAGGCCACCTTGCCCCCCATGGAGAAGCCTCCCAGAAAATAGGGTCCCTGAGGCTGGACAGTACGTATTTCCCTGATATAGTCAGCCGCCATGTCCTCAATCCGGGTTTGGGGAATTTGTTTTTCATCCAGACCCTGTGGTTGTAGCCCATAAACTGGTTGCTTTGGACCCAAGTACCCTGCCAACTTGTAGAACATTAAGACACTGCTATAACCACCATGTATGATGAACAAAGGCGGTTTAGAATCACCGGATGACTGAATTTTTACTAACAACTCCCAGGGTGCTGACCATTCGGACTGCTGGAGAAGGCTCGCTTGTTGCTCAACAGTTGGTGCTTGGAAGAGGGTAGCCAAGGGCAGATCGAAGCCTAATATTTTCTTGATCTGAGCAAACAGACGCACGGCTAGCAACGAGCGCCCCCCCAGATCGAAGAAGTTGTCCCTGACTCCGAGAGGCTGAATACCTAAAACCTCTGACCAAATCTGCGTCAACTGGAGTTCCAAGGTATCCCGGGGTGCCACGTACTCCGTAGGAGAACCCGAATTATAGGCTGTTTCCAGTTCCAAACGTGGCTGGTCAAAAGCCGGAAGCGCAGAGCGGTCCATCTTCCGATGCCATTCGGTTTCAGGCAAGAGCGGCAGCGACGAGAGGGGCTGTTCTGGATTGCTAACGATGCTTGAAAGCAGGAGCTGGAATTGCTTCAGCATCAGGGTGATGGTTGCGTCATCGAACAGGTCGGTGTTGTACTTCAACACCCCCGTGAGGTTTTCCGCTTCCTCCTGCATTGATAAGAACAAATCAAAATCTGCCATCCCGTTGTCAATCTCCAGGGAAGTCACAGCCAACCCTGGTAGCTTCAGGGGCGGCATTGGGACATTTTGGAGGACAAACATCACTTGAGACAGTGGTGTGTGAACCAGATTGAGGCAATCCACCAGCCGCACAACAGGCAGGTCTTGGTGGGCATAGGCCCCCGATATCACCTTGCGCATCCGACTCAGCAGGTCCCGAAAACTGGGGTTCCCAGAAAGATCGGTGCGCAGGACAAGCAGATTGACAAAGTAACCAATTAGTCCTTTAGTCTCGGCACGGTTGCGGTTAGCGGTGGGAGTGCAGACGAAGAGGTCGTCCTGGTTCGTGTAGCAGTGCAGTAAAACCTTGAAGGCGGCCAGTAGCGTCGTGAACAAGGTGGTACCCTCCCGACGCGAGAGCGCCTTTAGCTTGCTCTTCAGAGTCTCGGATAGTACCAGAGTTTGGCACGCACTGCGCCAGGTTTGGACAGCCGGTCGCGGTCGGTCAGTCGGTAGATGCTGCACGGCGTGGGTACCGCCAAGCTGCTGCTTCCAGTAGTCCAGCAGGCGAGTCAGAAACTCTCCTTGCAGCCACTGCCGCTGCCAGACAGCGAAGTCTGCGTACTGGATGGGCAGTTCAGGGAGTGTCTTGGGCTTCCCAGTGCAGAAGGCTTCGTAGAGTACGGAAAGCTCCTGAAACAACACACCTACGGACCATGCGTCAAAAATAATGTGGTGCACGGTCAGCAACACCACGTACTCCTCCTCCCCGAGCTGCAGCAAAGCAGCCCGCAACAGCGGCCCCAGGCTCAGGTCGAAGGACCGCTGGGCTTCGTTGGTGGCTAATTTCAATGCCTGAGTCTCCCGCTGAGTTTCAGGCAGTTCCCGGAGATCCTCCACCGATATTGTCAAAGTAGGTGGGGCAATGACCTGAACCGGCTGGCCATCCACGACCGCAAAGGTAGTCCTCAGAGCTTCGTGACGCCGCACGATTTCGTTGAGGCTCTGCGAGAGCGCTGGCACGTTAAGCGAACCCGTAACGCGAAAGGCGAACTGTTTGTTGTAAGAGGAACTGCCGGGCTGCAACTGGTCGAGGAACCACAGCAGTTCTTGGGGAAAAGAGAGCGGTAGGTTGCTATTGCGCTCTGCTGGCTGCAAGGGCGGAGCCTGTTGCTGTGACCCGATCACAGTCTTAATAGCTTGCCAGAACTCTGCCGGGGCTTCGTCTTTCTTGGTCCGGTCTTGTGGGGGTGTCCCAGAAAGATGACTAGTTTGGTCCTTCTCGATCAATTCTTCTAGGGACATGCTGGACTTTTCGGCTTCTGGATATTTCATTTATTGCTTCAATTTCTTCCATCATTTTTCCGGTCTAATAACAAGCTAAAATCTAAACTCTAAAAATCTAATCAATAAAAAACATCATCTTAATTTTCTTTAATAATCGCTTCAATTTCAATATCTAACTCTGAGCGACATATATCTGTTCGCAAATAAATGATCTGCTCCTCTTCAGCCGCTACAACGCTTTGAGAAAAAATGTTTTGGATATGTTTTGCATCTGCCTCATGTCTGATATAAACCTTAAAGTCTCGGTCATATTTCGAATAATCAGGCATAGAGCCGCCAAAACTCATCCGTTCACATATCAAACCCATCTGTTCAAATACCAAACTCATATTGTCGATAGTTGTATGGAGTTGCTCGGTTACATCATTGAGGGTCACTGATTGGTGTCCCTTAATACTGGCTGTTCCAGATAAATAACCTATTCGTTTTCCATCTTTGAAGATCAGCGTACCCCGGGCGAAACTTGGTGCCCTAGGTCCATACTGCTGAGGATAGTGAAAAGCCGATACTTGTTCAGGATTTTCAATATGAGTTGCTTTTTCTTTGCCAGCGATAAAATAAATAACAAGTTTATTATCATCGATACCAACGGCCGAGGCAGCTGGCAGTTCAACATTGAAACTCTTACCATATAACGCTTCAAATGCCAAGGAACGACCCTTGCAAAAAGACTTGTAGTTTTCCAAACCTAATGTTTCTTTGTTAATATATGGAACATAGTTCCAGAGCCGAAATAAATTCCATTGTTTGGTCAGCTCTAAAAAGTTTAAATAAATCTCATAAGTCTGTTCTATCAATGGAAAGCTCACTTCTTTAACCAAAGCACCAGCAACTCTATCCGCTGTCTCTATGATGTAGAACCCTAACTTTTGGTATATATATCCTGGTTCATAAATCAGGCATTCCGTGTTTTGTTGACCCAAGGTTGGGATTTTTAAGTGTAAATCAATGCTATTCTCTCTTTGGCGGCAATACGTTTGTTCCTGACCAAATAAAACTCGAAGTCTTTTGGTGTCCGTAGCTACTGATGTTATGATTGGAGCGATAACTTCCATACCTTTTCATCTTTTACAAACATGAATAATACGCGCTAAATATAATCTAAATTGCGACGGCTATTGTTAATATTTTAGTTGATATTTACTAACTTAAATCAAATTTTTTCTCAATATTTTTCCTAGTGGACTTTTGGGTATTTCGTAGCGAAACTCTATAATTTTTGGGACTTTAAATGGCGCAAGCTTATCTCGGCAGTAAGATAAAATCTCACGTTGTTCACATTTTTCTTGAAGTACAATAACAGCCTTTATAATCTCTCCTTCTAATGGTCCTTTGGTTCCGACAACAACAGCCTCCGACACCTTTGGATGGGTAATCAGAATATCCTCTATCTCTAGAGGATCAACCTTATATCCTCCTGTGTCGATAAATATTTTCTTCCTGCCAGTAATTTGAATCCGACCCTTTTCATCTTTTTTGCCTAAGTCGCCGGTGAAAAAATGACCGTCTTTAAATACCTCTTTATTAAGCTCAGGCATATTATAATATCCGCTTGCGAGAGTTTCACTTTTTATCACGATCTCCCCGCTCAAGCCACAGGGCAATTCGTTACCCTCATCATCCATAATCTTTATTTCTACGTTTTTCATTGGAAGACCTACTGAATCATATTTAATTTCAGGGGCCTTATCCAAATTAATAGCAACAGAGCCTGCCTCTGTACAACCATAAAGCTGTCTAATAGGAATCCCAAACCTCTGAATAAATTTCTCAAAAATATCCGTCGATAAAAAATTTCCCGCCGAGATGCATAATTTTAAGGTAGCTAAGTCTGAGTGAGTCTCATAAGAGGTTCCCGCCAAAATACTAAAAAGGTAAGGCACACCAGGCAGAACGGTAATTTTCTCCTTTTCAATCAGTTCTAATACTCTCGGACGTCTAAACAAAAATGGCATTTCAATGGGAGTTCCATCTTGCACAGATTGCTCTAAAATAACTATGCTGGCTCCTGTATATGTAGCTGCTAACAAGCAATCACCGAAACCATATGCATGAAACAGCGGAACTATGCACAAAATGTTGTCGGACGATGTTATGTTTAGGGTACTTGTACAATTTCTAGCCTGAGCCAATAGATTCTTTTGAGTTCTGCATACTCTTTTAGGTCTTCCTGTAGAACCAGACGAGTACTGATAAAGCACATCACCTTCATAAGGTGCCTGCTCATCATCATCTGTTTCTTTTTTGATTAGGTCATTAAAGCAAATACTTGACGCCTTAACTCCATTGACTACAATTAGGTCTATTTTTCTGTCCAATTGCTCAATGATATTTCGGCACATATCAGCTCGTGTAATGTCAGTAATAATTACTGATGCACCACTATCACTAATATAGTATTTAATTTCATCCCCTTTAAACATGGGGTTCAGTGGCAAGACGACAGCCTTCAGCTTAGCAGCAGCATAAAAGCTGATAACAAATTCCGGGCAGTTCGGCAAAACTAGGGCTATACAGTCTGATTGATTTACACCTATTGAACTTAAACCCTTGCTTAATCCAACAACATTAATGTAAAGCTCTTTAAAGTTTAGCCGAAATTTATCATAGACAAGAGCAGTTTTTTCAGAATGCTCTTTGACCGTCTCGATTAACATTCTGTTTAACATGTCAATACATCACAGATGTGTTCTGGGCATTTACGAAAAGATTCAGTAATATTCTGGAATAAGTCAATAAAAAGCCCAGGCTTATAGCAGCTACTGAGAACAGTGCTAGTTACACTAGTGACCCGCTCGGTGACCAACCAGGACTGCTGAAGTACTCGCAAGCGTTGGATTTAGACTAGCGTTGAAGACTCAATAGGTGACTCAGAAAGGAATTTCACTACAATTTCGATAGATGCTATATATCATAAGGTGCTTGAAAATGATTTTTATACCGTAATCACGATAATTATATAGTAACTAACGTAATATTAATGTATGACTTTCGTAATGTTGATGTCAAAGTTATGGAGATTTATGGGTAAAAATCATAGTTATATGTACATTTACTGAAAAAACGTCAGGATTCAGGTGCTTGGTTGAGCTAACTTTGTACAAAGTTAAGCCACCGTGAGAGGTTGTGTTGTACAAAGTGATGATAGACTGGAGAAAAGCTCAAAAGAGCAAGAGCGATCGCCACCCAACACCTGCCTCAATGGCTCCTAAACATCGCAACAAAAGCGCATCACTTTTTGCCGGAAATCATTTTGCAGTGTGTGCGGTGGTATAGTCGCTATAGTAATTGGCGTGAGAAGTGTGTCATCAAGCACTGGTCTTGTTATCCTTGCTGCAGGGGCATCAACTCGCATGGGTAGGCCCAAGCAACTGTTACTCTACCAAGAACGCAGTTTTTTGTGCCACGTAGTGGAGACTGCCGTTGCCTCAATATGCCAACCTATCGTCGTTGTTCTTGGGGCGCATGCCGAACAACTTAAACATGAAGTAAGCCAACTCCCCGTGCAAGTGGTAGAAAACGCGCGGTGGGCTGAGGGGATGAGTTCTTCTATTCGAGCCGGGATTCTATCGCTTTGTGCTGTTCCTGAAAAGATAGAGGCAGCGGTACTTATGCTTTGCGACCAGCCCTTCGTCTCTCCCCAAATCATCAATCAGCTCGTCGAGGCTTACCACTTTACGGGCAAGCCTATAGTTGCTTCAGCGTATGCAGAAACATTAGGCGTACCAGCTCTGTTCAGCAGCACCTTGTTCTCGGAACTCATGACTCTAACAGAGGCTGAAGGAGCAAAAAAAATAATTATGAAATACACCCACGAGGTCTTGAGTGTCCCCTTCCCGGAAGGTGTGATCGACATTGATACGCCAAAGGACTACGAGCAGTTGCGAACCATGACCGATTCACACTCCCACCTCTAGAAGGATGTATCCGATCATTTATCTGACACCGTAAATATGTTTTTCCCAAAAATGACAGATATTGATATTTGTCAGTTGTTCTACTACACTGAACTAATCACAACAGTGGAGAAGTGGCTATGTTGACGCGTCAGTTGGGAAAAAATGGTCAAACTGTGTCGGCAATCGGCCTTGGATGTATGGGCATGTCGGATGTTTATGGGCCAGCCGACCGCGAGGAGAGTATCGCGACTATTCACGCGGCTCTCGATGCAGGCATCACGTTGCTGGATACTGGCGACTTCTACGGAATGGGGCATAATGAGCTGCTGCTGCACGAGGCGCTGGCAGGACGGCGGCGGGAAGATGCCTTCATTACAAATGATGAGCTTGCCCGTATTGAGGCAGCAGTCCCGCCTGATGCCGTGGCTGGCGACCGTTATGATGCAGGTCAGATGGCGACGTTGGATAGCGAATAAGTTGAGAAACCGCAGCATGAATGACTCAGCCTTAACACCGGAGCGGATTCTCGATGTGGCAGAAGAGGTTTTGCGCCGTTACGGTCCCGCCAAGGCCACGGTTGTCGATGTCGCTCGGGTTCTAGAGGTGAGTCACGGCTCTATTTATCGGCATTTTCCCAGCAAAGTCGCCCTGCGCGATGCGGTGGCAAAGCGATGGCTGCATCGGGTTTCAATGCCTCTGGCTGTTATTGCAGAAGAAAATAATCCTGCAGTTGACCGTTTGCACCGATGGCTCGAGCGACTCGTTACCCTTAAACGTCAGAAGGTTCTCGAAGATCCTGAGTTGTTCGAGATGTACCATGCGATCGCCCAAGAGGCGCGAGAGGTGGTTCAAGCCCACGTTGACGAGTTGGTGGGGCAACTCGCCCAGATCATCGAAAGCGGCATATCCAGCAGAGAGTTTAAGGTTTCTGACCCGCATGAGGCTGCTTCAGCTGTATTTAATGCGACTGTCCGGTTTCACCATCCAGCTCACGCTTCCGAATGGAGTGATCCGGACATTGACACTCACTTTGCACATGTATGGCGCTTGGTACTCGCCGGTCTCGCGCATGACTAAAATGAGCCGTTACACCTACGGCGTGGTTAACGCCAAGGACTATGAGGTAGATGGTTATGATTGCAACTCCAGAGCGACAATACATGTCCCCCCAGGATTACCTGGAATGGGAAGAACGCCAAGATATCAAATATGAGTACGTCAACGGTGAAGTTTTTGCCATGACTGGGGGAACCATTCCCCATAATGACATTGCCGTTAACCTCACCACTGCCCTAAAAAACCACCTACGAGGCAAAGGCTGTAAGGTGTCTATGGCAGACGCCAAGCTCGGCATATCCGAGAACGGACCATTTCACTACCCCGACGTCATGGTAACTTGTGACAAGCGAGACAGACAGGCGATCAAATTCATCCAATATCCTTGTCTAATTGCCGAAGTCCTCTCCCCTGGTACAGAAGGCTACGACCGGGGTGGCAAATTTGCCCACTACCGCCGCCTCAAGACCCTAAGAGAGTATGTCCTCATCGATGCTCAACAGATAAGTGTCGAGTGCTTCCGGCTTAACGACAAAGGCATCTGGGAACTACATCCATACACTGAGGGGAATGAAATCCACCTAACTAGCGTCGATTTCCGCTGTCCCATCTCCCTGATCTACGAAGATGTCCAATTCTCGACCTGAGGTTTTGCCTGAGATTGACTGGTTGTATGAAACTAAGTGCGATCACTGCGGTGGCAAAGCCACAACAGCCTACACAGTCTACTCCCAAGTCTTTCAGTGTCCCCGATGTTTGCAGAAAGTACCGCTGTCTGACTGTGTGGAACTAGAGGGACGAATGGCAGCAGGGAAGCCCAAAAAGTTTAATGCTTGTCCACATTGCCATGCACGGGGAATTGTGGAGGAGATTAGCACTCGTGATGAAAAATTTGGCGCTGTTCCAAGCGTGATAATCGACGGCACAATGATAGAGATACAAAGAAGCGAGAGTATTTTGAGAAGTATGACTTGGCAAAGATACGAGAAATAGACAGGTCTGTGTGCGGATGCTATCCCGCTCTACTAAAACGAGGAAAGGGGAAAAGGCAAAGAGAAAAGGGCGAAAGAGTACGGACTCGCAAATGATGATTGACTTTTATGCGGGAGTTTCTTCAGATGGTACAGGTTGAACTGAAACAATTAAGTGTTCCCCCAGGAAAAAATGTAATCGTAAAAAACGTTAGCTGGCAGGAATTTGAAGCAATTCTAGAGGAATTGGGGGAACATCGCGCTGCTCGACTAGCTTATGACAACGGAACATTGGAAATTATGACACCCCTGCCAGAACATGAGGCAGACAAAGAAATTATAGGAGACTTGGTAAAGGCACTCCTTGAGGAACTCGATATAGAGTTTTTGACTCTTGGCTCCACGATTTTCAAAAATGAAAAGATGGCTCATGGTATAGAACCTGACCAGTGTTTTTACATTGAAAATGAGGCGGCAGTCCGGGGGAAGAAGCGTCTAGACCTGACTGTAGATCCCCCTCCCGATTTAGCGCTTGAAGTGGATATCACCTCCCGCACCCACAAGAGCGTTTATCAGGCATTAAGAGTCTTTGAGCTTTGGCGATTTGAAAAGGGCAAGCTACAGATTAATGTTCTAAGAGATGGAACCTATGTAAAATCTGAAGATAGCCCGAACTTTCCTGGAATGCCTCTGCTTGAAGTAATACCTAGATATCTTGAACAGAGTAAGACTGCAGGTAGAAATGCAACCATAAAAGAGTTTCGGACTTGGGTGAAAGAGTGGTTGGGATAAAGGTAGGCGATGCCAGTACCGGGTTTCGCCAAATTGCTGATGGGACGGGGGAGTGAAAGGGTTTAGATTACGTAGAGATTTAGTAGGCAGTGCCTACGCTATCTTTTTGCAAGAGGAGGGTCTAACAATGGTTAAGTCTCCACTCACACCACCAGGCGTACGGAGAGACCTGACGACTGAGCTAGCTGAATGTGGCTGGCGAATTGAGGAAGTCACCCAACCGGATGGAACAACAGCTAGCGTCAAAGTTCCACTGACTGATTCAGAGTTTCTGCACCCACAAGAGGGGTATCGATTGCCAAACAGCACCTTTCACGACGATGTAGCAGGTGGTGCCAAGGACATGCTGACTCGTCGCTATGCTAGTAACCCAGACATTGCCGTATTCCGAGACCTGCTGATTAAATGGGATATTGCAGAGCTGGGCGATCATTGTCCCGATACCTTTGTTGCTTTCGGGTTGCTTAACAAAGAGCAAAATCGAACCGAGTTCATCGTTGCAGAGGAAGGGGTACGCCCCGCTTTCATTATTGAGGTAGTCTCCCCTCGCTACCGTAAGGTAGACCGGGAGACAAAAGTGGTTGAATATGCTAAAGCAAAGGTGCAGGAATATTTGATTATAGATCGACGCACCTATCGGAAGCAGGTCTTGGATGAGGTACTGGGCTATCGCCTGGTTAGTGGATACTATCAACCTATCACCCCTGATGAGGAGGGGCGCATTCTTTGTGAAACCGTCGGGCTGTGGATTAGTTTGCAGGATGGTCGCCTGATAATGGAAGATGCCCAAACGGGACAACGCCTTAAAACCTCCGTAGAGCTTGCAGCAGAAAACCAAGAACTTGCAACCGCAAACCAGGAACTCGCAACCGCAAACCAGGAACTCGCAACCGCAAAGGAATTGGCTCAACAACAGGCAGCAGACACGGCGGCGCTACTGGCTCGTTACCGAGAACAATTCGGGAACTTGCCGGAAACCAACCGTGAGGAGGTCAAGATAGGACAGGTATTCGGTCAACATAGTAGACAAACTGGACATCTTGTGGGAAACTAGGAAAAGTATTCCACAAGACGCAGATGCCGATTAACTATGTACCTCCAAGGGTCGCTGCTACCAGACTGGGAGTCAACACCAAAACGCTCGAAAGGTGGCTCGAAGAAGGGAAAATCGAAGGTGTCTTCACCAAAGGCGGTCAAAGAAGATATAACCTCGACTCAATTATCTCTCCTGGACTTACTGACCCGCGAGAGCGAAAAACCATACTTTACGCCAGAGTTTCTAGCCGCGCTCAAAAATCCGACCTTGAGCAACAAGTACAGTTTCTCAAGTCTCATTACCCAGAAGCAGAACTCATCACAGATATCGGAAGCGGACTCAACTTCAAGAGAAAAGGGCTTTCTACCTTATTGGAATCCGTTTTGTCAAATGATGTCGGATTGGTTGTCGTTGCCCACAAAGATCGCTTGTGCCGGTTTGGATTTGATCTTATCTCATGGCTTGCCAGTCGCTCCTCAACTGAGATATTGGTTCTCAACACAGCGCACCTTAGTCCAGAAAGAGAGATGGTTGAAGACATCCTCGCCATCATCCACGTCTTTAGTTGTAGATTGTACGGACTCAGGAAGTACAAAAAGCAAATTCGTGAAGACAGTGACCTACCAAGTGTATCCGTGCAAGGAGTTGGCACTAATCTGGAAACAGTGGGTAAGCGCAGAACGCACAAGTCTACAACATCTCGATTGCCTACCTTAATCAGCATCAAAGTTTTACTAGGGTAGGTAAGAAAGGTGGGAAGCAAGGGTTTAGAACCATGCTTAAGGCATCTGGTTTGATACCCGAGTGGTGTAAAAATCTAGGTGTTTCTAAGCTTTTAGATAACGCATCAATGTCGGCATACACTGCATGGTATGCGACGGCTCGTAATCCCAAATTTATCGGTAAAGGTGAAGAGAAGCTCCCTCACCCCCAGGCTGGTAAAAAGATTGCAAGATTTCGCTCTGTTAGGGATGCCAAACTAACTTTACAATTTGACCCCACTGGCTATAACAACGGCAGGTGGATGATTTCAGCTACCAAACACTTGCCTAAACCTGAGTTTAAAGGACACAACTTCTGCGTAATTACTGATCGTGCAACAGAGTTAACTTATGCCAAGGGGCGATGGGAGGCTCACTTTGTCATAGATGCTGAATTTGAGGTTAATCAGACCCAGCGGCTCATTGCCCTTGATCCAGGCGTTCGTACTTTTCTGACTGGGTTTAATGGCAATGAGTTCTTAGAGTTCGGCAGCGGAGACTTCCAACGTATTGCTAGGCTTTGTTTGCATTTAGATACTCTCAAATCACGGCATGATAAAGCATTGGGGCGGAACTTCAAGCGTCTGCGGTACAAGCTAAGGATTGCCATGCGACAGGTTAGGACGCGCATTAAAAATCTGCGTTCTGAGTGTCACAAACAAGTAGCTTCTTACCTTGCAAAAAACTACGATGTCATTGTATTGCCAACGTTTGAAACCTCTCAAATGGTTGTAAAGACTCGCCGGAAGCTGCGTAACAAAACAGCCAGAGCTATGATGACATGGGCATTCTATCAGTTTAGTCAAACCTTACAACACTTGTGTAATCGATACGGCTCCAAGCTAGTTAGGATAACTGAAGAATACACTTCGAAGACTTGCACCAAATGTGGGCATGTACATAAGAAATTAGGTAGCTCTAAAATCTTTAAGTGTCCAGAGTGCGGTTATGAAATCCCTAGAGATTTCAATGGCGCTTTGGGGATTTTCCTCAAAGCTTTGTGGGATACCACCGTGTTTAGCATCAACAATGCTGGGCATGTTGTACTGGATTTCTGAGATGTCTCAGATGTCGAGGTTAAAAGTATCAGACATGAACACCAAGATCAAAGAGATCTTCCGAGGCAAAGTTGTCAATAAAGCCCATACTTAGCAACTCGTTGCTCCCACTGCTGCCAGTAAAAGTCAATTGCTGCTGGCTCAAACCAAAACACCTCAGCTGCCATCTCTGGAATCGCTACAACTAGCAGGGCATGGTCTAGCTTGATGCCGTAATCTTGGTAATACTGATTGACTGCTCCCAGGTACGCCGTTAGTTGCAGTGGGTACTCATACAAGCGCTCGATTGAACCTTTAGGCTTGTCTGCCGTCTTCCACTCACAGACGCAGGGAATGCCTTTGTAACTGGCAACGCAATCCACTATACCGGCATAGCTCAAGTCGTAGTGGAAAACGGAACCTTCGATTAGCCGGATAGTGTCGATGTCTTGTAGGACTGGTTCTATGCTCTCCCAGTAGAGGCGGCTGGCGTCTGGACAAGGGGCGTCTTCACCCAGCAGGTAGCGCTGAATCTGCTTGTGGGTTTGTGTTCCGCGACGGCTGGCGGTTCCTGAAATTCGGTTAGCCTCAGTTGCCCCAACCCGTTGCCGCCAGTTTGCCAGCCTGTCTCTATCCTCTTGGGGTTTGGTTGCATTGAGGATAGTGGTGACGCTAGGAAGGCGATCGCCTTTGTCATTAATGTAGTATTGTTTACCGTTTTCCCGAACCTGTTTAGCGCGGGGGCAAGGGAGCAGCTGAAGGGCGGGCGGCGTTGACACTTTATTCTCCTGAGTAGGCATATCGCTCAAATTTTGACAAACCAGCGCTGGCGATACATACCGTAGACAATCGCCCACCAGAATAACACCGTCACTATTGCAAACAATAGCGAACCGTTCATCGCCCCAGCCCAACGCAGGAAAAAATGCTCGTAAATCCAGGTATAGGTGGTTGGAGCGCTCTTACCCGCTCCAACGTGGGTAAAGTTTAGGATTTTAATCACCAGAACCGAAGCGACGAAGACGAAGATAGCGTTCAACCCCATGACTTCAAACGGACGCCCCCATCGACGGAACCGGCGCACTTCAATCAATTCATAACAGACTGCCAATAAAAGCAACGCCCAACCAGCGGTGAAGAGGACATAGGAACTCGTCCACAGCTTCTTGTTGATCGGGAACACCCACCCCCACGCCCAACCAACGGCTAGGCAACCAAAGCCAAACAGTACCAATCCCATAGTCGTGCGCGACTTTACAGGCTGGGTGCTTAACCACATTCCACTGAAGTAGCCAGCAAGGACAGTTACCACAGCGGGGAGGGTGCTGAACAAACCCTCTGGATCTCCCATCGAGTTGAAAGAGTCATGTCGATACAGATGCTCTCCTCCAATCACCAAGCGGTCAATATAAGCTCCTAGGTTACCTTGCCGCGATAAATTACCAACTCCATAACCCGGAACCGGCACAAAAGACATCACCACCCAGTACCCAACCAGTAACAGTGCCGCCAGCGCCCACTGCCCCCTTCGCGGCAGGTTGAGAACTGTAAGGGCGGCAAGCAGGTAGGCAAGGCTGATGCGCTGCAACACGCCCAGGATGCGGATAGTACTGAAGTCGTAAGTGGGGAAGCCGTTCAGCAGCAACCCAAGGGCGAAGAGAATGCAAGAGCGACGCCCAATCCGCCAATAAACAGATATCCTACCCACCCGGTTTCCCTCAGTGTACTTGGAAAGGGAGAACGCCATCGCCACACCGACAATGAACAGGAAGAAGGGAAAGACCAAATCCGTTGGTGTGCAGCCGTTCCAGTCAGCATGTAGCAAAGGCGGATACACCTGATCCGCTAGCCCCGCCTTGTTGACCAGGATCATACCAGTGATGGCAATGCCGCGAAAGACATCGAGTGAGGTCAAGCGCATGGATAGCTTTACTAAATTGCCGATACGCGTCTCTCGTTCGCCACTTCCTAATCCTTAAGAGGGGTGAGAACTGCTAAAGACTTTTGTTAATTATGATTCTAGGCTCAAAATTTACAGCCTGAACCTCACTTGGTAAATTACCAAAGAACGAGCCACCAATGACAAAAAACATATCAGCTGCTATTGTCGCGGTAGCAACGTTTGTTTTGCTAGCAGGGCCTTCCCTCGCTCAGCAAGCCCAAACGATGATGAGCGCCACCGACAAGCAGTATTTGACCGAAGCAGCCGTTGGCAGCGCATACGAGTTTCAACTCGCCCAGCTGGGGGTAGAGAAGGCTTCAGGCAGTGCGACCCAGCAGTATGCCCTCCGCCTTCTGAATGACCATGCAAAATTTAACACCCAGTTGATGCAACTCGCGCACCAAAAGGGTCTGACGCTTCCGGTAGATGCAAACGCAGAGGATAAAACCAAGATAGAGCGCCTCATGCAGCTTAACGGCACCGCGTTTGATAATGCGTTCGCTAAAGAGATGGTGAGGATAAACAGTAGTGATATCTCTGAGTCTAAGCGTGAAGCTGGCATGACGAAGGATCAGGACGTCAAAGCCTTTATCACTCAGTTCGCGTCAACGGATCAAGAGCATTTGCAAGGTGCCCGCAGCCTCATGGGTGGCAGCGCCGCACAAAGTTAAGGCAGAAGGCACATTGCGATTAAATTCACGCAAAACGTAATAAGAAAAGGAGAAGTCTCAATGAAAGCAGTTGTTTTTCACGGCATTGGTGATATTCGTTTAGATGACGTACCTGAGCCAAAGATTCAGGAGCCGACCGATGCGATTGTGCGTCTCACCTCTAGCGCTATCTGCGGTACCGACTTGCACATGATCCGTGGCACGTTTCCAGGAATGAAGCCGGGAACAATCCTGGGTCATGAGGGGGTCGGCATAATTGAGGAAATTGGAGCAAACGTTAGGAACATGAATGTTGGCGATCGCGTGGTCATTGGCTCCACTATTGGCTGCGGCTACTGTTCTTACTGCCGCACCGGCTACTACTCCCAGTGCGACAACGCCAACCCAAATGGACCTACAGCGGGAACCGCCTTTTTCGGAGGACCAGAGGAGAGTGGACCTTTTAATGGTCTGCAAGCCGAGTTTGCCCGTATCCCCTATGCTAATGTTAATCTCGTCAAACTCCCGCAGGGAGTAACTGACGATCAGGCGATCATGATATCTGATATCTTCCCCACTGGCTACTTTGGGGCTGAGATAGCCGAGATTTCACATGGTGATACGGTCGCTGTCTTCGGGTGTGGCCCTGTCGGTCAGTTTACAATCGCTAGCGCCCAGATTCTAGGGGCTGGTCGCATCCTGGCAATCGACACAATTCCCTCGCGTCTGGAGATGGCACGAGCACAAGGGGCTGAGGTGATCGACTTTAATGCTGAAGACCCAGTTGAAATAATCCACAGTCTGACTGGCGGTATTGGTGTTGACCGTGCGATCGACGCAGTTGGTGTCGATGCCACCCGACCCCATAGTGGTCCCGCAGCTGAGCAAGCGCAGCAGCAAGCACAGGAGTTCTTGCAGGAACTTCAACAGATTGCCCCCGAAACTAACCCTCAAGGCGGCAACTGGCACCCCGGTGATGCTCCATCTCAGGCATTGACGTGGGCAGTCCAAGCACTGGCAAAGGCAGGAACCCTCTCAATCATCGGGGTTTATCCACCAAAGCATCGCTTCTTCCCCATCGGTATGGCAATGAACAAGAACCTCACGATCAACATGGGGAACTGTAACCATCGCAAGTACATTCCGATGCTCATTGATATGGTTGAAAGCGGTGCCATCGATCCCCAGCAGATTCTTACAGAGCAAGAACCACTCACCTCCGCGATTGAGGCTTATAAGGCTTTCGACCAGCGCCAGCCGGGTTGGATTAAGGTGGAACTAGTACCGGGGATGTAGCAGCTATTGGTTCAATTCAATTCTATGATATAGGGCTGGTACAAAAGCGCGAGCGTCGGAAGGCAGATATCGCAGCTATTGCCAGTTCGCAGTGTCTGAAAAACTGAGGAAGCCAATATGAGTGACAAAAGTGTTAAGAAAGTAGACTCCGCCAATTCCCCTAAGGGTCAATTGGGTCAAAAGTATCTCGCTTCAGGCAAGACTGTCTCGATGCGCCTCTGGGAGGATGAGCAGCCTGATGAGCCGAAACCTCCTGCTCAGCGCGAGTATGAGACTGTCGGCTATGTAATTAAAGGCCGGGCTGAGTTGCATATTGAGGGGCAGATGGTTTTGCTGGAGCCAGGAGACTCCTGGGTAGTACCAAAAGGATCGTCCCACACCTACAAAATCCTGGAACCGTTGACGGCAGTTGAGGCAACTAGCCCGCCTGCCCAAGTCCACGGACGCGACGAGGAGTGAAAAGAGCAGGGGGGGATCTTTTCTCCCCCTGCCTCCCCAGCTCCAGAAAGAACTCTTTTTAGTGAAGAATGGTTACTGTCAGATGTATAAATCACAACAATTTACGTATAAGTACTTATGCAAGTTGGATAGGTGTTTGTCTTACTAAAGGCTGATGTAGAGAAGAAATATAGATGGATAGCCTATAAAGAACAAGCGACACATGTATCAAGTGTCGAATCTGCGTCCGGTTCTGAGAGAAGAGTTTGGCGACAATCTCACATTATCCGAACGCAAATGCAATTAAAGAGGACTTAAATGTTTTATCACAAAAAGCACCTGCAGTACTTCACGCCACCAGAAAAGCCAGATGCAATTTATGCCAAGAAGCTACAAGAACTCATAGGTGGTAGCTTCGGGGAAATGACCGTGATGATGCAGTACTTGTTCCAGGGCTGGAACTGCCGGGGACCTGCTAAGTACAAGGATATGCTGCTGGACATCGGTACTGAGGAAATCGGTCACGTCGAGATGCTAGCCACGATGGTCGCCTATTTACTAGATAAAGCACCGATCAAAATGCAAGAAGAAGGTGCAAAAGATCCCGTGGTAGGTGCGATTATGGGAGGTACTAACCCGAGGGATGTGATCACGGCGGCTATGAACCCCCAGCACGAAATTGTTGGAGGTGGGGGTGCAATGCCAGCTGATAGTGTAGGCTTCCCCTGGAACGGTCGCTTCATCATCGCCAGTGGTAACTTGCTGGCAGACTTCCGCTCTAATCTCCACGCTGAGTCTCAGGGTCTGTTACAGGCTGTACGGTTGTATGAAATGACAGACGATCCAGGAGTGAAAGACCACCTCAGTTTCATGATCGCCCGCGATACCATGCATCAAAACCAGTGGCTAGCGGCGATTGAAGATCTGCAAAGTGAAGGACTAGAGCCAACACTTGTAGTTCCTAGTGTCGCACTAGAATATGGGAAGCGCGAGTATGCCTATCAGTTCTGGAACCACTCTGAAGGGGAGGAAAGCGCTCAAGGACGATGGGCAAAAGGTCCAACAATGGATGGTAGAGGAGAGTTCGAGTATGTGGCGAATCCTCAGCCGTTGGGACCAAAACCGGAACCACCGCAGCCCGATCCACGATTGCACGGCACTGCTAAAACACCCCAAGCCAGTCAGAGCAGTGCTACGGGTGAACCCACTGTGATTGATCGCATGGTTGAGGTGATTGATCGCATAACCCCTGGTGGTCACGAGTAATCTGGCCTTCAGGAGGCAGGCGGCGGGGACTCGGGCCGTCCGCAGAACTGCCGTCCTTTTGTAGAGTCTGAGTAGCATTATATACACCAACCGGCTGAACGCAGCCGGTTGTTTTTGGCATTGTTAACTAGCGGCTAGATGACTACGATAGAGCGATCGCTTCCCAATAAAATGTATTTTCTACTACAAATACCCCGAACTCGGAGTGATAGTTAAACTCTCATGGTATATAGATAAACGAAGAGAACAGACGTAAGGAGACTAGAACTTGAAAAAGGTAGAAGCCATTATCCGGCCCTTTAAACTCGACGAAGTCAAAATCGCGTTAGTCAACGCTGGCATTGTCGGGATGACCGTTTCAGAAGTTCGGGGATTCGGACGGCAGAAGGGGCAGACCGAACGCTATCGCGGCTCTGAATACACTGTGGAGTTTCTGCAAAAACTTAAGGTTGAAATAGTCGTTGAGGACAATCAGGTTGATATGGTAGTGGATAAGGTGATCGCCGCTGCCCGGACAGGTGAAATTGGCGATGGCAAAATTTTCATTTCCCCCGTCGAGCAAGTCATCCGGATTAGAACAGGGGAAAAGAATCTGGAAGCTGTCTGACATCCTCCCTCACTAAATCACTTCACGCTACGCGGCGAGTGATTTTAGTGGGGGATTCCCTAGAGTTACCCCTGAGTTTTTCTGGGGAAGTTGGCCCAAGAATGCTCGCTTCCTTGAAATCTTGACAGCCGTAGACCATGGCGTTTCACAAAGAAGCCCTGGGAAGCCCTGGCATGGCTCGTGATCGGGATGAGGCATTTACCTGGCAGTTCTGGGCATGAGGTAGACTCTCTAGACCCACCACAGCTGTTTTATAAAGCCGACCAAATTCCCGCTCATAGTGTGCCGCAACTTTTGGATTCCGTATAGCTATCAAAGTCTCATCGTTCGAGTAGTTCCCCGCATTAGACCAGTTGTGACTACCAGTGATAACTAGTGTCCCGTCCAAGATTGCCATCTTACTATGTACTCCACGGTCGCCCGTTGGGGCTGTGGGGAAGCCAACTGTGGTTATCGGATGCTGCCAGGGTTTGACACGGACTCTGTGATTTTTCTTGCTGGTCAGGGGGCAGAGTCCTAGCGCATCGTAGGCTTTGGAGTAAGGCTGTCCGTAAAAATCTGGGTCTATCAACACTTTGATGTCTTCTACGCCTTGCTCGTGCACCTCACCTACAATATCGCTAATCTTCTGGTCTGAATAGACGAATAACGCAATATGCACACTCTTTTTCACCTGCTCGATGAAGTTAGCAATTATACCGTTACTGGTCGTGACGATATCCTGCTGTCTTTTAGCTGGTGAGAAATGGACTGTGATAGTTCCCGTTCCTGCCGGAATTGTTACGGGAGGTCGATCAGGCTTGTAGGATTTGAACAATCCCTGCCACATGTAGTTAAATTCATCAGTAAAAGCGCTTGCTAGCTGGGCGTTGTCGGCAACGACGACCATGTTGTTGGCATTACCCCGACTTTCAGGGCTATTGAAATCCCCGTGCATATCAGAGGTAGTCAGGTTGGCGCTGGATATGATTGTAGTTTTCCTATCCACGACTACAAACTTGTGGTGCATTAATCCACTGCCTTTAGTGGCACCACCGAATGTGTCATCTTTGATCTCAATGCTGTTCTTACGCAACATAGCCAACGCATCACCAGGATATCGCTTCAACTCTTCAAAAGCAGACTTGTCGTGCTGATTCATTCTGGCAATCTCTTCTGGAGTGTAGTCAGCCAAGGCTTTGTTATAATTATTGTCAATCAATAACCTGACTTTGACGCCGGTTAAGTGTTTGGCTATCAGTGCTTCAGCCAGTTTGGGAAGCCTAAACTCCATAACTGCTACATCCACAGTTGACTGTGCTTGATTAATTGCATCAATAATCTGATTTTCTAGATTGTCTCCCTCGCGGATAAAGTAGCGGTACGGGTCTTTGTATTTAGAAGCCTGATTGTGGTTGAAATAGACTTTCACAGCAACATCTTGCGGTAGAGGTTGGGTAAGTTCGGACTCGAATGCAAGCTCGAGCGTATTGACTAGCACAAACCCACAGATTAGCAGGAGAGTGAATATGACTACTTTTGTTGCCCTTGCTGTTGACAAGTGACGACGTTCAGCACGCTTGAGCAAGGCGGAGCAGCGAAGTAGTCGAGTCAGAGAATGAAGTAACATTAATATATTAAAAATTACACTGTTATTAGTGTGTACTTAAGTGATTTAAATGTCAAATAATATACTTACCATCCATGCCGCCACGACATCGCCGGGTTCGGGAATCGTGGCGGGGGTGAAGCGTGAGGGTTCTGAGTGGTAAGCACGCTTGAGCAAGGCGGAGCCACAAAAATGAAGTACTATCAACTTATCAAAGTGTGCGGTAACTCACATCTTGCGCCTTGCGTGTAAATACTGAAACAAACAAATCAGCGTAATAAATTGCAACAATAAAAAATACTCAATATTAAGTATTGGTGAGTTATAAATATGACAATCTAAAGCGTAGTATTACAATCTCAGCTTTAGATAAATAATTTAAGAAAAACGAATGAGGCGCTCAC
>JAABUZ0100003846.1_pt1 | contig 21509 bp, 23 predicted proteins | sample 5562091 | NCBI WGS metagenome assembly JAABUZ01 (sample SAMN12813069, study PRJNA571459) | rock metagenome | isolation source: Antarctica rocks | place: Antarctica: Victoria Land, Linnaeus Terrace sud | collected 2015-12-21
CGCTGCTGGCCCACGATCAGGCCACCGCACCGGCCGACCTCGACCAGTGCGACACACAGGTCGCCTGATGTGGTGGCTTTTCATGACATCTCTACTGTTTAAAGTTCGCTTGACAGACTACTAGAGCAGTTGCGCGGCCAGGGCAACGAGGGGTGAAAGGCGCCTTTGTCAGCATCGTCGCCTTCAGGCCCCACGTCCGATTAACAACGGGGGAAGACGCTTTGAGCAAGCCGGTAGAACTATACACCACCTCCGGGTGCCCGCACAGCGCCGCCGCGCGGGAAGATTTGGAGTGGCGCGGGGTCGAGTTCGTGGAATATGACGTGGAGCGGGACGCCACGGCGCGCGCGCGCATGCTCCGGCTAACCGGGGGCGCGCGCACCGTCCCCGTGATCGTGGAAGAAGGTAAGCCGGCACAGGTGGGCTGGATGGGTCGGGGCTGCCCGGTGTAAGCGCGAACGCGGTCAGGGTGAGGGGTCAGGGGCAAGGGAGGCATCTAGGAGGCGGCGCAAGACATGGTAGGCGGAAGCCTGCGCCTCCTGGATGCGCGGGATATAGTCCGAGCGTACGACGATCGCCTCGTCGGTGAGGCGCTCGCTCACGATCCGTCCCCCGTCGTAGCCCACGACCCCCACGGTCAGCAGCCCCCGTTTACGCGCCTCCGCCAGGGCGGCCAGGATGTTCGCCGAGCCGCCGCTGGTGGAGATGCCTACCGCCACGTCGGCGGGACGGGCCTGCGCGATCAGCTGGCGGGTGAAGATGGCCTCGCTCCCGATGTCGTTGGCGATAGCCGTGATGTTGGCCGGCTCCGCCGCCAATGATGTCGCCGGGATGGGCGCCAGACCCAGCGGCGGGTCCACGCAATCCGCGACCAGGTCGTTGGCGTCGGTGGCCGAGCCGCCGTTGCCGAAGACGATGAGTTGCCCGCCGCGCCTCAGCCGCGCGGCGACGGCCGCGGCGACCCGCGCGATGGCGCCGGCTTCGTCCGCCGCCACCGCCGCGCGCAGGCGGTTGACCTCCTGCATCTTCTGCAGCATCGACCCCCGCGCCGCGTCCGCGACGGCCGCGAGCCCCTGCTCCTGGCTGCCCAGGAAGGGGTAGAGGAAAGAGGATGCCCCCACGTCATGCCCCTGCTCGCGGTGCTCGAAGTACACATGCACCGTCTCCCAGAGCATGTGGTAGAGGATCTCGAAGACCTCTTGGCACACGAACGGGTCCTCGTCCGGTAGGGCGAAGGGATAGTCTCCCACCGCCCCCGCCAGCGCGAAGGTGAGCGCCCCCCGCTCCTGAGCCACCCGCAACGCGCGCTCCACCGCCGTCGCCCCGCCCGGCGCGGCCCCAGGAAATGACGGGGCCGAGAAAGAGAAGCCCAACACCATGTCTTCGGGCCGCAGGATGACAGGCAAGCGGGCCTCGAAATCCGGTCCGAGGTCCAGGGCCGGCAGGGCGCGCTTGCCCACGATGACCGGGTGCACGAACTCGACCGACACATGCTGCGCATCCGTGGCCGCGGCGCCCTGTCCGCAGGCCAGCAGCCGCCCGCCCGCCAGGAAGCGGCGGGACATCTCCTGGCAGGCCGCGGCCAGGCGGGGCGCCTCCGCCGTGAAGAACGTCTCGCAGACGGCGTTGCGCCGCAGCAACATGTCCCTGGCGCGCGCGACGAGCGTGTCGGTGTCTACGAGCATCCCTGCCTCCTATAAGCTGTCAGCTGACAGCTGTCAGCTAGCAAATCCTAGGCAACGGATCTCCGACCAGCATGTCGATCATGCGGGTACCGCCGAACTGCGTGTGCATCAGGACCATGCGCGCCGGCTCCGCGCGCACCTCCCCGATCAGCGCGGCATCCTCACCGCCGGCGACGCCGCGCAAGGCCTCCAGGGCGGCCTCCGCCACATCAGGCGCCACGACGGCGAGCAGCTTGCCCTCGTTGGCCACGTAGAGGGGATCGAGGCCCAGGATCTCGCAGGCCCCCTGCACGACATCGCGTATCGGCAGCATCTCCTCCCAGACCGCCACCCCGTATCCCGAGTCGCGCGCCAGCTCGTTCAGCACCGTGCCCACCCCGCCGCGCGTGGGATCGCGCATGAAGCGCAACCCGCTGCCGCCGTCAGCCCCCAGCCCTGTCGCCGCTTTGAGCGCCGCCACCAGCGGGGTCAGCGCGCGCGTGTCCGAGCACACCTCCGCCTCCAGATCTAGGTTGCCACGAGCGATCATGATGGCCATGCCGTGGTCGCCCAACGTCCCGGAGCAGATAATCTTGTCGCCTGGCCGAACCGCCGCCGCGGACAGGGCGAGCGCGGGGTCCGCGACCCCGACCCCGGTGGTGACGATGTAGAGCCCGTCCCCCTTGCCGCGCTCGACCACCTTGGTGTCCCCGGTGGCGATGACGACGCCGGCCCGCGCGGCCGCCGCGGCCATCGCCTCCACCTCGCGGCGCAGTACCGCCGTGTCCAGCCCCTCCTCGATGATGAGGGCGGCCGAGAGCCCCAGCGGCGTGGCCCCCGCGACGGCCAGGTCATTCACCGTCCCGTTGACCGCCAATTCCCCGATGGAGCCGCCGGGGAAGACCAGCGGATGCACCACGAAGGCGTCGGTGGTCAGGGCCAGCCGCACGTCGCCGCAGGGCAGCAGCGCCACGTCGGCCAGCGGCGCCAGCGCCGGGTTGGTCAGCGCCGGCAGCAGCAGCCCCTCGATCAGTTTGTGGGTCGCCTTGCCCCCGGCCCCGTGGCTCATATCGATCCATGGAGCGGTGAAAGCGGGCGGCCGGCGGCGGGCCTGCTCGAGTCGCTCCAGCACCTGCTGCTCGCGCTGGTCGTTCATACTCCTGCCTCCACCGTCTCCGCCTGCTCTATCTCCGCCTGCTCCATAGACGCGTGCGTGCGCCCGAAGTTGAAGTAGGCGGCGCACGCCCCCTCGGAGGAGACCATGAGGGCGCCCAAGGGGCGCTCCGGGGTGCAGGCCGTGCCGAAGACCTTGCACTCCCAGGGCTTGAGCACGCCCTTGAGCACCTCGCCGCACTGGCACGCCTTGGGATCGGCCACCCGCACGCCGGGCGAGGCGTAGCGCAGCTCGGCGTCGAAGTCCGCGTACGCCGGGGCGAGCTTGAGCGCCGACTGGGCGATGAAACCCAGGCCGCGCCACTCGAAGTACGGCCGCAGCGTGAAGACCTCGGCCATGCTCTTGAGCGCCTGTAGGTTGCCCTCCCAGGGCACGATCCTGCTGTACTGGTTCTCGACCTCGCAGCGACCCTCGGCCAGTTGCCGCATCAGCATCAGGATAGACTGGATGAGGTCCAGCGGCTCGAAGCCCGCCACCACGACCGGCTTGCCGTAGTCGCGCGGCATGAACTCGTAGGGCCGACAGCCGACCACCGTGGACACATGGCCCGGCCCGATAAAGGCGTCGAGGCGCAGGTCCGGCGAGTCCAGCAGCGCCCGCACCGGCGGTACGATGGTGACGTGGTTGCAGAAGACAGAGAAGTTCGTGAGGCCCTCACGCTTGGCTCGCTGCAGCGTGAGCGCGGTGGACGGCGCCGTGGTCTCGAACCCGATGGCGTAGAAGACGACCTCGCGGTCCAGGTTCTCGCGGGCCAGGCGCAGCGCGTCCAGCGGGGAGTAGACCATGCGGATATCGGCGCCCTGGGCCTTGATCTCCAGCAGGTTGCCCTTCGAGCCCGGTACGCGCATCATGTCCCCGAAGCAGGTAAAGATCACCTCCGGCCGCTCGGCGATGGCGATGCCGTCGTCGACCCGCCCCATCGGTAGCACGCACACGGGACAGCCCGGCCCATGCACCAACTCGACCTGGGGGGGCAACAGGTCCTTGATGCCGTGGCGATAGATCGTGTGGGTATGCCCGCCGCACACCTCCATAATCTTGTAGTGCCGATCCGGGTCCGTGAGCGCGGCGATCTCCGCCGCGATCGCCCGCGCGATCCCGGCATCGCGAAACTCATCTACGTACTTCATCGACGCCTTCCTCTCCGCGTCCACCCCGTGGCCGCTCTACCCCTTGCTCTATCCCTGCTACCCGACCGATGGCGACGCCGCCGTGCGTCAGCAGCACATCGCCGCCACGCACCGGGGCCACCAACTCCACCGCGATCGTCGCCCTGTTGCCGGCGCTGTCCTGGCAGAGCGCGTCATCCCCGTCGACCGTGAGCACCCGCACGGGGATCCCCGCATCGGCGCAGACGACACAGCCATCGTGGTCCAGGGTGCAGGCCGTGCCCCACACGTCGTCTGGAAGCGCGGGCGCGCTATGCGGCATGACACTTTCGTCGCTCATCACGTCTAATCACTCAATCCGCGAGGCGTGCAGTTCCACCATCTCCTGCTCGTAGGCCTCGCCTATCTCCTTCAGCGCCCGCAATGTTAGCCGCGCCTCGGCCTCGTCGATCTTGGACATCGCGAATCCCACATGGATGAGCACCCAATCCCCGATCGCGACGGTCTCCTCATCGTGGTGTACCAGGCCAATATTGACGTTCCGGCGCACCCCGCTCACGTTCACCTTGGCCAACTGTAGATTCTCGTCCACGATCTCCACGATCTGACCCGGTATCGCCAGGCACATGACCTTCTCCTTAACTAACGTAGTGACGAGTGACGAGTGGCGAGTGACTAGGCGCCACTCTATAACTAACCACTCGTCACGCGCCACTCTATAACTAACCACTCGTCACGCGCCACTCGCCACTCTATTTGCCAACACCGCCTGACCAAGCGCCATGCCGCCATCGTTGGCCGGCGTCCGACGGTGCCGGTAGACCACGAAATCGTGGCGCGCCAGCGACTCCACGACGAGGCGCAACAGGAGGACGTTCTGAAAAACGCCGCCCGAGAGCGCCACCGCGGGCGCCCCTGTGCCCGCGCGGAGCCGCAGGCAACCCGCGACGACGAGGTCCGCCATCGTGCGGTGGAAACGCGCGGCTATCACGTCCGCCGGCCGCCCGGCCAGCGCGTCATCCACCACCCCAGCGATGATCCCGCGGGTCTCCGCCACCCACAGGTCCCCCTCCGGTCGCAGCGGCGCCGGGTAGCCCTGCCGCGCCGGCACGAGGGCCGGCCCTACCCCCGTCGCGGCCAACTCCAGTTCCACCGCGGCCTGTCCCTCGTAGGTGGCGTGTCGGGTTCCGGGCAGATCCAGCAGCGCCGCGACGGCGTCGAAGAGGCGGCCGGCGCTGGAGGTCGGCGGCGTGTTGAGTCCGTGCTCCAGCAGGCGGGCGATGGCGCGCACGTTGCGCTCCCCGGCCCAACGTACCATCGGGAGCGGCAGCCTCACGGTCTCATCCTCACCATGAAGCGTGATGAGTTGCGCCAGCGCCATGCGCCAGGGTTGCCGGATAGCGGCCGCGCCACCGGGTAAGGGCATGTACTCCAGGCGCCCCCGCCGCGTGAAACCCTCCGCGATGCTCCCCTCCAGGAACTCGCCGCCCCAGATGGCTCCGTCGGTCCCGTAGCCGGTCCCGTCCAGCGCCACCCCGATGACGCGCTCACTGGCCGGCCGCTCGTTGTCGGCCAGACAACTGGCGATGTGCGCGTGGTGATGCTGCACGCCCACCGCGGGGAGCCCGGTCTCCTCCAATTCCCGCGCATACTTTGTGGAGAGATACTCGGGGTGCAGGTCGTAGGCTACCAACTCCGGCCGCACGTCGAAGAGGCTGCAATAGTGCTCCACTCCTTCGCGGAAGGAGCGCAGGGTCTCGTAGTTCTCCAGGTCACCGATGTGGTGGCTGAGGAAAGCGTGGCGCTCCTTGGCCACACAGAACGTGTTCTTGAGCTCGCCCCCGCAGGCCAGGATGTGCCGGCCGAAGCTCTCCGCCACACCCAACGGGGCCGGCGCATAGCCCCGCGAGCGGCGCAGGGGATACATCTCCCCCATGACGATGCGCGCCACGCTGTCGTCGCAGCGCGTGTGGATGGGACGATCGTGCGCCAGGACGTAGTCCGCGATGGCTCCCAGTTGCGCGACAGCGTCCTCGTCGCGGTAGGCGATGGGCTCGTCGGAACGGTTGCCGCTGGTCATGACCAGGGGTATCCCCGCCTCGTGGAGCAGCAGGTGGTGCAGCGGGGTATAGGCCAGCATCACGCCGAGCGTCGTCTGGCGCGGCGCCACGTCCGCGGCGATCCCGTCGTCCGCCTGGCGCGTCAGGAGCACGATGGGCCGCCACGGCGCCGTGAGCAATGCCTCTTCCTGCGGACTCAGGCGGCACAGCGCCCGCGCCTGCGCCAGATCCCGCGCCATCAGCGCGAAGGGCTTGTCCTGGCGCGCTTTGCGCTGGCGCAGCGCGCTAACGGCGGCGGCGCTGAACGGGTCACAGGCCAGGTGATAGCCGCCCAACCCCTTAATGGCCACGATAGCCCCGCCGCACAGCAACTCGGCGGCGCCCGCGATTGGATCAGCGGCCCCGGCCAAGATCTCCTGCCCCGATCGGTCGAGCAGCCGCGCGCGCGGCCCGCAGGCGGGGCAGGCGTTGGGCTGGGCATGGAAGCGGCGGTCGAGTGGGTTGACGTATTCTCGTTGACAGGCGGCGCACATGGTGAAGCCCGCCATAGTGGTCATGGCGCGATCGTAGGGCACCGCGCGCGTGATCGTGAAGCGCGGCCCGCAATTGGTGCAATTGGTGAAAGGATAGCGGTAGCGCCGATCCGCGGGGTCGAACACCTCCGCGAGGCACTCCGCGCAGGTTGCGACGTCCGGTGAGATGAGTGCGCGCCGTTGGGCGCCCGCCCTGCTCTCCTCGATGCGGAAGCCGCGCTCCCCGCGCGCCGCCAGCGGCTGCCAGGACACCGCCTCGACCACGGCGAGCGGCGGCGCCTCCTCCCGGATGCCGCGCACGAAGAGGTCCAGCGCGTCGGGGGCGCCCTCCACGTCTATCCGCACCCCCTCGGCGTCATTGCGTACGGAGCCGGCCAATCCGTGCCGGAGGGCCAGCGCATAGATGAAGGGCCGGAACCCCACGCCCTGCACGATGCCCCGCACGTCCACCGCACGTCGCTCCCGCGCCGGAGCCTGCGTCATGGTATTCCCCCTGTCTCCGTCGTCGATAATCTAAGCTAAGTAGGTGTTGTTATGTTCGTGCACGGGGTATGACGTATCCAATCGTCCAACCCATGCTCGATGGATTACTAAAGGGCGCCGCGTGTGAAGTCGACGAGCCACGCGCACCAGGCGTCGAGCCCGGCGCCCGTGCGGCAGCTCACCTCGAAGATGCGCAGCCGCGGGTTGATCGCTAGGGCCTGCCGCCGCACCTTCTCCATATCGTAATCGACGTAGGGCAACAGATCGATCTTGTTCACCACCATGGCTTCGGCGACCGCGAACATCCCCGGATACTTGGCCGGCTTGTCGTCGCCTTCGGTCGTGCTGGCGAGAACGACGCGGGCGTCTTCGCCCAGGTTCCAGCCGGCCGGGCACACCAGGTTGCCGACGTTCTCGATGACGAGCAGGTCCAGATCCGCCAGCGCCAGGCGCGCGAGCGCTGTGCGGACCATGTGGGCCTCCAGGTGACAGGTTCCGCGCGTGTTGATCTGCACGGTCCGCGCGCCCGCCGCCTCGATCCGATCCCCGTCCGCGCTCGTCTCGAGGTCGCCCTCGATCACGCCGATGGCCACGCGTCCGCGCAGCCGGGCGATCGTCCGCTCCAGCAGCGTCGTCTTCCCGGCGCCCGGCGCGCTCATCACGTTGAGCGCGCGTATGCCGCGGGCCGCCAACTGCTGCCGGATCTCTCCGGCGACAGTATCGTTGTTGGCCAGGATGTTTTGCGCGATGACCACCGTCTCCATGCGTGTTACTCCCGCTCCCGTTCTGGTTCGATCTCCATCTCACGGATCTCGAGCTCCGTCCCTGAGATCACGTCACTATCCCAGGCGCCGCACGCCGGGCACCGCGCGATGAAGTTGATGACGGCGAACTCACCGGCGCAGCGCCGGCAGCGGGCGCGGTGCGGCGGGCTGTCGATCACCAATCGCGCGCCGGTGAGCGCCGGCTCGAAGCTTGCTACCATCTCCCAGCAGCCCTGCAGCGCGTCGGGCATGACGCCGGCCGCCTCGCCGATGCGCAGCCGCACGCTGATCACGCGCGCGGCCTGACGCTCCATGGCGCGCGTCGTGACGGCGTCGGCGATGGCCTGCGCGATGCCAAGCTCGTGCATATCAGGGCGTCTCCGATCCTTCTCCTACCCTGCCCCAGTAGTCCATGAGCATATCAGGGCGTCGTCAAAGTCGGGCTGTCCGGGTCTATTGGGCCTTTGTCGTCGGGGTGGACGCCCGTGTAGAACCTGGGCGTCGACGTGCCGGTGGCGCGGCCCGTGTCCGTGGTCTCGCCCTCGTCGCGGCCGGGCTCTGGTCCCTCCTTCTTGGCGATTTCCTCGCCCTTCGGCGTGCCCGGATCGTGTGCGGGCGCGGTCGCGCGTGACGTGTCTTGCTCTTCCATCTCTGCCTCCCTCCTACCTCTGTCAATCACCGCATCACTACATGGAACGTATCTTCAGGTATCGCTTGATGTCCGGCAGCTGCGTCGCCACGATAGCCCCGACCGCCAGAATCAATGCGCCGAAACCCAGGCCAAGCGCTTTCATCGAACCTCTCCTTTCACGCCGCTGATGTCCCGCACCAGCGACTCTACCATCGTGACGGCCTCGTCGACCGCCGCCCGCACCGGCGCGCTTAATTCGACCAGCACATCCTCGTCGTCCTCACTGCCCAGCACGGCGGGCTCGCAGGCCACCAGGTAGGTGCGGGTCGGCCTGGATCCCAGCGCCCGCGCCAGCTTGATGACCTTCACCGGGTCCATCCCGTGGGTAGCGAACGTTACTTCGCCGTCCTGCTCGACGTGCGGCTCAATCAGGTAGAGCGTGCCGGGCGGCTCCCCGCGCGGGGCCGCGTCCACGAAAATAATCGCGTCGTAGTCATCGAGCAGCGCATACACCAGGTCCATGCCGCGGATGCCGAAGTCCACCACCCGCACCGCGTCGGGGAGCGCGCGCTCCGCCAGCCGCCGCGCCACCTCCACGCCGAAGCCGTCGTCGCCGAGAAAGATGTTGCCGATCCCGGCGATTAGGATGCTCCCCGTCATCGGTTCTGTCGTCATCGGTTCTGTCATCATCCGTCGTCGTGCCGCGCATTATACGCGGGGACGGGCGGGACGCCCGCGCTCCCAGGATCGAGCGGCTCGACTTCATGCAAGGAAAAGAAAAAACGGTGCCCCGGCTGCCGCGCGTCGCCCAGATCGCGGCCGGGGTCGTCCTCCACCGTGACCGCGACGTAGATGTTGTCCTCGAAGTCCTGCTCGATCGCCTCAATATAGGCCACCCGCCCGGCCAGCGCCAGGTCCATGATGTCGCCGCCGGGACGCGGATGGAGCCGCACGCGGCTGCCCGCCGTGATCTCGACCCCGTCGATGACCGCGCGTCCCGGACTCACTTTCTCCGTCAGCGAGAAGAGATCCACGATTCTTTATTCCTCCTTTCGCACGGGCTGCAGGCCGCGAATGGCCCCGTGCATCTTCATGAGCTGCTCGGACGTCAGCGCCTCGGTCCGCTCCAGGATCTCACGGCCCCGCACGTCGGACTCGCGCATCTCCCTCTTCTCCTCGTCGGTCAAGGTCAAGATGCTCAGGGTCAGCAGTTCGTCGATTTCGGTGGTCTCAAAGAGATCGCCGGGGGTCTCCGGCGCGATTTGCGGGTAGTCGTACAGGATGATGGGCGACGACAGCAGTATCTGGCCCGCCCCGCGCGCGGGGTCCCCGGCTGGGTCGCCGACGAGGACCGGCCAGGTCTTGACGTTCGCGCAGCCCTCGGCCGCCTCCTGATACTCTGGCGGCGGCTCCAGTAGCGAGACAAAATCCCCACCCTGCACGCGCAGGATCGTGTGCGTGGACACGAAGGTGTGCCGCAGTGCGGTCTGCCGCGGGCGCTCCACGCTATCGCCGCACGGTGGCGTCCACGGCGTCGTGTTGACAATGCGCACCGTGAGCCGATAGCCCGTCCCGGCCGGAGCCACCCCCGCGCCGTCCGTCGCCAACGGTTCGGCCGCGATCTCCACCGTCCCCCGCAGCGTCTGCCACGCGCGGACGAGGGCGCCGGCCACGGCGCCGGCAGGGTCGCACAACGGTTCCTCCGCGCTCCCAGGGGGCACATCTATCGCGCACGAGCGGCCGCGCGCGATGAGGTCGTCCAGGCGCATGGAGCCGACGACGACCTCCCGCCCCATAGCCTCTTCCCACGGCTGGTAGACCTGCCCCCCCACCCGCAGTTCCTCGACGAAGCGGTACCCGCGAGGAGGGGCGCCATCGGCCGGCGACGGCTCTATCGCCGGGTCTGTCGTCCGCGCGGCCACGCGGCGATCCACGACATGGAGGAAGCGCACCTTCACCTCGATCGTCGCCTCGGAGGCGGCTCCGACCACCAGGCACTGGGTCTGCATGCTCCAGGGGTCGTCGCCGCCGCTCTCCTCGCTGTAGTGGCGCGGATAGACGCCGCCGAACGTCCAGCGTTGCTGATTCTTGAGGGCCGAGCGGCGGTACGGGTAGAGCAGGTAGCCCTCGTACAGCACCACATCGGCGATCTTCTCGACCGACTCCATGCTCATCGTCATCGCTCCACCTCCGTCTCGCGCTCCCGCAGCAACCGATCAAGCGCGTCATCCCAGGAAGGCACGGCCTGGCGCGCCTTGTACGCGTAGAGGCGATCGAAGACATCCTTGCGCACGCGCAGCCAGGCGCTGTTCGGGAAGTACTGCTCCATCATATCCTTCCACACCCGCACAGGTAGGCGGAAGGGCGCCTCCTTTTCCCAGGAAATCTGCGTGATCTGTAGCGGCCCCTCGCCGGCCATGTAGAACACCGTGCCGCTGAACAGGAACAGCAGCGGGACCTCGCCGTCCTCCAACGCGTAGAAGTACTTGGCGGCGGCGACATCGAAGTCGTAGCTACAGGGGATGGGCAGATCGGCGACGATGCTATCGGTGAACCGGGGCACGACCGTGGTGGCGTGCGTCCACAACAGGCTGCGCAGGGTCTCACCCCAGCGGCGCGGCTCGCCGAACACCTCCAGCAGCCGGTCCTCGGCCACCGCGTCATAGCGCCGCCGCGTGGCCTCGATGCGGATCTGGGTCTGTAGCATGATCGAATGCACCCGCTCGTCCGTGGCCGCGTTGTGGATTTGCAGCTTGAACAGTATGGTCGGCGCGGCGGCGAAGGGCACGGCCGCGGCGTCGACGACCGTGAAGTCGAGCTCAGGCATCGGGCCCCCCGACGAGGACGGCCCGTTCCCCCAAGTCCGCGAAGAACTGATTTATCTCCTTCCAGACCGCGGGACCCCCGCCCAAACCCTTCCAGTGGACGCGGATGAGCCCGACCAAGCGGTAGCACTCGTCGATAGGGACCAGGAAGTACTGCCTGGCGTCGCGCACCCGGTTGACGAGCAGCGCCTCGACGTCGGGCGCCAACTCCGCCAGCGCCGGGTTGCGCCGTTCCAGGTCCGTCCAGGTTTCCAGGTCCAGCAGCGACTCTGTGGGACCCATCGGCCCCGGATAGAACGCCGTCATGCGCCCCGCTGCCGTGTGATAGGTGAAGAACGCCATGTTCACCGGGACGCGCAAGCTCTCCCACTGTGCATCCGTCATGTCAAAGCCCGCGAGGCGCAGGCGGCGGGTCGGTACCAGCCGGCGCGCGCCCCCTCCGGCCGCGGCCTGGTCGAACAGGATGGCGCAGGCCCGGCACGCGCAGAGCAACTCCCCGCTGGAGAGGCTCAACAGGTGCCGGTGCTCATGACTGATGGGCTCGCCGCATAGGTCGCAGTGCTCCTCGGCGCTCCGCGTGGCCTCACGCGCGAGGCGCCGTAGCGTGGAGAAGGAGCTCGTGTCCGGGGAGTTCGGGCGTTCAAACATCTCTCCACCTCAAAGTTTTTGTGGCGTCTGTTGTATTTGTTGCATTGGCTGTGTCGCTGCTGGCTGCGCGGTTCTCCTCGTCAGAGCGGAGGCCGGTATGAAGCCGGTTGGGATGGAGATGGGGGGCGGCTCGGCCACCCCCTCGGCGTCGATGCCATCCAGGTCGGGCGCGGCCTTCCAGATGGCTTCCTCTATCGCCAGCTTGAGCGTCACGGTCGACGACGGGCAGCCGTGGCAGCTTCCCTGCAGCCGCAAGCGCGCCACCCCGCCGTCCACCCCGATCAGTTCCACGTTGCCGCCGTGCGACTGGAGATAGGGGCGTACCTCCGCGAGGGCGCGAGCCACCCGCGTCTCCACGTCGACCGGATGCAGGTCATGCAGGAGCAGCAGATGGGCGATCAGCTCGTCCGCGGCAAAAGCATCGAGCATAGCGGCGCCGGCCATAGGGTCATCCCGTTGCCGGACGATCGCCAGCATACGGGCCAGGCCCTCGCCGTAGAGCACTAACAGACCCTGCAGGACCTCAGCCGCCGTCGCACGCGCGGCCGGATCAGGCAAAGACTCGATGCGCTCCAGCAGCGACCCTATCTGTGCGGCCCGCTCGGTCAGTTCGCGGTCGTCCACGAGCATTGGTACAAATCCTTCCAATCGGAAGTCGGAAGTCGGAAGTCGAAAGTCGAAAGTCGGACGGTTGATAGTGGCGCTCTCCGCCAGCGATCACTTTTTGGCTACCTGTTACGTGTTGCCATCTACTGACGACTTTCGACTTTCGACTTTCGACTAACTACTAGCCTGCCCCAAATGTCGGGGAGTGCCGCACCTCGAGCGTCTTGCCGTCGCCCAGGTACATGTGGACGCCGCAGGGCAGACACGGGTCGAAGCTGCGCACCGCGCGCATGATGTCGATGCCCTTGAAGTTTTCGGGGCCGTTCTCCTCGAAGATCGGGGTGCCCTGCACCGCGTCCTCGTAGGGGCCCGGCGTGCCGTAGACGTCGCGCGGCGAGGCGTTCCACGGCGTGGGCGGGTAGGGATGGTAGTTGGCGATCTTGCCGTCGCGGATCACCAGGTGGTGCGAGAGCACGCCACGCACGGCCTCGTGGAAGCCGCAGCCGATGGCGTCATCCGGGACCGTAAAGTCCTGGAAGACCTTGGTTTCGCCCTGGCGCACGAGCTCCAGCGCCTTCTCCACGAAGTGGAGCCCCATGGCGGCGGCGTAGGCCAGGAAGTAGATGCGCGCCCTATCGCGCTCCAGCGCGTTGGACCACTGCGGAATCTTCCACTCGAGATGGGTTTCGGGCATCAGCGCCGTCTTGGGCAGGTTGATCTGGACGCTATGGCCCGTGGCCTTGACGTAGCCGACGTCCACCTTATTGGCCAGCGCCGTGGCCCACAGCCGCGCGATGGGTCCGCCGCCGGTGTCGAGCGCCAGGTGGTCCCCGGTGCGCTTGTCGTACCAGCGCGGGCTCATCACCCAACTGTAGTTCTGGCCGAAGTCGCGCTTCTGAGGTTTGGGGGTGGTCGTTTGGTTCCACGGATGGTTCTTGTCGACGGGGTTGCCCAGGGGGTCGCGCGTCACGAAGGTCTCCCCTTTGTCCCAATCGTCGTAGTAGGAACTGCCGAGGAGGATGCGCATGCCCAGGTTGATGTCGACCAGGCTTGTCGTGACCAACTCGCCGTCGACCACAACGCCGGGGGTGACGAACATGGCGTCGCCCCACTTGGCCATGGTCTTATAGTTGTAGTCGCAGACGTCCGGGTCCTGGAAGGAGCCCCAGCAGCCCAACAGGATGCGCCGCCGCCCGACCTCCTCGTAGCCCGGCAGGGCCTCGTAGAAGAAATCGAAGATATCGTCGTTGAGCGGCACGATCTTCTTCACGAAATCCATGTACTTCATCAAGCGCACCAGGTAGTCCGTAAAGATCTGGATCGTGGGTACGGTCCCGACGCCGCCGGGGTACAGCGTGGAGGGGTGGACGTGCCGGCCCTCCATCAGGCAGAACATCTCGCGCGTAAGACGGCTCATCTGCAACGCTTCGCGGTACATCTCACCGGTGAACGGGTTGAAGGAGCGCATGATGTCGGCGATGGTGCGGAAGCCGTGGATGTCGGCGTGCGGGGCCGCGGTCTGCTCCGCGCGCGCCAGCACGCTGGGGTTCGTTTCCTTGACCATCTGCTCGCAGAAGTCCACGAATACCAGGTTGTCCTGGTAGATGCAGTGGTCGAACATGTACTCGGCCGCCTCGCCGAGGTTGATGATCCACTCGGCCAGGGGCGGCGGCTTGATGCCGTAGGCCATCTGCTGGGCATAGATCGAGCAGACCGCGTGGTTGTCGCCGCAGATGCCGCAGATGCGGCTGGTGATGAAGTGCGCGTCGCGGGGGTCCTTCCCCTTCATGAACACGCTGTAGCCGCGGAAGATGGATGAGGTGCTGTGGCACTCGACGACCTTGCGGTTGGTGAAGTCGATCTTGGTGTAGATGCCCAGGTTGCCCACGATCCTGCTGATCGGGTCCCAGTTCATATCCACGACATTCGCGGGCTGCCCTTCGACGCTCGGGCGCGGTTCGGCGCGGGTTGCCATATCGTTCTCCTTCGCTACTCGCTACCAGCGCGGCCGGTAGCCGGTCGTCAGTTCGGGCCCCGTGTGGCGCCACTTAGGCTCTTGGTCGAGCGTATGGTTGGTGATACCGCGCATCTTGCGCACGACCGCGCCGTACGCGCCGATCGCGGTGGATGAGAGCTTGCCGCCCGGCGGCTCATCCATGAACGGCATGAACTTGTCGGGGAAGCCGGGCATGGTGCAGCCGATGCAGATGCCGCCGACGTTGGGGCAGCCGCCGATGCCGGCCATCCAGCCGCGCTTGGGCACGTTGCAGTTGACGACGGGTCCCCAGCAGCCCAGCTTGACCAGGCACTTGGGCGAGCCGTACTCCTTGGCGAAGTCGCCCTGCTCGTAGTAGCTCCCGCGGTCGCAGCCCTCGTGCACGGTCTTCCCAAAGAGCCAGGTGGGCCGCAGGGCATCGTCCAGCGGGATCATGGGCGCCATGCCCGCGGCCTGATAGAGCAGGTAGAGCACGGTCTCCATAAAATTGTCGGGTTGCACGGGGCAGCCGGGCACATTCACGATGGGGATGCCGGCCGCGGAGCGGAAGTCCCAGCCGAGGTAGTCGGCTAGGCCCATCGCGCCAGTGGGGTTGCCGGCCATGGCATGGATGCCGCCGTAGGTGGCGCAGGTCCCGGCTGCCACGACAGCCCAGGCTTTGGGGGCCAGGCGGCTGATCCACTCGGTGGTCGGGATGGGCTGGCCGGTCGTAGGGTTATTGCCCATCCCGGCCCAGTAGCCCTCGGATTTGATCTTCTCGTTGGGGATGGAGCCCTCGCACACGAAGACAAAGGGGTCCAACTCGCCGCGCTCGGCCTTGTAAAAGGCCTGCATGAACTCGTCGCCGTTCTCGTAGGATAGCACCTTGTTGTGTAGATGTACTTTGGGCAGCCCCGGTATGTTGCCCATCACCACGTCCTCGACGCTGGGCTGCGTGGCCGCCGTGATCGACACCGAGTCGCCGTCGCACCCCAGTAGCTCCGATGTCCACAGGATGTGAACCTCTTCTACGCCCGCCATCCGTCGTCTCCTCTCAGAGCGCTCCCCTGGCTCTCGTGGCTCTCATGATCCGGTGGCTGCATCGGATCATCGCGCCGTCGCGGTCCTCGGCGCCCGCGCTGCTCACCCGTCGGGTGGGCCGCGCGGCCAGACCGTCCCCCGGCGCCTTGCGCCGTTTCCCTAAGACCTCGTCCCACTCCTCTCTGTCTGCATATGTCTGTCGAACATGCAAAAAACCGGCGCACGACACGACGGTCGTGGCCGGTTTCACCAGTTGCTCCCCGCAGCCAGGGTGACCAAGGCAAAGGAGTAACGCGACAGGATGGGGCTTGACACGCGAGCTCCGTCTCTGTGCGTCGCATCCTTTTCTAAGGCGGCGGATCGACACATCCACGCGTCGAGCGTTCACACACCCTCGACTTAACAGCTACGATAGCACGAGTTGCCGCTTCTGTCAATATGTAGTATTACTACTATGAAACAGCGACGCCAGCGCCGCGTAGGTGTCCTTGTAGCGGCCATAGCCCTCGTCGTAGGCCGCGCGCATGGCCGCGTCGGGTTCGACCGTCGTCGTCAGGCGCACCATGGCGCGCCCCGCCGCTCGCAGGTCGGGATAAGCGCCGGCGCCAACGGCCGCGCACATGGCCGTGCCGAGCGCGACGGCGTCGGGCGTTTCGGGCAAGGTGATGGGGACTCCCGCCACATCGGCCAGTATTTGCAGCCACAGCGCGCTGCGCGTCCCGCCGCCGCAGGCCACGATACGCCCGGTCGGCACGCCCAGGCGGTCCAGCATCTCCAGGATATGACGGTTGCCGTAGGCGGTTCCTTCGTAGACCGCGCGCAGCAGGTGACCTGGCCCGTGGGCGGTGGTCAGGCCCCAGATCGTGCCCCGCGCCGCCGGGTCTTTGATCGGCGTGCGGCTGCCCTGCCAGAAGTCGAGCACGGTCAGGCCTTCCGCGCCGGGAGGGACGGCGGCCGCGGCGGCGTCGGCGGTCGCGTAGCGCTCGGCGCCGGACGGCAGCGCCCCGCCCAAGGTGTCCAGCAGCCAGCGCACCGTGCCGCCGGTGCTGGCCTGCCCGGCTTCGAGCGTCCACTCACCGGCTATCACGGCGGCCTCGAACGGGCCCCACAGGCCGGGGTCGAAGACGGCGTGCGGCGACTGCGCGAGCTGACAGGTAGAGGTGCCGGTGATGAGGGCGAGCGTTCCGGGCATTAGCACGTCCATGCCGACCATCCCGGCGTGCGCGTCGATCCCGCTCATCGACACGGCGATGCCCCGCCGCAGCCCCAGTTCGTCCGCCGCCGCGGCGCTGAGTTCGCCGCCCTTGGCGCCCATGGGCAGCACCGCGCCGGGCGCCTTGTCGGGCAGGTCCTCCAGGCCCACGCGCGCCAGCAGACCCATGGGCCAGCCGGCGGCCTCACCCCCGCCCTCTCTCCCTGACCGTGGGAGAGGGGAGGACGGTTGCTCCCCCTCGCCACCTGAGGGAGAGGGGGTTGGGGGGTGAGGGCTATCAGTCACGCGATAGTGCCACTTCGCGGCGGCGCTGTTGAGCGGGACGGCCCAGGTCCCGGTGAGGCGCCAGGTCAGCCAACTCATCTGCTCCACCAGGTACGCGGCCCGCTCCCATAGGTCGGGCGCGTTCTCCTTGAGCCATAGCGCCTTTGGAATGGGCCACTCCGCCGGGACCTCACCGCCACAGTAGCGCAGCACGGGGTCGCGCGTGTCGGTGAGGCGGCGCGCCTGCGCCGAGGCGCGCAGGTCCATCCACATGATGCTGTCGGTGAGCGGCGCGCCATCGCGGTCGGCGAGCAGGATGTCGCAGGGCGCGTCGACGGCTAGCCCGATTACGCGCGCCCCGTCGGCGCCGCTCGCGGCTAGGCAGCCACGCACGGCTATGACCAGCGCCTCCCACCACGCGGCGGGGGACTGCTCGGCCCAGCCGGCGCGCGGGTAGAGGGTGGGGTACGCCTGATCGTGGAAGCCGAGCGGCCGCCCGTCCAGGTCGAACAGGCCGGCGCGCACGCCGCCCGTACCCGCGTCGATACCCAGCACCAGATCGCCGTTTGGCGCCATAGATCCTCCACTTGACCGATAGTCGATGGTCGATGGTCGATAGTCGATAGTCGATAGTCGATGGTCGATGGTCGATGGTCGATAGTAATCCGTGGCTTTGCAGTTAGCTGGTCGCGGCGAGCACGTTTCGTTCGCTGCCCTGCGAGGCGGCCAGCCTTTGCTATAGTTTGTCAGATAATGTTTGAGAGAGTTGGGCAATCGGTTGAGCGTCGAAATCGCCCGTAGATTCTCATTCTTTATCTGAATGTCTATAGCTCGCGCGTCTTACTATCGACCATCGACCATCGACCATCGACCATCGACCATCGACCATCGACCATCGACCATCGACCATCGACCATCGACCATCGACCATCGACCATCGATTATCGACCATCGACTAGGGAATGAGCAACGTCTTAAGGTTATCACCGCCCTTGGCGGCGTCGAGGGCGGCGGCGAACTCGGCCAGCGGGTAGGACGCGCTGATCAGGCTCTTCACGTCGATGGAGCCGTCGGCGATGGCCGCGATGGCGCGCGGGTAGCTGTAGGGGCCGAGGTGGCTGCCGTGGATGTTGAGTTCCTTCTGGTCGCCCACCATGTTCCAGTCGATCGTGGCCGGCTCGTTGCACACGCTGAAGGCGACGAGCGTGCCCAACCGCCGGATCATGTCCAGCCCTTGCTGGGGGGCTTTGGCGTTGCCGGACATCTCGATGTATACGTCGCAGCCGTAGTCATCGGTCATGGCCTTGACGCGCGCCGCCGCGTCCTCCTCCAGCACGTTGATGCCCACGTCGGCGCCCAGCCGCTTGGCCAACTCCAGCCGCTCGTTTTTAGTGTCGAGGGCGACCAGTTGGCCGGGGTTGAACGCTTTGGCCGCCTGCAGCGCGCACAGCCCGATGTTGCCCACTCCCGCCAGGACGACGGTGTCGCCCGGCTTGATGTCGCCACGGTCGACGGCGTGGATGGCGCAGGCCAGCGGCTCGATGTAGGCGGCCTCCTGCATGGAGATGCGGGGGTCGATCTGGTGGATGCGCGACTTCGTGGGGTAGATCATGTACTCGGCCATGGCGCCTTCGGCGCGCTGGCGTTTGAAGCCGAAGATGTCGTGTTTCTGGCACATCCAATAGTGGCCAGTCTTGCAGAAGCGGCACTGGCCGCAGGGAATGATCTGCTCCGCGATCACGGCGTCGCCCAACGACACGTTGTGTAGGTCGGCCGCGCCTTCGCCCAACGCGGCGACCGTGCCGGCGAACTCATGGCCGGGGATGACGGGGGCCTCGCAGTAGCCGCCCTCACCGTGCTGGCCCCAAAACAGGGACCCGCCCGTGTAGCACTTGATGTCGCTGGCGCAGATCCCGGCCGCGCCGACCTTGACCAGGACCTCGCCGGGTCCCGGCTCCGGCTTTGCCACCTCCTCGACCCGGTAGTCGAACGGCGCGTGGCACACCACGGCTTGCATCGTCTCTGTCGCCATCATCCTCACTCCTTCTAGCTAACGCGCTTACTGGATTATTCGCCCGCGACCGCGCCCATGGACAGGCCCGACACGATGTACTTTTGGGCCAGGAACGTGATGATCAGAGCCGGCAAGATCTGCACCGTCGCCACCGCCGCCATTTGCTGGTAGGCGGTTAGGGTATTGCTGGCGAACCTGGACAGGAAGACCGGCAGCGTCTGCGTCTGCCCCGTGGTCAGCACCAGCGCGTCGAGCAGTTCGTTCCAGGAGAAGATCCAGGTGAAGATGGCCACCACGAAGATGCTGGAGCGCGCGAGCGGGATGCTAATGTACCATAGCACACCGAAGCGGGTCAGGCCGTCGATGTGCGCCGCCTGCTCCACGTCGATCGGCACGCCCTGGAAGAAAATCGACAGCAGCCATACGGCGAAGCTGAGGTTGATGCCGACATAGACGATGATCAGCCCCGGGACGGTGTCGAACAGGTGCGCCGCCTGCAGCAACGCGGCCAGCGGGACGACGCCGGCGATCAGCGGCATCATGCGCGAGCTGATGATCCAAAATTGGATGTCTCCCTTGCGCACGAGGCGATAGCGCGCCAGGCTGTACGCGGCGGGTACGGCCAGGGCGATGGTGACCAGCGTCGCCACGGAGGCGATGATCAGCGAGCGGATCAGCGAGCCCAGGCCGGCGGAGTCGCCCGTGAACTGCGACACATAGTTGTCAAAATTGGCGACATTGGGCCAGACCGGCGGGACCGCCTGCGTCTGGATGAAGGTCTTGAACGAGGTGGCGACGATCCAGAGGATCGGCGCCGCGCTGATCAGGGCTAACAACAGGGAGAGCGCCCAGGCGACCCATGCGCCGACGCCCGTTCTCTTCATCGACATCATCGTCCCGGCTCCTCTCGCAACACGCGCACGAACACTTGCGCGATCAAGATGGTGACCACCAGTATGATTAGCGACGTCGCCGCCGCGTAGCCCGTATCGAAATCCTCGAACCCGATGCGGTAGATCTCGACGGCGTTGGTCAACGTCGCCGTGCCCGGCCCGCCCTGTGTCGACCCGTAGACAAGGTCGAACAGGCGGATCACCTCGACCACGGCCAGGATAGCGGCGATGGCGCCGACGCGCAGCAGCAGCGGTATGTCGATGCTGATGACGCGGTTGTACCAACGCACGCCGTCGACCGCGGCGGCCTCATAGATGGGCTGGGGAATGTTGAGCAGGCCTGCCAGCAACAGGATGGACGTGAAGGGCACCCACTGCCATAGGTAGACGCCGGTGAGGGTGAAGAACGCTGAGCCGGGCGCGGTGAACCACGGCTGGGGCGCCACATGGACGAGGCTCAGGAGCCAGTTCGCGACACCGATCAGCGGGTCGAGGATGTAGCCCCAGAACAGGGCCACGGCCAGCGAGGTCATCATCGTCGGGATGATGAAGCAGGTGCGCAGGATGCGCGCCCCTGGCATGCCTTGCGCCGCCTGCAAGATGCGCGCGCAGACGTAGCCCAGGATGAGCTGCAACGGGATGGCCAGGGCGAGCAACTCGATCGTCGTGACGAGGGAGCCCAGGAAAATGGAGTCGCTCACCATGTGGCCGAAGTTGGACAGCCCGACGAATGAGAGGGGGCTGGTCGAGCCGAGGTGGTAATTGGTAAAACTGATGCCGATAGAATACAGCAACGGCCAGATCGTGAGCAGGAACAGCACGATCACGGCGGGCGCGAGTAGGACGTACCCCCCGAGCTCGCCGTCCAGGATCCGTACCCTCAGCGACTGCCGCGGGCGAGCGGCCGCCACGGGGTTGTAGGCCCTTTCCTGTAGGACCTCATTTGTCTTCATCATGCACCGCCGTTCGATTTAATGGGGCTTGTGGCTAACGGGACCGCCGATCACGGGAGGCGGGAGGCGGGAGAATTCTCCTGCCTCCTGCCTCCCGTGATCGGCGGCGGACGGCGAGCGGCCGGGTGGCCCGGCGCGCTGCTAGTACCGTTAGCTGGAAGTTTCTCCGCATGTTCGGCACGCTACAACGTGCGTGATGACTTCTCGAAACGCTTACTGAGCGTGCGGAACCATTTCCAGCGAAGGGTACTAGTCGGTCAGAGAGTCAACCCTGTAGCCGTGGCTCTTGAGCAGGGTACCGATATCGTGGTCGGCGTCCAGCATGGCCTGCTTCGCCGACAGCGAACCCGAGAGCGCCTTAGAGATGTAGGTGCCCAGCGTGTTGATGATGGTGAAGCTATCCGAGATGCGCGGCCGGCAGTCGGCGAAGGCCGTCGGCACGACATCGCGCAGCGTGTTGTACCAGGGGTACTGCGTCACCAGCGTCGCGTTGGAGAGCGCCGAGGTGCGCGCCGGGAAGCCGCCGTCCTGGGCGAACGTCACCGACGACTCGGGACTGGTGAACCACTTGATGAAGTCCCAGGCCAGCGACTTCTGCGTGCCGTACTTGTTGATGCCCATCGTCCAGCCGCCGACCTGTGTGGTCAGGAGTCCGTTGG
>JAABUZ0100003851.1_pt1 | contig 21502 bp, 24 predicted proteins | sample 5562091 | NCBI WGS metagenome assembly JAABUZ01 (sample SAMN12813069, study PRJNA571459) | rock metagenome | isolation source: Antarctica rocks | place: Antarctica: Victoria Land, Linnaeus Terrace sud | collected 2015-12-21
GTAGATATCATTATGTGCATAATGATTAGGCATATAACTAAGTTTGCCACAAGGAGGCTGCAGATGGAAGCAACGGATCGACCTAGGGGCGCGATCAAGGGAATCGGGAGAGCCGGCAAGGAAGAAATCTTTTGGCGGCGATTACCCGGGTTGGTGCTTCTGGGGGCCTTCGCCGCAGCTGTTGGCAATGCACTCGTTTACCTCGCGGGCTCGGGTCTGGGCACGATCTCGCCCAGTGTGCTCCTGCCCTCACCAATGGGGTCCTCCGCGCTGGGATTGAGCCTGGTTGTGGCGACCTCGGCCTTGGCGCTGCTCGCGGCGGGAATCGTGCTCCTGGGAATCGGCGCTGTTTCCAGAAGGCCGATGACGGTCTTCCGGATCGTCGCAACGGTAGGGCTCCTTCTGTCGCTGGCGATGCCCGCCACCATCCCAGGTCCGCCGCTGGCGATGCGGCTTACGCTGGGTCTGATGCGTTGTGGCGTGGGCGGTCAGCCTCGTAGTGCTGAGCACTCTGGCTGCCCGGCGAGCGGAGCTGTAGGCGGCCATGCAGGCCGCGCTGGGGGTGCGGATCATGGTCGCGGGGCTGGTTGCATGAGCCGTTTGGAAATCGTGAGCGACTGCAAGTCGGCAGACCCGCACCCACGCCAGCAAACACCGCCGCGTCAGCCACGCGACTCAGCATCGTGCTTGGGGTCACCAGCCTTATCCGGAGCCGCACTGTGCGACCCGCACTGTGGCGCGTAACGCCAGATGAGCGCGTTCACTGCTGGTCAGCTCGCATACCTTCAGGGCGAACGCCGGCTGGGGCGGATCGCGACTGTGAGCTCAGACGGCACTCCGCACGTGGTTCCGGTCGGCTGGACATTCAACTCTGATCGCGACACCATCGACGTGGGCGGGCACAACTTCGCTGCGACCAAGAAGTACCGAGATGTCAGCCAAACGGGACGAGCAGCCATCGTGATCGACGACGTTATCCCGCCATGGCAGCCGCGCGGCGTCGAAGTGCGAGGCCGCGCCGTGGCCGTGGCCGGCGCACAGCCACTCATCCGCATCCACCTTGATCACATTGTTTCCTGGGGCATCGAACTCTAGGTAACGGGCTGCGCGTCCACACAGGTTGACCCGCGAGCAGGGCGGCCACGTGGAGTGACGGTCGGGCGGCGAGTAGCATTTTGGCCATGCCCAGGGTTGTCCATCACCGGTTTCTCCGGCTGGCGACCGACTTGGAGGAGCCCGTTCTGACGAGCTTTCGGGCCGTGGCGGCGCAGCGCCCGTGGCGGGGCGAGTCACCCTGGCTGGCCAGCGATCGCTCGACCGGGCTCTTCGAGATGGAGTTCCTGCGCCACGTTCGTCAAGCCGAGGGTGACGACGTTTCCGCGGCAGGTTTTCTCAAGTCGGGCGGGGACGAGACGGACGTGCTGGTCTTCATGCTCTTCCTGCGCGATCTGAGCGCCGGCCTCGGCTTGAGGGTGACCGTGCGGGACGAGGACAATCCATTCACCAAGCTCAGATTCCTGGAGTTCCGGCACGGCCTTCTACCCTCGGGCGACCAGCTCGAGGACCTGCTGGCCAGGCGGCCGGTCATCAAGCGGGTGGATGGGCAGGCGATCCACTTCTACCCTCCGGCCCACCGCCAGGGCGCGATCCAGGCTTCGCGGCCGGAGCAGTGGGGCTACGCGCTCTGCGGGCTGAGAGCCTATGCCCCCACGCTGCTGGAGGCGGAGCAGGAAGCTCTGAAGATCCTGCGGGCGCTGGGCCACCTTGGCCGCTGAGGCCGATCAGGAGGCGGGCCGGCTCCAGGCGGCGGACGGCACTTCCCTGTTCTGGCGAGCCTGGACGGTCGCCGAGCCCCGTGCCGTAGTCGCGGTGGCGCACGGCCTGGGCGAGCATTCGGGCCGTTACTCAAGCATCGGGCGAGCGCTCAGCCGTCGTGGCATCTCGAGCTATGCCGTCGACTTACGCGGCATGGGTCAGAGCGGCGGCAGGCGAGGCCACGTCAAGGCGTGGTCGGACTGGATCGGTGACTTCGCCAACTTCATCGCCCTGGTCAGGAAACGTGCGGGCGGCTGCGAAGTGGTGCCTCTGGGTCACTCATTCGGTGGCGTGGTGGTGGCGAGCGCCATGCTTCGAGGAGCCATCGAGGCCGAGCGCTTCATCCTCTCCAACCCAGCCTTCCGGCCCAAGGCCACGGTCCCGGCCTGGAAGCTCCAGGTTGGCGCAGTTGCCAGCCGGCTCCTGCCGCGCCTGACGATGTCGAACGAGCTTGACCCCGCCCACATCTCCCGCGATCCGGAACAGGTCCGGCTCTATTCCGACGATCCGTTGACACATGACCGGATCTCGGCCCGGCTCTACACGGAATGGCGCGCCGCCTGCGCCGACACGACGGCGCGCGCCGGTGACGTGAAACAACCGTTCCTGCTCATCATCTCCGGCGACGACCGCCTGATCGACGCGAACGGTGCCGAAGCGTTCAATGCGAACGCAAACTGCGGCCAGGTGGTGCGGCGCTATCCGGGGCGGTTCCACGAGCCGTTCAACGATTATGGTTCGGAGGAGGTCTTCGCGGACCTGGTGGCCTGGCTCAACACCCCGGTATCCGCGCGTTCCGAATGAGAACGGTCAGCGGTGTCTCCATGACGGAACTGCAAGTTCGAAGAAACCAGCGCCCGGTTAGGCACCCCACCTACCAAACCCCCCACCCAGGGGGATGTAAAGAGATCGTATTCGCCCGCCGTCGGCGCACGCAACAGTGGTTGTGAAGACCGTCGGCCGTGCTGTCGAGCAAGTGGCCAAACGCACGTGAGAGCCATCCTCCAGCGCGTGGCCCGGGCCTCCGTTGAATGGGCTGAAGCTGATGGGTCGGCGCGGAGCAACGAGATCGGCCGCGGGCTTCTGGTACTCGCCGCCGCCGGCGCCGACGACTCGTCGGCGACGGTCGAGCGCATGGCCGCCAAGGTGGCCCAACTGCGCATCTTCCCGGACTCCCAGGGGCGCACGAACTTGAGCCTCGACGACATCCACGGCGAAGCGCTGGTCGTTTCCCAGTTCACCCTGTACGCCGACGTGTCCCGCGGCCGCAGGCCGAGCTTTCTGGGCGCCGGCGATCGGGCGCAGGCCGCGGCTTTCCTGGAGCACTTCGTCCGCCAGCTGAGCGGTCGGGGGATCCCCACCCGGACCGGTAGCTTTGGCGCCACCATGATGGTCAGCCTGGACAACGACGGGCCCTTCACGGTTGCCCTCAGCAACGATGCATGGCAGACGCGCATCCATGCCTGAGCCGCGGCTTGACCAGCGTTCCGGAACCAACGTCGCAGCTACAGACAACACCAGTTTCCTTCGCGCGCAAGCGGAGCTCATCGCTGAGGGCGCCGATCGCATCCGGCCGCACATCCGGCGCACGCCGGCGCTCAGCACGGACCTGGACGACTTCCTCCGGCTCAAGCCCGAGTGCTTCCAGGTCACCGGCTCCTTCAAGGTGCGTGGCGCTTTCAACGCGGTCTTGAAACTGCACGCCGAGCAGCCAGGAACAAAGGGCGTGATCGCCGTCAGCTCCGGCAACCACGCGCAAGCTCTGGCTCTGGCCGCCCGCACGGTCGGCCTGCCGGCGGTCATCCTGATCCCAGAGGACGCCAATCCGGACAAGGTCGCCGCCACCCGGTCGTTCGGGGCGGAGGTGATCCAGCACGGCATCACCTTTGCCAATCGGGAGCGGAAGCTAGGGGAGGCGATCGCAGAACGCGGTCTGACGCTGATCCATCCCTTCGACGACTGGAACATCGTGCAGGGCCAAGCTACCGCTGCCCTGGAGCTGCTCGAAGACGAGCCGGAACTGGAGGTCGTGGCCGCCCCGATCGGCGGGGGCGGCCTGCTCAGCGGCACTGCACTCTCGGCCAAGATCCACCGCCGGGATCTAAAGGTGATCGGAGTGGAGCCCGAGGCAGCGGACGATGCGGCACGAAGCTTACGCGCTGGCTCCATCCAAGCGCTGGCGGAGTCCCCCACCACGCTCGCGGACGGCGTGCGCACGACCGCCATCGGCTCCATCACCTACGAGATCGCGATAAGACGCCGGCTGGTCGACGATATCGTGACAGTCAGCGAGGCCGAGATCGGCGAGGCGACCCGCACCGCCTGGTTCAAGCTCAAACTGGCCCTCGAGCCCACCGGTGCGCTGCCTCTGGCGGCCTACCTTGCCGGCAAGCTGCCTGCGGCAAACAGGCGAGTCGGCCTGATTCTGTCCGGCGGGAACTTCAATTCAGCGGTCATTGCCGGCGTCCTATCCGCGACGGGACAGTAGAGGTGCGGCCGAAAAGCCCGTCCGGATCTTGGGCGCGCCCATGCGGGCCATCTCCGGCGTCGCCTCCTGCGCTCCTCGCTGCGCGTATCCGAATACGCTCACTGCGGTGCTCGTCGGCTTCTTGGATCTGACCCACCTGGCCCCCCAATCTCTCGGCCGGGTTCTCGGCCGCACCTCTAGGAAACGGCAGGCGCTTCGGCCGGGCCCCTAAACTGCTTGCCGACTCATGATGCCGGTCAAGGAAGTGATGACGAGGGAGGTGCTCACCTTCGAGGAGAGCACTCCAGTCTCCGAGGCCGCGGAGATGCTGGCGGAGCGGCGCCTGACCGGCGGCCCGGTTCTGAATCAGGCTGGCTACGTGGTTGGCGTGGTCTCCGAGGTCGACGTGATCGCCAAGAGGGGCAGCACGGTCGCCGACATCATGACCAAGCACGTCATCTCGATCAGCGAGGAGACGGGCATTGACCAGGCCGCCCAGCTCTTCGCCAGCGAGCGGATCCGCCGCCTGCCCGTCTTGAAGGAGGGGCGTCTGGTCGGTTTGGTCAGCCGCTCTGACATTCTTGGCTTCTTCACCGCTCAGGTCTGGACCTGCAATTCCTGCGCCCACGCCGAGCACGGTCTGCAGCCGCCGGAGCGCTGCGCCCGCTGCGGCGGCACCGAATTCAGACACGACGCGGCTGACCAGCGTCACTGACCCGGCGTGGCATGAGCGTGCGCCTCAGCGGCAAGATCGCCGGCTTCCAGGACTCGGTCATCCGCAATATGACCATGCGGAACCTGCGGTTGCACGGGCCCGAGCGAGCAGTGAACTTTGCCCAGGGCTTTCCTGACTTCGAGCCACCGCCGGAGATAGTCGCCGCCGCCCAGGCGGCGCTCGCACGAGGCGGTGACTACCACCAGTACGCCACCACGTGGGGCGCCCCGACCCTCCGCAAGGCAATTGCCGCCGCCCAGTCCCGGGCCTGGGGCAGGCCGGTCGACGCCGAGACGGAGATCACCGTTGTCTGCGGGGCCACCGAGGCGATGCTGGCGGCCCTGTTCACCACTGTCGAGCCCGGCGACGAGGTGATCGTGTTCGAGCCGTTCTACGAGTGCTATATCCCCGATTCGCTCCTGGTCGGCGCCCGGCCGCGCTGCGTGCCCCTGCGGCCGCCGCACTGGAGGTTCGACCCCGAGGCAGTGCGGTCCGCCTTCACCGCCCGGACCAAGGCCGTCATCCTCAACACGCCGCACAACCCGACCGGCAAGGTCTTCAGCAGGGCTGAACTGCAATTCATCGCCGAGCTCTGCCAGGAGCACGGCGTGATCGCCATCACGGACGAGATCTACGAGCACCTGGTCTACGATGGCGAACACGTTAGCCTGGCCACCCTGCCCGGCATGGCAGAGCGCACGATCACCATCAGCGGGGCGAGCAAGACGTACTCCGTGACCGGCTGGCGGATCGGCTGGCTCATCGCCCCGTCCGAGCTCACCGCCGGCATCCGCAAGGTGCACGACTACCTGACGGTGGGCACGGCCCATCCGTTGCAGATCGCGGTGGCGGAAGGCCTGCGCTTCCCCGGCGACTTCTACGATCGCTATCTGAGGGAGTACCGCGAGCGCCGCGACCTGCTGGTGGCCGGCTTACGGGACCACGGTTTTGATGCGGCAGCGCCCGCCGGCGCCTATTACGTGATGGCCGGGTTCGCCGGTCTGAGCCACCTCGATGACGTGGCGTTTGCCGAGCAACTGATCGAGGCTGCCGGTGTCGCCACGGTGCCGGCCTCCAGCTTCTACGCTCACCTTGAGTTGGGCCGCAAGCACATTCGCTTCAGCTTTCCGAAGCGCCTGGAGACGATCGAGAGAGGCCTGGAGGCCCTCGGCCGCATCGCCTGAAGCGGCCTTGTCCCCGGCTGCCCAGCGCCGGCGCCAGAGCGGCCGTCTTCACAGCCGGCGTTGGCGGCGGCGGTTCGTACGCCTACGGTGGCCGCATGAGAGAGATGCGGCTCCGCAAACCACCGTTCGTCGTACTACTGGCCCTGGAGCTGGCAGTCGTGGCCGGACTCGGCTACGTTGCCGTTCATGTCTGGCAGCAGCGGGGCCCATCCTCTGCCCCAAAGCTGAGTCAGCCGCTGGGCCCGCCGGCCGGGCCGGAGGCTGAGCGGCCGCCGGCGGCTGCTCCGAATCCCGTGGCGTCCGCTCGTCCGCCGGCGCCCCCCACCGGCAAGCCGCGCCAACCCAGGTCCGGCCAGCCGCCGGCTCCGGATCCCGCCATCGGCAAGCAGCAGGCCGCCCGCTTGAATCAAGCAGAGGCGCGCTGGGAGGCCAGCGAGTGGACGATCCTCTCGCAGCTCACCCGTGCCGCCGAGGAGTACCTGCGCAAGGTGGTGCTGCCCATCGTGATCGCTGCCGAGCGGCGCTGAACCGCTGTCATGAGGAGGACGGGCCTTGGACGGAGCCTCTGGACCACACGCTTACGCCGGCGGGCGAGTGGGACGCTGACTTCACGAAGACCAACCGGCTCTGGCCCAGCGTCGCGTCAGACATGGTGGCGGGGCTTGGGTAAAGGGAAGGCCTACTGCGTACTTCATCTTTGCTACGGAGCGGCGGTAGACTGCCGGTCCGCTTCGGCAGAGAGCTCGTCCGCCGGCAGGCGGGCTGCCCTCAGCCAGAGGGCGACGACCACGGCGGCCAGCACGCACACCGCCGCAGCGATGAGGAACAGCTCGCGGTACTCCTGAAGCAGCGCCCCTTTCGTGCACTCCTCCAGCCCCGTGACCTGCTGCTCCAGGCTGGTCCCACCCGGGGCGCCGCAAGCGCGAGCGTCGAAGATGTGCTGGAAGCGAGCCAGGCCATAGGCCGTCAGAGCTGCTAGCCCCAAAACCATGCCCAGCGTGCGGGCCAGGACGACCAGGCTGCCACCGAGACCGCGCTGGCGGGGTCCGGCCGCTTCTATCGCGGCGGCCGAAAGGGGGGCGATGACGAGTCCGAAGCCGCCCCCGGCCAGGCCCAGCTCCAGCTCGGCCCGGAGGGGGGAAACCGTCAGCTCCTGCGCGCTCCAGGTAGACATCAGCGCGTACGCCACCGCGGCCAGGCAGAGCCCTGTCACTGCCGTGAGCCGTCGGCCCAGCCGGCCGGCCAGCCAGCCGCCGGCCAGCGCACCGACGGGTAGACCAAGTAGGAAGCGGGTCAGAAGGAGTCCGGCGCTCGCTGTGGTTAGGCCATAGACACTCCGGCCCAGCAGCGGCACTTCCACCAGGGCGATGATCAGCGCCGCGCCGCCCAGAAGATTGGCGACCAGCGACGCCCAGAGCGCCGGGCTGTGAACCATCTTTCGGCTGATCAGCGGCTGGGCCCGCCGCCGCTGCCACCAGACAAACGCGGCCGCGGCTGCCGCGGCAGCCAGGCCAAGCGGGACCGCGGCCGAGTTGAGCGGATGGCGCGAGGGGTCGTCCGGGTAGAGCGCCAGTACGGCCAGTGCGAGCGCGAGACCGAACATACCGGCGCCCGCCCAGTCGATGCCGCTGGGATGGCCCGGCCCGGTCGGCGGGTCATGTCTCCGAACGGTCAGAAACAGGCCCACCAGCAGCACGGCGGCAAGCGGCAGGTTGAGCCAGAAAACTCCCTGCCAGCCTCCCAGCCACGCGGCCAGCACAGCGCCCCAAACCGGTCCCAGCACGCTGCCGGCTTCCTGCACTCCCGATACGGCGCCCAGCGCGCCGGTCAGCCGCGAGCCGGAGAAGAGGTCTGCGGCCAGGGCAAGCGAGAGCGGCACCAGAGTGCCGCCACCCAGCCCCTGGAGCGTCCGGCCGCTGATCAGCACAGGGGTGGAGCCGGCGCTGGCTGTGAGCAGCGAGCCCAGTCCGAACAGCCCCAGACCAGCCATGTAGGCGGGAAGGCGGCCGCGGGCGTCGGAGAACGTGCCCAGCAGTGGCAGGGCGACAACATAGCCGGCCAGAAAGCCACTGATGATGGGCGTCGCCTGTTCGATGTGGTCGATCGGCAGCTCCAGCGAGGCCATCATCTGCGGCAGCAGCGTGACCACGGCGTAGGTGTCGACGGCCGAGAGCGCCAGCCCGGCGGCAAAAAGCGCCAGCCGGAGGACCTGCCGGGCTGAAGGTTGCTGGGCGCCCAGAACTCAGCCGGCTGGCGGCGAGGGGTAGGGTTTCCCGGGGGGGACGGCCGGACTCGGTGAGGTTGCCGGCGTTCCGGGGGCCCCAGAAGGCTGGGGCACGGGCTGCACGGCTGGAGGCGTGACTGTCACCGGCTTGTTCAACTCGCTCAGGGTGAGGTCCACGTCCACCGACTTTCCCCCCTGCATGAAGTTGCCAGACAGCTTCGCCCGCCGCACCAGGTGATCCCGCTTGCCGGCCCAGATCGAGGTCTTGACGTCTGAAACCGGGGCTTCGCCGCCCAGCGTCTGGCCGATGTCGCCGGCTGAGTAGGTGGTATCTACGTGGTCGCAATCGACGCCGCTCACCTGCTCGCTACCGGCGTACTTCGGGTCGCGGCCGCGGGGCAGCACGGCCGGCAGGCCGTGGCCGGGGTCCAGGACCTGCGAAAGGTCCGGGATGCTGACGCCGGATCCTCCGCTAACCTCGGTGAAGCTGGCAAAGGGCAGGCGGACGTACGTGTGGCCACCGGTCGTGATCAGCCGCACGTCGAGCAGGTAGTCACCGCGCCTCACCTTCACGACCACATCGCTGTTGCTCGGCCGGCTGATGTGGCCGCTGGCCGAGACGAGCTCCAGGCCCTGCAGGGTGATGCCGGGGCCGAACTTGGCCGCGATCGCCGCACTTTGCAGGCCGGCCATCGCGCTGCCGGCGTCCCGCAACACCTGCCCCGGGTCGGGGGGCTTGGCCAGGCCAGCCGGACTGGAGGAGCAGGCGGTCAGGCTCACCAGCAGTATCGCGAACACAGTCCGCCAGACTCGGCTCACCAGGCGCAAGGGGAGGCAGGCCTCCCCGTCCAATACCTCTTCGGGCGAGCTTGGCATTGGGCACTGGCCAAGGCAAGGCCGCCCGTCGAGAACCTGCCGTGGCGTGGCCAGTCGGAGGTTGGGTTTCGGCCGGGATGAACCCCGCCAGTCGCCCGAAGCCGGCAAGGGGACATGTACTACATGAAAGCACCGCCGGGCCGCCGGCGGTGACAGCCCGACCATCGCAGAAGGTCGGCCAAGTACGGAGTCGGGACAATCACTCAGGGATGCTCCGGAGGCTTGTTCGCCCGAACCAGGATCCGCACCGGACGATCGAGGAAGAAGTAGTCCCAAGCCCAGTTCAGGAGCGTGGCCAGGCGCGCCCGGAAGGTGACGATGTTGAGCAGGTGGATGACGAGCCAGACGGTCCAGCCCAGGAAACCACTGAGCCGCACTTTGCCGATCTGGGCCACGGCCGAGTTCCGGCCGATGGTGGCCATGATTCCCGGATCGCGGTAGTGGAAGGGTTGCGGGCTGGCGCCGCGCAGGTCGGCAGCGATCGTCCGGGCCACGTGCCGGGCCTCCTGCATGGCTGGCTGCACCAGCATGGGCAGATCTTGGAGCGCCGCCAGGTCGCCGATGACAAAGACCTCCGGCCGGCCCGGCAAGCGCAGTTGGTCATCAACCGGAACCCGGCCCTGGCGGGCTAGCTCCACGTCGAGCAGTTTGCCGGTTTCGGAGGCTCGCACGCCGGCCGTCCAGACGACGGTTCCGGCCTGGATGGTGCTGCCGTCACTCAGATGCAGCTCGCTGTCCTTGATCTCCTTCACGAGCACCCCCAGCCGGACGTCAACTGACTTGTGCTCGAGGGAGCGGAGGGCGGCGGCTGAAAGCTGTGGCTCGAAGGAGCCCAGCAGACGGTCGGTACCCTCCAGGAGCGTGATGCGCGCCTGGCCCACGTCGAGTTGGCGGAAATCCTTGCGAAGGACGAGACGGATGAGCTCTGAGAGCGCGCCGGCGAACTCGACACCGGTCGGACCGCCGCCCACCACCGCGAAGGTCAGATACGGCTGGCGCTGCTCGGCCGGAAGCCAGCGGGCGCGCTCGAAGGTTTCCAAAATCCAGTTTCGTAGCGCCATCGCCTCGGGCAGGTCCTTCAACGCCAGCGAACGCTGTTCCAGCGACCGGTTGCCGAAGTAGTTGTTCACGCTGCCCGTCGCCAGCACCAGGTAGTCGTAGGGGAGGTCGCCCCGATCTGTGATGACCCGCCGACCGTCCAGGTCAAGGTCGGTCACCTCGGCCAGGCGAAAGTCACAATTCTCCAGCGGCCGGATCAACCTGCTGACGGATTGCGCCACTTGCGACGGGTCCAGCAACGAGGTGGAAACCTGGTAGACGAGCGGGGTGAACAGGTGATAATTGTTGCGGTCTACGAGCGTCACGTCGACCGGTACCCGGCGCAGCGCGCGGGCCAGCGTCAGGCCGCCGAAGCCCGCTCCCACGATGACGACGCGCGGGCGGGCCGGCCGTGCCGCTCTCAGACCGATTCCGGCAGCTTCTGCCTCAACTGCAACACCGGCTCGAACAGGTCGCCCAGCTGTTGACACCGTGAGAGCACCTGCTCCCAATCGAACACCAAGAGGGTGGGATCGTGCTGCTGCAGGCATTGCTCTACCTCCTCCCAGGTGACCGGAGTCGAGACCGTGGGCTGCGCCCGAGCGCGCAGCGAGTAAACGTTGACGGTCGTCTTGTATTGATCGTTCTGGCTCCAATCGATCAATACCTTCCCCTCGCGCAGCGTCTTCCGCTGCATGTGCACGACGTGATCCGGCCGGTCGCGCTCCAGCTTCTGGGCCAGACCCTTGCTGATCTTCTTGGTCAGCGCATAATCGACGCTCGAGTTGTTCAGCGGCACGTAGAGCTGCAGCCCCTTGGAGCCGGAGGTCTTGCACAGCGACTTGAGTTTGTGGCCTTGGAACCACTCCCGCAGCCACAGGGCAACCTGGCAGCACTCGACAATCGTGGCCGGCGGCCCGGGATCGAGATCGAAGACGAGCATCCGAGGCCGGGGCAGGTCGCGCGCCAGCGAGAGTGAGGTGTGCAGCTCGATCGTGCCCAACTGTCCCAGCCAGACCAGCGTGGCGAGATCTTCGACCAGGCAGTAGAACATGTCGCGGTTGTTGCCATGCGACCAGACTTTGGCCGTCTTCACCCAGGGCGGCCGGTGCTTCGGGCAGTTCTTCTCGTAGAACATCATTCCGTCCACGCCGTCCGGGTAGCGCTTCAAGGTCAGCGGCCGGCCCTTCAGGTGAGGCAGCAAGGCGGGCGCGACCTTCGTGTAGTACTCGATCATCTGACCCTTGCTGAAGCCGGCATCAGGCCAGAGGAGCTTGTCCAGGTTGCTCAGCTTCAGCAGGCGGTTTTCGACCCGCACCTCCACCGGCTTGGCAGCCGGGCTCACAAGCGGACAGTACCACCCGAGGCGCTAGCATCCGCCGCCCCAGATGGCCGGGCTCGCTTCGCTCGCTGATGCAGGCGTCTGAAGGTCCGGCACGCCTCGTCAGCCATCCCCGACTGGGCTCCTCGCTGTGCCAGCCCACCCTCCCATCCCACGAAGTCTTGGACTTTCGTGGGGACCCCGGTTCCACCCCGCGAAGTCATCGACTTCGTGGGGACCCCGGTTGCCACCGGCCACCTGGAACGCAGGCCTTCGGGCCGTCGGCCTGCTCACCAGCCGGGCGCTAAGGTCCACTGGCCGCCCGCTCCCGCACCACGCTGCTCGGATCCTTGTCCTGGCGGAGGCCCTTGAAGGAGGGAGCGCGCAGTTGACCGGAACTTGTCCACTCGGCGAACTCGAACTCGCCCACCAGGGCCGGGTCAACGAACCGTTCGGCGCGGGGTGGCCTCCCGGTCTGGAAGGGCGAGGAGTGGCGAGCCAGGGGCTCAAGCAGCGCCTCCAACCGGTCCAGCGTCTGATCAGTGAAGCCGGTCCCGACCTTGCCGGCGTAGACGAATCTGTCGCCCTCCCAGTAGCCCACCAGCAGGGAGCCGATGCCTCCGGCGCGACGTCCTTCGCCGGGCATCCAGCCAGCGATCACGAGCTCCTGCCGCCAGTGGTTCTTGATCTTGAGCCAGAAGCCGCTGCGCTTTCCCGCGTCATAGGCGCTGTCGAGCTTCTTGGCCATCACACCTTCTAGCCCGAGCCGGTTGCTCGCCGCCAGCAGGGTGTTGCCGTCGCCGACCTGGTGCTCCGGCACCTGCCAGGTCGGTCCGGCCAGCTTCAAGTCCTGCAGCCGCCGGCGCCGCTCCCGGTATGGCTTGCGCATCAGGTTCTCGCCGTCGAGGTAGAGCAGATCGAAGACAAGGTAGGCAACGGGCACGTCCGCCTGCTTGCGCTTGATCTGGGCCGGGGCCGTGAGGCCCATGCGTTGCTGCAGCCGCTCGAAGCTGGGCGCCCCGTTCTCGCCGAGTGCCACCACCTCGCCGTCGAGCACCATCGCGCGTCCGCTCTGAGCCTCCGCAAGAGCCCGGAGCTCCGGGTAGCGCGCCGTCACCTCCTCCTGGTTGCGGGTGACCAGTCGCAGGCGGCCGCCGTCGATGAAGGCGACGGCCCTGATGCCGTCCCACTTGAACTCATAGGCCCAGGCGTCGTCGGGCGACTGGAGACCGGCCGCCAGCTTGGCCAGCATCGGTACCACTTTGTCGGGCACGGGCTCGAAGTCCGACTTCTGGGGCGGATCCATGCGGTGCATCATCCAGTTCTTCCCGTCGGTCTGGAAGAGCACGTAGCGGCCTTGGACGTGCTGGCCGTGAAGCGTGATCATGACCTCTTTCTTCTTGCCGTCCAGCTCCCACTTGTGGGTCTCATAGGTGCCTCGATCCCAGATGCTCACCTGTCCAGCACCGTAGCCGCCGGCCGGGATCTCGCCTTCGAACCCACCGTACTCCAGCGGATGGTCCTCGACGTGAACGGCAAGGTGGTTGCGCTTGGGGTCCGGCGGGATGCCGCGCGGCACCGCCCAGGAGACCAGCACGCCGTCTCGCTCCAGCCGGAAGTCCCAGTGCAGGCGGCGGGCGTGGTGCTCCTGGACGACGAAACTCAGCTGGTCCTCGCCGCGCCCAGGATCTGCCTGCCGGATGCCCGCAGGTTCGGCGGTGGACTGAAAGTCGCGCTTCTGGCGGTAGCGGGTGAGATCGCCCACCCCTCCAGAATCGCAGACTTGCTCACCTCACGTCATCGCAGATGCCTTGTCCGCCCGCAGATTGACCAGCCAGCGGTGGAGCGGTCTCAGGTTCCGGTAGGCCTCGACCACAAAGATGGGCAGCTCCGGGGAAAACAGCGCCTCCGTCGGCAGGGCGGAGCTCTGCACCAGGAGACCGGTGTGCCGCAGTAGCCCTGCCCGCTCATGATCCTGCGGATACGGCGCCGGCACCCGGCTGAGCTCGGCGCCGCCGACCAGCCACCCTCGGCCGGTGAGGCGCCGCAGCACCCTGGTCACCTCCAGACCCCGGCCGGGCTGATCAACCGCACGCCGGTAAGCAGCCAGGAGATCGGGTGGGAACGCTCTGAGCCCGGCGCCCAGCAGATTTGCGTTCGGTGCTGCGCGCAGGAAATAGCCGGGATTGAAGCGGCTGGAGCCGTCGCCTTCCCAGAACCAGAACTCCAGATAGGGCCGGTAGGGAGCCTGAGGTGTGAAGCGGGCGTCGCGCTGCGGGCGCAGCAGAGAGCCGCCCGGCCGCGGTTCAACGCGAAGCCCGGGCCCCAGCCTGCTCCGCACGAGGGGCGCCAGGCTGGCAACCAGAGCACAGGCCGGCTCGGTGACGAGCTGCCGGTAGTCCGACTCGTGCCGCCGGAACCAGTCGCGGTGATTGTTGCGCTCCAGTTCTCCCAGCAGCTCCAGCGCCGCAGGCGAAAAGCCCGGAAAGCACGCGCTGCCGGTGTCGACGGTGCCTGCTGTGATAGTCATGCTGTTCGCACCTCCTTCGTCCAGAGTGGAGGCCGGTCCATCAAAAGACACCCTCGGTCGTGAAGATCGCAGCACGCGGGCTGGGTAGGATTCCGCCGTGATCTATCTGCTGCTGGCGGGCCGGGTGCTGCTCTTCCTGGCCGGCTTGGCGCTCGTCGGAGCGACGCTCGGGTCCTCCGTGCGTACGGTCATCCTGCCCCGAGCCAGTGTCTCCGTCATCACTCGGATGATTTTCCTGATCGCCCGGCAGGTCTACGACATTCGGATCGGCCGCAGGGCCAGCTTTGAGCGCCGGGACGCCATCCTGGCCAGCTATGCCCCCATCACGCTGCTCCTGCTGCTGGCCACCTGGATCGCCCTCATCCTGATCGGCTTCCAGCTCATGTTCGTGGCCATTGGCAACGGGCCCTTCCAGGCCTTCCAGATCAGCGGCTCATCGGTCCTGACGCTCGGCTTTTCGGCGCCGAGGGACCTGCCCAACACCCTGCTCGTGCTGCTGGAAGGACTCATCGGATTGACCGAGCTGGCGCTGCTGATCAGCTACCTGCCGGCGATGTATGCCGCGTTCCAGCGCCGGGAGGCCTTCGTCAACAAGCTCGAGGTCCGCGCCGGCTCGCCGCCCAGCGGTGTCGTGATGCTGGAGCGCTTTCAGCGCCTGCACGGCCTGGAGCACCTCTCGTTGGAGGTCTGGGAGCAATGGGAGGACTGGTTCATCGACTTGGAGGAGACCCACACGTCGCTGCCGGTGCTGGCCTTCTTCCGGTCGCCGCGCCCGGACCGGTCTTGGATCACGGCTGCCGGTGCGGTTCTGGACGGGGCGGCCCTCTACGCCTCAGCGCTTCACGGCCGGGACGGGCATGACTCGCATGCCGATCTCTGCCTCCGGGCCGGCTACCTCGCGCTGCGGGCGATCTGCGAGTACTTCCAGATACCGTTCAACGCCTCGCCCCAGCGAGGCGACCCGATCTCGATCACGCGCAGCGAGTACGACGGCGCCTGCGAGCGCCTGCGCGCCTCCGGGCTGCCGGTGAGGGGTGACCGGGACACCGCCTGGGAAGATTTCGCCGGTTGGCGGGTCAACTATGACGAGCCGCTCCTGCTGCTGGCCGGTTTGGTCAGCGCGCCCTATGCCACCTGGTCCTCCGATCGCGGCAGCTTGCGCCGCCCCAACCTGTTCCGGCTACTACTGGGCCTCCAGGCTGGTCGCCGCTCAACCTGACCTATCTCATCAGCTCAAGCGCAGCGGCAGGCGGGCGGCCGAATTCGGCCACCCGCCCTGACGGCGTGCTACTCGACCGGTTGCTTCAAATTGAACTCGACCGCTGCCGGTTCAGCGGTGCCGTCAGCCGTCCGCCAGAGGCCGCCCGGTCTCGAGCACCGTCTTCAGGCCGCTCAGGACCATCATCCAGCCGGCGCCGGAGACGCTCTGGGCCGTCTTGGGTGCGCCGTCCAGCTGGTCGTGAATAACGGTGAGCTGCGAAAAGCCACCTTCTTGGGGCGCGATCTCCCAAGTGACGCGGCTCGGCTGCTCCTCGGCCAGCTCAGGATCGTAGAGGGAGCGCCAGCTCACCACAAGTCGTAGCGGTGGATCGGATTCCAGGACCGTCTCGTCGCCCCACAAGGTTGACCGATCAGGCGAATGGTGCCGGAATGGCGAGCCGACCTCTCCGGTCGTTTCGACGTGAGCTCCGAAGAAGTACTTCGCTGAGAACTCAGGCTTGGTTATCGCGTCCCAGATCCGCTGCGGGGGGGCCTTGATGAACAGCTGGTAGACCTGCGTGGTGCTGGTCAAGGTGGTCGGCATTTTTCTCCTCCAGGTTGTGCTTTAGATTCGCGAGCGCCGAAATCCGGCGCTCCGTGTACTTGTCGATCCACCGGTCGTGGATCAACCGGATCGGCACTGCGTTGAGGAAGTGCAGCTTCTCACGCCCAGACCGGCGTGTGACTATCAGCCCGGCCTCCTCCAGCACGTGCAGGTGCTTCATGACGCCGAAGCGGGTCATCTCTAGCTCGGAGGCTAGCTCCCTGAGCGTGCGGCCGTCACGTTCGAAGAGCCAGTCGAGCAGCAGTCGGCGGGTCGGATCCGCCAATGCCTTGAACACCCGGTCGTCGTCCATACAAACATCATAGGTGACCATACGGTCACGTGTCAAGCGGCATCTTCACAGTCTCAGTTTTGCTCCAGCCCATCGTGGCGTCAGAGTGTCCACCAGCAGACCACTTCATTCCGCTGGAGGTTATTCATGACACCCGACGTTGCACCTATTCAGGACGTCCTGCATCGCTGGACACTGATCGGACAGGCCCTGGTCGGCTCGATCGGCGCGCTGGCGTTCGTGGTGGCGTTTCTCTGGAAGATGACGGCGGTCGAGCCCAAGGCAGTCACCGAGGCCAAGGCCTGGATCCAGCGCATCGTCATCGGCACGATCGGCGTGGAGCTGGCGGGAACGCTGGTCAACGTGCTGACCGCCTCCATCCCCAGGTAGGTTTGGCGAGCGGCACGGGCGAGCCAGGCCAAGGCCATGTCGGATCCAAGCGGCATCCTCAACGCCCTGCATCAGCTGCAGGACACGATGAACGCCATCAAGGAAACTGTCACCGCGATCGGCGACGCCCTGAACGTGATCGCAACCATCGAGCGCTTCATCAAGAGCACGGCCACGGACATCGCTCACGCCGCGGCCACGTATGTCTTTATCACCGCCGATCCCTACGACCCGAAGCACACCTTTGTGGAGACCGAGGCGATCAGCAAATGGCTGCCGCTGACCAAGCTGATCGCCAATGGAGCGCTGACCGTCGCACTCATGTGGGGATTCTTCCGCGTGATGTTCGCCCACGGGCACCACAGCCAGCACGGCCTGCGCCAGATGCTGCCGCGCGCCATGCTGGCGGCCATCCTGATCAACTTCTCCTCGCTCCTCATCCAGGCGGGCGTGGAGGCGACCAACGCGGCCAACCTCGTCATTCTGAACGCCAATCAGGTCGATCACTTCAAGCTGCTGCTGGGCTGGTTTCTTCCGGTCTCGCAGCCGAGCGATCTGACGGCGCTGGCCTGGGGACCGCTGGCGCGCCTGGCGCTGGTCTGTTCCTACGGCCTGCTGGCGATCGTCTACATCGTCCGCTTCACGCTGCTGGTGATCCTGACGATCCTGGCGCCTCTGGCCGCACTCGCCTTCGTCCTGCCGGAGACCAGTCACTACGCGAAGCAGTGGGGCCATGTCTTCAGCCTTGCCATGCTGATGCAACCGCTGCAGCTGCTGATTCTGGAGATCGGTATCACGCTGGACGTGACCTGGCAGAAGCTACCGCTCTTCCCGGTCCAGCATCTGTTCGCGCTCGCCGCCGTGTACATCTGCTTCAAGGTGCCGGGCGCGCTGGGGATGTCGACCAAGGTCTTCGGAAAGGCGACCTCGGAAGCCAAGAAAGAGGGGGAGCACGCCTGGAAGGCCGCTCTCAAGGTGCTGGCCAAGTGAGCGTGCGGCGATGAAGTTGGTTCTCATCGGAGCGGTCGTCGCAGCCATGGTCTTCACGGTCGGCGCGGCGCCGCGCCAGCACCTTGCTTCCGGCACCCCCGCGGCACCTTCCGGACCGGCGCCAACCCGTCTTACGATGCCGGTGCACGGGGCGGTGGTAACGCAGCCATTCGGCTGCACCGAGTTCACGCTGGAGCCATTCACCATGGCCTGCCCTTCCCGCCATATCCACACCGGGCTGGACCTCGCCGCGGCCAGCGGCACGCCCATCTACGCAGCAGCGGACGGCCGGGTTCAGGTGATCAACAGCGGTGCCGGCGGATACGGGCTCCATGTGCAGTTGACGCATGCCGGTGGACTGTTCACGCTATACGGCCACCTGAGCTCGGCGGAGGTCGGTGATGGCCAGCTGATCAAGGCCGGGAGTGAGATCGGTCGCATGGGTTCCACCGGTATGTCGACCGGTTCCCATCTTCATTTCGAGGTTCGCCGCGACGGCCGGCCGGTGGACCCCGTGCCTTTCCTGCCGGCCTCACTCAGCTAAGGAGGTACACAGTGGTCAACAAGGTCATTCTCATCGGGCGGCTGACGGCTGATCCGGAGGTCAAGGCGCTCGCGACGGGAACGCACGTCACGTCGCTGCGAATCGCGACCAACTCATTTGGCGGCCGGGAGGAGGACGGTAGCCGCAAGGAGCACACTGAGTTCCACAACCTCGTGCTGTTTGGCAAGCTGGCGGAGGTCGCCGGCAGCTACCTCCGGAAGGGGCGCCTGATCTACGCCGACGGCCGTCTCCACCACCGCACGTGGGACGGCGCCGATGGCCAGAAGCGCAACGCCAGCGAGGTGGTGGTCGACGGCTTCCAGATGCTCGGCTCGAAACCGGAGGAGGCGGCTGCGTAACCTCGGAGGTCCGTCAAGGCACGGTCCGGCGCCGGGGCTAGGCTTGCGACCATGGCGGGTCGGGATGGTGTCATCGCGGTAAGGGAGGGCGGCGGGCTTGGGCGCCCGGACCGGCCGCTCTCGCGCCAGCGCTGTGCGGGCGGTCTGGTGCCCATCCTCAGCCTGGTCAGCCTCCTGGCCTGTTCAGGACCGCCCTCCGCGACGTCCACGCCCAGCCCGCAGCAGAAGCGAACGAGCCCCAGCGCGAGCGCGAGCGCGACCGCCCGGCCGCCGCCTCAGCCGTGTGTTCCAGCCCAGCTGGACGCGCCGGCTTCGGGCGTGATCTCCGCCTACCCGGTGCTGGCGCTCGCCTCGGGGTTGGACCAGCCGGACGACATCCTCGTGACGCCGGACCAGTTGCTGGTGGGCGAGCATGGCAGCGGTCGGATCAGCCGGGTCGGTGGCGCGTCCGGGCCGATCGAGCGCCTACCTGGGGTGGTGCCGGGCAATGAGGGGCTGGCCCTGGTTGGCTCGACGCTTTACGTGGTCGATCAGCCCGACGACAGAGTGGTGAGCCTCGGCGAGGGCCAGGTCAAAACGGTCTTCCAGCTCACCCCGGTGCCTGGCCTGGACGGAGCCGACGGCCTGGCTGCCTCTGGCACCACGCTCATACTGCCGGACAGCCCCCGCGGCTTCGTGCTCTTCATCGACGTGGGCTCGGGGACACCGCAGGTCACCCGTCGCGAGGGTGGCTTCGCCCGGCCGGTGGGAGCCTGGCCGCTGGCGGACAGAGCGGTCCTCATCGCTGACGAGAACACGGCGAGTGTGGTGAGGCTTGGGCCGGATGGAAGTCGCTCCGCCGTGTTCCGGGGTCTGCGCTTGGCCGACGACGTGGTCAGCAACTCAGCAGGGCAGATTTTCGCCATCTCGATCACTGACAACAGCCTGGTCAGCTTGCAGAACGGCCAAGCTCAAACGTTGGCGAGCCACCTGGCCCAACCGCAAGGGCTGGCGCTGGACGGCGCTGGCAACCTGATCGTCAGTGAATATGATGCCGGGCGGCTCGACGCGGTGATCACCAGCTTCAAAGCCAAGGTCGCCAGCGCTGCGCCGGCCGCTCTGAAGGCTGACCAGCCGCTCTGCGTCGGGCTCCAGCGAGCGAAGGAGTTCACGTCGGAGGTATCGATCGAACCCGACCCGAGCTACGAGGTGATCGCCCAGCCAGGCACGGGCGAAGACGGTTCCCTCCGACCGCTGAAGCCCTGCGCCGACATTTGCCACATACTCGTGCACCTGAGCAGCGGCGATCGGCGAGACGCCGTCTGGCTCGCTTACAAGGCTGTCGCGTAGGGTTGAGATTGGACGTTGAGAAGCGCTGCCGCTGGTGCGGCGCCACCTACAAAGCGGGTGGATACCGCGCCCAGGCCGCCGACGAGTGACGACGGAGTTGGGTCGCGTGGTGGCGGAGGCCCTCGTGGCCTACCGCCGCCGGCACCGGCTGAGCCAGTCCGAGGTCGCCGCGCTCCTGGGCTGGCCCCAGACCAGCGTGAGCCGCCTGGAACGCGGTGTCTACGATCCCAAGTTGCGGACGGTTGAGTACCTGGCCGAGCACTTGGGACTGGTCGTAGAGCTGCGCCTGACCGATGCAACGCCAGTAACCGCGATGGAGCGGAGGTTGCTGAAGGAGGTCCCCGTGCAAGAGGAAAGGCGGTACATCGGTTCCGAGTGGCCGCCGCCGACTGGCTCGATCGTTGACGTCCTCGGTCCGGATGGCAGGCGCTGGCGGCTGCCCCATATCGACCAAGGCGCCAGCAACTTGACGTGGGGCGCCCAAGTTTCGGGCTCGGACGACCTAGCCCTATCGATCCTTGTCGACGCCTTGGAGGAGGTCTGGACGCCCGGTCGCAGCGAGCCAGACTGGCGGCCAGCCTCCGGCGAGTCGCTGATCCTGAGGATGGTCGACGACTTCATGAAAGAGGTGAGCAGCAAACTGCCCCGGACTCCTCCGGACGAAACGACCGCCGAGTGTTGGCAGCTGAGGCAGCAGGACGTCCTGGCGTGGGTCGACGAGTGGAAGGTCGAGCACCCGGGCATCAGGCCGCAAAAGCTGTGGCTGTGAAGGTCCGGGAGGTGATCAGGCTGGTCGAGGCGGCCGGCTGGCGACAGGTCGCCCAGCGCGGCAGCCACCGCCAGTACAAACATCCCCGCCGATCCGGCCGGGTGACCATCGCCGGCGCGCTGAGCGATGACGTGCATCCGAAAACGCTCCGTAGCATCCTTCGTCAGGCAGAGTTGGAGTCGAAACCTTGAAGTACCTCCTAGTCCTCGAACCCGGCGCGCGCAATTGGTCGGCCTACTTCCCTGATGTGCCCGGCTGTATCGCCACCGGCCGCAGCCGGCCGCAGACGGTCGAGCGTGCGCGGGAGGCGCTGCAGCTGCACCTCGCCGGGCTCAGAGAGGACGGCTTGGCCCTCCCGGAGTCCCTCAGCGCCGCCGTCGAGGTGGAAGCCGCGCCGGCGTAACTGGGGCCGCGGCGCGCCTGGCCTGCGTCATTTCGCGTAAGTAGGCAGCGCCCGACTCAGACTTCCTGACAGTGAGACCGCCGCTTGGCGAGTTCACAGCACGGTCGAGCGGCGGCGGCGTTGCCGCGTTGCGTCATGCTTTGCTCCTGTAATCGGCCCAATCACCCTCGCTTCAGCGCCGGCCAGTCGATGCCGAAGAGGTCGGCGCAAAGAGCCGCCGTCTCGCAAGCGGATCGCTCTACGGGATATCCTGCCGGGTCCGAACCAGCCAGGCGACGGCCATTTCGGCGACTCGTTTGTCGTTTTCGTCGGTGAGCTGTACCGTCACGTCGAAACTGGCGCGGCCGGTGGCCTTGAACTTGTCGAGCACTGCGCCCACATCCTCGGTGATGCTGGCCGAGGCCGTGATGGGACCGATGGCTGGTCGCCGGTAGGAGATTTCGGCCTTTCTG
>JAABUZ0100003852.1_pt1 | contig 21495 bp, 21 predicted proteins | sample 5562091 | NCBI WGS metagenome assembly JAABUZ01 (sample SAMN12813069, study PRJNA571459) | rock metagenome | isolation source: Antarctica rocks | place: Antarctica: Victoria Land, Linnaeus Terrace sud | collected 2015-12-21
GGGCTCAGGAAGCCGGGGAGTGGGCTGGCTACCATCCATGCCAGCGAAGGCAAGTCGCGATCGTGAGAGACTTGTTACCCCGCGCGGTGTTGAATGTATACAGGCTGCCGCAAGGGTGTCCCGAAACCAAGGAAGGGCGGCTTGCGAGTATGCGGGACTCCTTGTTCGCTCACGTGAGTGATAACACATTTCAAATCGATAGTAAAAGCTTGCTCGAATTTATGCAGTCGACGAGTCTGAGCAACGCCGGAGAAATATACGCCGCAGTTGAGTATTTGGCAGTTGTCAAAGCTACTCAACACATCGACCCGCGCCAGGACGCGCCGCAATTCTTTAACTCGCTTCCCATTCAATTTCTGCTTAATCTGAAGCCGGATCAAGTGGAGCATCCCAACTGGATGACCCACATCGCGGCGCTAGCGCTGGTCAGCCTCGACCCTAACAACGACAGTTCACAGTTTCTACAAGGCTGGGCCATCGAAGACCGCCAAATGATTCGCGAAGGTCCCGGCGTAGCTTATGAACTATTGTGGGCTGATCCCTACCTGCCCGGCGTAGGTTATCAAAATTTAGATCCCTGGTGGTACGACGCAACTCACGGCCAGTTATTAGCCCGAAGCAGTTGGGAACCAAACGCTTGCTGGATACAGATCACCACGAAAGGTGTTGACCAACAGAATTGCCCCGCCAACTGGCAAACACAAACAGCAAACTTCGGCCACCTTCAACTGACGCCCATGACGCAAACCTGCGCTCAGGTTGCACGAACAGCGCCAAACACCGCAACCCTTCTCTGGAAAATGAAACCGAACGGAAAAGTTAAATATACAGAGCAGGGGAAAACCAGCGCTCTCACGGCTGACCCTTCCGGCTTGTGGCGCGTACCGGCCAACGCCGAAGGCAAGGTGTGCGCCGCGCGCTAGCGCATTTGCCTGTTAAACTGAGGGTTTCCCAATGATTGCAGCAACACAATTGCGCCCAGGCATGGTCATCAAGTTCAACAATGAATTGCACTCCGTCTTCAGCATGGTGCATCGTACGCCTGGAAACCTGCGCGGCTTCGTCCAAGCCAAGATGCGGAATATCCGGTCCGGTTCCATGATGGAGCACCGTTTTTCTTCCGAAGACAAAGTAGAGAGAGTCGCCTTTGACGAGCATGAAATGGAGTACTTGTACGACGACGGCGAGTACTACTATTTCATGAACATCGAAAACTATGAGCAGATGCACTTCACCAAGGACATCCTCGGTGATGGCGTTCTTTACTTGACGCCGCAGTTAAAAGTGAACGTGGAGTTTTACGAAGGAAGGCCGATCAGCGTTGAACTCCCGGCAAGCGTCGAAATGACGGTAATGGAAACCGAGCCGGGGTTAAAGGGCGCAACCGTTTCAAACGTAACCAAGCCCGCCAAAATGGAAACCGGCTTGGTGGTGCAAGTGCCGCCCTTTATCAACCAAGGCGAACGCATCCGCATCAGCACTGCCGAAGGCACTTATCAGGAGCGAGCGTAGCCTCGCCCGCTCTCCCGTGAAAAGGAGAAAGCGTGTTCTTTTCGTTTCTGCCCTGGTCATTCTGGCTGTTTTGCTTTTTTGGTATTTCCGGGCGGGAAAGCACGATGTTGAATCGCCGGTTACCACGGCCTTCTCGCCACCTGCCGTAAATACAGGCGCGAAGCAACCCAACGCTTCCACTGACTCCGCCTCCACAAACGTTTCCGCGCATAACCTGATGCTGCGTAAAGGTCCAAGCTTCCGCGTTTACGTCCGCTGGCTTCGCGGACAGATGACACGCGCCCGCCGCAACGTCAACCCCACTTTCGACGACCCTGACTCCTTTTTTCTCGATATCAAAACCGGAGTTCTGCGCGCTAATATCGGAGACATTAACAATTACCTCAACGCGAGCGGGCTGGCGAACTCTCCGCTCAAGAACGTCACTCTTTCCGGCGACGGAAACCAGATCAAGCTTAGGGGAACTCTGCACAAAATTGTTCCGCTTCCCGTTGAATTAACCGGCACCATCGCCGCTACTCCCGATAACCGCATTCAGATACACGTCACCAAATTGAATGTTTTGAAGATTCCCTTCAAAGCTCTCCTGGGCGGCTTTCACGTCACGATCTCCGACCTGTTCCATGCGCCGAATATGCCCGGCATTCAGGTTTCCGGCAACGATATTTTCTTTGATACTCAGCAGCTTCTGCCGCCGCCCCACATTCGCGGACACTTAACGACCGTGCGCGTCGTCAATCCCGATCTGGAAGAAATCTATGGGGACGCGCGAGAAGACGTGGAGCGCGTCGAGCAATGGCGCAACTTCCTGCGTCTCAGCGGCGGCACCATCGACTTCGGAAAGCTCACCATGCATCAGGTCGATCTCATCATGATCGACATCTCAAAGGATCCCTGGTTCGATCTCGACTTAGCTAACTATCAGGAGCAACTAGTGAACGGTTACACCCGCATGACCCCGCAGGCCGGTCTGCAAATCTTCATGCCCGACCGTAGAGAGATCAAGCACAACCAGAACATCAGCATCGAGTGGTACAAAAACCGCAACGCTCCCCTCCCAGGCGACATAAAGTCGAAGTAACGTCTAAATATAATTGATCCATGGCTGCTCTAGGCGAACCTTTGCTGATGACCGTGGAGCAGTTTCAGTCACTTCCCGAGCGCTCCGACGCGCTGGAGGAACTGCATTGGGGATGTCTTGTCACTTTGTCCAGACCAAAACCATGGCACATTAAGCTCCAGATCCGATTAGCCGATCTACTGCGGCCTTTGTTAGCCAGCAGCGGTTATGTCGTCACGGAGCTACCGTTCCGGGCGGTTCCCGAATATGAATTGCGCGCCGCAGATGTTGCCTTTATCACTCGCGAACGATGGGACGGGGCTGGAGATAAGGACTTGGCCGGGGCTCCCGAGCTAGTGATTGAGATCCTGTCGCCGTCCAACACAAAAACTCAACTGCGGGAGTATATGGCGCTATGCCTTGCCAATGGCTGCGAGGAGTTCTGGACGGTTGACCGATCCAGCGAAACCGTGACCGTTACCCGAAAACGAGGTCAATCGTTCATATACCAGAAAGAACAATTAATTCCCCTGCAAATTTCCGGGGGAGCAATCTCCGTCAACGACGTCTTTGAATAAAACCTTTAAGTTAACCCTTAAACTGTTTGTTCAAATACGTATAGCTTTGTCGCAGGCTGTCCAGCGGATCGCCCGATGTCTGGTCCTGTTCCACAAAATAGTGCTTGACGCCTGCCGCGTCGGCCGCTTTCAGTACCGCCGGAATATCAATGGACCCGTTGCCGATTTCCTTGAATGTTTCCTTGGGAACCTTTTCGTTGTATTGCGTTGCGGCGGGAACGCCCTTTGCTTTGTCCTTCAGGTGCAGAAGAGGAATACGCCCCGCATGGGTTTTCAACAAGTCCACCGGGTCATGTCCTGCCACGGTCACCCAGAAGATATCCAGTTCCAGCGCCAGATGGTCCTTGGCTGTTTCGGTCAACAGGATTTGCAGGGGGCTGGTGTCGCCTATGCGCTCAAACTCAAACGCATGGTTGTGATAACAGAGCGTCAACCCCTGCGCTTTCGCGCGTTCTCCGGCTTTGTTCAAGGAAGCGGCCATACGTTTATAAACATCAGCGCCGCCGCGCTTTTCCGGCGCTACATACGGGTACACAATGTATTGGAAACCTTTCTGCTTAAAGGCGGCGAGCCGTTCGTCGAGTTCGCTGCCGCCTTTGTCAAGCAAAGCAGCATTACCGTGTATGCTGACCGGCTTGAGCTGCGTTTCCTGAATGACCGACCAAATCTGGTCGAAGTTGCCGTAATCGGTAGCCTCGATTTCCGTGAAACCGATATCCTTGATGCTCCGCAAGACCGCTTTCGGATCTTTCGTGATGACGTTACGAACCGTGTAAAGCTGAACTCCAAGATTCGTCTTGCGAAGCGGATCTCTTCCGAAAAGCGGCTTCGACAGGGAAGCGATAGCCGCGGTTTGTGCAAAAAAGGCGCGCCGGGAAGTTGCTGACATGCTCTATATCTTACTCGGGCTGATTTGCGACGGGCGCTTTTGTCCGCCAATCGGCTACAAAATGCTGGTCCTTATGGAAATGACCGGCACCCCAGACAAAAAGCCCCGTTTCCAGCTCCTCTGCGATATTTTTGGGAATACGGCCGCCGTAAGTAATGCCAAGCTGCATTTTATCGCTAGAGGATGGCTTCGGAACCGCATCGAGAAGAAAAGAGTTCGGCCCAAACGTGAGGCGCTGGAAACGGATGCTAACCAGGTAATGCTTGAACGGCTCGGCGTGAAACTCAAGCTTAGTGATGACGCCGGACAAGGCAGCGTCCTTAGGAATTACAATGCCTGAACCCTTTACTTTGACCGGATCAGCCAAGGAACCCTCCACCGGATCACCTGTAAACGACGTTCGATCATCCATAGGGGTGCGCAATCGCACATGCAGGGTCGTGCCGGCGGGCAGCCATTCGTCACGAACAATCGGCTTCTCTTGCGTCGCAGCGTGATCGTCGATATTGAAGTTGAGGGTCGATTCACCGCGAAACTCGCGGCATTGCGTGTAATCGCTGCGGCTGACGGTGTACACATGATTGCTGTTGCTGATATCGAGCACATAGCTTTTAGGAATCAGTGACGCTTTGCCCGAGATCGCAACAAGCTGATACTCGATTTCGCTTCCGGCGTTGCAGATCTCGGATTCAGGCGGCACATCATCCGCGACAAGCTGCAAGCTCGTTAGCTGATAAGTCCTGCCGTCGCCCGTGAATTTGCCGTGAAAAGGCACAATCCAACGCTTGCCGCTCGCGCCGACATGGTAACGACTGCTGAGTCGCGGCACAACGTAATTGAAAAGATAGGAATCCCCGCTGGCGCTTGACGTATGCTCGGCCAAGCGAATCATCACGCCGGGGTTGAAAAATATATTCCGCAAGTACCCGACAAATGAGCCGGACGAGATTGGCCCTGACTGAACAACATCATCGACTCCTTTCGAAGAAAAAATCTTGCCACCATGCCATGAGAAGATTTCCTGGCCTTCCGAAACAGCCACATCCAGCCGGAGGCGATCATGCATGTACAACTGTTTGGGCGGCTTCCGGCTGCCGCACCCCGCCGGGGCATAAGCATCATAGAAGTAACTGCGGTCCACGCTTTCCACGCACGTATAATTCGCAACCCTAGTCAATTGCTGAAGGACATTGGCGCGAATGCGCTGCAACACTTCGTGGGAAGAAGGATCAGCGCCCGCGCATAGCCAAGGAACAAGCAGAAAAGCGACGGAAACCACGCGCCTCATCGTCTTATTTTCCGCCATTGGCTGCCGCCTCTTGCGCCGCGCGATCCGGCCCCTCAATCACGCGCAGAACCAACAAGGCTACGGCCGCCAACCCAAGCGCCAGAAAGATCACAAGGAGAATATGACTCCGAAGCAAACTGAACGTCATCTGTCCGTAGCGTAAACCGAGGAAAGCGAGAGCAAAATAGCGCATGGTTCTGGCTACAAGAACGACGCCGATAAAGAAAGACCAGCGCACCTCCAAAGCTCCCGCGCAGAACACCGGAATTTTCGTGGGCAGCGGCAGCGGAGACAACGCCGGAATAAACACGGTAACTAAGCCATAACGCTCAAACCACGAATGCAAACGCCGGCCGCGACGGCTGGAAATGTATTTTGCCAGCAGCACCTCTCCGCCTTTGCGCGCAATGCTGAACAGCAGCAGACTGCCCAGCAAAGATCCGGCAATCGCGCAGGCTGCCGCCAAGTAAGCCTGCTCAGGGTTGTTGGCCGCGATAGCAACCAGCAGAAAATCAACGCCGCCCACCACCGGCAATCCGGCGGAATCCAGAATGGCCAGCAGGAACAAGCCCGGCGGTCCCCAGGACAAAAGCGCCGCGACAAAGCCCTTCCAGCCCGCTAAAGAATGTGCCGATGGTTGCGGCAATTAACCCTTCTCGCCATCCAGCATCGAAAGCAGGGCCGCTTCATCCAGCACCGCTACTCCCAAATCTCTTGCTTTATCGAGCTTTGAGCCTGCTTCTTCGCCAGCTACTACATAATGCGTCTTGCTGCTCACCGTTCCAGCGACCTTGCCCCCCGCCGCCTCTATTCGCTCTTTGGCGTCTTCCCGTTTCAAGGTGGGCAGCGTGCCCGTTAACACAAATATCCGGCCAGAAAGCGCTCCCTCTTTCCGCCCGGTCTTCGGGCCGGTAAACTGCAATTCGGCGGCGCGTAACCGTTCGATCAGATCCCGATTCCGTTTTTCAGCAAAAAACTGCCGGATCGAATCAGCCACCTTGGGGCCAATCTCATCAGCTTGTTGCAGATCGGCCACCAAAGCCGCCGCAATCGCGTCAAGACTCCCGAAATGTCCAGCCAAAATTTGCGCCGTGCGCTCGCCCACGAACGGAATCCCGAGGCCATTCAGCAAGCGGCTGAGCGGCTGCGACCGCGAACGATGGATATTGGCGATGACCTTCGAAGCTGACTTCTTACCCATGCGCTCCAGTTCGATTAGTTGCTCCTCCTTCAATTCATAAAGGTCCGCGATATTCCGCACCAGGCCCCGCGCCAGCAGTTGATCCACCAAGGCATCACCCATGCCGTCAATGTCCATAACCGGACGCGCCGCGAAGTGCAGCAGCGATTCCCGCAGCCGCGCCGGACAGTTCGTATTCATGCACCGGCTCGCCGCTTCGCCTTCTTCCCGCGCTACGTGTCCACCGCAGATCGGGCATGCTTTCGGCATCTCGAAAGGTCGACGGTTCGAACCCGGCTCCACTACGCGCACAATTTTGGGAATTACATCCCCGCTGCGCTCCAGCAAAACCGTGTCGCCAATTTGCACGCCTAGCCGCGCGATTTCATCCTCGTTGTGCAGGGTCGCCCGCGCAACTGTCACGCCGCCGATGCTGACCGGCTTCAGGCGCGCTACCGGAGTCAGCGTGCCCGTGCGTCCCACTTGCACCCCAATGTCTTCAAGAACCGTGGTTGCCTGACGAGCCGGATACTTGAACGCAATCGCCCAGCGCGGAGCCTTTGCCGTCCAGCCTAAGCGTTCCTGCTGTTCCAGGGAGTCAATTTTCGCAACCACGCCATCGATTTCATAGGGAAGTTCTTCCCGCTTGGTATCCCACTCGCGGATAAACAGGAGCAACTCCTCTATATCTCCGCACTTCTGACGGAATCGATTGACCTTAAAACCCACTGCTGACAGCCGTTCAAGCGTGTCCCATTGGCTCTGAAGCATCGTCCGTCCTTCATGCAGCAAGAAGTAAGTAAAATAATCGAGCTGACGCGAAGCTGTATAGGACGGATCAAGCGCCCGCAACGCCCCGGCGGCCGCGTTGCGGGGATTAGCAAAACGGGCCAAGCCTTGCTGGTCACGCTCCTCATTCAAGCGCTCAAAAGACCGGCGCTGCATGACTACTTCGCCGCGAACCTCGAAAGCATCCGCTCCGACTTCCTTTGCCTTCAAACGCAGGGGGAGCGAGCGAATCGTCCGGGCATTTTCGGTCACATCTTCCCCGATACGGCCATCACCCCGAGTCACCGCCTGCCGGAACCGGTCTTCGCTGTAATAGGCCGCCATCGATAGGCCATCAAGCTTCAGCTCGGCCACGTATTGAAACTCATCCGTCTTCAACAATGACCGCACACGCCCGTCAAACTCGCGCAGTTCCTCCTCGTTGAGAGCGTTATCGAGGCTCAACATAGGCGAGCTATGCGGAACTTTAACAAACCCTTCACGCGGTTGGCCGCCTACCCGCTGCGTGGGTGAATCCGGCGTTCGTAGCTCGGGATGCTCATCCTCCAGTTGACGCAACTCGCGCATGAGGGCGTCATATTCGGCGTCTGAAATTTCAGGCTGGTCGAGCACATAGTACAAGTACTCATGATGCTCCAGTTGTTTTCGCAATTCTTCGGCGCGCTTGGAAAGCGTCTCTTTCATCGTCTGCTTCCAGAATAGAATTTCCTCCGTCACCGGACAGAGTTGAGATTTCCTGAGAACAACTCGCCATATTGCTGTATGTCGCCTCTTTCTCAGCTTTACCGGCTTCCCGGCATAATCCGATTGTCGAGATGTCAAAATAGTGAACTTGGAATCTTTCCACGCGAAACGCGCCGCTGTTATCTACAATCCCATCGCCAGAGGCTTATCGCGCCGGCAACACTTGCTCGAACTTTCCACTGCTGCTCTTGCCCGTCAAGACATTGAAACACGGCTGGTACCGACCACCGCGCCCGGAAGCGCTTCCGCTCAGGCGCGGGAGCAAATCGAAAGCGGGTGCGATTTGATCATTGCCGCCGGAGGCGATGGAACTATCAACGAAGTGGCCAATGGCATGCTGCATTCAGGAATTCCGCTCGCCATCCTCCCTGGCGGAACAGCGAACGTGCTAGCGCGCGAAATACGCCTACCGATCCACATGGAGCATGCAGCCAGCTTCATTCGTCAACTCAAGCCGCATCGCATTGCCGCCGGAAGCTTGCGTTTCGACGGAGCTAAGCCGCGCGGGTTTCTCTGCATGGCGGGAGCCGGTCTGGACGCCGAAATTATTTCACGCTTAAATCTGGATCTAAAGGCTGTTGCCGGTAAACTCGCCTACTACATATGCGGCTTTGCGCAGGTGCTGAGAACCTTGCCGGAATTTGAAGTGATCGTGGACGGCCAGCGCCATAAAGCCAGCTTTGCCTTGATCAGCCGCGTCAGAAACTATGGCGGCGACCTCGAAATCGCGCGGGGCGCATCGCTGTTCCGCAATGACTTTGAAGTGGTGCTGTTTCGCGGCACCAAAGCCATGAGCTATCTGCCCTATCTGGTGGGCGTGACGCTGGGCCAAGCGGCGCGCATGAGCGGCTGCACCGTTTTGTATGGGCAAACGGTAAGATGCCAGCGATCCTCGGGCGAGCCAGTCCATGTGCAAGTAGACGGTGAACTGGCCGGTAAACTCCCGATGACCGCTGAAATCATCCCGGATGCCTTGACGCTGCTGGTTCCGCCGCGCTATTACGCCCGCGAACAATCCCTGGCGGCTGTTCCCGTCTGCGCCTGAGAGTGTGAATGGATAACGTTACCCATTCGCTCACGGGATGGGCGATGGCTCGCGCGGGACTGGACCAGTTCTGCCCGCGAGGAGCATGGCTGCTGGTCCTTTCCGCCAACACGCCCGACATCGATATTCTGGCGTTGGCGGCAAGTCCACTCAGTTATTTCGAAGCGCATCGCGGTTACACGCATTCGTTGCTGTTCCTGCCGCTGATGGCCGTTTTGCCGGTGCTTGTGGTGGCGGCCGCCTTCCGCCAGCGGCTTTCATGGCTGCGCGCCTGGCTGCTATGCTGCGCGGGAGTCGGGAGCCACCTGCTGATTGATTGGACTAACAACTACGGCATCCGTCTGCTGCTGCCCTTCTCGTCGCGCTGGTTTCATCTGGACCTGAATAGCCTGTATGACGGGATCATCCTGGCCGTGCTGCTATTGGCCGCCTTGTGGCCCATTTTCGCTTTGCTGGTCAGCCGCGAAATGGGAGACCGGACGCCGCCGGGGCGGGGCATTGCCCGTTTTGCCCTGGCCTTTTTCATTCTTTTCGACTGTTTTCGCGCTCTGCTGCATCACCGGGTTGTCACACAACTGGAGTCTCGCCTCTACGAAGAGGCCCCGCCCATCAGAGCAGCGGCTTTTCCGGAGCCCTTTAGCCCATTTCGCTGGCGCGCTGTGGTGGAAACTTCCCGAACCTATCTTTCCCTGCCTGTGGACGCCTATGAGGAACTGGACCTAACGAATGCGCAAACCTACTTCAAACCAGCAATCACGCTGAGTATCGACCGCGCCAAAGCGGAAGAACCATTCCGTTATTTCCTTTACTTCGCCCGCTTTCCGGTCTGGTCTGAATCGCCCGTCGAAATCCATGGCAAGCCCGCTAAACGCATTGAACTAACGGATCTCCGCTTCGGCACGCCCGGCGCTGGCTCCTTTCACTGTATTGCTTTAGAGGATGGGCGAAATCAGATTTTGCAGACTTGGTTTACGTACGGTTCCGGAACAGAATTCGGGTGGGAAAGAAAATGAGAACGTTAGCGTAATGTCAATTCGTCCGATCCCGGTTTCCCGCTCCATGGTTTAAACAGCTATTCTTAGTTGTTTACTACACTTATCGAGTTTAATGGCGTGAAACAGTACGACGTAGCGATTGTGGGAGGCGGTCCGGCAGGAATGGCGACGGCGTTGGCAGTCCACAATCAGGGCTTGCGCGTTGTGGTGATGGAAGCAAGCCATCCGCCGCTCGATAAAGCCTGCGGCGAAGGAATGATGTCTGACTCCCTTGCCGTGCTGCGCAAATTGGGAATCCATTTGACCGTTGAAAACGGGATGCCATTCAAAGGAATCCGCTTCTTGGGACCAACAAACACGGTTCAAGCGGAATTCCCGGCAGAACCGGCGCTGGGCGTTCGCCGCACAACGCTGCATGCCAAGTTAATTGAGCGGGCCGAGTCAGCAGGCATTAAAATTCATTGGGCTTCTCCACTCCGCGCATTAGAGCAGAACGCAGTGATCTGTAAAGACGCGCGATGCGAGGCGCGGTGGATCGTGGGGGCTGACGGGCTGAACTCGAACGTCAGACGATGGACCGGCTTGAACCACTTTGCCTGGAACCGCCAACGCCTTGGATTACGCCAGCACTTCGCCGTAAAGCCGTGGTCCGGCTATGTCGATGTGCATTGGGGCGAGCAGTGCCAATGCTATATAACGCCGATTGGTCCCGAAGAAATCTCGGTGGCATTTCTCAGCCGAAACAAGCAGGCGCGTTTTGGTGAACTGTTGCGGCTGTTTCCAGAAGTGGCGGACCGGATGGAAGGCGCAAAGCCGACCAGCAGCGTGCGCGGCGCTTTAACGGGCATGCGCAAAGTCAAGCGGGTGTATAAGCGGAATGTGGCGCTGGTGGGAGACGCGGCGGGAACCGTGGATGCGATTACCGGGCAGGGAATCGGCCTCGCGATGAAGCAGGCGGAGGCTTTGGCGCATGCCTTCGTTGCGGAAAATCTGCGGCAGTACGCGCGGCGGCATGCCGCTATCATGCGACGGCCAACCCTGATGGCGGCAGGTTTATTGCTTATGGATCAACATGCGCTTATCCGCAACGCAGCCATGAGGGTTTTGGCTCACAATCCTAAGAGCTTCCGCAAATTACTGGCTTTACACGTCAGTTTTCAACAAGTTTGAAGTTCGGGCTTTGTACTCGGCTATTTTCTGACGGAATTGACGAGCCCGGTTCACGAGAGCGTCAAATTTGCGCTCGGCAATCAGTTTTGCGTCGATCAATTCAGAGCCGACACCCACCGCGCAACAGCCTGCGGCCAGGAACTCGGAGACCGTATCAAGATTCACTCCGCCAGTAGGCACAAATTCGATATCGGGAAAAGGTCCCTTGAGAGCTTTGATGTATTTGGCTCCTCCCAGCGCGCTACAGGGAAAGACTTTAATGCCATCCGCTCCCGCGCTCCAGGCATTCACTACTTCGGTCGGCGTTAAGGCGCCCGGAAAAATCGGCTTGGAGTAACGTTTTGCCAGTTCAATCACGGCTAAGTTCAGACTGGGGGTAACGAAGAAATTCGCGCCCGCCAGCATGCAGGCTCTGGCGGTTTCCGGGTCTAAGACCGTTCCCGCGCCAAGAAGAACACGGTCGCCGAAACGGTCGGCAACCTGTTCCAGCGCCTTGATCGCGCCTTTGACCGTCATGGTGATTTCGGCGCAGGGAATCCCTCCTTCTTCCATGGCCTCAACGGCCCGTACCGCCGATTCGGTATCAGGGGTGCGAACAATGGGCACAATGGCTATTTCTTTGATGAGCTGTAGTATGGCTGCGCTTTTCATGTCTGTCTGACAAATCGTAGCGCAAGAGGCAACTAATTGCCTATAGCAAGCCGGACTGAGCTCGTCGTCTGTTTGGGATCAAGTGAGAGTTGCAAAGTAATATGGCGAAAATCTTCTTTCCTTGGCGGAACAGCTTCGGTGACCGGTTCCTCTTCCGCGACTGTGTTCTCGTCGGTGGAGCCAAGATCTTCCAAGATACTGGACACATAGTTTTGTGTTTCCAGCAGATTGGGAACGCCCCCGGATGCCTCGACGCGTCCAATTCCGGCATTGTACGCGCTCAGGGCAAGCTTTAAATCACCGCCATAGCGGTTCAAAAGGTTCCGGAGAAATGCCGCGCCCCCTCCGATATTCTGTCGCGGGTCGAATGGATCGGTGACGCCAAACTGCTCCGCGGTCGCAGGCATAAGCTGCATCAAGCCTTGCGCGCCCTTCGTGGACACGGCACAGGGCCGGAACGCCGACTCATGTTTGATAACCGATCGCAGCAAGGCAGGAGAAAGAGTGTGTTTCAGCGCCGCTGTATTAATCAGTTCATCGGCCTCCGCGCCCGCCAGGGGCGGACAGTCCCATAGCGGCGCCGCCACGAGGGGCGCCAGGGGTTCCAGTGCCGCGATATGCGTCACTACGGGAGCCGCCGGCGAAACAGCAATGCGTCTAAGCGGAGCAAGGCGAGCAGCGACCAACTGTTTTTGCAGTGATTCACGCTGCGCTTTTACCGAAGCAAACTGCTGATCGAGAGCTGTTGTTCGCTCCCCTTGCCTTCGGCCAGAGGTTTGTTTCGGCGACGCCCAGGCGAGAGCGCCGAAGATCAGTACGAAAGTGGCGATACAGGTCCGAAAGCCCAAGAAAATCCTGATGGGCAACTATCTGCCCCTCATCAGAAGTGTTCAAAGCCCGTTGGACGTCTCAACTATGTTGTTGCTTGCCCTCTTTCGGAGCGGCAGCTTTTTCGGCGGATTTTCCACCTTTCGGCTTTTCGCCGGATTCTTTTCCACCAGCGCCTTTTTTCTCGCCTTTGGAAGCGTCGCTCTTCTCTTCGAGCAGTTGCGCCAATTCGCTATTCGGGTACTGAACAATGATGGAAACTCTGCGGTTGGACGGGTCCAGCGGTTTTGCGCTCAGTCGAAGCCGCTGATCCGCGAAACCGCGAACTTGCGCCACCTGTGCCGTTTGCAACCCGCTACTCTGCATGATCCGCCGGGCCGCATTGGCCCGGTCAGCGGACAATTCCCAGTTTGTATAGCCGTCTTTACCATAGGGCTGAGAATCGGTGTGGCCTTCCATAAGCAGCGGGTTTTTCATGGTGCCCAGTTGTTTGGCCAACTGAATCAACAGGTCCTTGCCAGTGTTCGTGGGAACAGGTGAACCGCTTTCAAAAAACATGCCCTTATCGGTTTCCAAAAGCTCGATGCGCAAACCTTCGTTGGTGATGGTCATCTCCACGTTGTATTTCAGCTTTTGAAATTCCGGCGTTTTCTTGATCGTCTGTTCCAGCTTGTCTTTCAAGTCCTGCATGTTCTGTTTAGTAATCGTCAGGTCTTCGCCCAAGCCAGCCAAGTTGGTTCCTGTTTGATTAGCAACTCCCGACGGGTCCTGGAAGTAGCCGCCGACCGCCTTTTTCACTTCAGGACTGGCATGCATCAGCCAGAGAACGATGAAGAGGGCCATCATCGCCGTCACGAAATCAGCATAAGCCACTTTCCACGCGCCGCCATGGTGGCCGCCATGCCCACCCTTTTTCTTGATAATGATGATTGGTTGCTGATTAGCGGCGGGCATGTTTATGCAGCTTTCTCGCCTCGGCAGGCCGCTTCCATTTCCTTGAAACTAGGACGAACTTCGGCGGGAATGGATCGCCGCGAGAACTCGACCGCAAGGATAGGAGCCGCGCCGCGAACAAATGCGATCATGCCGGTGCGGAGGCAATTATAGTATTGAGCTTCCGCTTCATTAATATACGTCATGCTGGAGGCCAGCGGCGATAAGAAACCGTAGCACAGAAGAATGCCGAGAAAGGTTCCGACCAGCGCCGCGGCAACCTTGTGGCCAATTTCTTCCGGCGGGCCGCCCAGCGATCCCATGGTGATGACTACGCCCAGAACAGCCGCGACGATACCCAAGCCGGGCAGCGCGTCCGCCACGGTGGTGAGCGCGCTGACGGGTTTGGCGACCTCGTGGTGGTGAACTTCAAGATCTACTTCAATCATTTGGTCCAAGTCGTGGGGCGAAACAGTTCCGCTGAGAGCCATTCGCAAGGTGTCGCAGATGAACGTGAGGGCATGATGATCCTTCACGATAAATTCATGTTTCTTGAAGAGATCACTTTTGTCCGGCTCCTCCACGTGCGACTCCAGACTGACCATGCCGCCTTTACGGGCTTGCGAGAAGAGATCGTTCAGCATTTTGAGAGTGTTTGTATAGAGTGTTTTGTTGTACTTGCCGCCGGAGAGAATACCGGTAAGGTTTTTCAGGATTTTGATGATGACCGGCAGCGGATTGCCGATCAACAGCGTTCCGAGGGCCGCGCCGCCGATGATAACGAGCTCGGCGGGCTGCACCAACACCTTCATATTGCCGTGTTCCATCAGGTAACCACCAACGACGGCGCCGATTACAACTACAATTCCTATGATTGAAAACATTTCCGCTCAAAAATCCTGTTCACTCCCATATCGCTGAGAAAGCACCAGGACTTTAGTGTTTGAACAAGGGTCTTACCGCGATTTGCATTGAAACGGGACGAGAGAAAAACGCGCCGGTTGCCCCGTTTGCGGTTCTGCTGTTGAAAACTGCCGTAACCGCTCTAGAAGCAGTTGATTGTCTCCGATGTAAATAGCGAGGACAGAACAGTGGCAGAGAATTCATACGCGGCTTACTCTGAATCGAGCCTGGTGGGGGCAAGTCCATTACAACTCGTTACCCGTTCTTATGAGGGCGCGATTGACGCCGTGCAACAGGCCAGACAGTGCTTCGCTTCCGGTGATATTATGGGCCGCTCCAAAGCGATCACAAAGGCCGTGAGCATTCTCACCGAGTTGATGATTTCTCTGGACCATCAGAAGGGCGGAGAAATCAGCATGAACTTGAAGCGGCTGTATAGCTACATGCAGCAGCGTTTACTGCTTGCTCACGCGCAGAAAACGGTCGAGCCCGCCGTTGAGGTTGAAGGATTACTGTCCAGCCTGTTGGAAGCGTGGAAAGCCGTTGAGCAGAGATCCAGAGCAGAGTCTCATTGCAATGCAAATCAGGCGCTTATCCCCGCCATAATGCCTATGCCCCAAGCGGAAGAAAGCTCGCTGCCATACGGCGGCTACTTCGGCGAAGCCCACGTTGAAAGCGTGCTGGGCGCGGTTTATTCGTTTTGACCTGATAACCCGGTTGACAAACTCGCTTCGCTCTAAACGCTGCAAGTTTCGAAGGCTTGCTCAAGGCTGCGGATGGGCGGCGTGTTGACGGGGATGAATTCGTGTGACAAGAATCCCTCATAGCCTGTATCCGCGATGGCTCCGGCGACGGCTCTCCAATTAACTTCCTGCGTGCCGTCCAACTCGTGACGGCCTGGATTGCCGCCGGTATGAAAGTGACCGAAAAACGCGATATTTTCCTTGATGGTTCGCATGAGGTCGCCTTCCATGATCTGCATGTGATAGATGTCATACAGCAGCTTGATACGGGGCGAGTTGACGCGCTTCATCAGATCAATGCCCCACGCAGAATGATCCGCCATGTAGTCTTTGTGGTTGACTTTGCTGTTGAGCAGCTCCAGATTGACCGTAACGCCCTTTTCTTCGGCGTACGCCTTGATTTTATTCAGACCCACCGCGCAGTTCTCGAGCCCCTCGCCGTCCGGCATTCCGTTCCGATTGCCGGAAAACGTGATGACGTTTGGGACCTTTGCGGCGGAGGCGAGCGTGATATCGTTTTTCAGGCTCGCAAGAACTTTGTCGTGATTTTCGAGGCGATTTAGGCCGATGGGAATCGTGTTAGGTTTAGTGCCTGAAGTCATGGAAGGGATCAGGCCGTACTTTTGAACCGTGGCGTACTGATCGGGCGTGACCAAGTCAATGCCTTTTATCCCAATGCGAACGGCTTCTTTACACAATTCGTCCAGGGTAAACCATTTCTGGTAAGTCCAGAAGGAAACTCCCTGCTTCAGTCTGCCGCCTTTCGCTTCAGGAGCGGCAAGGGCAGGGCGAGCGAGAGCAGCAGCACTGGCGGCAACTGCGGACTTAAGCATTTTTCTGCGGTTCATGCGAGAGCATGGTATCAGATAACGAGCTTTACTCGAAATAATGGGGCACAAAGCGGCTCAGGTTTGTGGTGACGCCTTCCGACTCGCGGATGCCTACGCCCGCGGCTCCTCCATCCGTGATGTACCAGCTTCCCAGCACAGGAGCGTAGCCGTCAAAAGTTTTTTGACGGGCCAGCGCCTGATAAACGAAGCCTTCCTCGCCGTAAGGACCCGGCGTGGTCACATCACCTCTGCCCGTGTGAACCGTAATGTTGGCTCCTTCACGTGAGAACAACGGCTTACGGACAAACTCTTCCATGCCTCGCGGGCCATCGAGATAAGCGGGCAGCAAGTTCGGATGATTCGGGAACAGTTCCCAAAGCACCGCCAGCAGAGCCTTATTCGACCACAGCATTTTCCAGATGGGTTCAATCCAGTCCATGCGCGAGTAAGCAGAAAGGATCGGGCCAGGAAAGTCTTTGAGCAGCCATTCCCAGGGGTAAAGGGCAAATAAGCCGGTGATTGGCTTGTCGTGCAAGTCCCGGAAAGTCTGATCGTCTGCGTTCCAGCCGATGTCACGAACAAAAAGCTGCTCCGTGCGAATGCCGGCCTGCTGGGCGACGTCCCGCAGATACGAGACAGTCATGAGGTCTTCGTCGTCCCGCATGCATGCAAAGTGTAAAGTGTTCGAACGCAAATAGGGCTTCAGATCGCTCCATTTGGCGATGAGCTTTTCGTGAATGGAGTTAAACTGATCGGTCGCTGGGAAGACTTCCTGACGCCAGTACCATTGCACGACAGCGGCTTCCAGCAAAGCCGTTGGCGTGTTGGCGTTGTATTCAAGCAGCTTCGGAGGTGAAGCGCCGTCGTAGGCCAGATCGAAACGCCCGTAAATGGAGGGCGGCTCGGATTCCCAGGCTTCCCTAATCACATGGCGCGCCCCTTCAGGAATGTGAAACTGGCTGAAGCGGTCATTAGTGAGAATGAATTGAGCAGCAAGGAGGCATAAGCGCTGCAGTTCTTCGCTTGCCGCTTCGAGGTCATCCACTTCGCGAGAAGTGAAGCGATAGCAGACTGATTCGTCCCAATAGGGTTCACCATTGGGAGTGTGGTAAACCAATCCGAGCGCTTCGACCTTTTCCCGCCAATTGGGGCGTGGGGCGAGAAGAACGCGTTTCATTCGCCGGCTCCGCCCGCTCCTCCATGCGAGGCTGCTTCACCAGCACCGCCAATCGCGCCGCGCGTGGTTCCTGATGAAGTACGGCTTGAAAAGCCTTCAGCGGGTTCCCCTGTTGAACCACCAGTCAAACGAGTGCCAATGGGAACATAGCCACGCGCGCCGCCGTAAAACCAGTGATAGGGCACATGGCTTCCTGATGTACGGCGGTCGTCCTCACACTGGCGCTCATCGACCACCGTGTTGCCCGCACCGACGCAGTAACGCGTGGGTTTCTCCTTACAGCCGGACAGCGCGGCGGCAATAGAGGTGCCGATTGTCAACTGAACAACTTGCGAACGCTTCATCTATGTTTCGATATCTGGAATTATACGAATTAACGGGAGTTCCCGACAGGCGATGCCTCCAGTTCGAGCAAGTTGTCGAGCAGATCCTCAAACTCGCCAGTGACGGTTAAATGATCAAGTTTTGATGCCTCGATCAGAGAAAACGCGGATGCCGGGATCTCCCGTTGACTGATCACATCGATCACTTCCGCCGTTATCTCGGCCAGCCCGCGCCAATACAAGACGCGTTTTGCCGGAAGCAGAACTTCCCAGAGTTGATTGTTCACGTACACCACGGCGATTTGCAGGTCGCTGGTCTCCACGCGCGTGAAGTAACGCTCTGCCAGTTCGGGCTGTTCTTTCACCAGGTAATCGACCCACTTGCTCTGAAAAACGAGATCGCGCACGTTGTGCCTCTCTGTTTTCAGAGATACGCCGGGCACCACGAAAACACGGTGTTGACCGGGCTCAAGGATGCCGCTGAAGTGACCGTTTTTTGCAATCAGAACTCGCTCCTGATCGCCTACAATTACTCGTTTCCAAAGCATGAAGATACCTCTGACTTAGCTTTTAACTTACATTTTTACTTATTGATGGAGTAATCCAGCCCTAACTCAATACAGCCACAAACGAAAAGGTAACTAGAACTGTCACTTTTTCCCGCAGAGCGCTGAAACTGTTGGGACTCTACGGCTTATCGCAAGCGATTTGCCGGGAGACGTAGAACAAAAGTTAGGGAAGAATCGAGTTGAAATGAGCCTTGGCCGGGCTTTGTTCGACGACGGGATTGGAACCCGCGACACACAAGTCCTGAAGCTGTTGCTTTTCCGGCTGAACTATATCGAGTCGATCGGCAAATGGCCGCACATCGGCATGCGGGGCTTCAGAGAAGCCGCGCCGGTGAGGAGTTTTGAGCCCCATCGTTAGATGTGTGGTCAGCATGAAATTACCTATCGAGATTTGAGTTTAAGTCAAAATCGGCATAGGCGTCAATAGCAAATTGATGAGAGCCGGAAAATTTTCCGGCTGTTGGATTGATAGCATTACAGTGCTTTACTGGTTCTGATGCCGAAGCCAGAACAAGAACGGCTGGATGCGATAGCGAACTCAGTTGCTCAGTTGTGGCGGAGGCAGGATGAGTTTGCTCAAAGGCTGGCCCGAATGGAAGCGGCTGTCCTGCCTCAAGAAGTAGTAATGCCGCCGGTAGCGGAGCCGCAATCCTTTCCGCTACCAGGCACGGTAGAAGAAGAAAAGATTGTTACAGAAACGCCTCCTGCTGCTGCGTCCGTGCCGAGCCAGGACGAACCCGCTCGTGCCCCGGAGCCGGGGAAGCCGAAGCTGGAGACCAAAGTCGGACTGACGATTGTTAACCGGATCGGTGTCGTGACGCTGGTTTTGGGCGTTGCTTTCTTTTTCAAATGGGCGGTGGACAACAACTGGATCGGGCCTGGAGGACGCGTGATTCTTGGCGTGCTCGCGGGCTTTGCCGCACTAGGGGCCGCTGATTTTCTGTGGCGCAAGGGTCAGCAGGTTTTTGCACAGGGCGTGACGGGCACGGGAATTGCGATCCTTTATCTTTCGTTTTACGCGGCCTTCGATTTCTATCATTTAATCCCGCAAGGATTTGTTTTTCTGCTGATGTTCGCGGTAACGGGCATGGCTATTGCCCTATCGCTCCGCTATGGCTCGCAGGCGATCACGGCGTTGGGTTTTTTCGGAGGCTATCTGACTCCGCTTTTGTTAAGCAGCGGCGAGGACCATCCTTGGTTCTTATTTGGTTATGTGCTGCTGCTGAACGCGGCGGCCCTCGCTTTGGCGAAGATACGAAACTGGCGCGTGCTGGAGGCGCTCAGCTTTATCGCTACCGTTCTCATTTACGGCGGCTGGCTGACGAGCAGTTTTCCTCAACATAAACAGAGGGCTGTGGCGACACTTGCGTTGTTTGCCTATTACATTTTGTATTCGCAAGCAGCCTTACGCTTCCTTTTCCTTTCCGCGCAGTTCTTAGCGGCCCTGGCGCTCAGTTTTGCGTGGAGCAACAGCATAGGCGGGTTCTTTCTTTTTGCGCTATTGACGGCGATCGGAGGACTGGTTTACGCGGAATGGCGGAAATCTTCACCTGCTCTTAGCGTTGCGTTTGCTTCGTTCTGGCTGTCTTATGGATTATGGGAATTATGGAACTGGAGCTATGCCGGGATTGGGCCGTTTTCGAGGTTTCTGGGGATCACGCTTGCCTTTTCGCTCTTCTTCGGCTTCCTTGCATGGCAGATAGCCGGGAAGCGCCAAGCGCTTACTGTGCCACGTTTGTCAGCGCTGGCATTCAACGGCATTGTTTATTACGGAGCTGCTTATTCGTTGCTGAACCGGCATCATCACGGGGATCTTGGTCTCCTCGCGGTAGCGGTAGCAGGTGCCTATCTTGGTTTCGGGGCGTATTTGTATCGCGGGCGGGCATCCGCCAACTCAGATTTACGGCCAGTGCTGCTGTCGCTCGGCATGTCACTTTGTTTCATCACGCTGGCCATACCGATACAATTCACCGGCTTCACCATCACTGTCGCTTGGTCGTTGCAAGCCGCGGTTCTCACATGGATTGGGATGCGCCTGCGAAGCCAGCGGGCCATAGAGGGCGCTCTGCTCCTGTTTGCTTTTGTACTCATCCGCTTGTTTTTAATTGACAGCTTCATGTTCGTAGATGCCAGAGCTTACCAATTACTCTGGAACAAGCGTTTTGTGACATTTGCAGCGGCGGCGCTCAGTCTGTTCGCGGCGGCTTATTGGGCATCGCGGCTGTCGCGATCCATAGCACTCCTGGAGTACTTCGCCGGGCAAATTGTTCTATTGTCGGGATTAACGATGGAAGTTGTCGGCTGGGCCGAAAGGTCAACCCCGCCACAAAACCTACTCAGCGTGGAAACAATCGCTACTTCGATTCTGTTCGGAGTTTATGCTGTCGTTTTGGTGAGCGTGGGAGTCGGCACAAGGACGGCTATCAATCGAATTGCCGGACTGGGACTGATCGGATTGGTGATTGTGAAGTTGTATCTGTTTGACGTATGGCAGTTGCAACGTATCTACCGCATTTCGGCTTTTGTGGCTTTAGGTCTGCTGCTGATAGGAACGTCCTTCCTGTATTCCCGGTTCCGGCAGCTTATTGAGAGCCTGTGGAAAGATGACAAAGCTCGTTCTTAGTTTGCTCGCCGCCGTCTCCTTGCTGCGCGCCGATTTCAATGAGCAGCGCTGGCAGTTTCGAAGGCCCATTCAGGTGAAGGAAGCGGCGGCTATTTCGGCCATTGTGGTTGACGCCAGTGTCTACCACGATTCACGCGCGCGGCTCCATGATCTCCGCATTATTCGCGCCAGTTCAGAGGTCCCTTACCAATTGCAGACGCTTTCCGGGCCGCATGAGGAAGCGGAGTTGCGGCCCGCGCTATTGAATAAATCCGCGGCTCCCCATGTCGGCGTGCAAGCTGTTTTGGACCTCAACGGGCAGCCACGGCATAACCGGCTGCGACTTGTGACCGAACAGAAAAATTTCAAAGAAACGGTGCGCGTGGAAACGAGCGATGACGGCCGTACTTGGGACTTGGTTCGAAGTGATGGACTCATTTTCGACATTTCGCGAGAAGACCGCAACGTATCGGATTTAACGATTGAGTATCCGGTATCAACCCGCCGCTATCTGCGGCTGACGATTCCCGGATGGAATGATCCAAATTATCTCCAATCGGCCTGGCTCACCTATCGCAAAGCAACTGATGCCGTTCACGACACGGCAGCGGCATTGACGCCGGTTGTGGAGGAAGATCCAAAGGCACAGACGACCTCGCTCCTGCTAGACCTTGGTTTCGAGGGCA
>JAABUZ0100003854.1_pt1 | contig 21491 bp, 14 predicted proteins | sample 5562091 | NCBI WGS metagenome assembly JAABUZ01 (sample SAMN12813069, study PRJNA571459) | rock metagenome | isolation source: Antarctica rocks | place: Antarctica: Victoria Land, Linnaeus Terrace sud | collected 2015-12-21
TGGGAGTGGCTTCTCGGACGCCTGATCGATCTCTTCAACCCATCGCGATCAGCGCATAGCCAATCAATCCGCATCGGCGGATCCTTCTCAACGAACCGCCGTGCGCGTTACGTTGCCGGGTACACGGGAACCGTTACAACCCGGGGCCTTGCGGCGCTTGACGGCCGATCGGTAGGCGTGGGTGTCTCGTGAACGATGGGAGTTGTCATGCGCGGGAGGGCAGGACCGCCATCCAGCACACGACGCCTAGGTCATTAACGGTCACGCGCTGAGGTAATGGCGGCTCTTCGACGGCTTGCAAGCCGAAGTGCTCGATCACGTCGACAATGGCCCCGGCTGCCTCATCGATCGTCAGCTTGTCGGCATGCACGCTGGCCTCGATCGCGCCGAATGCCTTACGGACGGCCGAGCTGCGGCCGACGGATAGCGCCGGTTCTGCCTCCTCGGCGCCGGGAGCGTAGGCGACACTCGGATCGCGCAGAACGTCCAATGCCCAGCGTTGGCGGGGGCCGATTGTCTCTTGCTCCTCGCGGACGTCGGTGCGTCGGTTGTGGTCTGCGACGACGTCGGCAGCTGCGCGCTGCCACGTTACTTCGAGGTCAATCTCGCCAAGCCCGTCAGCAACCGGGTGCGCTCCCGTTGGGTCGATGCGACACAGGATCTCAAGGTCGCTGGTTTCAAGTTCACCAGCCTCCAGCTCGACGTAGCGCCAGTAGCGGCGGCCGTCCTCCTCGCCTGGGGATCGCGGCGTGCGGATGGCGAAGAAGACACCCGGCGGTCTGGCGGAAGCACGCGCCGACTCCCCAGGAGAGGCGTAGGACGCGCTGGGCCTCGCCCTCACGGACTGCGCGGTCGATGAGGCGCCGGAGCTGCTCGCCGACGAAGGCTCCCGATTCGGCCTCGGCCTCGTCCAGCAGCTGCGGGTCGCCGGAGGCAAGGCGGGCGGCGTAGGCGCGCAGCTCGCCGGCGATGGTGCCCTCGATGACCTCTGATTCCATTCTGTACACGCTCGCCGCGAGGATCTTTGACTGGATGCGGGCCGGAGAACGGCTCCGGCTGACCCCAGAACTGTGAGGAGGTCCGGCCATGACCGGAACGATGACCTACGTTGGGTTCGATGTCCATGCCCGGTCGGCGCATGCCGCGGCGGTTGATGTGATGACTGGTGAGTTGTCGGGGGTGCGGTTCGGGGCGGGACTGGACGCTCCGATCGCGTGGCTTCAGTCGTTGCCGGGCCCGGTCCGGGCGTGTTATGAGGCGGGGCCGACGGGGTTCGGGTTCTATCGGGCGGCGGTCGCTGCAGGTGTCGGGATGGAGGTGATCGCGCCGGGAAAGACCCCACGCGGGAAGGGTGACGGGTCAAGGCCCTTCGTTAGTAACAGGGCGGATTTTCACGCTAAGCGTTAGACGCGGTTCAGGGCCAGAACCACCGGTCGTCTCGCCGTCGACGGCGCGCGAGATCGTGTTAGACGCGGCTATTCGAGGCTGCTGCGACCTTACGAGGACCGTGTTAGACGCGGTCGACATCGTCGATCACCGCGTCTAATCAGTATTAGGCGCGGCAGCGCCCGCGTGGCCGCACGCTCGCCGTTGGCGCGCAGGTGGAGCACGCGGCAGCGGACCCGGTGGTCACCGAGGACGTCCTCCGTGCTTTGCCCGTCAGCGCCGTTGCTGCACCCTCGGCCAGGTCAGGCGTCTCGATCAGCCGCCGCCCGCATCGCTTCGGCGATCACGGGCTTTTGGTGCGCGTCGGCGCCGTGCGGATAGGCCAGGCGCTGCTCGGCGAGGACGACGAGCGTCGCGCCTGTGTCGGGGTACTCGACGACGTCGGGGCGATTGGTCGTGGAGACCACGAGGTAGCGAACGGACGCGTCGGAGCGGTTGACCAAGCTATGGGCACCTGCCTGGCCCCGAGGGAACGCGACCACCGCGCCGGCCGGCAGGAGCTGCGTCCCGTCCGGACCGCGCAGCGACGGCGTCCCGGCGAGGACGAGCAGTAGCTCCTCGTTGGCGTGGTGGACGTGCAACGGCGAGCCGACGGCGCCCGGGTCGAGCTCGTAGACATTGGCGGCGAGCTCCCGCGCCCCGGCCTGAGCGCCCACGGGAGCGACGTGGCGACCAGGGTATCTGGCCGCCTCCCAGCTTGGCTGCTTGAAGTCAACGGGCATCGGACGACCGTAGCCGACCACTGCAAGCTGGTACGGCCGCGCTGTTACTACTGGAGCCTGACGAGCACCTGGTCGCCGGAGCGATCGTACGCCTCACGCTGGCTGCCAAGCACAAGGAATCGTGCGGAGCTGGACTGGCGACTGCGCGCTCCTAGGCGAAAGGAGGCGTCGTGGGGCCGGCCTGAACAGCCAGCGATCCGGGCCACCGGAGCGGTGTGTTATCGACGAGCGACTGCCTGTCGTCGCACGACGGTGCGGACGGCCGCACGGCTAGCGCGAGGGTGCTCAGGCTACGACGGGCGATTGCGGTCGGCGCCGTGTCTTGTATTTGAGGCGGTAGGCGTCTTGATAGACCGCGTCTTGGCAGATACACAGACCGCGCGCGTCTTTTTGTGCCGGGCGCGTAGCGAATTCCTGTATCGGCCTGGTGACGTCGATGCGGGCGACCATTGTCGTCGTCGAAGCCTTTCCGACCGCGTGGGCGGCGAGCCGGCTTGCGAGGAGCACGCCGGCAAAAGCGGACTGGTGTGCGAGCGGGACGTGGACGTCGTGGGGAACATCGCCGAGTCGGCTGAGCGGGAGAACGGCGCCCCCGCAGATACCTTGGACGTAGAGGTCGCGCACGGGGCGTTGGCCGAACGGCTCGAGTTGGTCCCGTGGAACATCGAGGTTGTGGGCGACCTCGTCGAGTAGTTCGGCCGGGGGGGGGCCGTTGGCATGAAGGAGGTTGCGGAGCTGTAGTTCCCGTTCAGGTCGCTCGATCCTAAGCGCGCGGGCGATGAGCTTGTCCTCGCTTGGAAGCGGTTCATCGGGAAGGTAGAGGCAGCGAAGGCAGGCGCCATCGCTCGTCCACGGGTGCTCGGAGACACCGAGGTCGCCGGATTGGGTCCAGGCGTTCGCGATCCAGCGTGGGAGGGTTGCCTGAACGGCGCGTCGGTCGCGCGCGCTGTCGAGGGCCACGATGACGCGCTCCCAACGGTTGCCGTGGTCGGCGACGAAGCCCGCCCAGTCGGTCTCGTGCTGGACTGTTGTAAGACCGGCGCAGCGCTCGGCGATCGCGGTGACCTTTGCGGTTCCGATGTCCAAGGCATCCGTGAGCACGTAGCGTTGGAGGTTGCTGAGCTCGACCGTTTGGGGGTCGACAAGGTGAAGGGTCCCGGTTGGTGCGAGGCGGTTGAGAGCCCAGGCGACGGCGTTGCCGATCGCGCCGAGTCCGGCGATCACCGTTTCGTCGCCGACGTTGAGCCCCGCGGGCGTTTGCGAGCTTCGGGTCACGCCACGACGCATGTGCAGCGTGGACAGCGTCAGATCCGAGTCGAGGCGTGGTTCTTTGTCGAAGATCGAGCGGAACACGTTCGCGGCTGCGAGGCACGCTGCGGCTCCTGCGCCGAGGGGGTTCGTGGTTGATCCGACGGAGCGGGGTGTTTCGGTGCTGACGTATGCGTCCCATCCGCGCGATCCGGCGTAGATCACTGTCGCGCCTACGGGGCGCGCGTCGCCTAGGGCGACGGCGATGTCCGGGGGTTCCGCGTTGAGCTCGATTTTCGGGTTGATCGCGGCGGCGAGTTGCCGCCATTTGTCGAGATCGGTCGCGCGGCCGCTCAACGACAGCGACGGATACAGGCGAGCGAGGAGCCGGACGAGGAGATCGGTCAGGGCCTCGCCTTCGGGGCCGGCGGCATCGGGTCCGATGTCGAGTCCCACGGTGTGGCGGTTGAGCACGTCGGCGATCGCTGACGAGTCGTATCCGCTAATGACGTGCGCGATTGCTGTTGCGGACCGCTCGAAGTAGTTAGCGAGCGCCATTTCCGCCCAGACGCAAGAGGGTGCCGAGCGCGTTGGGTAGCTCAAGCCAGCCGTCGTTGACGAGGCGGTACACAACCGTGCCCGAGCAGGCGACGCCGTGCTGCGCAAAGTCCGGCACGACGATCGATAGGCCCCCAAGCGTGGTCACTATCGGGTAAGTGTCGTCGGTGTCGGAATGGTACGCGTCCGTCGGGTGGGCGTGAATCTGGGCGACGAGCGTTTCGTTGTTCTCGTACAGCCAGACATTAAGCTGGTGCAGCGCGTCGCCGGGGACGCGGACGAGTAAGCCGTCACGCGTCTTGTATGAAGTCTGGCGCGGCACGTGTGCGGTGCGGAGATGGGCAAGCTCGTCGAGGATCACGCCGCTCCACAGCACGAATCGTTCGTAGCCACGGCGGCCCGCCTTAAGCAGCGAACGCTCCGTTTCGCACACGACGTTGGAGGCGACATGGAACTCGCGCACCTGGCTCAGGTTGATCATTGGGGGGGTGGGCCTGTCTGCAGGCCCACCACCATGTTCACGCTGTACGCGCGGACTGGCTCGACGCCGTAGCGGTAGATCAGCTCGAGAAGGCGGACGAGACGGCCGGAACCGCCGGCACGGTGCAGGTCCCACACGTCGCCGCTGTGGCCGGGATGATCGTGGTACTCGCGGACCCCGGCGAGGCACAGGAATGGCACCTCGTCGGGTGCATGCGCCTGCATCAGCGGCTGCACCGCCTGCATCTGGACACCGCCTGGCACGCCGGGCATCGGGACGATCTGCGTAGGCTGGGCGCGGTTGAGCGGTGTCGGTAAGTCCTTCTGGAGGTAGGGCTCACGTGTGAGCGGATCGACGAGTCGGACGGAAGGCGGTTCGGCGTCGTAGTTGGTGTAGTCGAAGAGTGCTCCGACGACAAGCGGTGCCGGGCGTATCGCCGCCGCGGCGAACGCGACGAATACCTCGGGGAAGCACGCCTCGATCAGAAGCCACCCTCGCTGCTGATACTCGCGTGCAAGCTCCTGATATTCCTCCATTTGCTGCTCGAACTTCGCGATCGAGACGGCCGTGTCTACGTACTGCACGGTGCCCCCCCCACCCCGGCCTTCAGGCTCAGGAACAGTCGGGTTCCCGGAGCGAAATGGAACGACTCGACTGTCCGGTGCACGTCGAGAATCTGGCCGGCCGCGTTTCGAAGCTCCCAGTTCTCCGGAGGCTGGCCCTGAGTATGCGTCTGCTCGAGCGCGATCTGGATGATCGACTCGAGGTGCTTCTGCTCGTCGGCCAACACGTCGGTCGGCTCGCCGTTGACGATGACCGTGAGCGGGATCAGGTGCTCGTGGTGGTTCACGACGGTAACTCCTAGCGATCGGGGACACAGCTAGTATACTGGATTCACGATGGCTCGTGAATCACACCTGGTTTGCATGATTGCTGCAGGTCGGGCAGAATTGCTCGCTCATGGGCTTGCGCGCGCGGGAGGCTTGGTGTCGGCCTTAATCCCATCGGTCCGTCTGTCGTTTCTCGGGCCAACGACCGCCGGCATACTGGACGATGCTTCGCAGGCAGCCGATATGCGGGACAGCTCACTGTTTCCGCCGACTTCTATGAAGGCTCCTGTGACGGCGATCCTCGATCTTGGCGGCGCCCAGCCGACCGGCGCCGCGCTTCGTGAGCTGATCGTGCCGCTCGGGCAGCGTCTACTTGGCGGCATGTACGGCAACGTCAAAGTTGTTATCGCGGCCCCCGACGATGCGGTGGCTGAGCTAATCCGCCTGCTGGCGCGTGAGTACCGGTTGCCGCTGTTCCTCGCTCGCACCTCGAGACCAGAGGACGTCGCTACCGCTGAGCCGATCGGGGACCTCACCGCGGCAGACCAGCAGACGCTCGTGAGCCTTAATGCTGTGGGGGGGATGTCCACGATCGCAGGGTTCGCTGGCGCAAACGGCCTCGCCGCGACGGCGGCAAACAATCGCTTGGCCGGCCTTGACCGCAAGGGTTACGTGCACCGGCTCGCGCGCGGCCGACGCTACGGCGACGTCTTCGTCGACCCGCGCGCGCCAGTCAGCGACGAACTCATAGCAAACGCGATGCACCCAGAAATCCCGCCGGCGCGGGACGCCTTGCTGCGAGGCGGAATCGTCGATGATCCGTACGCACGCACCCGGATCGAGCTCCGCGGCGAGGCGGCAGAGCGCGCGTCCGAGATTCTTCGCCGCCGCGGCAAGCGCGAGTAGCCCACGCACGTCGATGACGCTGCTGCCCTCCAGGGCCAGCCTCGAAGACGACGCGGCGTTCGCTGCCTTTTCCTGTCTAGCAACAGGCACACCGAGCACGCCGTGGCTCGAGGAAGTTGAGAACTACGTCCGTGCGCGCGTCCTACGAGTCCCGGATCTTCACGTTCTCGCGTTCCGCGACGGCGACGAGCTCATCGCCGTCAGCGCGTTCTACGAGAGCGAGATCGAACTGCCAGCGAATCAACCCGCCGGCTACCCGGCGTGGCATCTCGAAGTTGTCGCAGTTGCTCATCCGCGTCAACGAAACGGTGTCGGCCTAGAAGTGCTCGATCACACGCTCTCCGTGATGCGGGACATCAGTCCTGACAGAGTGTTCGTCGTCGCGCGCGCCCACCTCAAGAACCGGGCGAGTATCGGCCTGTGTGCGAAGCGCGGCATCACCCCATATGTGCCGAGCGGAACGTACTGGGTCATGGTAGGCGACCTGAGAGCCCAGTAGAGGGCTCGGCACGAGGAGATCGCGAGCTTGTTCTTTCTGCTCGCGTTTTTGTTGCGCCTGGCGCGCCCAACCTCGACCGACACGGCTGCCTCTTAGGTCGAACCGGCCTCGTGTCCGACAGCTCAGGTCACGCGCAGTTCGCCGGCGTGTGAACCTCCCGCCTCGCAACACAGGGTTTCGTTCCTGGTCCGCTGTGCCGCAGTCGCCGACGCTCGCTCTTGCCCACGAGAAGGCGTCGGAGAATCTCGGCGCGCACGATCGCTTTGACCCTTCGGGCGGCGCGCTGATCGTGATCGCTTCGGCGACAAGCAAGTCATCGGGCTACGGCGCCTTTCGTATCGCTCAGCACGCATCCCTGCCGGGCGAGAGGACCGACGCCTCTGGCGACATACGGTTAGGCTGAACCCTGATGTCGGAGACCGGTCCCCGCCGCCTCTGGGCGGGTCGCTATTTCATCCAGCGGCTCCTTGGTGAGGGTGAGCGCAAGCAGGTCTATCGGGCGCATGATGAGCGTGTTGACCGTGAGGTGGCACTCGCGTTGATCGCTCCGGAGCCCGCGATGGAAGGCGGGATGACCTTGACGCGTTGGGAGGCGCACGTGACCGCCCAGCTGACCAACCATCCGCACATCGTCACGATCTTCGATTACGACGAGCACGACGGGCAGACCTACATGGTCAGCCAATACATGCATGGCGGCGACCTGCGCGGTGTGCTGAAGCGTCTCCGGGGTGACGGGCGACAGCTCCCGCTCGGCGAAGTGCTGCGTTACGCCACGCATACGGCGGACGCTCTCGCCTATGCCCACGCGGGCGAGGTCATCCATCGCGACGTCCAGCCGGCGAACATTTGGCTTGACGAGCCGAACGGCAGCGCGCACCTTGGAGATTTTGATCTGGCGTTGGCTCCGGGCGCGCCCGCCGAGCTGTCGGCGCCTGAAGTGCTCGTGACGACATCGTCTTACATGCCTCCTGAGCAGGCGCTCGGAAAGCCGGCGGATTACCGCAGCGATCTGTACTCGCTCGGCGCGACGCTCTACGAACTGTTGACGGGCAAGCCGCCATTCGACGGGACACCGACGGAAATCATCCAGCAGCATGTCCACGAGGCGCCGCGACCTCCGGGGTCGCTCCGGCCGGACGCGCCGGTTGCAGTCGAGAGGCTAATCCTGCGGCTGCTCGAGAAGTCACCGGATGATCGCCCGGGTTCAGCGCATGCCGTGCTCGAATCTCTCCAGTCGATGATGGAGCATCTCCGCACCGACGAGACCGACCTAACTGAACTGATCGCCGCCGGCGAGTCAGGAGGCGTGGAGTTCAAGCAGTCGCTCCGCTACGACACCGAGACTCATAAGGAAAACCCCGAGCTAGAGAAGGCGGTGGCAAAGACCATCGCCGGGTTCATGAACACCGACGGCGGGATGCTCCTGATCGGCGTCCACGACTCCGGCACGATCGTTGGGATTGAGGCGGACCTGCAGACGCTCAGCAGCCGGCCCGACCTAGACGGGTGGGAGCGGACGTTTACCCAGAGCATGGTCAACCACCTAGGTGCTGACGCGGCCGCATGCCTATCGTTGAGACTCGTGAACGTTCCGGAGGGCACCGTGGCGGTGATTCGCTGCCGCCCCCGATCAGCTCCCACGTGGGTGACTACCAAGAACGGCCGGGCGTTCTACACCCGCGTCGGAAATGCGACGCGCCCCCTACCCGAAAGCTTCGTTCCGAGCTACATCGAGCAGCGCTGGCCACGCTAGGAGTGAAACGTTCGTTGACCCCGCCCGCGTAGGACGAGCCGCAGAGTCGCCTCCGGACCTGGCCCAAATCGCAATCGCTAGCCGTGCCCGGCTCGGGACGATCGCCTTCATCTCGGCGTCGCGCGAGCGCTTTGGCGACGTAGGACTGCTTAGCGTGACGCGCGCCGCCCGTTACGGGGTCCTCTCGCGGATCAGCACGCCGTCTCCCATCAGTCGGCGGATATGGCCTTCGAGCTCGGTTGCGACCTCGGGGTCGTGCACGAGTAGTCCGGCTTCGAGGTTTGCGTGTAGCGCGCGGTCGGTGAGGTTCGCCGACCCGATGAGCGCGCTGTGACCGTCGATGACGAGGAGCTTGGCGTGCAGCACGGCGCCCGCCGGGCGGTGCTCGGGGGGCCAGCGCCAGCGGTTGATCCCGGCGATCTGGCCGAAGGGGCGGTGTGGCCCGGAGTATTGGCCTGCGCTGTCGGTCGCGGTTTCGAACACGATGTCGACTTCGCAGCCGCGGGCGACCGCGGCCTCGAGGTCGGCCGCGAGCTCGGGGAGGGTGTAGGCGGCGTAGCTGACGAGCAAGATCCGTTTCGACGCCGTCGCGATCAGCTCGTGCAGCACCGCAGCGGTGAGGCGCCGCTCCCCGACGCTGCTCGGCCCGGTCCAGACCGGCCGCGAGCGCCGGGCGTCCGCGTCGCGTCGCGCTCGCAGCCCGGCGCGGAGCGCGAGCGCGACCCCTGGGCCGGTCAGGCCGGGGGTCGCGCGCCAACCACTGCTTAACGCCCGGACGCCTTCGACGCTCGCAGGCGGCGCACCCGCGACTGTCTGGGCGAGCCCGCCGTCGGGAGCGTCGAGCTGCGAGCACACGTCCGCGAGCGCGTGGAGCTGCGGGTCGCTGAGGCGCTCGAGCACGGCGGCGAGCGCCGCGTCGATGCTCGCCTCGCGAGCGTCGTCGACGTTCACGTGGCGGGGAAGTAGGCGACGTCGCCCCGCGCGAGGGTGGGGACGAGTGTGGCGCGGTCAAGGAACCGGTTGCCGCGCTCGCATGAGGTCTCGGAGGCGAACTGGCAGGCGTGGCAGGCGGCGCCGTGTACGGAGTTGTCGCTGCGTGGGTCGTGCTCTGAGCAGAGGGGGTCTGAGGAGCAGAGCTGCGCGCGTTCGAGCGCTTGGCGCAGTAGTGGTCCGAGGTGTTCGGGCTCGCCGAGTGACACGAGCCCGCCGAGGGTGCCTTCGCTGTCGGGCGCGGCGGTGTAGAGGAGCACCCCGGCCATCGGCTCCTGGTCGGGGTCGGAGGCGGCGTAGAGGCGTTCGCGGATCGAGGAGGCGGTGTACCCGCATTCGAGTGCGAGCTCGCGGATCAGGGCGTGCGCGAAGCTGTGCAGCAGCAGGTAGCGCTCGCCCGGCCAGCCCTCCTCGCCCGGCAGCCCGCGCCGCTGGCGCCACGCGCGGTGCGCCTGGAGCAGTCCGGCGGCGGCGCCCTGGTCGCGGTAGCGGGACTCCCATTCGAGCATGGCGGGCTCGGGGAAGCGGATGAAGATCCCCTCGCCGCGGACCTCTGAGCAGGGAAGCCACCGCGGTGGCTCACGCGCGAGCGCCACCACCGTCCCGCCCTGCGCGCCGAGCTCGTCGGGGGCGTTGATGCGGGTGAATCCGCGCAGCGCGCTGACCTCTCGCAGCCGCTCGACGAGCACCACGTCTTCGAGAACCCCCGCGAGGTGCGGCGGTGGGCCGACGCTGCGGAGCTTGAAGTCGGGCAGCTCGGGAGCGTCACTGGGCGTGTACAGGACCCGCCACTCGGGCGTGCGCAGGTCCTCGGGGTCCCCGTCCGCCAATCCCTCGCGCCTTGCTTGCACGGCTTCGTGGACGGCCGGCACGCCGAGCTGCTCGGCGCGGGCGCGCAGAGCCTGGAGCGACGGGTTGGTCTTCAGCGTGGCGTCGAGGAACTCGACCCCGGCGGGGAGGACGGCGAGGATCGACCAGGCGTCGTCGATCTCCTGCGCCAGCTCGCCGGCCTGGGAGGGGATCGAGAGCGCGGAGCTCTGCACGGCAAACCAGGCGTTGCTCGCCCCCAGCAGCAGCGTGACCGGCGGCTGCTGGCAGCTCTTCGTCGTGCCGAGATGGGGATGGCGGCCGCGGCAGCGCGGGGGCAGGAACGGCTTGGCGTCCTCGCCGAAGGCCTGGGAGAGCCGGCGCTGGCGCCGGCATTCATCGCATTGCAGCTGGATGTCGCCCGGGCGCCCGCCGGAGCCGAGCTCGCGCAGGCGCAGGGTGCCCCTGCAGGGCACGCCGCCGTGCAGGAATCCGACCCACGGGAAGTCGTCGAGGTGCCCGTCCTGGCAGGCCATCAGGTAGCGAGCGGGGAACGCCGTCGGCGGGCGGCGGCTGTGGCTGCGGGGGCAGCCTTCGTGCACGAACGTCGTGCGCTCCGGGCGCCACGGGTCGGGCTTGAACTTGAAGATCCCGTGGTCGATCGGGGAGAGCAGGCTGCACACCGGGCAGCGCAACCAGCGCGGGAACGGCGCGACGGGGACGCCGGCGCGATCGCCCTCGGGGACGACCGGCGGGGTCAGCAGCTGCTCGACCTGCTCCCCGACCGCGGCGCGCACCGCTGCCAGCAGCCGCGGCTCGGATACCGGCTCGCCGAGCACCCGCGGCCAGTCATCCAGGCCGAGCACGAGCGTGGTCATCTCGGGCAGCTCGATGGTCGCCCCGACCCCGTAGGTGTGCATCAGCTGGCTGGGGCGCAGCTCGCCGACGTGACCGCGGTCCCTCACAAGCGACCGTCCGCATCGTGGGGGACGGGCGCGGAGCGCTCCGGGGCCTCCCAGTCATCGCGGGGTGGCGCGATCCCGTCGACGCGCAGCGCCAAGGGCACGGCCGTCTCGACGTTGCGCATCGAGGTCGGCACCGTCCACCGCGACCACCCCTCGATCCCGGGCTCCAGCAGCAGCGACACGTCGGTGTCGCTCTTGCCCCGCCGCTGGTAGACGAGCGTGCGCTGCCCGACCGCCGCCTGCGCCTTCCACGCCTCGAGCAGCACGTTGACGCGCTCGGCGAGCGCGTCGGCGCCCGGGTGGCCGACCTGATCGTCCGCGCGGGCGCGGATCGCCTCCCGCGCGCGCGTGGCCTTCGCGTCGGCGGGGTCAACTAGGCCGGCGCCGCGATTCTGGTTCCACGCGGGTCCGTCGAGGCGCAGCAGCGACGCGAGCACGCCGGTCAACCCGCGGTCAAGCGCCCGCGGTGCGAACGGCGTCACCGACAGAGCCTCGACCTGGCGGTAGAGCGTGCGGTGGTAGTGGCAGAAGGTCTCGTAGTGCGAGAGGTCCCGCGGGCGCGCCCAGTTGTAGACCGCGATCACCAGCCCGGGGTGCTGGCGCCCGACGCGGCTGGTCGCCTGGATGTACTCGCTGGTCGACTTCGGCTGTCCCGCGACGACCATCGCACCCAGGCGCGGAACGTCGACCCCGACCGAGATCATGTTCGTCGCCAGCAGGACATCGATCGACGGCGCCTCATACGCGCCGTTCTTGCCCGGCGTGCGCTTGGCCTGCGAGAGTCGGCGCACGCCGAGCTGATCGAGCGTCGCGGGGATCTCCGACGCGGACTTGCGCGAGGTCAGCTCCTCGAGGATCAGCCGCCCCCGACCCTCGCCGCCGCCGCCGAACAGGCGGTTCTGGACGTCGTCCTCGACCAGCCGGCGCATCCCGCCGAGCTCCCGCAACGAGTTGAAGTACCCGATCAGCGTCATGTACGCGTCGGCGTCCTCGCCGGGCTGGCGACCGAGGACCGTCCACGCCGCGCGCAGCTGCGCGACGTACACCCGGATCAGCACCTGCTTGTAGCGCCGACCCGGCGCGCACACACCGAGAAACCGCCGCCCCGGCTGCGCGTCGCGCTGATCGGGCCGGTCGCGCGCGAGCGCGAAGAACGAGTCGCGGGCATCCAGGCCCGGCGGCGGGAACACCCTAAGCTGGCGATCGAACAGCCGCCGGACCTGATCCCCGGCGCGACGGATGGTTGCGGTCGACGCGATCACCTTCGGGCGTACCCGCTCGCCCTCGACGGTCCACGCGCACAGCTCATCGACGGCGGTCTCGTACAGCCCGACGAGGCTCCCGAGCGGCCCGGAGATCAGGTGCAGCTCGTCCTGGATGATCAGATCCGGCGGGCGCAGCGGCTCGCACGCAGCCACGGTCACGGCCGGTAGCGCGCCGCGCCGGGGGTGCTGGCCGGGGTGCTCCTCGCCGGGGGTGAGATACCCGTGGCGCTCGCAGTGGCGTGAGACCTGCCCGAACAAGGCCTGCGCGCGGCCCTCCCACGGCATCCGCGCGAGCTTGTCGACGGTCGCGATCACCAGCGAGGGCAAGAGCCGGTAGACCTCTTCGTCGACGACCACCACCGGCAGCCCCTGCCCCGGGCTGTTGCGCGGGGTAAACGCGCACTGCCCGGAGGTGTCAGAGCAGGAAAGCAGCGTCCGCCCGCGCCCGGAGTCGATCTCGACGTCGCGCCCACCCTGGAGCGCCGACCCGCACCATGGGCACCTCGCGAGCTGCAGTGGCGAGGACCCGCGGACGCCGCCGCTGCGGTTGCGGGCCTGCGCGACCCACCGTTCCGCGTCCTCGGTCCGGTTCGGGGTCGAGGCCTGCCCCACCCACAGCCCGATCCGCATCGGCGTCGCCCCCCACCGCCGCTGCTCGTCGGTGGCACCGGTGCTGTAGAGCTCGCGGCGGCGAAGCTCGCACGCGCACAGCAGTGCCGCGGCTCGCTGGAACTGCTGCAAGGTCAAGAGCCGCAGCGTGTAGCGCATCAGCACCGCGACCCCATCGCGGCCGTCGCGGCCGTCGACGGCGCCCTGCAGGCGGCGGATCGCGATCGCAAACGCGCTCAGCCCGAGATACGCCTCGGTCTTCCCACCGCCGGTGGGGAAGAAGAGCAGGTCCACCAGCCCGTCCTCCCCGGCCCGCTCGGGATGGGTCGGATCGCCGAGCGCCGGCAGGTTCAGCAGCACGAACGCGAGCTGAAACGGCCGCCAGGAGCGGTTCGCCGCCACGTCCGCGGCGGTGAGCGCGTCGTGAAGCTTCAGCGCATCATCGCGGCGGCGTTGCTCGGCGGCGATCGTGTGGACGCGCTGCTGGTACATCGCGTGGTTGGCAAACCGGAACGCCTCGGCGACGTCCGGGTTGGCGAGCGCATCGATCCCCGCCCGGATCCTCACCGCCGCTGTTCGCGCCGCAGCCAGATGCTCGTGCGCCGTGGCCTCGTGACCGTCCAGCCGCGCGTCCGGATCGCCGATCCGCCGCTCCTGCCCGGCGATCCACGCCTCGTACGCGTCGGCCAGCGGCGCCAGCAGGCCGGGCATCTCGTCGTCGCCGGTGCTGCTGAGCGCCTTCATGTCAAACGCAGCCAGCGCCGCCGTGAACGGCTGACGGATCTCCGCGTCGGCGAAGTCCTCGGGGCTGGGGGCGTCGACGCGCGCGACCTCCTCGCCCGGCATCGCCGCCGTCTGCAGCCGCACCCCGCGACCGGGCTCTCCCGGTGCCTCGGTGGCGTGCACGCCGACGCCGTGCCCGACCGCCAGCTCGACGCTGGAGCGGAACTGCATCTCCAGGCCGGCCAGTTCGTCGCGATCGATCGCCGGCGCGAGCGCGACGGCGTCGATCGCCCGGCGCACGAACACCGCCATCCCATCGGGATGGGCCACGCCCAGTGACGCCTGACAAAGCCATCGCGGCACCGCCCGGCCACCATCGGACAGCTGTCCGTTGACCAGGAACAGCGACACCAGCCGGTGACCGTCCCGCTCGCGGACCAGGCCGCGGACGACCACCTCAGGCTCCTGGTGGTCCGGCGAAAAGGGCTGAATCGGTCCCGGGCCGCCGACCGCGACCGTCTTCGCGCCGCCGCACTCCCGCCGGCGCCACACCCGCGCCGGCTTCAGGTCGCGGTCGAGCTTCTCCGCGCTCGTGCTCAACGCATATGCGCCCCACGACGCCTCGATCCGCAGCTCCCGGCAGTCGTCGGCGAGGGCGAACGTCAACCCGAACGACGAAGGGACGAGCTGATCGGCCGCCGGCGGGCGATCCTCCACCGTCCCCTCCTCCCCCGAATCAGCGGTGATTCCGGCGTCCGCCAGGTCATCCTCGGGCAGCGCGTCCGCGGCGATCGAATCATCGCCGTCCCGCTCCGCACCGGCACCGTCGCCCGTCGAGCCAGGACGCGGACCGAAGCGCGGCGCGAGCAGCCCAAGCAGATAACGATCGACCGGCGCGTCGTACAGCTCCTCCACCGGACCACCGATCGGGCCGATCAGGTCATCGCGGATCAGCGACTCGACCTCGTCGCGCAACCGGCGCGGCGAGCGGGCGATGCGCGACTCAGACACCTTCCAGCTCCAAGCTGATCGCCCCGGCCGGCGTGCGCCGACGGCCACCCTTCGGCTTCGCCTTGCCGTGCAAGCCCTGGCGGACCTCCTCGGCGTAGCGCTCGTGGTTGAGCTCCAGCAACCGGTCGAGGATCTCCCGGCGAGCGGACGGATGCAGTGGGTCGAGGTCAGACCACCCGTAGGCGGCGGCGACCGCGCGGTCGAGCGCGACGTGCAGCTCGCGCAGCCGGGAGATGTCGGCGGAGCGCTCGGCCGGGTAGTCGTGAGCGCGGTTGTAGGTCTTCGTGAGGCCCTCGCCGCGGTCTAGCATCAGCGCGGTCCGATGCTTATTGAGGGCCGCTCCGGCTTCGGCTATGTCGTTGATCAGGAGGCTGGGTTGGGGGAAGGTCTCGAAGCAGTCCGTGGGGATGTAGCGGATGTCGGTTCGCATCGTGGACCCTCGGGCGATCGCCCACCAGCGGTGAAAGCCGCTCGAGAGCAGGCCGAAGTGGGCGTCGTCGTCGTAGGCGAAGACGACGAGCGCGTGCGAGTGCACGCAGACGTTCGGGACGAGCACGGGCATCATGGTCCTACTCGTCTGGGCGATCACGATCACCCGCTCCAGCGGGGCGATCGCGCGGTACAGCTCCTTGCCTTGTCGCCCGAACTGCCACCAGCGATCCCGGTACCCACGCTCGTTGAGCTTCGCCCGCTCGGGCCGCACCAGCCGCTCCACGATCGCGAACGGCGCGGGGTACCCGCGCGCCCGTTCGATCGGCCAGTCGTGGAAGTCGATCACCCACCGCGCGGGCGAGCAGTCCGGGCGGGAGTTGAGGTCCTCCCCGTTCAGGTACGGGCGGACGACCTCCGCGTTGCGAGGATCGCGGTCGAGCAGTTCGCTTGCAGCATCTGGGGTGAGTACGAACCCCATTCCAAGCACATACGAGCCAATGAACGCCCGCTCCCGGTTCGCCTCCAGCCGCCGAGCGTTCCCATCAACCCGCCCCCGCACCGCCAACGATGGCGTGATACCAGTGACGGCGACCCGGTCCAGCATCCGGTCGCCAGTCCATGCTTCACGACGCGCCCACACGGTCGCCATCTCGAGGTTCGCTCCGCCCGGCCACGGCTCGCCCGCGATCCCCCGGTGCAATGTCCAACCGCCATCGGTGAGCTGATCGAGGCCGACCTCGCGCGTGTCGCCCTGCGCAATTGTGTTCGTGGCGATCAGCCCGAAGCCGCCGGTCCGGTTGAGCAACCGCGAGGCGCGCAGGTAGAAATACGCCACGAGATCGGCATTTCCGCGGACGCCAGCGGCGAGCCAGGTCACGAGGTAGTCGCGGTATTGGCTGCCGATGGCGCCGCTGATCTTCTTCCCGCCCTGGAACGGCGGGTTGCCGATGATCGCGTCGAACCCTCCCTGCGCGTGGACCTCGGGGAACTCAAGCGCCCAGTGGAAGGGATTGCGGCCGTCCCAGACGACCTCGCGCACCTCGCCGACGGCGCGGCGGCGCTCGACGAGCCAGCCGTCGGCGAGCGCGCGCAGCTGGGTGCGAGCGACGATGCGGTCACTCTGCGGCGCGGCGGGGTCGACCATCGTCCGCACGTTCGCGGCGACCTCGGCCCATCCGAGCGGGTCGCAGTCGTCGAGCTGGGCCAGCGCCGCGCCGACGATCAGGTCGCCGAGCAGCCGCGCGTCCTGCAGCGCCAGGTCGGCCTCGGCGAGCATCCTGGCCTTACGCTCGGCGTCGGGGATGTCGCGCACGACAAACGCCTCCAGCTCGCGGCGCAGCCTCAGCGCCCGGTCGACGGCGGCTTCGATCTCGCCGAACCCCAGCTCGAAGCTCGCCTGGCGGTGCCATTTCGGGTCGAGGTGCGCCCCGCGGAGCTGGGCCAGGTCGGTGATCCCGAGCAGCGAGTCGCCGGCGCACAGGGCGTGGTCGACGAACGAGAACGGGCGGTCCTTGGCGAGCGTGATCAGCCACAGCGAGAGCTTGGCCATCTCGACCGCCATCGGGTTCTTGTCGACGCCGTACAGGCAGCGCTCGGCGACGAGCCGGTGCGCGAGCGCCTCGCGTTCGATCGGGTCGGCGGGCAGCGGGTCGCGCAGCGCCGCCGGCGGGGCGGCGAGGTCGGTCTCGATCGGCATGTCCTCGGCCGCCCATGCTTCCTGGAGGCGGGCGGCGAGGTAGCGGCAGGCGGCGACGAGGAACGCGCCGGAGCCCATCGCGATGTCGGCGATCCTCAGGTCGAGCAGCTCGCCCGCGCTCCTCAGCTTCCACTGGGCGGGGTCGCGCTGCTGGGCGGGGCCGGGGTGGTAGACGACGGGGTCGAGCGCGTGGCGGACGACCTCCTCGGCGAGCTGGCGGGGGGTGTAGAAGGTGCCCGAGGAGCGGCGGTCGAGGGTCTGCGTAACGAACAGCGACCCGGGCATGAACACCAGCGGGTCCCCGCGCAGGTCCGCGCGCAGCAACGCGTGATACGGCGCCACGCGACCGAGCAGCTCGTCGTCGCTGCCGCACGCGGCGCGCAGCCGCGAGCGCTGCTCCTCGCTCAGCTCGATGTCGAGCGCCTTGCGGATCGCGGTGGCGGAGCGACCGGTCTCCTTCGCGAGGCGCTCGACGAGCGCGTCCGGTCCGCCGGCGGCCCAACCGTCGAGCTGGGCGAGGGTCAGCTCGGGCTCTTGCTTGCCGCCGAGGCCCAGGGCGGTGTCGGTGATCCGCACGGCGGTGTGGTCGAGCAGGCCCTCGTAGACGTGGCCGATCTGCTCGACGTCGAGCCCGCGGTAGGACAGCAGCACCCGCGCGCCGCCCTGCTGCAGCGTCCCCAGCGCGTCGAGCAGGTGGAGCATCGTGCGGTCATCGACCGGGAGCGGGTTCGCGGCGACCTCGTGCCAGCTGCTCTTCGGCGAGCGGCCCTCCAGGAACGGGTAGCGGTCGGGGTCGAACAGGCCGCCGCCGTAGGCGGGCAGGCGCAGCGCGTCGTGCTCGATCCCGGCGTGCACGGCGCGAAACAGCGCCAGGATCCGGTGCCACGCCGCGGTCGAGCGCTCGAGCGGATCCTCGCCGTCGCGGTCCGCGCGCTCCTGCAGCTGCGCGCGCAGCGTGCTCGCGGCGAGAGTCTCGGCGTAGCGCGGATCGTCGATCGGCAACAGGCGGCGTTCCTCGGCGACGAACAGGAACACCAGGCGCATCATCACCGTGACCGCGCCGCGGTAGACCTCGTCGCTCTCCAGGTGCTGGAGCAGCTCGCCGTGGCGGTCGCGGTCCTCGCGGTCAAGCGTGGCGATCAAGAGCTCGACGGCGCGGCGGACCTGGGCGCCGAGCTGGTCGGCGACCTCCTGCTGGCGTCCGGCGCTCTCCCGCAGGAGAGCGCCGAGCCCCTCCGCCTCGGGCAGGTTGAAGAACCGCTTGGCACCGAGCAGGGTGACAAACGCGCGCAGGGTGATCGGCTCCTCGAGCCACAGCTCACTGCGCCACGTGCACGTGCCGGTGCTCTCCCCCTCGCGCGCCCACACCAGCGTCCAGCGGCCCCCGTCGGTGACCAGCGCCAGCTCCACGCCGCTGGCGCGGGCGAGCGCCGCCGCGCGGTCGATCGGGCTCGCGGCCCACGACTCGCCGGGGATCGGGCGATCGAGCGCCGTTCCCGCCGCCACGCGGTGTACGAGCAGCACCGCCGGCGCGCCATCCCTGGTGCGGTCGCGCACCACGTAGGACGGGCGCAGCGTCACCGCCTGCTCGGAGACGCGGTGGAGCGGGTCGGCGTCGGTCGCCTCGCATACGGCACCGGCGAGCTCGAGCAGCTCCTGCAGCACCCAGCGGATGAACCGCTGTTGCAACCCCGGGTCCTGACGCCACTCGGCGTAGGCGACGCGCAGATCAGGCAGGCATCGGGGTGCGGCGTCGAGGCCGTCGGGGAGCGCGCGCTTCAGTGCCGGGACGGTCAGGAACGGCCCGCCGGTCTCGACCAGTGAGAGCCACTCGGCGTGGTGATCCTCGATCCGCGGGCGGGCGCGTGGCCTCGCGCGGGCGATCACAGCCGCATGCCTTCGGGGACCAGCAGCGTGACCGCAGCGGGGAACAGGCGGTGGGTCGGGTCGGTGTAGCGGCGGGCGATCGCCGCCTGCTCGGCGGCGATCTCGTCCGGGATCGCGTCAAGGCGCGCGCGCAGCGACCGCACGTCTCGCTCAACCTGACTGCGCTCGCCGGCGTCGAGCTCCAGGCCGGTGATCAGCGTCAGCTGGTCGCCGTGCTCGCCGAGGGCCTCGCGGCGGATCGTCGCCGCCAGCTCGCTCAGCGTCGCCTCCACGTGGGACTGCTCCTCGCGCGCGCGACCCGCGAGCGTCGCGGTGAGCTGGCGGGCGCGATCCCCGGCGCGGGCCTGCAACGCCGCGCGCAGCGGCTCGGCGCTCGCCTGCAGGGTGGGGATCAGCTGGTCGCGCAGCGTCGCGGGGACCGCCGCCTCCCGCGCGAGCCTCAACGCTGCTTCGCTCGCCTCGACCCCGAGGCGCTGCGCCCGATCTGCGCCCCAGCGCCCCCGGGGGTCCTTGCCGAGGCGCAGGCCGGCGAAGATCAGCTGCTCGTGCAGGCGGTGCCCGCTCCCGCCGGTGATGACCAGGCGCCCGTGGGCGACCGCGACCGGCGCCTCGAGGCTCGCCTGCGCGTAGCGCACGGTCACGCGGTGCAGGTGATGGCCGGCACCCCACACCTCGGCGCGGAGCAGCGCGAGCGCCATCCGCACCAGCGGATGGCCGAGGTGCGCGAGCACAACATCGGTGCGTCCGCGCGCGAGCTCGTGATCGAAGGTGATCGGCCGGCGCTGATCCGGCCGCGCGGGGTGCTCCAGGCCGATGCTCGCCCGCGACCAGCTCCCGCTCAACGCCGGCACCACCCACGTCCCCTGCTCGACGCCCGGCGCGAGCGGCGGCTGGCGAGCGAGCGCGAGCGCCGTGGCGACGACACGCTGAACGCGGTCGGGCTGCAGGTTCAGCGTCACGCGGCTCTCGTTCAGCTCGTCGCGCAATGTCGCGAGGCGCTCGCGCATCCGGCGCTCCTGACCCAGCAGCTCCCGCGATGCGGCCCCGCCCGAAAACCGGGTCTCATCGAGCGTCGTGCGCCGGCCGAGCATCGCCTCCTCGATCTGCGCGGCGATCACCGGCCCGGCGCTGCCGAGGTCCTCGCGGATCTGCGCCACCTTCGTTACGACGCGGGCGAGGAAGTCGAGATCGCCCTCCAGCGAGCCGCGGGAGGCGGTCTGCCAGCCCGCGCTGACGCAATGGTGAACGAGCACCTCGGAGGCGGTCTGGCCGTGGCGGTCGATCCGGCCGTTGCGCTGCTCCAGGCGATTGGGGTTCCACGGGATCTCCGCGTGCGCGAGCAGATGGCAGTGGCGCTGCAACGAGATCCCCTCCGACGCCGCGTCGGTGGCCAGCAGCACCCGGACCGGATAGTCGCCGGGCGGCTCCTGCCACTGGCTCTTGATCCGCTCGCGGTCCTCCGTCGTCGTCGTCCCGTCGAGCAGCTCGACGCGCGATCCCGCGATCCCGCGCGCGGCCAATCGCTCCTGCAGGTAGCGCTGGGTGGCGCGGTACTCCGAGAAGACGATCACCCGCTCATCGGTGAACCGCCCTTCGGGCTTGACGCGCTCCTGCACCCAATCAAGCAGCCGCCGCGTGCGCGCGTCCTCGGTCACCGCCGCGCGCCCAGCCCACCCGATCATCCCCTCCAGCAGCGCCAGCTCCTCGCTCGTGGGGGCGTCGGGCTCCGCCGCGGCGGCGGCGTCGATCGCGCCGCGCATCGACTCGCCCACGCCATCCTCGGCGGCCTCGGCGTCCAGCGCATTAGCCGCGTCATCGAACATTAATGCCAGCACGGCGGGGGCCGGCGTCTGCGGGCGACGGCGACCGCCGAGCAGAGTCGCGCGGTGGACCTCGAGCGTGCGCAGGAACGCCGCCGGCGAGGAGAACAACCGCTTCTTCAGCAACGTCACGACGAAGTCGGCCGCGATCGCGCCCGACGGATCGCTGCCCAGGCGCCGCGCTCGGGCGGCGCCGTAGGCGACCAGGTCCGCGTGCACCCGGCGCTCGCTCTCGGGATGCTCGACCTCCAGCATCACCACCGTGCGCCGCGGGAACCGAGGGCGGCCCTGCTCGTCGAGGAGATCCTGCTTCAACCGCCGGACCGTGACCTCGCGCGTGGCCTCCCGCGTCGGCTTTATCCCCCGCGCGAAACGATGCGGATCGAGCAGCTCCAGCAGCGCCGCGAACGAGTTGTCATAGCCATTGTGCGGCGTCGCGGACAGAAACAGACGATGCTCACAATGCGGCGCCAACGTCCGAATCGCGGCCGTACGCAAAGTGTCCCGTGCATACCGCCCCCCAGCACCAGCGGGCGCGCAGTTGTGCACCTCATCGACGATCAGCACGTCGTAGCGCCGCGGGATCTGCGGATGGGACGGCAGCACCTCGGCCAGCAACCGCATCCCCAGCTCGGCCTTCAGCCAATCGATCGAGACGATCAACCTGGGGAAGTGCGCGAACGGGTTCGCGCCCACCCCCCGCGAGCGCCGCAGCACCCCGAGCAGCTCCCGATCGACGATCCGAAACTCCAGCCCGAACTTCTCCCGCAGCTCATCGCGCCACTGCAACTGCAACGACGCCGGACACACCACCAGCGCGCTCCGCGCGCGATGGCGCAA
>JAABUZ0100003855.1_pt1 | contig 21490 bp, 5 predicted proteins | sample 5562091 | NCBI WGS metagenome assembly JAABUZ01 (sample SAMN12813069, study PRJNA571459) | rock metagenome | isolation source: Antarctica rocks | place: Antarctica: Victoria Land, Linnaeus Terrace sud | collected 2015-12-21
ACAAATTAATTAAATTAATCAATTTGATTAAGTTGATTAATGCACTTTTTCAAAAATAATCTAAATTTTTCGAGTCTTGGCGAGTCGAGCCAAGTTATACGCTAAGTACTTCATATCTACCCTTTGACTCGACCCAAATACTTGGGCCAAGATTTCTAACTCGAATTGGGTCTTGGCGAGTCGAGAACTTGACTCGAACTCGATGACCCAACTCGACGCGATTAGTCTACTTAATTTAATAAATCTTTGCAACAAATTACGCAATTAAATTTCAAAAATATATTAATTTTATTAAGTAAAACGATGTCGCATTTATAACAATGTTTTGACGAAAGTTAAAAAACAATTTTAAGAACAAGATTATACGCGATAACAAATTTATTAGTTATATATTTGATTTTATCGAAATAGTTATCGATTTCGACAACAAGTTATATAAAAGAATTATAAAAAAGCAATACAATTAATTTTATAAAAAAGCAAGAATCTTCTTTAAGTTAACAATCAAATATTAGCAAAAAAAATCTTGTTTTAATTAGAAGTATAATAATTCAAATTATTATAAATTTGCATTTATAAAATTGAACTTTATTTAACAACGTAAAGAGAAAAACTTTAAAAGAAAACAAGATAACAAATCTCAAAAAACGTGTTATTTATGTAACAAATCGAATTACTTCGCACGAAATTATCAATTATAAAACTTAATAAATTGTTGACAAATCAATGTTATGTTAAGAGAGATACTTAATAGTTAAAACAACATCAAAGAGCAAATTGACATAGAGACAAATATTCTCGAAACTAAATCGAACAACAATTATTATCTAATAAAGAACTTAAATCAATTATAGAAAGCTCTAAATAAAATATTATCAAACAAGATACTCGCATTTACGCAAGAAGTCAATTAAATACTTTAGAAAATTATTAAATCTTATAATTTAATTATCGACTTAAACAAAAAGTATAATTAAAAGAATTTTTACAAATGTTTAAAAGACATTACGAATTATCTTAAGACTTTAATTAATTTATTAAAGATTGTAAACAAATGCGAAAAGAAGTTAAAAAGCAATGTTATTACAAAAAAGAACATACTTGATATAATAATAAAACAATTAAATCTTACAATATATGTAAGTCTTAATTAAATAGCTTGTTACAACAACTTATACTAAATTTATTTAAAAGAAAAAAACGAAATTAATTAATTTTTTTAAAAAGTTAAAGTTAATAATTTAACAACAAAAGAAAACTTAACGCAAACAAACGTCTAAGATAAAAGTCGCAACACAAAAGCAAGAAAAAGTTCAATTTTTTTAATAAAAAATATATTAAAGAAATGCAATATATTAGTTTAACAACAACAACTAAACTTAACAACGCACACACAATATTTTATTATTTTAATTAAAATTAACAATTGTTAATTTATAACAATAATCGATTTTAATGCAACAAATAATTTTATAATCAAAGCTCTTATAAAGAGAGAAAGCTACTTTATTCGAACGAAGTCTAACGCTTACAATTTATTAATTATAAATAAAAATTTATTACTCGCAAGAAATAAAAGAGTAAAGAGAGAAACAAAAATATTATCAATAGCTATTTAGCAATATTACGAGAAACTAATTTTTAATATAGTAAGAATAGTTACTTATAATATTGTTCTAGAAATGTCTTAATTAAAACAATACAATTTAGAAGTTAACTAAAATATACAAGTACTTAAATTCGCGCAATATAATTACGCAATTTATATTTAATTTACGCACCAATAGCGTTCGATAATAAATAAAAGATTAAGTCGAAATTTAATCGCAAGTAGCGAGTTTGTATTCTTGCAAAAAAACGATTTAATAAAGTTTAATTCGACAAATATTGACAAAAATTAATTAAGTTACAAAGTTAAAATAAATAAAGAAAATTGCGAATTTTTTAAGAGCTCTAGACTATCTAATACAACAAAAAAATTACTAAAGCACATATTACAAATATATAACAATTGAAAGTATCTATTTTAGAAAGAGAAAACAACTAAGATTTTATCTAAACATTAATTATAAAATTACGAAATTAAATTTAAATTAGACAAATAACTTACGTTTAAACTTATATATACTTTATTCAAGAAAAAGCTAAAAACACTTCGCAAATATTTAGAAAAAAACAAAAGAAAAAAATTTATTAAAAAATTTCAATTATAAGCAAGATATTTGATTCTCTTTGTACTTAAGAAGAACAAAACCTTTTGCCTATATATCGATTATCGAAAGCTAAATAATATTACAATAAAAAATCGATATTTATTATTCAATATTAACGAGTTTCAAAATTGATTGTTCGAAGCAAAGTATTTTATCAAATTAAACTTATAAAAAGTGTACAATTAAATTAGAATAAAAATAAGAAAGAAGTAAAATACAACTTTTTGCACACAATATAAATTATACAAATACACGATAATATTTGTTCGAACTTACAAACGTCTTGACAACGTATCAAAAAATAATTAATAATGTATTACGACAATATTTGAATCGATCTATTATAACATACTTGAATCACATTATAATTTATTTAAATATTTTGAAAAAATATATAAATTATATTTTCAAAGTATTAGAATGTTTAGATAGAAGAAATCTATATTTTAAATTAAAGAAATGCGAGTTTTATCGAAAAGAAGTTGACTTTTTTGAATTTATTATTAAACAATATAAAGTACGCATAAATCTCGAAAAACTACGAGCAATTAAAGAATAAAAATTATCTATTAATGTCAAAAAAATTTAATTTTTTCTAGATTTTATAAATTACAACAAGAAATTTATCAAGAACTATTTTGCTAATACAATATTATTGACGAATTTTACAAAGAAAAAAACGTTATAAATATAAGAATTAACAAAAGAAATTATTTTAAAATTTTAAGCTAAAATGTTTAAAGAAATTAATATTAAAAATGTACGATTTACAATTGTTAAACAAGATTAAAATTGACACATTAAACTTAATTATTGATGCATGCTTTAATTAAAAGCATAAAAACATACAACATTCAATAATATATTTTTTAAGAAAACTTTTGTTAATCGAACAAAATTACGATATTTACGACAAGAGACTACTTGCTATTGTAGTTTTTCTAAAATTATAAAAAGTATATATCGAAAAATTATTAAAATTTACGATTCTTATAAATTACAAAAATATTTTATACTTTATTATTATTAAACAATTTAACAAAAAGAACAAATTAAAGTCTTAAGCAATATCTACGATACTATGTTAACAATACTTAAAACAATTAAGTATTATTATTATTTATAACACAACTAACATTTAATGCAAAGATTTCGAATATTACGAAGATAATTTTATTCTTCGCGAATTACGACAAAAAATCGAATCTTTTCGAAAACGAACGAAGACATCTATTCGCGCAATCAGTTATCGAAAGAATAACTATATTAAAGAAGATACAAAGAAATATCTTTTTTATGCAAAAAAGATCAGTCAAGTACTAGAACAAAAGACAAAAAATAACATCTTAACTAAAAAAGAAAGATAAGATTTATTTTTTAATTAAAAATCTTCAAACGAGAAAGAAAAGCAAGAAGTTAAATTATGTTAAAATTGAATTATTTTTTATTAAGATTGTTAAGAGATTAATCAATTACGAACTCGACTTACTCAAGAACGTCAAAGTATTTCTAATATTTTATATTTTATTGTTAAAATCAATCGATCTTAATACGTCTATATAAAAAACATTTTATTACAAAGTTCAAAAAAAAAGCAAGTACGAAGTAAAAAGAATTCTAGAGCAATAAGATCAAAACTATTTTATCAAATAAAAAGAATATTCTATCTTAAAAAACACGTAAAAATCAAAAAAAATCTTGATAATTACTATAATCTTGTCTAGAAATTTTATCGAGATTCCAAAAATTATTTAGCATAACAAAAAATAACTAAAAGACAAGAGACAACTCAATTAAGATATTTGCAACAAAACAATTAAAGAATTCGAAAATATTTGACTCTTTTATTCTTAATAATAGATATTGTATCTTTTGTTTTGTCTTTGCATTAATCTTTTTTAGAATTTTCTTATTTTGTAGCAATCGAGTTATAATAATTGTTTACAAAGCTTTATTCTTAACAATTTTAATGAAAAGATTTTCTCTATTGTAATTAAGAGAAAATTACGATATATTTATGCATAATTTGTTCGCATAAATATATTTCGAACACTTTAAACAAAACAAGAAGTCTTTTATAATTATATAGAAATAATTAAAAAAAGAGCAACATTTACAAACAATATCTATTAATGTATTGTAACATTTAATTTCGAATGCAACACAAAAACAACTTTGTTGATAGCAAAACATAATAGAAGAAACGTTTGACTTTCGAGACAGAAATCTTTAACAAAAGAGATAGTGTTACGAGTCTAATTTAAAACAATATAATTTATAATTTATAACGCAATATATAATACAAAGTACAATTACTTGTATATTCGACAACTTAACAAACAAACAATATTCGATATGTTTATTAACAAATTAAGCGAACAATATTTGATATGTTTGACAACGAATTAAACGAACAATGTTCGACATGTTCGTTAACGAGCTAAGTAAACAATGCTCGACATACTTAACAACAAACAAGACGAACAAAAAGAATCTTCTTTAATATATAAATTTTCGAATACGACTTTCTTATAAATTGTGTTTAACTTATCTTAAGTCTTTACTTATTGTTAGTTTAATTTTTAAATTATTTGCGAAAATTTATTAAATATAAGATTGTCTATAATTGCAATTCTTGTTATCAAGTAATTGCTTACATTGTCTAAAGACGTTTACAAATCTCTTTAATAGTATAACACTCTCTAATATCTCTTACAAAAGTATTAGCGTAACAATAATATTATGCGTTTAAGCATTTCTAAACTTTGTTATATTAATATATTATCGAATTTATAATAATAAATACTATATTATATAGATTATTATATTGTATTAATAAACTAAAGAAGATATTTTGCAAATTTCGAAAAAAAGAGAGATTTAATAGATTACTTTAACTTCTCTAAATACTATATATTAAGTTATTAAATCTTGTATAAAAAAAATAAAGCTTTAATTAAATATAATAGTTCGACAAAGAAAACAATATACAAAGAAGTTAAGTTGCAATATAGTTGAACTAATAAATACTTAAACTATTAAAAATAGATTTTGTATTATAATATTCGAAAAATTAAGATATAGACAATAAACAATCTATTACTATATAATAATTCGAGAGCGTTCAATTAGATTAATACAACGTTCGATAAAAATAATATTATAATTAATTAAATTAATACAAATAAAAAAATTAAGATTACAAATTTTTTATAATTATAGAAATTAAAGTTGTTTTGCTAAACAATCGATTTAAATATAAAAAGCAAACTTAAGATAATTAATATAAGTTTTAGATATTAAAGACGTGTTATTAATATTTTTAAATATTTTTAAATTTTCGATTTTATTAAAGTTCTCGATTTATTTATTTGTTATTAATAGATTGTAAGAGATCGAGTATAGAAGAAAAGAAAAACAACTTTTAAAAATAAGAATATCTTTTTCTATTGCAAGAAGAATAATTTCTTGCAAATAAATAATTGTTTCGTTTGTATTTATCTCTCTATTATTTGCTAGAAACGTGATATTTTTTTTTATACTTGATTCAACACTTCTAGGAGTCTATGCGAGTTCTATATGTCTTGCGCGATTAGATTTTCATATTCAAGTTACGTTGCTTCAATATTTTATGTTACTATTGTAATATTTATAATACAAAGAAATTCTTTATAAGAATTGTAAAAATCGTGTTAATTTATAATTTACAAAAAAAAATCTCGTATATTGTTCGACAATTCTAAACTCTTAAATTCGTGCACATTAAAAACAAGAGCTTCAAAGACTTACGTATAAGTTTTCTTTGTAAATTGCAATTATGTAAAGATTGTTTCTTAATGCGTAGTACTTATATTTGTGTTTATATAGTCTTAATATTCAAACTTAATATTAACTTTTTTTTGTACACTTATATACGCAACGCTTTCAATTCGAAACGTAGCGAAAATGTTGCTTTCGACAAAATTGAATGTTTTTGTTGTCGTCTATTGAAATAAACGAAACTTCTTATTGTTTAACTTCGAATGCGCAATTGAGCGTATATATAGTTAAGACAAAAGACGATTGCAATTAATTAAAACATGTAATCTAAATGCAATCAATTTATATGCGACAAAAACTTTCGATCTTTTGTCTATGTAATATATGCGTATATAACTTTTTTCTAGCTTTTCTAAATTTATACGCATAGCGCTTTAAGATCTTTTTGCGATATTTTAAAACACTTTTTTCGTAATCGTAATATAACGATTATTGTGACAACAATCGACACGTACGAAAAGTAAATAATAATAATTATAGATAATTCTGCGTGTTCTCGATTACACGTATCTCATTATACGTAAGAAATTCGAAATAATAATAATAATAATAATTAATATTGTTGTTGTCTTTGCGATTTGATCAATCAATTTGTTGTAACAATTGCATCGAACGTTTGCAAGCGTCTTGCTTGTCGATGCTAAGAATATTTGACTTTGTCGAATATTGCAATATTAACAAGTTTGTAGCTAGCATTACGTATAGATAGTTCTCTCGCTAACCAAAACGTGCTATTAAAACAACAGATATCAATAAATAGACTTGCGAAATAGTTTGTTATTTTTATATCTAAAACAACAAAAACAACTTAGTTCGACAAAATTAAATATAGATTTAAAACTATATATTTAGTGCAAAGAAATAGATAAATAGCAGAAGAACAAAATAAAAAAAATTAAACTATATTGAAAAAATATTGATAAAACAATTACTAATTGTAATAACAATTTAAAATTCTAATAATAAACAATACAATTGTAAAAAGAAAGCAATACATTATTAAGAGATTCTAATAGATATTCTGCAATAGCGCAATAATAACTTTTCTTCTAATATTTATAAAATAATTGAAGCAAATTGTTTTAATCGAAAATATTGATTAAATTGATAAAATCTAAACTTGTATTAATTCTAAATATTATTAATTATTAAACACAATATTTATAATATTTCGACAAACAAAACAAACAAGAGTTTCTATATTAATAACTTTTGCAATTAAGAAATATACAATTTGCTATACAACAACAACTAAAAGAATCTTAATATTAAATAAGCTAACAAAATAGCAAAAGATATAACAATAAAAATTGCGAAACAAAAACAAGATACTATTAAGACAACTAAAATTATAACAACAAGAATTGCAAAACAAAAATAGAAGACTTAGAAAATTGTTAAAAATATAACAATAAAAATTGCAAAATAAAATAAACTAATAACTAAAAAGAGTGCAAATTAAAGTAATATAGTTGCTAAATTAACAAATAAGTCTAAAAGCGTCAAATAAATAATAAGATAAAGCAGTATATATAAATCTAATTGCAATAAATTGTATATTGTTATTTCGATTGCGTGTTGCAATATTGATTAAAATAAGTAAAGCAATACTATTGTTTAAGACTTCGAATATAAACTATACAAGAATTAAATATCTAAAAAGACAATATAATATTAGTCGAACAATTAGTCGAACAATTAGTTAAACAATTAGTCGAATTTGTTAAATAATTAGATTAATAAACAAAATAATACTTGCTAAAATAATAATAGCAATTGTTAAATCTAGTATTATATCTAAATTATAATATAAGTTTGCAAAAAACAATATAATTTTTTATTTGTGTCTAATAAATAGTTCTAGTATCTAGTATACTCGATTATATAGTTTCGATAATTGTTTAAATCTATATTTATAAATCTGCAAAATTTAAAGAATTTAGAAAATATCTTAATATATTTAGCTCGATTTGCTTGCTAAAATGCAGATATTTCTAAATTTAAAAGAAAAAAAATCTATATTAATAGGTTGTCTACTTTAGTATAAATATTAATAAGAATACTTAGAAATTATTTTTAAGATATTTAGATTCTTCGATCAAAAGTATCTTTAATAATATAAATTATTTGTTAAATAAAAAAACAATCTGAAATTTAATAGTTCTTGACGCTACTTTATACAATATATATATCAATTAAATTACTGTTAAATTGTATATATATTATATAATATATTTGCTATAATTTGTAAAGAGATATTATTTCTAATATATTTATAAATCTCTAAATTATTATTGTTTAATTAATTGTTAATTAAGATTGCGCAAGCAAATTTAAGTTTCAAATAATAAAAATATAATAAAAATATTTCGAATTTCGAATAAAAAAGATAAAGATAAGCGTAATTTAGAAATTTGGTAATCTAATATATTGTATAAGAAATATATTTTATTCTGTATATTTGCTATATTAATACTTTGATTAATAATTTTTTGTAATTATATTTTACAAATATAATATTGCTAGAAGCTTCGAGAAAATCTTTATATTAAGCAACTTTTATATGCACAATACAATTAATCTATTTGTATAATAAAGTTATTTATAATATCTCGAAAGCTCAAATACTATTCAATTATTAAGAAATATATTTGTTAATTAATTTTATTAAGAGATACTATTAATCTAAAAGATATAAAAATATTTGCTTTAAAATTAATTGCTTATTAATTTTCGATATCGAGAAAAAGCAAAATATAAATCAATAATTTCTAGTTAAGAGTTATCTAATTTCGATTTTGGTCGAAATTTAAGTCGAAGCAAAATTATAAAATATATTGTTATAATTTTTAATTGCAACTCTATTATCAATTTTGCAGAATAATTTTTAAATATAATATTTTAACTAAACAAAAAGCAGTTTTAGACAAGATAATCTTTCGAATAAAAAATAATCTATAATTGTTAAGATATATATCGATAGACTTCTTGATATAATATATAAGTAAACTTAGCAAAATTTTAATTATTTTGTTAATAAATTGTATAGAAGTAATTATTTTAGACAAACAATTATCAGTTATAATAACATTCTATTTTAATCAATCTTTAAAACTAATTTTTTTTAATCGATCTCTTAACTAATCGATTTTTTGTTTATTTTCTTTTAAACAATCTTGCTTAATTCTAATTGCTTGCGTATAAGCTCTTTTAACTTTATAAAAAAATTAGCTATATTTTAAAGACAAACAGACTTATTAACAGTATTTTTTTTTAAAAGATATCTTTTTAATAAAATATATTTCTTTCTAATAAGTAACACAAATTATGCGCAAAGTACTTGTATAATTCTTATCTTTTATATTAGAGTTATTTGCGAAATTACGCAACAATTTTTGAGTTTAGCTAGTAAGATTAGCGTCTTTTTATGTTTTTTAAGTTTAAGATAACAATCAAACTATATATATTAAGAGACTATATATATTAAAAATTCTTAGAGCAAAAATCTCTTTTATTAATTAATAATTATATAAGATTCTAATACTTATAAACTCGAATATACTAATAATAAAAATATTGTTAACTAATCTTGAAAATTAGATTAAAACAATTTAAGATAATTAGTTACAGATTAGCTTATTATAATTGAGACAGAATTCAAATAACTAATTATAAATTACAAAATCTCTTTTTTAAGAAAATTAATACAACTAGTTGTTGTATTAGACTAGCTTCTTAGCAATAACTAATTTCGAACAAATTTAACTTTAGCTGCAAGATACTAAATCTTTGTCCAATAAAATTTAAATATATTACAATTTCTTATCTATAAAAGTATAAACTTTAATTGTTAAATATTTCTGATTTAATTTACTATTGCTATATCTCGATATCTTTTCTACTTATTTCGACTATTGCTAATTGCTTTATTAAAGTCTCTATTATATTTATTATTTAATTAATACTTAACTTTAGCATCTTTATATGCGCGTTATTTAATTCGATTTTCTTTAATAGAGTTCTTAATAATCCTTTTAATATATTAATTAACTTTGTTGTTTTATTAAGTTGCTTCTTAATTATAAACTTAAATATTAATTTAAATAAGTTTGTTATTAAAATAAGATTGCTCAATTTCTGAAATACTTCATTAGAATTATTATAAAGTTATTTTTTAAAAAATATTTTTTCTGACAAAATTTGTTTTTTTTGTATATTATTTTGTAATAAAATTGTTTGTATATTTAAGTTCGAATATATATTTATATATTAATTTACTTAATTATTTGTTAATATTGTTGTTAAAGAAGTTTTATACAAATATATTCGACAGTTTTTTGTAATTTTTATTTTGTATTTGTAATTTTCTGCAAGCAATATTTCTAAATTTTACAAATTTTACTATATACTTTTTTATATATTAAGCATTATTATAATTAATCTAAGCAATTGACAACACAAACTTAAGAAATTAATTAATGCACTTATAATCTCGAGTACTATTATTGTTTCTTATTTTGTTAAGTTCTTATAGCTTAGAGTCTCTTTTATTCTCTACTCTTGATTGCAACGCTATGCTTGCTCTTTATAATAGTAGCTAAGAATTATATCTATTAACAAAACTACGCGCGTATATCGAAACATTAACAAGTAGTTGTCGAGTTACTATTAGAATCTTTGTTAAGAGCTAATAGCAAAAGATCGAACAAAATTAAAGCACGCTAATAATACAAAAAAGAGCAAAAAATTACTCTTAAAAAATAAAATAGATCAAATATTTATTGTATTCTCGATCGAAATAAAGTTCTAAATTTAATTGATTTGCAATTAGATTTTGTTAGAAGATTAAATAGAATTTCGAAAGCTTTTTTTTAAATGTATAAGTCGAGAATCTAAAGATATTCTTGCAATAAATGTTAGATTGCTATTTGAGAGTAAGAGTCAGCAAGAGTTTTAATAATTACTAATAAATATTAAATATATATATCTTCTATTAAATCGATTGTTTGTTGAATAATAGTATTAGAAAAGACGTAATCAATATAAGTAACAATATTTTAGCTCGAGATATAAAGTAGATCTAAGCTAATTTTGAGTCGTCAATAGTACAAGAAAACGCTCGTAAACAAATACAAGCTTTGTAGACTCTTGAAGAGAAAGATAGTTATAAATATTAATAATTTATATTATATACTTTTTTATTATTAAGTTTATAACAATTCGATCTTTTTAGACAAGTAGCAACAAAATTAAGTTTCTATAGATTTGCTTATAACTAGGTACTTTAATTGCAAATTAATTTTAATATTTAATACAAAACTAAAACTTGAAGACAATAAGAACGCAATTAAGTTTAATAAATGCGTCAAGATTTATAGCAATCTTAGTGCTAGCAACAATAATTAAGAGATTAGCAATTCGAACAAAGATATTTTAATAGACAGTAACTAAAATAAAAAGCAAGCAACTTTTGTTAATTCGAATTCGAACGCTAATAGCAATAACAATAGCAATAGTTGTACAAATTATAATAGCGAAAGCAATAATAATATCGACGATATTTTCGATATAAATCTTGAGAAAACTAGATCTTTGCTTTAAAAATATATTACTTTTATTATTATTTTCAATCTAATCTTAGGAAAGTTCAATATTCTTTTTGTCAAGATTATACTTATTTATATTAAGAAAGAAAACAATTGCTCTCGAGAGTAAGCAATACAGTTATTTACGTTTAATATTTTATAATAATCTCTTATTTACTAGAAAAACATTTATTGTTAAAAGAGAGAAAAATTCGCTTCTTTGTCTTATTGATTATTTACTTTTTATAGCATTTTATAACAATGTCTTTGTAATTAAGTCGACAAGAGATATTAGCTATATATTTCGAGTTAAGTTATTATTTGTCAAGAAGTCTTTTACGCTAAAAATTAAAATTAATACGTTAAATCAATTGATCTTTCGTAAGTCTAAGCGCAACGCAAATAAGTATTGTATATCAAAGACAAAAATGTTGCGTTCTAGTATATAGCTTTATTACTTAAAACAACTTAACTTAAAATCGAATCGTATTTCTTTATTTAGTATATTGCTCGATATAACTTAGTTAATATTGTCAATAGTAAGTTGTTTTCTTCTTATTTGTCTTTTTCTTCTATTCTTATATGCAGTTGTTAATACTAATATCAAATAATTGACACAAATAAGACGTCTTCTTTCGTAAGAAATTAGATCTTCGATAATTAATCGAACGTTGTTTGTTACTATCTCGATCGAAAGATTCGATTTAATATGTAGACTACTTTTTTAGATTGCTTTTTTAACAAGATTGTACAAAAGCTAGTTAGACTAATAATATTAACTATTAATTCTAGTGTTTCGATCGAATTTTTCGACAAGCTTTTAAAAAAGCTTGCTAATAGCAAGCGAGTAATTTGTTTTAGCAGCAAGAGTAAAAGACTTATCGTTAAAATCAAAATCAAATATAAGTTTATAAAATATGCTTTACGAAAGAATTTATAGATAAAGAAGAAAAAAGATATTGATGCTATTTTGCATTGTAAAAAAACAAATTGTCGAAATTAAATAATCGACAAAGTTCGAAAACAATATTTTAGAAACGTTAATACAAATACGCTCGAAGCTTAGTTTGCTAATATTGCTATCTTAGCGTTTGTCAAAGATGTCGAATTGACAAAATCTCTCAAATACAATATCTTGAAACAAGATATTGTAATTCGATTAATCTGCGAATTTGTAATCGATCTAACAGATTGTAAGAAGTACATTCGAAGTATTAAAATTATCAAATTTAGAGTAGCATTGTGTCGCCAACAGGAAAGTTAGCGTCAAGATAGATTAAGATCTACTTTTAAATTAAAGAAAATAATAAACTCTTTAGAAGATCTTGCAAAGAATTCTAAAAAAAATACAATAGATTACTTTTTTTTAATCTATAGACCAACTTAATGTCTATTCTGTTTTGGCGAGAAACGCAAATTCTATAAGAATTAGACATTCGAGTACTGTAGATTCAATAAGATAACAAAATATATTTAGAAGACGCATCTACGAAATTATATATCTAATAATAAGATTAATTGCGAATATTCGAAATGTAAAACAAACAATTTAACTCTGTCAAGTATAATAGCTTTCAAGAGTTATATTGTTAAGATATATTAGATTAATCTTGATGCCTAGTTTCTCGACGTATTTCTTTTACTACGAAATGTTATTAAGTCTTTCAGCCGAGAATTGTCTAAGTAAATTCTTCGCAGCGGTCGTTCTATCATCGAAAAGAGAAAAAAGAGACTTGATAGAAAATTACTTTTGTCTTCTAAAATTCTCTCTTTCTACTCTACTTGTCGTCGACGTTGATTTTATGTCAAGTTAGTTACTTTAGCTTTGCACGAGAGTTTTGCGTCTAACGTCAAACAATAGAATTGCTTTTTATAAATAATCTGTTGTCTTATTTCGTCTCTACTTTTTAGTAGGGCCTGTCTTCGATGCTCAAACATATTCCATTTGTATATGTACACAAAAGGATTCATTCTAAAGCCAAAGAACAATCTCACCACAGCCTCCGTGACCGAAATATCAGAATGCGTCAGTTGCGAAGTTATAAAGATTGCAGCTAATTCTAACGCCTAATTGTCGATCCACTGAATTGTGCCTCCAGGTCCGTCGCTCGTGTGACTCCCTCAACAGCCTGATGGTTGTGACCGCCGACAAGAGAACCACACTGCGGGCATTGAGATGTCTGCATCGGCATGTCGCAATCTCCAATCGTAAAGAGTGCTCGTTTGCGCAGTAATACCAATGTCCTGTACCACGGAAATCATGCGACATCGCTGCGTACACGGCTGCCTTTTCTTCGTTACTTACCGGTGCATAGAAGGTCGAATCACGCAGCATCTTCTCCACATCCCCAACTTCAGCCAACATGCCAGCGGTTTGGCCAGGATAAGCTGTGCAAACACTTTTGGCTCTTTGGAGATGTTCTCTCGCCTGGATGAGAAGTTCAGGAATGGCTGATTCCGCTTCCGAGCGACCACGTTCGAGAGCAACGAAACGAGCCCAATACAGTAGCCCTTCAACCGCGTTCGCTAGCTGCTATCTTGCCTAGGATTCTTCGACTAGAGTCTCGCGATCTTTTTTGTTACTAATTAAGTTGACTTGAAGGTTTCCTCGACCCGTGGTTAGAAATTCGAGTAGAATGGCGTAATCGCATCGAAGTAGCAAGACTGTTATCAAGAGACAATTTCGTACTTGAAGAACATTCGATTCGCAGAAAATCTTAGTATCCACTTCGCGATGTCTGCGCGCATCCTGCACAAGGTCGTGGATGCGACTAAGAGGTTGTTTCGCTTTGTCGACTTTTTTGAGGAATTGCTTTATCTCTTTTCGAAGCTTCAAGATGCTCTTGAATTTGGCATTTGATCTAGCGAAATTGACGATATCCTTAATCTGTTGATCACAGGATTCTTTTAGTTGAACAGGCTTCAAAGAGAGAAGTTCTAACGAGGAAGATAATTGCTGCGTAGGGTCTTGGCCCTCCGCCTCGCCTTCTTGAAGCTCTGTTTCTTCCCGTTCCATTAGGGAGGTTGCGCATCTCCAATTGCAACCAAAGGAACAAATTGCATGTTTGCCCATACAATAAACTTTTTTGTTGCCTCGTCAATCCACGCTCGTCGAACTATGCGACCATATCTACTGATATTTCGAAGAGGACAGCGACACATCGAGCAGTTCTTTAATTCTACGATAGAGAATGGTTTCGAGCTAGACTTTAGCCTCACAATCTAGCTTGCGCCATCTAGTTCGTCAAAGAAAGTATAATAATTCGAGATACTCATGTGATCGTCTATACTTTTCAGAGTGAGAATGTGGCCACATGATGATATAATGCAAGGGCTTTCGTCGAGATCAATCTTAGTATAGCTGGATTCCATAATGTAATTAATCATCATCTCCTTGATCGACGTATTTGCGCACTCCTAGCAGTGCTAAACATCTGAACAAACCTTCTCACAAATAGACGAACATCGATGATCACAACTCAGAATCTTCGAGCAACGTTTCGAGCAAGGCAGAAGGTCGCAAGGCAAGATTTAATATATTCAATTTGGTTTTTGCCACTAACATCGAGACCTTGAGATATTATGAAGATCGTATAGATTTATGTGCAGTGTGTCATCGATATTAGAAGAAGATTGATTTTTCGATTCGCCATTCGACGAAACTTGTGACCATTTACGTCGAAAGCATTACGCAAGAGCGAAGAAAGATCAGTGCCTTCCCTTAGGCAATGCAATGGACTGAAAATTAGCAAAAGCTCGATGCCCCTTTTGGAACGACTTTTCATAGAGACTTGCAAGATCGATCCTGCAAAGCTTGTGTCCTAAATGTGAGTCTAAAGAGATCAACCTCTGATGGTTAGCAGAGGTCACAAATGTGCAAGAAGCCTCGACTTGGGCCGCGGTCTGAGGGGTCTCTATTGGAGATTCCGAAAGAACCAATCTAGTGGGCAGAATGGGACGAGATATTATTATAGCTGGCAACCCAAAAACAATAGATCTAATGTATAATGACTCCAAGATTGCAAAATTATCAAGCATGTCCTTTACAAGTTCATCCATTGTGTCTATAATCGCCTAGAGAAAGATTCCAATATAGTGTTTATGTTGCTGCCAACGTATGTAGACTACGACTAGCTCCCCCCGGAGTTCGACTGCTTTCGCTTGGCGTCGAGCTGTCAATCATGATTTCCCTCTCCTCGTTGTTGGCATTGAAGAGGCTCGACTCCTGAGTTGTTGTCAAGCTATCAACGTGTGCTGATTCAATGGATTCATGAACAGATTTTTTGTCGGTTTCGAAAACCTCTTGAGAGTTGAGAGCAGCATTGGGGATCGGATCCCAGAGGTACGCTAGCATCTTCTGGTTCAGTCCGTGCCTCGAAAGTTTTCTCGTAGGCGTTCACCGCAGCGGAAAAGTCTTTTAACAATAAATCCCGCATCCAGTCCACAATATGGTCATGAAGTGCATGCTTCGCATAAAAGATCGGGGTATCATGATCAACTAGCTAAGGATTCAACAACAGCAAGCAGCCGCAGTGATGTCTCTACTAATGCCGAAACGGCTTAGCGTAGGCCCACCCTATCCTTTAGTTGACTAGTGAGAAAAACTTCCCCAAATTCTCGAAAATCACTAAAAGCGCGATTACTCAACCACCAACGCACTTAATTTCATTCTGAACGCGTCAAGCACACCCATAGCAGTGAGGCTACATGCCAGTAGTCGTATTGCCCAGGTTGCCCTCGACGTTGTCGATCGCGACGATGGGAGCTGATTTTCCCGCGGTCGGGACTAAGGCATACCCCGAAAATCTAAGAGAAAATGCATACATCCTAACTGAAGAACTCCAACAGCTGCAACAGTCAAAGAGCTTTGTAGGCAGTAAATCAATGCCTATGCAGTCTTATAAGCCAATGGTAGCGGCAATGCTGACCTACCTAAAGAAATTCCTTACCAATTGTGACGATACCAAGTCCATAACCTCCACCCTCGCTGAGATCCAGAGAAGGGTTCAGAACACCGAACAACAGGTGGTTTTCATGAATCATAAGATGGATAATACACCTAGGGCAACACAACCGACCTCCAGACATTCCCTCACCTGGGCGGAGAAGCTGAATGCAGCTGCCGCCGCACAGGTCCCTATCACGTCCACCACTCTCACGCCTCCCTCAACGCCGATACATAGCCTGGCGAAGGCCCGAGAGGTCATCTGCAAGCTTTTCAACATGAACCTGTCGAACGAGCTTAAGCAGCGAAGCCCAGCCCAGTTGAAAGACAGGGTGGACGCCTCGATCATAAGCTCGCTCTCAGGACAAGACATAAATCAACGAACCCCCCAAATTGTACAAGCTCGGATCCTCCCCAGCGGCGATCTATCGGTAACGGGTACGAAAATCGAAGACACTATAGCGCTCAGAGTCGATGAGGCTTGGGCGAAGCATCTATGTACAACCGCAAAGGTACTGAGGCCCACATATGGGGCAGTAGCACACGGGCTTTCGAAGTTTATGGACTTGAGTCCGAACGGGATGAAGAGAGTCATCAGACAACTGGAGGAGCAAAATGACCTTCCAATCAAGGAGGGCATAGAATACATAGAGTGGCTTAATAAAAAATCATCTGAAAACAAAATGTGCGGCTCAATCGTGCTTCATTTCCGAAATGCGATAGACTGCAATAAGGTACTCATGTCAAACTTGGTATGGGATTCTAGACTGTATTCATGCATGCGTCATCTGCCAGAGGCGAGGATGAAGCAATACTTCAAATGTTGCAAATACGGACACATGAGTCTGGCTTGCCGTCATGACGAAGCGTGCTTCCGGTGCGCCGGCAAGCATAGCAATAAAGACTGCGGAGAAGAGCCGAGCTGCGCGGCCTGCGGAGGAAAACACACAGCTAACAGCGAAGCCTGCCCAGCGAGGAAGGTGGAAAGCGCCCGGGTGAACAGGGTCAAGGAACTGGCCAGTCCCCTATGGCCGACCTCCTCAAGCGCAAGCTTGAAGGGGCCGTGCCCGAACGAGGCGACAGTGACCCCGGCGCAGACCGCAACGGAAACAGAGAGCAGCAATAAGGAGAACACGGGGATGGAAATTGTGTTGGCAGAGGATGAGGCCCCCAGAGGGGGGGTGAGCCTGGGCCCGAGGGGCCAGGGCGGTGAAGGTACATGGACGCCAGTGGCAGCAACGAAGCAGGGGGACAGGAAGAAGAGGAAGAGGGACGAGACAATGCAGCCAAAGGACCCCAACGCTGGCGCCGTCGCTCTGATAACGGTCAGCCGAAAGGCGCGCAAAGACCAAGTATCTATGCACGAGAATAAAGAGAACGAGCCCATCAGCACCCAGGTGACAACCAGGTCGGGGAGGACTAGCATTGGCTCAGCCAAGGTCAGAGTTAACGAATGGCAGCACAAGAGTACTTCAAACCCCGAGGAAGAACTATGAGTCAAGCAATCGATTGCCTGTCAATACTTCAGTATAACTGCATGAAGTCCAAGGACATAGTGATGGCAACATTGCTAAGGGACGTGGAGACCTTCAAACATAGCGTTCTAGCCATTCAGGAGCCGTGGACCAACCCCTTCACCCCTACCACGCATCACCCCATAAGGGACAGGTTCGACCTGCTATACCCGGAGGCGGCAGCGACTGGGGAGGAGGAGGCGGTGGCAAGAGTCTGCTTTTTCGTTAACAAGGACATAGGAGCAACCGAGTGGACCTACACTCAACATTCCCTGGACCTGATCACCATGCACCTCAAGTACAAAACGCCCGAGGAGTCAAGAATGCGCATCGTCAACGTTCACAACGTGTACAATTCAGGACCGAATCTGAACACCAGAGGCACGCAAACTCTGGTCAAACTTAAGGAGGCTCTGCGAGCGCAAGGAGAGCATATAGTGGTAGGCGACTTCAACTTGCATCATCCACTGTGGGCGGGCGAGGACTATCATCATCAACACGCTGAGGCGGATGAGCTGATAGAAATCGTTGAAGAAAACAGCCTACAATTGCTGCTTCCCCCGGGCACGATAACCTATAGGGCAAGAGCGGCCGAATCCACTCTGGATCTGATATTCGTGAGTCAAAGCCTCGAAAGTACGCAAATAATGTGTCGAGTAGCCCCGGAAATGAATAACGACTCGGATCATCTGCCGGTGCGTACGGTACTCGATGTGAACCTGATACCCAGAGAATTTAGGCAGTCGAGGCTGTGGAACAAGATGGATGAGGCACTGCTCTTGAGAGTGATTCACTCGGAGCTTCCCATTCCTCACTCACTGAATTCTAAGGACGATATAGATCACACAACCGCACTCATAAGCAGGGCATTTCAGATGGCGATAGAGGCATCGGTGCCGCTGTCAAGGGGCTGCCCAAGGTCAGTGACAGGCTGGAGTCAGGAATGCAAGAGGCTAAGAAGAAGATTCTATCTAACTCAGAACCTCAACGACTGGAATGAGTACAAAAGGGTTCGGAACCGCAAGAAGTGGGTGCACCAAAAGGCCCTCAAAGTTCAACATAGAGAGAGGATAGAGGAAGCGACAGCATCGACCAGGGGCCTTTGGCAACTGGCAAGATGGGCCAAGAACCGCACCTCACCGCAGCAAGGCTCTACTCCAAACATCCAGGGACCGGATGGCCTGGTCACCGCGCCGGAAGGCAAGGCGAAGATCTTCAAGAACACTTTCTTTCCAACACCCCCCGAGGCAGACCTAACGGACCTGGAGGGTTATCGATACCCACCCTCGGTGACATGGGATCTGATACAAGCGCATGAGATCAGCAACGCGATAAAAAGAGCGGCGCCAAACAAGGCTCCCGGCACTGACGGCACACCTAATGGGGTGCTCAAGGTGGCCCTGCCAGTCATTCTACCTCTCCTCCTACCCTTGTACAATGCGTGCTGGACTCTAGGGTATCACCCAAAGCTGTTCCGCGAATCAAAGACAGTGGTACTTCGCAAACCAGCCAAGGGAGACTACACTCAACCCAAGGCATACAGACGGATAGCTCTTCTCAACACATTAGGTAAGGCCCTGGAAAGCATATTGGCGACGCGCATAAGCTTCGCAGCGGAAGAGTTTGAGCTGCTACCTCGCAGACACATGGGGGGGCGAAAGGCTAGGGGGACAGAGCTCGCTCTTCAGGTGCTAATGGAAACAATACATGCGGCGTGGCTAAGGGGGGAGGTAGCTACGGTGTTGCTTCTGGACATAATGGGGGCGTTCGACAACCTATCCCACACGAGACTCATTCATAACCTCAGAAAAGGGAGGATAGGCGGCAACATGATCAACTGGATACTCAGCTTCCTATCAAATCGCAGCACGATCATCTCGCTCCCGGAGTTCATCTCGGAGGCCTTCGAAACGGGCACAGGCATCCCGCAAGGATCACCCATCTCACCCTTACTTTACCTTTTCTACAACGCAGATCTGATGGAGGAAGAGGAGGATTACAAGATGACAAACCTGGGATACATAGATGACGTCGCAAAGATAGTCACAGGACCATCGGCGGAGGCCAACTGCAGGAAGATAGAGAGTCTATTTAAGGCAAGGGAACATCCTTGGTCTCGAAAACACGCAAGCAAATTCGCACCGGCCAAGTTTCAGCTTCTACACTTCAAGAGATCTACAAAGACACGATCATCACCTGAAGACGATACTCTGCACCTGAAGGAGCACACTATTGAACCACGAGACACTGGAACCTATCTAGGAGTTCTTCTGGATAAGGAGCTGAGGTGGTTTCCCCATCTCAGGCGCGTGGAAAAGGGAGCCTCTCAGGCGCTCAACGTACTCAATAGTCTGGGGGGATCAACATGGGGAGCAAGCGCTCTAAACTTGCGCAGAATTTATCAGGCCTGCGTGGTTCCTAAAGCTCTGTACGCATGCTCACTTTGGTACAGTCCAGAGGGAGGCTTCGGCACAGTGGGACTAGAAAATGCAGTCATCAAGACACTGACCTCTGTTCAAAGGCGAGCGGCGCGGGTGATCGCGGGGGCCTTCAGGAACACCTCAGGACCAGCACTGAATGTGGAGCTATATCTGATGCCTGTCAAGCAGGTGTTAGAGAAGGCTCTCGGGGAAACCCTTATTCGGCTCAGAACAAGTCAAGTATATGACCAAATAGCAGAGGCTAGACAACACTCCAGGGCCACGGAAGGCAATTTCAGGTACTGGAGCCCGCTTTGCAAGCTGGAAGAAAGATACGACGCACAAGGCAGGGTAGACCTTGAGACGCTTGAGTCAATGGAAAGGATTCGACCCTGGGTAGCCCCACCCTGGAGGGTGCCCACAAAGTACAGAATAGCTGAAGATAAGGACATTGCTCTCAAGGAACATGACGAGATCATCAAGGATCCGAGGCTGCTAATAGTGTACACGGACGGCAGCGCTATCAATGGCAAAGTCGGGGCGGCGGCAGTAGTGCCCAGCCTGGGGATAGAGAGAAATTCCTTAGTGGGAAACGACACCAAAGCCACTGTTTATGCAGCCGAACTGCACGGTCTAGTGCTAGCTACTTCCATCGCTGCGCAACACCTAGGGCACAGAACCTCCCTGGTCATCTTTACGGATAATCAGGCAGCAATCACATCTTCCTCGGAGCCAGGCACACAGTCGGGTCAAGGGATACTTCGTATATTGGCTATCAAGATGGACCTCCTTCGATGGAGTGGTATCGATGTCAGGGTTCACTGGATCCCCGCGCACATCGGGGTGCCGGGGAACGAAATGGCGGACAGGGCGGCAAAGCAGGCCACAGGCTGGCGCGAGAACCCCTGGTCCCCACCCATCCCGCCAACGATATCTATCCCCTTTGCGACGCTGCGATCGTCGGTCAAAATGACCCTCAGAAAGAGAATAGTCT
>JAABUZ0100003856.1_pt1 | contig 21484 bp, 20 predicted proteins | sample 5562091 | NCBI WGS metagenome assembly JAABUZ01 (sample SAMN12813069, study PRJNA571459) | rock metagenome | isolation source: Antarctica rocks | place: Antarctica: Victoria Land, Linnaeus Terrace sud | collected 2015-12-21
GGACCGCAAGTTCTGGGGATGATGCCCCTGGAAATAGCCCGTAACTTATTCAGAAATTAAAGCAATGCGGTACAACTCACCTAACTCACCCCTGGATCAACTGAAAGATTTCGCGATGCGGGGGGGGGCACCCGTCACACTCGCGCTTCTCGGAGTCAACATCGCCGCTTTCCTTGCGGCGTTTTTCTTCCGACCCATCGTCATGCCGTTTCTTGAAACCGAAATGGCGTTTAATCTCAGCAACGTCTTCCACGCACCATGGACTCTACTGACTTATCCACTAATTTCCGTGCCGCCATTTTCCTTTTGGCTGGTGATCACTTGGGTCTTTTTCTGGCTCTCAGGAAGCAGCCTGGAGCGAAGCTGGGGCAGCCCGCGCTATCTGCTCTTCTTTTTCGGAGTGACGCTGTTTTCGTCGCTCTCCCTTCTCATGGGCGGCCTCGCATTACGGCGGGACATTCTGCCTCTCAATGATCTTTTCCTGCCGCTGACGGGTTTGATTGTCGCGTTCTGTATGCTGAACAAAGAGCAGCAGATCACCGTGTATTTCTTTCCAGTGCGGGCCAAGTATGTCGCAATCGGAGTCACACTCTGGACCTATTTTAACTATGGCACCCTGCTGGGACCCGTGCTGGGTTTGTACGCGCTAGGCGGCATCTTCTCCGCAGTCATGTATGTTAGGTTCGGGCGGTCTTGGGCCGCTCCCCCTTCCTACGGTGTGCCGGGACGATCCTCACGCGGCCCAGACCTGCGGATGGACAGCCGCCCTGCCCGGCCTGCGTTTCGCACGACGCTTGACGGCTCACCGGCACAGCGCCGCTTCTTTGACTTCGCCGGGCGCTGGAAAGACTGGCAGGAGCGGCGGCGTCTCGAAAAACTTTGGAAGAATTCCGGCTTTTCCACGTCGGAAACCGAATGGCGCGATGACGAAAAGCGCCGTAAATAGTAAAAGTCAAATTGATTTTTCGAGGACAAATATCTGTGATTAAAGCTCGCTTGGCTCCGGCAATGCTGCTGATGGGAGCCGTCTTTGCAACCGCGTCTGTACCGGCCTGGGCCGAAGCGCCTGCCACGGCTCCGGCTTCCCCTATTCCGGCTTCCTCCGCGCCGACGGCGCAGGTAGACTTTTACCGAGGAGACACCGGGCATACCGGCGTTTTCGCAGAGAGCCTGGCTACCCCGCTGTCTCTGCTCTGGCGGCATACGACGCTTGCCGCTTCCAACAACCCGGCATCTGCGGTTTATTCCGCCGGCAGCGTCTACTTTGTTTCCGGCGGCAGTGTCTACGCCCTGCACGCCGCCGACGGCGCGACTCAGTGGCAGTATCCGGTGGACGGCAAAAAAACATCGCTGTTTTCCGCGACACCGGCCTTGGCGGACGGGTTTTTGTATGTCACCGATGACAACGGCAACGCCATCAAGCTCGACGCCGCAACGGGGAAAGAAGTCTGGAAAGTCACGCTGGACGGGGCGCTTCGCTCCGCGCCGGTGGTCAGCGGCGGCCTGGTCTACTTCGGCAGCGGCAGCAGCCACTGCTATGCCCTCAGCGCGTCCACTGGGCAGACGGTCTGGAATGTCACGACGGGCGGCGCGGTGCTGACCTCGCCGGTCGTGACCGGCGGCTTGGTCGTTTTTACGTCTTCCGACAACATGGTCTACAGCCTAAATAGCCGAACCGGGCGCAAAGCCTGGTCGGTTCCATTTGACGCCGACCCCAGCATTGTTCCGCTGGTCTATGACGGCAGGATTTTGTATGTGACGGCCGGTGACACGGTTTTCAGCCTGGATCCGAGCAGCGGCCGGCAGCGCACCACGCTTAAGCTGCCGACAACAGTGCTGATCCCGCCGACAATCAGCGCGGATGCGACCTATATTGTCACGCAGTCTAACATCCTCTACTCGCTCGGCGCGGGCGGGCGCGAGCGCTGGAAAGTCACTGTGGACGCCGCGCCCACCGCCCCGCCGCTGCTGGCCGGGTCTTTGCTGCTTGTCACCACGCAGCCCGGCATCGTGTCCGGGTACGAGAGCGGCAGCGGCAAGCTTGTCTGGCGCTACGCCATGCAAGGCACCGCCACCGACAGCCAGGCCAAGCCGGCCACGGCCAATGTTTTCGCGGCCCCGATTGTCGCCGACGGTACGCTGTACGTGGTCAGCGATGACGGGTCTTTAAGCGCCTTCCGGCATGATGCGCCTGACGATGTCGGCCCGGAGCTTGTCCAGCTTGCCCCGACTTCCGGCGCAACCGTCCCGACGGACAACCTGACTTATGGGGCTATGATTGTAGACCAGGGAAGCGGGATTAACCCGGTCACTGTCCATTTGGTGTTTGATGGCACTACCGATCCGCTGGCGTTGTTTCATTCCGATACTGGCGCGATCTACCATACTCTCACCACGCCGCTGACCGAAGGCGACCACCAGGTCACAGTCACCGCCGCCGACTGGCGCGGCAACGCCACCAGCCAGAACTGGCACTTCACGGTGCGGAACGGCGCGACCAACCGGGGCGGCGGACGCTTCAACCCATTCGGGCGAGGCTATCCCGGTGGAGGCGGACGCAATCCAAACGCCCCACCGCCCCCGCCTTTGACCCCGTTTTAGTATTTTGTTTTAGGATTTATTTAGGAAAGAAGGAGCGGCTATGGAAGGCCTTGAAGAGCATCTCGCAGAGGAAATTGCCTGCGAACCAGACCCGGCAAACAAAACAGCTCTGGCAAACGAGACAAACCCCACGACTGAAGACTGGCTGCGGCTTCATGCCCTTGAGTTTGCCCCGCACCGATTGAACAGCCTTCTGGAAGCCTATGGCGGCAATCCCGCCGCCGTGTTCCAGGCTGCGCCCTCCGACTGGAAAGCGCGTCAGCCGCAGCTTGGCGAAAAGCGGCTGGCAAAGATGGCGGCGGTTCGACGCCTGGACTTTTTCAAAACACTTGGCGCAATGGAAAAGCACCAAACGCGCCTTGTTACGGTGCGCGACCCTGTTTATCCCGCCAACCTGCGTCCCCTGCCCGATGCCCCGCCGGTGCTCTTTCTGCGAGGTGCGCTGATTCCCGAAGACAAGTTCAGCATCGCCATTGTCGGCTCGCGCCGCGCCACGTCCTATGGGCTGGTGCTTGCCCGGCAGTTCGCCCGCGAGCTGGCGGCTCATGGCCTTGCCCTCGTTTCCGGCGGCGCGTCCGGGGTAGACACGGAGGCGCATCGCGGCGCTCTGGAAGGCGGCGGCCGGACGCTTGCGTTTCTAGGCTGCGGCGTTGACATCGCCTACCCGTCCGGCAATCGGAAGCTGTTCGGCGAGATCGCGGACGGGCGCGGGGCAATCCTGTCCGAGTTTGGAATGGAAGATCGCCCGGAACCCTGGCATTTCCCGGCCCGCAACCGCCTAATTTCCGGCTCATCTTTAGGCGTTTTAGTCATCGAAAGCCCTGCCGACAGCGGCTCGCTGATTACGGCGCGGGAGGCCGGCGATCAGGGACGGGAGGTGTTCGCCATTCCCGGCCCTATCGGGCTGGGCCACAACACAGGCTGCCACAAACTCATTCAGGACGGCGCGAAGCTGGTCGAATCCGTGGACGATATTTTGTCGGAGCTTGGCGTTCTTGCCCTGCGTTCCCCCGAAGCGGCTCCGGCTGCCCGGCCCATTCCAAACCTGCCGCCGGAGCAGCGCCGCATCTTAGACATGCTGACTTTGCAGCCGCGCCAAGTCGAGGGCATGATTACCGAAAGCAAGCTTTCTGCCCCGCAAGTCACCGGCATTCTCACCTTGCTGGAGCTGCGCGGCCTCGCCAAGCGCGTCCCCGGCAACAGCTTCATCCGCGTTTTGTAGCCGATACAAATCTACTGTATCATAGAAGGAGGACAGCATGAATTCGTTGTTCGTCATCGCCCCTTACGATTATGAGGGGCTATGGGTTTTTGATGACGCCCGTGTAGGACTGGAACAGGAACCGTTTGTCGGCGGGGCGGACACGATGATTGACGCTTTGGTATCCGGCATTCCTGATGCCAAAACAGGCTTCCGCATTGTTTTTTCGGCCTCTGCATTTCCCGGCTATACACAAAAACTAGATTGGGTACGGCCTGAACTCAGCGGCAATGTCTACCGCTCTGCAGAGTTAGATATGGAAGGCTGGCTGTGCCCCGCTCTGTTCAAGTATTTTGAGAGTGCGCCCCCAGAGATTTACTTGAAGGTGGAAGCAAAATCCTGACCGTCGCCTGGCACACAAAAGCGCCCGAACTTATCGTGGTTCGGGCGCTTTTGCAGCTTTGTTTCTGTCGCTTAAGGTTTAGGCATTCACGGAACGCGCTTTGCGGCGCAGGATCACAAGCAGGCTGCCGCCGATGAGCAGCAGGCCAAAGGAAGTCACGGTAGAAGCTTCGGGAACCGGGGCGGTCGGGATAATGGGTACCAGAGGCGTCGCACTGCTGGAACTCGAACCGCCGTGGCCGAAGACGGCGACTGCCGCGCCCGCGCCGAGCAGTGCAGGGAAGATGCCGGCCAGGCCGGACCCGCCGCCGAGTGTCTGAAAGGACGGGGAGACAAGGACGACCGGCGGGGCGGACGTATCAGCCGGCGTGATTAAGCTCGCCTGCGTTCCGTCAATCGCGGTCAGCACCGGCGGCGTGTTGATGTCGGTATCGGCCAGTGTGACCGGGGTAGACGCCAGTTTGGCCGCAACGAGAGGCTTGTTGGGGAACACGGTTGTCGGCAGGGCGGAGACCATCGGGTTGCCGCAGGCAAGCTTCAGAATCGGCTGGCCGGTAACGCGGGAGGCGAACACCGGAGTTCCTGCCGGCAGGCGCGACTCGATGTAGTATTCACTGCCGTCGCGCCGGACGCAGGCGACCCGGTAAGTTCCCGTCTTGGAAAGATGGCGCAGTACCAGGTTCCGGCGGATATAGGTCTGCATCTGCGCCTGCGTGATATGGAAATGCTTGGCAAGCCGCGCCCGAACCTGCGGATCCACTGTGACTTCCTGAGACAATTCGCGGACGTTCGCGGCATGGTAATTCAGAAAAGACTCCTGCGGCACCGGCAGATGAAGCATTGCCGGATGCGGCGCGGCCGCTGCCGGGATCGCCGCCGCAAGCGCCAGCGTCGGCAGTAAAAGGAGCGTGTTGGTACGGAGCTTAATACGAAGCATTGCAGTTCCTTTGCTTTTGAAACAGAAAATTAGAACAATTCAGCAGTTATGCTGTCAGTCATGCGTCTAATTCATAATACCACGAAAACAAGCGATTTAGACAATACAAGACAAACAAAAATGCGATTAGAACAAAACGGTTATAATTACCAGGTATTTTTCAAAATCCGGCTTTTCAGTGCCAATTCAGCAGTCCCCCCTGCATAAATCATGCCAAGTTGTGTTTTAGTCTCAAAAAAATCCGGTAACAATTATCGTTGATTGAGTGTTATAATGGGAGAACACGAGGAAATAAAGACGTAAATGGCAAAAAAGTTAATTATTGTCGAGTCGCCGGCGAAAACCAAAACGCTGAAAGGGTTTTTAGGCAGCGAGTACCAGGTTGAGGCCAGCATGGGACATGTCCGCGACCTGCCGGAAAAGAAGCTGTCCATTGACATCAAGAATGATTTTGCGCCCACCTATGTTGTCATCCCGGAGCGTGAAGATGTTGTCCGAAAGCTTCAGGCCGCCGCGAGGAACGCAAGCATCGTCTATCTTGCCTCCGACCCCGACCGGGAAGGCGAAGCGATTTCCTGGCATTTGCAGGAAGCGCTTGGCCTGAAGAATCCGCGCCGCATCCAGTTCAACGAGATCACAAAAACCGCCGTGCAGGCCGCTTTGCTGTCGTCCCGCGAGATCGACATGGACCGGGTCAACGCCCAGCAGGCCCGGCGCGAGCTAGATAGGATTGTCGGCTACAAGATTAGTCCACTTCTGGCAAAGAAGGTCCGGCCCCGCCTGTCTGCGGGCCGCGTTCAGTCTGTGGCTGTTCGGCTGATCGCCGACCGCGAACGCGAGATTTTGGCGTTCAAGCCGGTCGAATACTGGTCCATCACGGCGTCGCTGACGCCCGACACTGCCAAGCACAAGTTTGATGCGGCGCTGATTGAGCAGAACGGCAAGAAGATCGAGATCGGCAATCAAAAGTCTGCCGACCAGGTTATGTCGGACCTGGACGGCGCGGAGTACGTCGTCAAATCCGTCAAGCGCAGCGAGAAGCGCCGTAACCCGGCCCCGCCGTTCATTACCAGCACAATCCAGCAGGAGGCCTCCCGCAAGCTCGGCTTTAACGCCAAAAAGACAATGCAGGTGGCCCAGCAGCTTTATGAAGGCGTGGATGTTCCCGGCGAAGGCCATGTCGGCCTGATTACCTATATGCGGACCGATTCGACGCGCATCGCGGGCGAAGCGCAGGCGGCGGCGCGGGCGCTGATTATTGACACTTACGGTGCCAAGTATACGGCCTCTGCGGGTAAGCAGTACAAAAAAGGCGGCGCGGCCCAGGACGCCCACGAAGCCATCCGGCCCACCGATGTCCGTCGCCTGCCGGAGCGCGTCATGCAGTCGCTTTCCCGCGACCAGGAGCGGCTGTACAAGCTGATCTGGCAGCGGTTCGTGGCGTCGCAGATGGCTCCGGCGGTCTTTGACGTGGTCACGGTAGATATTACGGCTCGCAATTACACGTTTCGCGCCACCGGCTCAACCCAGAAGTTCGACGGCTTCCTGCGCGTCTACCAGGAAGGCAAGGACGACGCCAAGCAGGTTGACGACGAGGACAAGCAGCCGCTGCCGCCGCTGACTGAAGCGCAGGCGCTGAAACTGCTGGCGCTGACGCCGAAGCAGCATTTCACCGAGCCGCCGCCGCGCTTCACTGAGGCAACGCTCGTCAAAGCCCTGGAAGAAAAAGGCATCGGGCGGCCCAGCACCTATGCGTCCATTATTGCCACCATCCAGGACCGGCAGTACGTGGAGCTTGCCGAGAAGCGCTTTAGGCCAACGGAGCTTGGCACAACCGTCAATGACCTGCTGGTCAAGCACTTCCCGGAAATATTGGATGTGAAGTTCACAGCCGCGATGGAAACTCAACTTGACGCCGTGGCCGACGGCAAGGAAGACTGGGTCGGCATGATGCGCCGCTGGTACGGCCCGTTTGCCGAAAGCGTCACCAAAGCCGGCACGGAGATGGAAAGCCTGAAAGTGCCGCCGCGTGAAGCCGGGCAGGACTGCCCGACGTGCGGGAAGCCGATGGTCATCCGGGCCGGCCGCTACGGCGAGTTTATTTCGTGTTCGGATTACCCAAGCTGCAAGACCATCGTGCGCCCGGAAGCGGAAAAGATTGACGAAGCCTGCCCGAACTGCGGCGGGGCAATGGTGATGCGTCCCGGACGGTTCGGACAGTTCATCGCCTGCACGAACTACCCGGAGTGCAAGACGACCAAGCAGCCGCCGTCGGCGAAAATCGATGTCCCCTGCCCCAAGTGCGGCGGTGAGGTGGTGCAGAAGCGCAGCAAAAAAGGCGCGACGTTCTTTGGCTGCGGCAATTATCCGAAGTGCGACTTTGTCGCCTGGGGTAAGCCGATTGGCCGGGCGTGTCCGAAGTGCGAGTCGCCGCTGATGGAGAACACGATGCGCGGCGGGCGCGTCATCGGCATCAAGTGCATGGGGACGGACTGCGATTACAAAGAAGCGCTGCCGACCAAGCCGCAAGAAGCGGCGGGAAGTGCGGACTATATGGATGCCGACGCGCCGGAAGTTGAGCGGGAATTGGCGGTGGTTTGATGGAGATATTGCACCGGCACCGGAAGTGCCGGTGTTCAATCGGCAAGCATAAAAATCGGGGGATGATCTCAATTCATGTTAGCGCTGAATTTCTATACAGATTTATATGGGGACGCCCTCAAAAAGGGACGCAAGTCAGCGACCATTCGCCTGGGCGATAAAAGCGACAAGTACCAGACCGGGCAGATTGTCTGGGTGACGGTCGGCCAGAGGTTCGCCCGGCGCAAAAAAATCTACTGTGCCATTTTAGATGCCGTGGAAGTCAAGCCGTGCGGGGAGCTGTCGCCGCGCGATGTGCAGCGCGAGAACCCGGAGTTCCGCGCCAAAGAAGATGTTCTTCCACTGCTGTCGCGCATCTATGGCCGGGAAGTGACGGAAGAAGACATCTGCACGGTGATTTATTTTTCGCCGGTAGATGAATACGAGCTGTAATTATGTCTGACGAAATTACGATTATTGGCGGCGGGCTGGCGGGCAGTGAAGCCGCCTGGCAGGCGGCGAATGCGGGCGCGAAGGTGCGCCTGTGGGAGATGCGCGGGGTCAAGCCGACGCCGGTGCATGTCGGCGACAAGCTGGCGGAGCTAGTCTGCTCCAACTCTCTCAAATCCAATCTGCTGACTAATGCCGCCGGACTGCTCAAAGAAGAAATGCGGCGGCTGAACTCACTGATTGTCGCCGCTGGGAATGCGTCCTCGGTTCCCGCCGGCGAGGCATTAGCCGTTGACCGGGAACTATTCGCCGCCTGCATTACGGGCAAATTAGAAAGCCATCCAAATATTACGCTGGAGCGGGCCGAAGTCACAACAGTTGACGAGAACACAGCGCATATTGTCGCCACGGGGCCGCTCACGTCCGATGCTCTTGCGGCGGAAGTCGGGCGTCTGACGGGCCAGTCTCAGCTTTTCTTTTATGACGCCGTCGCGCCGACGATTGACGCCTCGACCATTGACCGCGAAAAAGCGTTCATGGCCTCACGTTATGACAAAGGCGATGCCGCCTACCTGAACTGCCCATTCTCTAAAGCCGAGTACCAAGCGTTTTATGAGGCGCTGCTTTCTGCCGAACTCGCCCCGCTCGCCGAGCATGAAGCCAAAGTTCCCTACTTTGAAGGCTGCCTGCCGATTGAAGTGCTGGCGTCTCGCGGCCCCAAAACGCTGTCGTTTGGTCCGATGAAGCCGGTCGGCCTGACCGACCCGCGCACCGGCCACCGCCCCTGGGCCTGCCTCCAGCTGCGTCAGGAGAACCGCGCCGGGACGCTGTTCTCGATGGTCGGTTTCCAGACCCGCATGAAATGGGGCGATCAGAAGCGCGTCTTTCGCATGATTCCCGGCCTAGAAAACGCCGAGTTCGTGCGTTACGGGGTCATCCACCGCAACACCTATATTCAGTCACCGCAGGTGCTGGCCGACACGCTCCAGATGAAGTCCTATCCGAACGTCTTTTTTGCCGGGCAGATTACCGGCGTGGAAGGCTATGTAGAGGCGGCGGCAACAGGCATTCTCGCAGGCCGAAACGCCGCTCGGCACCTGCGCGGTCAGCCTCTTTTGACGCTCCCAGACACGACCATGCTGGGCGCTCTCGCCAACTACGTCGCGCATTATGACGGCAAAGACTTCCAGCCGATGAACGCCAACTGGGGCATTGTCCCGCCACTGCCGGACCGCATTCGGGACAAAAAAGAGAAGAACACGCTGCTGGCCGAGCGCGGCCTGTCTGCGCTGGACGCCTGGATGCCAATCTTGGCGTTATGAGCAAGTTCTTGTTATGATCGAAGCCTGCCGCGACCTTTTTTTAGAAGCGCAGGCGAACGTCAAGGGCGCGTCGCCGCACACGATTAAAGCCTATGCCGAAGACTTGCGGCAGTTTATCGAATTCGCCGCCACGCGGGGCATCACCGACATTCATGCCGTTGATCCTATCTTATTGCGTTCCTACCTCGCCGAGATGCAGGCGCAGCAATTCGCCCGTGCTTCTCGCGCCCGCAAGACTGCCGCCTTGCGCTCCTTCTTCTCCCATCTTGCCCGCCACTCTCTTATCGCTCGCTCCCCCGCCGTCGGCCTGCGGAGCGTCAAGTTGGAGCAGCGCTTGCCGAAGTTCCTCCGGCCTGACGAAATTGACTCGCTTCTCGCCGCACCGGACCTCACGAAGCCACTGGGCCTGCGGGACCGTGCGCTGCTGGAAACGCTGTATGCGTCCGGGATGCGAGCCGGGGAACTCGTCACGCTGTCCGTCACCGACGTTGACTATGATGAAGGCGTCATTCGCGTCATCGGCAAAGGGGACAAAGAGCGCGTCACGCTGCTGGGCCGCCAGGCCGTCTTTGCCTTGCAGCGGTACATGCGAAAAGGCCGCCCTGCCCTACTGATGCAGGCCACCGAAGATGACGGAGCGCTGTTCGTCAACCGCTACGGCAAACGCATTTCCGACCGGGGCATTCGAAAACTGTTTGACCGCTACTGCGCCGAAGCGTCAAGCCACCTCAAAATCACCCCGCACGTCCTGCGCCACACATTCGCCACGCACCTCTTGTCCAATGGCGCTGATTTGCGTTTGATCCAAGAACTGCTCGGCCATGCCAGCGTCGCTACAACGCAGATGTACACGCACGTCACCACCGAACGCTTGCAGGAAGTTTATGCAAAGGCGCACCCCCGCGCTAAGAAGGAACAACCCTCCACACCTTAGTTTCAAGATTTAGAACATACGCAGCATCATTGTCAGTATAGTCTTCCGTGCCCTTGACTTCTAAGATGACTTTGCCGCCGGTGATTTGGATTTCGTTGTCTGTTATTTGGACTGCACTGTGCCTGCTAATCCAGCCGGGATTATCGCCGCTTGTGCTGACGCTTTCCATCTGAAACGAGTCGATGTTAAGACGATAAACGGGCGTCTCTCCAAACCGCCGCCTTCCTCGGTAGCCAAGTGACCCGATAAGATAGATGTAGCTCCCAATCAAAGTAGCTGTGTGGAAATCTGTGGGAGGAAAAACAGCTTCGGGGTAGCCGTAAATCGTGATGCTACCATTGGGTCCATGAAGAAAAACATCGTTGTATATGCAGAAGTCCGGGTCGTAGCCGTCTTCGTGTTCGCCCCCGATTTGCACAATATGTCCATCTTTCAGAAAAGTGAGAGATTGCCCAAAACGCTCGGCGCACCAGATTGGGCTAGGGCCTGTCCAATAACTGTCTGCCCCTGCGACTTGCAAAGGTGCTCGGCAGGAATCGAGACCTGAGCGAATCATGGCTTCCCAGAATGGATTACTCATGATTTTCGGGTTCTTTGTCCCAAATCGGCGCGTGCGAAACTTACGGAACTCTTCGGCGGTGACTTTAAGCAGTTCCGCGTCAGGCTCTGGTGGATAACCCAGTATTGCTCGCCGACCTTCAAAGGAAAGCTCCTGCGGGTCCGCGCCCGCCTCTAACAGCATCAGCGCAATCTCCCGCGTGTCAGCGTCACTCAAAGCACTATGGTTACGCTTCTGCTGATTTACGTCTGCACCCGCTTTGAGAAGCAGGTTTACGGCTTCAGCATTATCATGCTCTGCCGCCGTCATAAGAGGTGTGTCACCAAAATCGTCTGTTTGATTGACATCGGCTCCAAGTTCCAGCAGCCATTCCAGCATCGCAGGATGATCGTTCTCAATGGCGTAAAACAGCGGCGGCTTGCCGCACCGACCTCGCGCACCACGGTCTGAGCCGCAGTCGAGAAGAAATTGCGCTTTTGCAGTGTCGCCCGTTTGAATGGCGATGAGCCAGGCGCTTCGCTCCCAATAATCTTGGGCTTCCAAATCAGCGCCTCGTTTGATGGCATCTTTGACATCCGCAAGTCTTCCGAACGCGACGGCTTCCATAAGTGGCGTCAGGTTCACATCATCAGGATTGGCCCCTGCTTTGAGCAGCAGATGAACGGCATCAAAACGGCCTTGCCGGGACAGAACACGCACCGCTGTCTCGTTGTAGGTCGTCTTGCCGGTAAGCGAGACGCCGCTGTTAATGAGCAGCGTCAGCATTTCGATTAGATGGGATTTGTCCTCTGCATAAACGGCACTAATGAGAGCATCATAGCCATGCTCATCCTGATAATCAACATCAGCCCCCGCATCAATTAAAGCCGCAACTTCTTCGGGATCACCACGTTTAATGGCGGCTTGGAGGGGTTCAGTTGTGCTGTCACTTTCCATTATCTAGCCTCTTTGCCCTCCCAAAGCGGGAGGGTAGGCACTTGTGCCTGGTGGTTTCTGGTACAGGGCGGGAGCAAGCCCCGCCCCTACGTTAGATGCCTAGAAAGAAACGGTGGTATCTTTCGGCAGAGCGGCAAGTTTTGCTTTGACTTCTTCCGTCGCCTGCTCGAACTTGGGCTTGCCAAGAAGCGCGAACATATTAGTCTTGTAGGCTTCGACTCCGGGCTGGTTGAAGGGGTTAATGCCCATCAGATAGCCGGAGATGGCGATGGCACGCTCGAAGAAGTAGAGCAGTGCGCCGAGGGAATAGGCATCAAGCTGGGCGAGATGGACCGTGCTGTTGGGGACGCCGCCATCGCGGTGAGCCAAAGAAGTCGCTTCATACGCCGCTTTGTTGACTGCTGAGAGCTGACGCCCTTGCAGGTAGCCCAGCTCGTCCAGGTCGTTCTCAGCACTGGGAACAGCCAAGTCAGGCTCACCGCCGTCTAAGATAATAAACGTCTCGATGATGTTCCGGCGGCCCTGCTGTATCCACTGGCCCATTGAGTGCAGGTCGGTGGTCAGGTCTACCGAGGCCGGGAACAGGCCGATATGGCTCTTGCCTTCGCTTTCGCCCGTGAGCTGCTTCCACCACTCGGCGATGTAATGCAGGCGCGGCTCAAAGGAGGCGAAAATCTCCGTGGAGTAGCCCTTTCGGTACAGCAGGTTCCGAGCGGCGGCGTAGAAGTACGCCGGGTTCTTGGTGACATCCGGGTCGGCAGTCGCGTCGGCGACGGCCTTCGCGCCCGCCAGCAGGGCGTCAATGTCAATGCCGGCCACGGCGATGGGCAGCAGGCCAACTGGAGAAAGTACGGAGTACCGCCCGCCGATGCTGTCGGCGATGACAAGCGTCGGGTAGCCTTCTTCATCCGCAAACTTCTTCAGCGCCCCTTTTTTGGCGTCGGTTGTCGCCACGATGCGCTTCTTGGCTTCGTCCTTGCCGACATTCTTTTCCAGCAAATCTCGAAACAGCCGGAACGCGACCGCAGGCTCCGTCGTCGTGCCGGATTTCGAGATGGCATTGATGGAAAATCGCTTGCCATCCAGCTTCTTAAGGGTCTTCGCGTGGTCATGCGCCGACAGCGAGTTTCCCGCAAACAGCACTTCCGGCCCGTCGCCTTCTCCTAATGCTTCAATCACCGCCCGCGCTCCTAAATAGGAGCCGCCGATGCCGATGGAGATCAGCACATCCGAGTTCTCCCGAATCTGCGCCGCCAGGGTTTTGATGGTCTGAAGCTCATCCGTGCTGACAATCTTTGCCGGGTTCAGCCAGCCGAGGAAGTCAGACCCCAGCCCCGTGCCTTGCGTAGTTTTCTGGTGCGCCAGGTCTACATCGGCCTGAAAGCCCTTAACTTCCTCTAAATCCACATCGGGGGCGAGATACCCGTAATTAAGTGAGAGTGGCAGCGCCATTATGATCCTCCAATTCAGACAAAAGCGGGAAGCAGTCTGCCTCCGCGTTCATTGTACCCGCGTATCGAAAAACAGACACGCCACAACTCTTATATGATGCAAATTACTATGGTGCAAATTACTTTGCTTAATAAAGTATAATGGATACATGAAGCACAATTTAAACGCAAACACGCCGCGCCTGGGACGGTCCTGGCATACACTTCCTTCGTCTCATAACCCGAAAGCAGCACGTCCGTTGTATGCTGTCCTGTTCGGCTTCTGGTGCTGGCAGCTTATTGCTCTTTTATGGGGTGCCACGGACTCTTCGTGGGGATTCTTTCTTCTTGGAGCCGCAGTCATCATTGGTACTGGGTGCCTGCTTTCCGGCTTCATTGCAAGCTTCGTTTTTCGCCACTCCCGTGTGTCCGCGTTTGCCCTTCTGATTTCCCTTCTCAGCCTGCCGTTCTGCTTCTTGCTGGTGTGTTTTCTGTGGGGAGGATACTCCGTGCCATCGTTTGCCGGATGGTACTTGCAGCACCATTCGGCTGTTCTTTGGCTCTGCATGCAGGCAATTTGGCTGACCCTCGCGCTCTGGCAAAGCCGCTGGAGGCGGCGTGTCAAGGCTGGGCTGACCGCCGGGGCCGCTTTCGCACTCATCAGTTTTTTTGGGGGCCTCACGGCCCAGGCAAAGCGCGAAGAAGCCGCCGCACCCCATGTGACGAGCAGCTACCTGGCTTCAATCTACGCCAAGAATGACCGCGCCGCCATTAAAAGGATGGAGCAGAAACGCATTGTGGCTACCGGCTCGGTTTGGGGCGAGGGGGAAGGAATTATTGGCTGGGGCGGTCCCGACCGAATGGAAAGCAACATTATGTTTGATGACTCGGTCGGGAGCCAATCTCTCAACGACGGCCAAGTCGTCTCCATCATTGGAACTTGCGGCGGTAAAGACGCTTACGGCAACATCTCTCTCAATGACAGCCGCGTGATCAGATGAACAGAGAAACCCAATGCTGAGTTTACTGGTGAGTTTGCTGGGTTTGACTGCCCTCAGTCTGCTCACTGCTGCCGTCCGGCAGGTTTTAGTTCGTGCCGATGCGCTTTGGAAAAAAGCGAAGCAAAAAAACGGCGCAAATTCTGTTCTTGCAGGCCGCAGAAGTTGCCTGGGCTGGGTCAGCTTTGCGGCTGCCCTGCTCGGCCTTTATTTGCCCTGGATTTTGCTGGGGGAATGGATCAGTCACCAGTACTGCGTTCTGAACAATCCTGACATGGACGATTGGGAGCAAGGGCCAGGGTTGCTCTGCCTGCATGTATGCGAAAATTGCATTTTGTGGGGTGAGGCGGCTGTCTTGTGCTGCGGACTGTACGCACGGCGAACCGCACCGGGATTGACTGCCTGCGTCCTTGCAGTCGCCGTCATCTACGGCATCACTCATCACTGGCTGGACAACTGGTATCTGGTCGCTACTCACTTTTAAGTGAAAACATAGGCGCGAGCAGGCTGAACGCGATGGCCCACATCACAGTCCCTACAAGGCAGTCCAAAACCTGCCAGGCACGAGGGCGGCGAAACAACGGCGCAAGACGCGCTGCGCCGAGTGCTAAACTGAAAAACCAGAGGCAGGACGCGCTGACCGCACCGACAGCAAAGAAAACACGGGAGAGAGCGGCGTACTGTGCGGCCGGCCCGCCGACCAATACAACCGTGTCTAAATAAACATGAGGATTGAGCAGGCTGACCGACAGCGTGGACGCAATAACGCTGCTCCGAGGCAGAGCGGCGGCGGACGCCTCTAAGCTGCCGGGCCGTCGTGCGCTGCGAAAAGCCCGCAGGCCGTAATACAGCAGAAACGAAGCCCCGCCGAGCGAGGTCAGCCGCGCCAGCCACGGCAAGGAGGCAATCAGGCTTCCTACTCCAAGCGCCCCTGCCGTAATCAAAGCAGCATCACAGCCCGTGCAAATCGCAGCGACTAAGACGGCCTGCTCCCGTCGGAGACCCTGACGCAGCACAAAGGCATTTTGAGCGCCGATGGCGATAATGAGGCTTGCACCCAGGCCGAGACCGCGCAGAAATGGAAGCACATACAGCATAGGACAAACAAAAAGGGCGCGATTGCTCGCGCCCTTACTTCCTCGATAACACTTGGCTAGGCTTATTTGCCTCGGAAGAACTTCTTGAACTTGTACAGCGTCACGTCGCGGTTCATCTCGGCGATGGCTTTGGTCAGCGGAATCTCTTTCGGGCAGGCTTTGACGCAGTTCTGGGCGTTGCCGCAGCTTGTGACGCCGTCGGAGCCGGCGATGGCCTCTAGGCGCTCTTCTTTGTTCATCGAACCTGTCGGGTGGCTGTTAAACAGGCGCACCTGACCTATCGCCGCAGGACCGATGAAGTTCGAGTGCGTGTTGACCTGCGGGCAGGCCTCTAAACACGAGCCGCAGGACATGCAGCGGGCGAACTCGTAGGCTTCCTGACGGTCCCGCTCGGCGATGCGCGGACCGGGGCCGAGGTCATAGGTGCCGTCAATCGGAATCCAGCCGCGTATTTTCTTCAAATTCTCAAACATGCGGGAGCGATCAACAGCCAAGTCTTTGACGACCGGGAACTTGGACATCGGCTCCAGCGTGATTGGCTGAACCAAATTGTCTACAAGCGTCGCGCAGCTCTGGCCGACTTTGCCGTTCATCAGCATAGTGCAGGAGCCGCAGACATTTTCGAGGCAGTTCATTTCCCATACGGGCGCGGAAGTCTGCTTGCCGTCTTTGGTGACGGGGTTCTTGCGTATCTCCATCAAACACGAAATGACGTTCATGGCCGGGCGGTACGGCAGCTCGAACTCCTCCCAATAGGGCGCGGAGTTCTGGTCTTTCTGCCGCTTGATTTTGAGCGTGATGGTCTTCTGGTCAGGCATCAAAGTCTCTTTCTATTATCTATCTGCATGTATAACAATCGGGCGGCGCGGGGCATTCCCGACATGAAGCGCTTTCGTGATGCTGTCAATGTCCGCCTTGAGCGCGACAGTGCGCGGGTCAGAAGCAAACGTCAAATCCGGCGACTTCTGGCCTTTGTAGGTGATGTAAGTCTGCGTTCCAAACGACGCGCTCCGCATTCCGTGACGCACCGGCAGTTCGGAGAGAGGCATTGCAGCATTAAGATCGATTACGAACTGTTGAACCTGCTTTTTGAAGGCTCCATTGTTGCTTATTTCGGCGCGGTACTCGTTGCCACCATTTTCAACAGCAGTACCTTTGACTAAATCTCCTGTCAACATCACAGTGATTTTATAGCCGAGAGTGTTGGTCGAGCCGGTATTTTCAATAACGGCGGTTTCCAGCGGAGCCGCTTTAGGCTTTGTCTTCTGCGGGACTTTGGCGAACAGGGGTAGGGCCGCAACTAGCAGCCCTGCCGCACCTGCTACCGCTAATCTACTGCGCGTGAACATCGCGTTCTCCTTGCTGCGAGACAGGATTGCTCGCTTTGACCGGATCGGCATTGTCCAGCTCCTGCTTGCCGGTGAGCCAGCTTTTGCCGGCTTCCGCGACTTCGGACTCGTCGTCATGGCCGTAGGCGGTGTCGCGCCGGGCTTCCGGGGGACGGGTCGAGAGCTGGTCGCCGCCGCCATTGACGCCCGCGCCAGCAGCAATCTGCATTTCCTGGCTATCGGCTCCGGTCAGGCCCGCGCCGAACGAAGCGAGGCCGTTCATGTCGTCAACGCCTGCCTTGTCGCCGACGGCGATAGGGGTATGGCCGTTGCCGTTCATTTTATGACCGTTCCCATTGCCATTCGTGCCATTGCCGCGCGTGTCAACCACCAGCGTTTCTTTGGCGGCTTCGGCGGTCGGCGTCGCCTGGCCTTCCGTGTTCTCCTCAGCGGCGTAGTTGCGGAGGCGCGGTTTGATCAGCGACGTGTCAACAGCCTCATACGACAGGCGCGGGCCGTCGGCGGTCCATTCGGCGATGGTCGTTTTCAGGAAGTTCTCGTCGTCGCGCTTCGGGAAGTCCGGCTTGTAGTGAGCGCCGCGCGACTCGTCGCGGGCCAGTGCGCCAAGCGTGATGGCGCGGGACAGGTGCAGCATGTTCTTAAGCTGCCGCGTGAACGGGATGAGCTGGTTGGTCCAGTTCGAGCTGTCTGCGATAGATACATGCTCGACGCGCTCCATCAGTTCTTGTATCTTGGCATCCGTAGCTTTGAGGCGGTCGTTGTAGCGAACCACGGTGACGTTCTCGGTCATCGTGTCGCCCAGCTCTTCGTGGATTTTGTACGGGTTCTCGGTTCCCGTGGACGCCGCCAGCTTCTCGTACTTCGCCTGCTGCTCTTTGAGTGCACTGTCAAACAGCGACGACGGCAGATCGTCCACGCTCTTCTTGAGGTGTTTCACATAATTGACAATGCCGGGGCCGGCCAATTGTCCGCCGGTGAGGCACGACAGCAGGGAGTTCGCGCCCAGGCGGTTCGCGCCGTGGTATTGGTACTCGGCCTCGCCGACCGCGAACAAGCCGGGAATGCTTGTTTGCTGGTTGCGTGGGTTGCCTTCGGTCAGGCCGCCGGTCGTCTCGTCTTTGGCGAAGTCCACCCACAGACCACCCATTGAGTAGTGGACAGCGGGGAAAATCCGCATCGGAGTCGTGCGCGGGTCTTCGCCAATGAACTTCTCGTAGATTTCCAGAATGCCGCCAAGCTTGATGTCAATCTGCTTTTTATCTAAGTGTGTCAGGTCGAGGTACACCTGGTTCTGGCCGAAGACGCCCATTTTCTCATCCACGCAGACCGAGAAAATCTCGCGGGTCGCAATGTCGCGGGGGACTAAATTGCCGTAAGCCGGGTACTTCTCTTCCAGGAAGTAGTAGCGCTCCGCTTCCGGGATATTCTCCCCGCGCCGCTCGTCGCCCGCCTTGCGCGGAACCCAGACGCGCCCGCCCTCGCCGCGGGCGGACTCGGACATCAGCCGCAGCTTGTCCAGGCCCGGAATAGCGGTCGGATGCACCTGGATAAACTCGCCGTTCGCGTACTTCGCGCCCTGCTGATACACGGCAGACGCGGCGGTGCCGGTGTTCATCACCGAGTTTGTCGAGCGGTTGTAGACAATGCCGGGGCCGCCGGTTGCCAGCACCACGGCGTCGGCCTTGAATTCTTTGATCGTCATTGTCCGCAAATCCTGGGCGACAATGCCCTTGCAAACGCCGTCGTCATCTTTAATGACGCCCAAAAACTCCCAGAACTCGTGCTTCTTGACCTTGCCCTCGGTCTCAGCACGGCGCGTCTGCTCATCCAGCGCGTAGAGTAGCTGCTGGCCCGTCGTCGCGCCCGCGTAGGCCGTCCGGTGGTACTGCGTCCCGCCAAAGCGCCGGAAGTCCAGCAGTCCTTCAGGCGTCCGATTGAACATGACTCCCATGCGGTCAAGTAGGTTGATGATGCCCGGCGCGTTGTCCGCCATGTGCTTGATCGGCGGCTGGTTGGCGAGAAAGTCGCCGCCGTAGACGGTATCGTCCAGGTGCTTGTAGACCGAGTCGCCTTCGCCTTTGGTGTTGACCGCGCCGTTGATGCCGCCCTGAGCGCAGACTGAATGGCTGCGCTTGACGGGGACAAATGAAAACAAGTCCACGGGAATATCCGCTTCCGTGATCTTGATCGTCGTCATCAGCCCGGCCAGCCCGCCGCCGACCACAATGACCTTCGGCTTCAAATTGCTTGCTACTGTCGCCATAGTTTTTGCCTCTCTATTTGGTAACAATTCCTGGAGTGCTGTCGTTCCGGTTTCCAGACCTACTTGACCAAGTATGTTGCAAGCCAGCCGTTCAGCGCCGTCAGCGCGTCGGGGACAATGGGACCGGAGAACCCAGCGTCCTGAGCGCCCTTGACCGACTTTAGGTTGTGGCTTGCGCCCTTTATAAGCATCAGTGTAGGTGAGATGCCTTTTTCGTTTTTGGCTGACTTCAACACGCCAGCATCTTCACTTGGTGAGACCTGAACATCCGATGCCCCCTGGAGAATAAGGACTGGACCAGGGAAGCTGGCTAAGAGTTTGACCGGCGTGAGTCCAAGCTGCTCCTGCAAAAACTTGCCAAGATAGGGCTGATATAGAAAGGCAAGACCCGGCGGGACATCTTCGGGTACATGTCCCGTCCGGCGGATGGCCGCAAGGATCGAGTCGTTCTTGTCCATAAAGAACTTCGTCTGCTCCGGCGTCGCGCCCTGCATGTCGAGCAGCCGCTTAATCTGCTCGTGCAGCACTTCGTTGGTTGGACGCCCCTGCGTCGAAACGAGAACGAGTACGGCTGGGGGCGTAGCACGAAGCGTATCTGCCGCGTCCAGCGCCAGAAGCCCGCCCTCGCTGTGTCCAAGTAACCCGACGCGGGAGGGTCGGATGCCCGGTTGCGCCCGGAGCCATCGGTAAGCGGCGGCGACATCGCCGACATAGTTGTGCCAAGCCGTGAAATCGTACAACTCCTGCTCGGAGATGGGCAGCGGGCCACTGGCGTATTGCCCACGCTTGTCATAGCGCAATGAAGCGATGCCCTGCTTCGCTAAGTCCGCCGCGATCTGCTTCAGCAGGTCCGTTTGCAGCAGGGGCGGCTGATTGCCATCGCGGTCTGTTGGGCCGCTCCCCGCAATCAGCACGAGGGCGGCAACGGGCGCTATGCCTAATGGCAGCGTCAGCGTTCCCGACAAAGAAACGCCACCCATTCCTGTAAACTTTACTTCGCGCTCTACCGGTGTGGTCCCAAAAGCAGGAGGGAGAACCGCAAGCAGAAGCAGAAACATCAGCAAGCACTTCCAGACATTGTTGATAGGTTTCACCATGATACATCCATCTCTTCTCGTGTTGTGAAATTTACCTGATCGTATATCTCCGCAAGTGTTAGCGTGATGTCAAGTGACGGCACGTCAATCGTACTATCTGTGCCCGCAACCATTGTGTAGTCCCAGTGGCCGTTTTCGCCGCGCTCAAACAGTTCTACACGCGGCTCCGTCTGGCTGACCAAAAGGTACGAGCGCAGGGTTTCAATTTGCTGGTAGCGGATGAACTTCTCGCCGCGGTCTTTGGACTCAGTGCTTGGCGAGAGGACTTCTACGACTAAAACCGGGTTCGTGATCGTGTGCTTGTTGCCGCCTCGGTAGGTGCTTGGGCCGCAGACGACCGACAAGTCCGGGTAATAGTACACGCCCGCCGCCCAGACTTTCATGTCCGACGACAGCACACGGCAGCCTCGCCCGCGCAGGGCCGTTCGCAGTTCCGCTCCAATGTTGACCGGAATGGAAGCGTGCGGCTCCGAGCCGCCGGACATGGCTCGGATTTGCCCGTCTACATACTCGGACTTCTCAACCGCTGTTTCTTCCCAGGCGAGATACTCTTCCTCGGTGTAGAAGTCCTTCTCCACATACTGCCGCGCCAGTGCCATTGATTCATGCTCCTCAATCGGAAAAAGCGGCGAGGCCGTCAATGCTTTGCGCGTTTTTGGCGGCACGGTATTCTTGCAGCGCGTTCTCTCCTTTGGCGGCAGCCCACTTGTCTAATGTTTCGCGCTCTTTCTGATACTCCATAAACGGCACGGCATAGCCGCAGGAAGTCGAAACGCGGGTCACGCGGACATGCACCACAGCGCGTGCGCCGGGGTTTGGCGGAAAATGCGCGGCCAATGCCTCAAAGCGCGAGTCATCGGGTTCAATCACTTCGCCTGTTCCATGCAGACGCACAATGTCCGGCTTGCCGATAAACGCACAGAACATCAAAATAATGCGCCCGTTCTCGCGCAGGTGGGCGGCTGTCTCCGCGCCGCTGCCGGTGTAGTCCAGGTATGCGGCTTCCATCGGGCCTAACACGCGAAAACTGTCGCCGCCTTTGGGGGAGCAGTTGACATGGCCCTGCTCAGACAACGGCGCGGTCGCGACAAAGAAGACATGTTGTTCGCCAAGCCAATGTGTTAGTTCTTGGTCAATGCAGTCACGCAGTTTGCTCATTGTGTTCCCCTCCCTAATGCTGCGTCACGGCAACCACAGGCGACGCCGATGCAATGTGCTTCAGGCCGTCGGCCCGCAGGTGCGCGATTGTCCAGAGGCCCATACCGGCGAAGATGAAGAACAGGCCCCAGCAGACGTATTGGTTCATGCGCTGCGCGTGCGCGGAAATC
>JAABUZ0100003857.1_pt1 | contig 21484 bp, 20 predicted proteins | sample 5562091 | NCBI WGS metagenome assembly JAABUZ01 (sample SAMN12813069, study PRJNA571459) | rock metagenome | isolation source: Antarctica rocks | place: Antarctica: Victoria Land, Linnaeus Terrace sud | collected 2015-12-21
GACGTAGGCCGCCTGAATGGGCTGGAGAGCCGATTTAGGCACCTAAAACGGGCTGTAGTAGCCCTCGGGGCTCGCCATCAGTAGCCAATCCAATTCGATGAATGTTTTCGTGAATAATCCAGGCTAGCCGCCCGCCCCACTATCTCCGCGCGCGGCTCCCGTTCGACAGGGACGGGGGCCATTCCATATATCCCATCCACACTCCCCATCCATCGCCAACAGAGAGGAACAGCTATGGTCGCTGTCGCGGCGCCACCGCCGATCACGCCCCCCGCGCCGGTCTTCCACACCGTCCCGGCTGGGGGCCGCCTCTACCGCATCTTCAATCCCGCCTATCCCGGCTTCCGTCACTACGGGCCGCTCGCCATGCGCTTCGACCACCACGCGGGCACGGGTCCGGCGCGGACTCCGGCTCCGGACGCGGCGCGCGGCATCTATTACGCCGCCTTCTCGCTCTCGGGGTGCGTCGTTGAAGTCTTCGGCGACGCGACGCGGCGGATCGAGCGCGCGGGACGGTCCGTGGCCCGCCCGCGCCTGCTACGCGACCTGCGCCTGCTTGACCTGCGCGGGAGCGGCGCCATGCGCGCGGGCACGGTCGCGGCCCTCGCCAAAGTCCCGGATCGCCCGATCACACAGGCGTGGTCGCGTTTCTTCTACGAGCGCACCGACCTCTACACGGCCGTCGACGGGCTTCTATTCTACAACGCCCACAACGACGAGGAGGCGCTCACCCTCTACGAGCGGGCGGCCGACGCGTTGTACTGTCCCGACGATGACCCCGCCTATGTGCGCCCACTCGCCGACCCATCGTTACTGCCGGCCCTGTTGACCATCGCGAATGACAACAATCTGACCATCGCCACGTAGCACGGCGGGACGAACCGGACGGGGCCGAGCCGTCGCGCGGCGTGCGGGCGCGCGGGGGACCAGGGGCACGAGCGGCGCGATTGTGCGGCATCACAACGAGATATCCCACCACTGAGGCCAATGCAGAGGAGTCACTTCCCCGCGCATCGGCCTCTCTTGTTGCATCCACGCCACGGTAGACGAAAGGAGGCGGTCGCCATGACGACGTAACCGATCACCGGGCGGCAGGAAGCGGGAGAAACGCTCTCCCGTCCAACGCGCGATCTGATGCTTTCCACTCCACCTGCGGAACGGGTGCGGCGTACGCCGCACCCGTTTCTCTATATCCATAGACGACTGAGGGGTATTTCGTGGTCCACTCTGACGATGACACGTCCGTGTTTATGCATAGGGAGAGCCGCCGATGACGGCGATCCCGACGGAGCCCGAGGCGCGCCGCGCCTACTTCGCGGCTCTGGGTCGTGCTGGCGGGACCGCAACATATCGCGTTCATGGCGTGGCGCACATGGCCGCCCTGGGGCGCGCCGGGTTCGCGACCACGCTTGGCCGCTACGGCGGCGATTTCGTGTGGCGCCTGCTACACGACTCGTACCTGCACAAGTTCCCCGACCGCACCGGGCCGCGCCGCCGCACTACGGACGAGGCGCGCGAGAAGGACCGTCTGCGCGCGGAAGCCCGACGACTCCACCCCGATCCCCAGCCCTGCGCCGATTGCGGCGAGTCCGGCACGGAGCGCGATCACATCCACGGGGTCCTGGCCGGGAATGCGCCCGACAACCTCGCCTGGCGCTGCGACGGCTGCCACGACGAGAAGACGCGCTGCGAACGCCACGCCCGCTGGGGGGCCAAGGGGACACCGCAACCGCGGTCATCCCGCGATGGCGCGCGAGAGGAGGTGATGGCGATGTAGGACCGATCAGCACTTCGGCAGGCGCTTCTGCCGATCACGGCTAGTCAGTCTATTCCAAACAGCATGAGAGGGTCGCGGCGGCAACCGCGACCCTCTCCTTTGTCGCACAGGAGGTTCAACCCATGCAGCATTACGATAGCACATTCGCGATGGTCCGGGAAGAAGTTGTCAATGCCGTCGCGCTCTACGCCCGGCGACACGAGATCCATCGGCTCCGTGAGGTTGCGCCCGGCCCGTACACCCCGCGGCATCGCCATGATACCGACGGCCACCTCGACGAACAGGTCTTCCTCGCGGCGATCGCGGCGCATCCGCGCATCGCCCACGTCGATCCGGCGACCCACGCCGAGGACGAGGCGCTCGGCCTGGACGCGCTTGTGACCGTGCGTGGCGAGGCTGTCCCGGTGCCCATCGATGTGACGACGCGGGGACGCGCGAACCGGGCGTACATCGCCAATCTGCTCGACACACTGCGGCGGGGCGTCGTCCCTGTCGTGATCGAACGCGTACCCACCGACCTCGCTCCGGACGCGGCCTTCGCCGCCTTCGAGTTCTGGTGGCGTCGATCCGAGGAGTACTTTAGCGCGCGGGGCGCGCTCCACATTTCCGGCGAGTTTGACCACGCCACCGGCTGCTAACGCGCCATACAACTCATCGTCCCTCTTCTCTCAGACGCCGCCGGCGCGGGTCCAGTGGCCGGCGGCGCCGTCTCACCCCGTCGTTCCGTAGGAGGTTCCACCCGTGACACCCAAGCTCTATGCCATGCGCCCCTCGGGCCCCGAGATCACGCGACGCGCGCTGCTGCGCCGCCTGCGCCAGCGCGGCGTCGAGATCGTCGCCCTGCCGGCTGGTCACTACATTCTCAGCGAGCATCGCCCGACGGTCGATGGCGTCGTGGCCGAGATCAACGCTGACCTGCGCCGACTAGCCGTTGCCCCCGCGGCCGACGCCGCCCCAGACGCGCGGTTGGAGGTCCTGTTCCGCCCTATCCCCACGCCGACCGAGGGCGAGGCCCAATGACCATGGTGATGACGGAACGGCGGACCCACGCCGGGAAGCGTCAACCGGCGGTGGCGCCGTACGGGACAACATCGCCCCGCTCCGGTCGTCCATGCGCTCTCCGTCGCCGGGGTGTTCGCCGTCTACACATCGGCCGGTTCGTCTACGCGCGTCGACTACTGTGAGCCGACGACGGGGCGCTGCTCCTGCGGCGCCCCCTCCGGCTCCTGTCCTCACATCGACGCGGTCACCTCTCTCGCGGCGCGCGCCGCGTTGCCCGCCATCGACGGCGGGTTGCATAGTGAGTATGAGTACGAGTAGGAGTACATCCTCATGTTCATCCCCAACACGCCTACCCGAAACCAGGAAGAGGTCCTCACAACCTTACGCGCTCTGGCCGGCCTTGTCGCGCACGCGTCGCGACAGAAGGTGGACCTGGGCGACGCCGACGCGGATGAGAACGCGGGGCCGGCGCTGGACCGCGTGAGCGTCGATCTCCGCTTTTGGCGCGACCTTTTGCTCCACCACACGCGCCGATTCCTGCCTGTTCTCATCGGCGAAGGCAAAGCGTGCGACGACCGTCAGTTCGCGGAGTGGCTCGTGGGCGATGTGTATCTGCAGGACCTGGAGGCCCTGGCGCATCACGACTGCGAGCCTCTCGCCTGTGTCCATGTCGCCCACGAGTACGACTAAGCACGACCATCGTCGCCATCACGCGTAGCCCCATCTCTCAGGAGGAAAGATCATGTCTATGAGCGCTGTCCCATTGAGAAGCGCAGTGGATGCCTCCAACATCGTGTCGCTCCACCATCTACCCGATCCCGCGATGTCCGTGCTGGCGCGCGTCGCCGGCATCACCCCGGCCGTCGCCGCGCGCTTGCTGAGCCACTACGGCTCACTTGGGGCGCTTCGGCACGTCGACACGTCTACCCTGCGCGCGGCGCATGGCCTTACCCATCGACAGGCGGGCCGCCTGCTGGACGCCCTCGATCTGGCGACGCGCCTCCTCGTTGAGCCGCGAGAGGAACGACCGCGGGTGACGAGCCCGCGCGACGCCGCCCGCCTCGTGCTGCCCGAGATGGGCCTGCTGGAGTCCGAGCAGATGCGCGTCCTCCTGCTTGACACCAAGAACCAACTCATCGTTGTGGTCACGCTTTACCTCGGCACCGTCAACGAGTGTCATGTACGCGTCGCCGAGATCTTCCGCGAGGCAGTGCGCCGTAACGCCACCGCGCTGATCCTGGCGCACAACCACCCGAGTGGGGCCGTCGACCCATCTCCCGAAGACGTGGCCCTCACGCGCGAGCTCGTCCAGGCCGGCCACCTGCTGGACGTCGACGTCCTCGACCACCTCGTCGTGGGAGCGGGCGCGTTCACGAGTCTGCGCGAGCGCGGCCTGGGGTGGGGGTAGGGTTATGGATACTCAGTCGACGCACAATGCGGGCGCGACCATCGGCGCTTATGAGGTGGCTACACGGCGGGTGCTGGTGGCCGTGCATGCGCACCTGCGCGGCGAGGGGACGACGCCGCTCTATCTGGTCACCGGCTTGGCCCACGGCTCAGACGCGACGGCCGTCCTCGCCGCTGGGGCGGCCGAACTGTGCGCCGTCGGGTGCGGCGATCGACTCCTGGCCGGCGCGGGGGACGATATCGCGCGCCTGTGGCGCGACACGCTACGTCGCGGCCTGACCCCCATCGTCCGCCGCGCGTTGGCCGCCCGGCGTGCTATCCTGCTCGACGGCATCGAAGCTCTGTGCGGAGAGCCGTTCGCGCAGAGCGAAGTGGCGCGCCTGATCGTACCGGAGCGCCTGGTCGTGCTGGCCGGGCGCGACCACCCTCGACACATCGCCGCCTGGAGCCCACTCCTCGCCGCCCAACTGACCACGGCCACGACCCTCTGCCTACACGATGGCCCCTGCTTTATCGACGAGGATGTCCGGGCCATCGTGGACCTCGTGGCCGAGTACTACGGCCTCACGCGCGCGACGCTGCTGTCCCCGCGCCGCACGGAAACGGTCGCCCACGCACGTCAGATGGCCATGGCCCTCTTCCGCGAGCGGGGGCTGACCTACGACGCGGTTGGACGCATCCTCGGGCGCGACCACGCCACGGCGATGTACGGACACGCGCGCATACGGCGCCTCAGCGCCTCCGAGTCCGGCGTGCGCGACAACCTTGCTCGACTGCGCCGCCGTATCAGCGCGGCGTAGAGCCGTCCGACACGCTAACGACGACGCCAGGAAGGAAACGATCAATGCCCAATCTGGAGATCGATCGCTGCACGGTGATCATCGACACGACGCCGCCCGTCCGCCACTACGGCTGGGTGGCCCATGACGTGGCCACGTTCTACAGCCTGCCGTTTCGCTCAGCAGGGGAACGGGATCGCTTCGTCCGCCTGCTGGCCGACCATGTGGCCACGACCGTAGCCGCCAGTGAGGTGGACGTGCTCGCCGCCCTGCTCTGCCTCGCGCGCGCCCCCGACGAGGCGGCCCATAGCGCCGCCGCGGCGTGCCTGGAGCGAGAGTTCGCCGCCCTGCTGTCCGCCGAGCCGCTGGGGGAACTCGATGACGCCGTCGACGGGCTGCTGGAGGCCGCGCGGGGTGAACTGGACGATGCGGACGAGGGCGAGGACACGGGAGACATGCAAGGAGGAGGGCGGACGGATGAATGAGGGGACATCCACCATCGCGCCGGCGGGCCTGCGGGCGTGGGCACTGCGAAGCCTGGACGACGCAGTAGCGTCCGCGCTGCGCCTGGACGACTAACCGGCGGTGCGTGCCTGCGCCGATATGGCCATTTTCACCCACGCGCTCGCGGCCACCTCGCTGCCCGCGTCGCCCGCGCTGGACGGGTTCTTGGCGACGCTGGAGGACCGCGTCACGCGGCTCGTCGCCCACCGGGATGCGCTCGACACCGCCGCGTGGTCGCGCCGGCAAGAGATCGAGATCCACACGCGCCGGCTGGAGCGCCGCGCGCCCGACGGACATCTCCTCGCCGCGCACCTCAGGCGGCGCTACGCGGCGGCCTACGACCTCCTGCCGCGGCTCTCCCCCGACGAGGACCTGCCCGACCACGCCGACGCGTCCATCGTGGAGGATCTGATCGTCGAGTTGAAGGACGCGCTCGGCATCGCGTGATGACTCCCCATGGCTACAGCGAGGGGCTTTCGCCAAGACCACGGTAACCGCGGGAATCATCCCATTTGGCATGGATGGCTGGGCGGGTCGCCGACCCGATGATGGATTGTATGACTCGAGGAGTGACGGACGAATGACGGAGATGATGGGACGAGACACGGACTGCAGCGGCGCGGACGGGCCGACGACAGATATAGCACAGGGCGAGCGCGATGCCGGCGTCCGACCCGACGGGGCGCAGGGCGCCGAGGGGACGCCCCGCGAGCCGACCGCGCCGACGAAGAAAGGGACAGCGGGTAAGGGGGACAAGGGGCGGCCCAGCCGCATGCTGCCCGTCGTCTCCGGCGACGGCCTGCAGAGCGAGAGTGACGGCGGGGCCATGCGGGCGGACGGCGCGCTGCGGCTCCTGAGTCTGTGGGGCGCGGCCTCGACCGCCCGCTACCTCGCGGCCCAGTTGTCCACGGGCAAACGGCTGGATGTCCAGACGCTGCCGCCGCTCGGGTCCTGGGAGCCCCTGTGGGGTAACAAGGAGGGTAGCTACAAACGGCTGTGGCGCGGCGTGTCGGCGCGCCTCTCGCACACCCTTGTCCTCGGACGGGAGTGCGACGCGACGCGGTTGGACGCGGGCGAGCGCGGCTTCGTCGTCACGCTGCGGCGCGACCGGCCCGACCAAGCGGCCGAAGAGGTCTACACCGCATTCCTGATCGCGCTGCTCGACGAGCCGGTCGATCCAGTGTGGGCGGGGTGGCTGTGGCGGCGCGCCCGCGCCAAGGGCGAAGCCCGTCCGCTAATGGTGTGGGGGCCGGTGCTGCGCGAGGCGTGGGAGTGTGACGTGCCGACGACGCTGCGCGCCGACATCTCGGCCGCGCGGGCGGGCGACTCCCCCTACGGCGCGCTGCTCGTCCTCGCCGGAGCCCAGGCCGCCTGACGCGACCGGCGCCCTGGCGACCACGAGCCAGGCCGACGGTCGGGCCGCCAGGGGTGAGCGGCCCGTCGTGCCTCAGTCCCATGGGCGGGGACGTAGCGATAAAGCACAGGAGGACATCCGCTGCCATCTATGTGAGTCGAGCCGGCAGTAGTCAGGGACCACGACGGGGGCGCGCTCTACCACAGCGACGAGGACGGCATCGGCGAGGGCGCGGATCGGGAGGATGCCTGAAACGCGCGGGAGGGCCGGCCGACCCCTGGCGCGCCGGCGCCGGCACCAGCCCGCGCGTCCCGGCCGGCTCGCTCCACGGCGTTCACGTCGCATCACACGCATATGCATCACAATGGGAGGACAAGATGGCTAGCTACTACGGCATCGCACGCACCAATTACTTCGCCGTCGTCGACCGGGCGCTGTTCGCGGACTTCTGCGACCGCTGGGGCGTCGAGGCGATCACGGACGACGACGACCCCACCCGCGTCGGCTTCCTCTGCACCGGCGACGACGACGGATTCCCCGCGGGCTACCGCGACGCGGACGGTGACCGCGTGGAGGCCGACATTGCCGCGGCCCTCGCGCCGCTGCTCGTCGAGGGGCACGTCGCCGTCGGCATGGAGAGCGGTCACGAGGCGTTCCGCTACGTGGCCGGCGTCGCCTGGGCCGTGAACAGCCGCGACGAGGTGCGCAGCGTCACCCTCGACGACATTTACGACCAGGCCAGGGGCCTCGGCGACCACATCACCGAGGCCGTGTATTAAACGCGCCGACCCAGGCCCCTCTTTGAAGTGATCCAGGCCGGCGCCATGCCGGGAGGCCACGGCGCGCCCGCCGATGACGAGCGCCACGGACCCGCGGCATCCCTGTCTCCCTCCCGCCCACGGCAAGCGCTGCCTTGGGCGGGAGGGCATGGTGTACGGCCACGTTACAGCACGAAAGGACACGTATGAGTCGTGAGGCCGGAATCGCGGCGATGGGCTACTTCCCCATGCCGCCGCATCTGATGCAGCCCGTCTGTGCGCACCTCCGCCGTGGCTACGGCAGTGGTCAGGTCCATATCATCGACACCTGCGCGGGCGAGGGCGTGGCCCTACTCGCCCTGCGCGACCACCTCGGCGCCGACGCCGTGGCACGCGCTATCGAACTTCACGAGGAACGGGCCGCCCAGTGCGCCGCCGTGCTTGGTGACCCGCTGGTGGTGCGCGCCGATGCCCTGACCGCGGTCGAGGTCTCGCCGGACGCTTTCGGCCTGCTCTGGCTCAACCCGCCCTACCACCTGGGGCAGTTCGAGTTGGAGTTCCTGATGGCCCACACGCCCCTGCTCTGCCCTGGGGGCGTGCTCTGCCTCGTCGTACCCCAACCCACGCTCACGGTGCTCGCCGAGTACCTCGCCGCCTGGTACACCACGTTGACGTGCTACAAGTTCCCTGACCAAGACTACCGAGCGTACAAACAGACCGTCCTGTTCGGCGAGCGCAAGCCATCCCCGCTGGCTACCCCCGCGCAGGCCGAGCGATTGCGCGAGTTGGCCGCGCTCGACGCCGAGTTGCCTACCCTCGGCGCCTACGGCTATACGTACGCGGTTCCGCTGACCGCGGGACCCAAAGTTTTCCAAGCGCGCTCCGCCGAGGCCGTGCCGACAGCGGGTGGCCTGTGGGACGACGCGGAGGTCACCAAGCGCCTCTGGCCGGCGCTCACGCCGGCCCTGCTGCGTCCGCTGATGCCCCTCGCGCGCGGCCACCTGGCCCAGTTCGGCGTCAGCGGCCTCCTGCGCAACACCGTGCTGCACGCCACGGACGGTACGCCCTACCTCGTCAAGGGACGCGCCATCAAGGCGCAGAACGTGCGGGCCTACGAGGAGGAAAACGGGAAGGGGAGCGCGGTCAGCGTGCGCGTGACGCGCGAGAGCGCCGAGACCGGCGTGACGCTGCTCAACCTGCGCACGGGCGACTGGATCGACGTGCGGCCGGGCAATAAGGGACGCTCGCTGGGCTGGTTCGTCGAGGAGTTCGGGGCGAGCCTGACGCGCGCCATCCTCGACACCTGCCCGCCGGTCTACACGCCGGCGCTCTACAAGGAGTATCGCCCGCTGGTCAAGCGCCTGGCGCGCCAACCCCTCGGCCGGCAGGCCGATGCCCTGGCCGGCGCGGCGCTGGCGCTGGAACGCGGCCACCGCTGCACCATTCTCTCGGCCGAGATGGGCTCGGGTAAAAGCTTCATGGCGCTCGCCGCGCTCTACACCGCGTGGCGGCGCAAGCGCGAGCGCGACCCGCACGCGCGCATGCGCGCCGTCGTCGTTTGCCCGACCCATCTGGTGCCGAAGTGGGTGCGCGAGGCCAAGGCGACGATCCCTGGTGTGCAGGCCACAGCCGTCGACAGCATCTCCGAGGTCGAGGCCGCGCTGGCGCGGGCCCACACCGCCGCGCCATTCATCCTCGTGCTGAGCAAGGAGCGGGCGAAGCTGGGTCACCCGCGGCGCCCCGCCGTTTGGGAGCGGTTGATGCCCTGGACCAAGGAGCGCCGGCTGTGCTGCCCGTCGTGCGGCGAGATGATCCGCTACACGGAGCGGTGCGGCCGCGAGGGTAAGGACCTCCTTGGCGTCCCCATCACGGACCCGGGGGTGTGCGTGCGCTATCGCCTGTTCTGCGAGAACGCGGCCTGCCGCTCGCCGCTCTGGCAGGCGGACACGACGCTGCTGCGCGTCCCTCGTGGCCAACTTGCCGCCCTGCAGCCCGCGGGCCGGCCGGTCGCCCTCTTCGAGCATGGCCGGACGGCCAGGCCAAGCGGTGGGGGTGAGCCTAGGCGCGTCCCGCTAGGCACGTATATCGCCAAGCGTCAGCGCGGCGCCTTCGACGTGCTGGTGCTAGACGAGGTCCACGAGTACAAGGCCGACGGCTCGGCGCAGGGCATCGTGGCGGGGCAGATGGCCGCCGCCATCCCGCAAGTCCTCGCCCTGACCGGCACCTTGTATGGCGGCTACAGCAGCTCCCTGTTCCACTTACTCTATCGTCTCGACCCGGCGACGCGCGAGGAGTTCGCCTACACAGACCTTGCGCGCTGGATCGAAACCTACGGATTGTACGAGATAACGGAGAAGGAGACGGAGCGGGACGGCGAGGAAATCGGCCACTACACGCGGCGCAAGACCAACCGCGTGACGACGCGCAAGGAGATTCCGGGCCTGATGCCGCAGCTGATCGCGCGCCTCGCCCGGCACACCATCTTCCTGCGCCTAGCCGACGTCGCGCCCGACTTGCCGCCCTACGAGGAGCACGTCGTGAGCGTGGCTATGGCCCCGGCGCAGCAGCAGGCCTACGACCGGCTCAAGGGCGACCTTCTCGCCGCGCTGCGCGAGGCCCTCGTCAAAGGCAGTAAGCGCCTCCTGGGCGCCTACCTGCAGAGCGTGCTTGCCTACCCCGACGCCCCCTACCGCGCGGAGATTGTCGTCGACCCCAAGGACGACCGCGTGATCGCGCGGGCGCCGGCGCTCGACGAGGGCGCGGTGTACCCGAAGGAGCAATCGCTGCTCGACCTGATCGACCGCGAGTTGGGGCAGCGGCGCAAAGTGCTCGTGTTCATCCAGCACACGGGTAGTCGGGACGTGACGGCGCGGCTCGTGCGCCTGCTCACCGAACGGGGCGTCAAAGCGGCGGTGCTACACTCGTCAGTCGAGGCGAAAAAGCGCGAGGCATGGGTCGAGGGGCGGCTCACGGAGGGCGTGCAGGTCCTGCTCACGCATCCAAAATGTGTGCAGACGGGCCTGGATCTCCTGGAGTTCCCAACACTGGTGTTCTGGCAGACCGAGTACTCGGCCTATGTGGTGGGCCAGGCGTCGCGCCGGAGCTGGCGCATCGGCCAGCGCCACGCTGTCCATGTGTACCACATGGTCTACGCCGGCAGCGCGCAGGACAGCGCGCTGCGCCTCGTGGCGCGCAAGCGGCGGGCCGCCAAGCTCATTGACGGCGACCTGGACGAGGACGGGCTGGTGGCGCAGGCGGAGATGGACGGGCTGCTCAAGGAGTTGGCGCGCTCGCTGATGGACAACGAGGCCACGGCGGCCGTGGAGAGCGCCGAAGAGATCCTGGCGCAGGCCCGCGTCGACGAGTTGGCCGACAGCGAACTCATCGTCGAGGCCATGGCGGGGGATGCCGGGGACGAGGCCGACGAGGCCGACGAGGCCGACGAGGCGGAGGTGGGTGTGGCGCTGCCGGCGGTGACCGGGACAACCATGTCGCTGTTCGACTACATGGCCGCGCATCCCTCGGCGGGGCGCAGGGGTAAGAAGGGGCGGAAAGTCGTGCCCTCTGCCCAGCTCCTGCTCTTTGACCTGTTCGGGGAGCGGGAGCCGGTGAGGGAGCCGGCGCCGGCCGCGACGGACGCCGGGGCGGAGCAGTTGGGTCTCTTCGGCGGCGCGGCGAGGTGATCCGCGGCACCAGCCCCTCCGTCGCGCCGGGCAATCAGCGCCGGCCGACGCCTGCCTATCTCTGTGACGCGATACTGGCCGAGCAGACGTCCGGCGCGGTCGTGCCGTCCCCTCTCCACGCGTCGGATGCGCCCGCGCCATCGCTCGCCGATACACCCCAAGGGCCCGCGCCCGACGGCAGGGACAGGCAAAGGTCCGTGTCTGGCACGGGGGCGAGAATGGGGATCGCCGTCCGACTCCCACTCTTCGGCGTGCCCGCAGGGCCGGGCGCTATAGAGCAGGCGCCGGCCCGAGCGGACGACCGCGGAATCGTCCAATTGGGCTTGTTCTAATGCCGATGGCGCGGGTAGACATCTCCACCTACTCGCGCCATTCCGGCATGAACTAAAGCGTCGGGGCGAAAATTAAGCGTGCCAGGCGAGGGGCGTTGGCCGGGCGACAATAAGCATGGACGCTAGCGCGGGGCAAGGTATCATGTTATCGCATCACCCGATGCTGACTTAGGCAGGATATACGGCACCGTATGCCCACGGAATCGAGGTCTTTTTTTGTTTTGTGTATTGGGCAAAGACATGTTGCACACGAGCTAGAGCGCGTGGGCCTCACGTCTATCCGCGGGGCACACACACGCCGCGTTCAGCAGTCCCTGCGGCTGGCACGTAGACGGGAGGGTGGCTGTGCAACATGTCTTTGCCCAATACATCTTTTTTTGTTTTGTATTCAACTCCGCGCCTACCCTGTTCTTGAAGTGTCACGGGGTTCAAGACCAAGAGGCAAGACTTGCTGCAAGACGATCTCCCGCCGCGCCATAGGCCGCTTCTGGGGTGGTCACACCTGAACGAAGACGGGCACAAAACGATCGCGCGCGAGATTTTGCGTCTGATCCCCTAACAGGTGAGAGGGCGTGTGCGGAGGGACCTCCGCGCACGCCCTCTCGACTTGTCCCCCTAGACTCGATCGCCCGTGAGATAAGGGCTACATACGACGGGACACCGCGTTCCGCGGCGGGACGCCGATGACAGGTGCGGGTACAGCCCGTCGCCGTTAACGTTTCATTTTCCGCATAAGCCTATTGACAGTGCATGGGCCGCTCGTGTATATAGAACATGCGTTCTAATATTTAGAGACAGGGTAGCCCATGGCGCAGCGACCCACGCGCATAGACACGTCGGCGGCGCATCGCGCGGCGCTGGACACGGTTATCACGGCGTTGCGGCGTCGCTACGGCCCCCACATTATCCGCAGCGCCGGCGACCTCGTCGCGCCCGATCCGGACGCCGGGATGTCTGTCCTCTCGACCGGCTCCCTGGGCGTGGACCTGATCGCGGGTGGCCTGCCGCGTGGCGCTATGGCCGAGTATGCGGGCGTCGACGGGGCGGGCAAGGAGACGCTGGCGCACACAGCGCTGGCGCGGGCCCAGCGAGGTGGTGGGCTGGTGTTGCTGCTCGACGCCGACGGCGCGTCCGACCCCGACGCGCTCGGCGCGGCCGGCGTCGACGTGCCCTCGCTCATGCTGGCCTGTCCCACGACCGCCGACGAGGCCTGGCACGCCTTGGTCGCGCTCGCCGGCTGTGGCGCGCTCGATCTCCTGCTCGTCACATCGCTACCCGGCCTGACTGCGCTGCCCGGCGCCGACGGCCTGAGGCTATCGCGCCACTGGCTGCCGCGCTTGCGCCTAGCGCTGCGCGGCCGGCGGACCACAGTGCTGGTCACGAACGCGCCTACGTCGTCGCGCGCGGGGGAGGTCCAGGCGTGGGACGGATGGGACACGGTGGGCGGCGCGGCAGTGGCGCAAGCGGCGACGCTGCGCGTCGCGCTGCGGCCGGCCGGCCTACGCTTCGGTCCGCACGGCGATGTCGTCGGCCTAGGCGCGACGGTCAAAGCCGTCAAGCATCGCGGCCTGCCGCATGGACCGCCCCTGTCGCTGGAGCTCACCGAGGCGGGGACGCACCACGCGCTGGAGTTGGTCACGCTCGGCCTATCAGTCGGGCTCATCGCCCGAACGGGGCTCGGCCTGGCCATGGACGAGGCCTTACTGGGGCGGACGGAGCAGCGCGCGGCCATGACGGTGGCGAGCGATGTGGCGCTGGCGACTACGCTTGAGGCGCGCATTCGGCGCGCCTGGCGCGATACGACGACCTCCAACATGGTGGCCGACGGGGCGGCGCGCTGATGGCGTCACGATCGTCGCGCCGCGGTCGGACCCCACGCTCCGCACGAACGACAGCGGGGCTCACGGAGGGGCTCGCGGGTCCTGTCGTGGCGGTCGAGTCGCACCCGCCGGCTTTTATTCAGGCGGCGTGGCGCGCCCACCCGCCTCTGCACGCGGCGCCTCTCGCCGTCGCCGGGCCGGACGGGCGCATCACGCACGCCTGCCCCCTAGCGGCGCGCGATGGCGTCGCGCGCGGACAGAGCGTCGCGCAGGGCCGTCTGCTCCAGCCCGATCTCGTGGTCGTCCCGCCCGATCCCGTGACGGCGGCCCTGCTGTATGACGACCTCCTGCACACCCTCGTCGCCCTCTCGCCCGTCGTCGAAGCGGCGGACCCGGACGTGGGCGTGGCCTACCTCGACGGTCGTGGTCAGGCCGGGCTCTGGGGGGACGAGCCGGCCTGTTGGGACGGCCTGGCCCTGGCGCGGGCGGCGGCGCGCGCGCTGTTCGACAGGGAGATCGGCGCGCGCGCGGGGGCAGGCCCAACGCGCGTCGTGGCCCTAGCCCTGGCCCGCCGGATGGGTCCGGGGGGGCCGCGCGCTCTGGCGGGGGACGCGGCGCGAGAGTTCCTGCGCGCGCTACCGCTGGACGACCCGGCGCTGGGCCTGACACCGGGGGTGGTGGGGGCATTGCGCGACCTCGGGGTTGTGACGGCCAGTGCCCTGGCCGCGCTCCCACGCGCGGGGGTCGCCTTGCGCTTCGGCGCGGACGCGCTGGGGGCGTGGGACGCCGCGTCGGGGGTGGCCGGCCTGGCGCTCCGGCCCTGGGCGCCGCCGGAGCGCCTCGTCGTCACGCACCGGATCGAGGGAGGGATAGAGGACGGCGAGGCGCTGCGGGGGATCGTGCGGCGGCTCGGCGCGGTGCTCGGCGAGCGGCTAGAGGGACGGGGCGCGGCGACGCTGACCGTGCGGCTAGGGTGCGCGGACGGGGCGCGGCACGCGCGGCGCGGGCGGTATGGGCCGCCGCTGGCCGCGCCCGCGACGGTAGTGGCCGCGGTCCTCGAGATCCTGGCGCGGACACCGGTGGCGTCGCCCGTCGAGGATGTCGAGATCGGCGCGACGGATCTGCGCGCGCCCGACGTGACGCAGCCTAACCTGTGGGGCGACGAGGAGACGGCGGGGCGGCGCGCCCGCCTGGCCACGGCCCTCGCCGCCCACGACCGTCGCCATGGGGCCGGCCTGCTGCAGCGCTGGCGACCGGACCCCCTCGCTGAGGGCGGGTGGGCGCGCGATGAGGGCATAATGGGGCCGACGCCGTGACGCGACGCCTGCGGCCGCCGGCGCCGCTAGACGTGCGGCGGGGGTCGGACGGGCTACCCGCGCGGGTGCGGCGCGGCGGCCGCGAACGCGTCGTGACGCGCGTCGTCGCCACCTGGGTGCGCCCGGCGCCGTGGTGGGCGGAGATGGATGAACCCGACGGGTTTGCCGTGGGTGATCCGACAGGCGGTGAACGTGCGTATGCCAAGGTCGTGCTCGACGGCGCGCTGGTCTACGACATCTTCTCCGTCGAGAGCAAGGAGGGCGACGCGTGGTTTGTCGAGCGTATCTACGACTAGGACCTCTTGGGGACGCCATCGGCCTGACCTTAAAAGATTATGGCAGGCCATGGGCCTTGAAAGGTCCGCGTGGGGTCGACGAGCGGCGGATCAGTGATGGTGCGTGGTCGGCCATGCGCGCGGAGCATAGGTCTGTGCCCATCACCATGGCCGCGCATACCCATCCCCATGGACCACGGTCGTATCGCAAACTACTGGTCAACCACGGCTTGGTTGGGATCACACAATGCGCCCTGCTCGTGCAGTGAGGGCGTGGCGCCCGGCGGGCGCCGGAGTTGGATGGTGCGAACTGCACTGCCACAGCGCCTACAGCCTGCTCGACGGGGCGACGACGCCGGAGGGCCTGGCCCGGTGTGCGGGAGAGTTGGGCTACCCGGCGCTGGCCCTGACGGACCACGACTCGCTGGGTGGCCTCGTCGCGCATGCGCGGGCCTGCGCCGCCGCCAACGTCAGGCCGATTGCGGGCGTCGAGCTCACGCTCGACGACGGAAGCCACCTCACGCTGCTCGCGCGCGACGGGACCGGCTATCGCAACCTCTGCCGCGTCGTGTCGGGGGCGCAACTCGCGGGCGAGAAGGGGGCGCCGCGGGCTACGCTCGACCTCCTGGCCAGCTGCGCCGTGGGGCTGGAGTGCCTTACCGGCTGCAGAAGGGGGCGCGTCCCCGCAGCCCTCCTGCGCGGAGACGAGGGGGCGGCGGCCGCGGCGCTCGGCGCGTTGCGCGACATCTTCGGCGCGGCGCACACCTGGGTTGAGGCGCAGCGCCCCGGCCTGCCCGACGACCACCGTCTCGGCTATGGCCTGGCGCGGCTGGCCCGACAGGCGCGGGTGGGCCTCGTCGCGACCGGCGACGCCCACTACGCGCGGGCGGAGGAGCGCGACCTGCAGGACGTGCTCGTCTGCATCCGCGAGCGCGTGCCACTGGCGCGGGCGCGTCCCCACCTACGGCCGGGATCGGCATGGCGCCTGCGCGGTCCGGACGAGATGGGGCGGCTCTTCGCGGACCTCCCCGCGGCGTTGCGCGGGGCGATCGAGGTGGCCGAGCGGTGCTCCTTTACGCTCGACGACGTGGACGCGGCGCTGCCCGCGTTCCCGGTCCCGCCGGGACACACGGCTGCCTCCTACCTCCAAGAGGTGGCGTGGGAGGGGGCGCGCGAGCGCTACGGCTCCGCCGTCGACGCGGCCGACGGGACGGTGCGGGCGCGGCTCGCGCACGAACTGGACGTCATCGCACGGCTTGGCCTGGCCGACTACGTCCTAATGGTATGGGACCTTGTCCGCTTCACGCGGGCCGAGGGGATCTTGGCGCAGGGGCGGGGCAGCGCCGTCGGCTCCCTCGTCTGCTACGCTCTCGGCGTCACCGCGGTCGAGCCGCTCGCGCACGGCCTCTCCTTCGAGCGGTTCCTGGCCCTCGGGCGCACCGACCCGCCCGACATCGACATCGACCTTCCGGCAGACCGCGACGACGGCCGTCCGGGCCGCGAGCGCGTGATCCAGTATGCCCTGACGCGTTACGCGGGACACGCGGCGCTGGTCAGCACGACCATCACCTTCCGCGCCCGCTCGGCGGTGCGCGACGTGGGTATGGCGCTGGGTCTCGCGCCGGAGCAGATCGACCTCCTGGCGCGCGAACAGGAGCATGGGTCCGGGCGCGGCGGGATGGCCGGCACGGACGGCGCGGACGGCGCGGCGCTCGGCCTGCCGAGGGGACCGATGTTGCGCCTGCTGGAGGAGTTGTGTGCCCGCCTGGAGGGGCTGCCGCGGCACCTGGGGCAGCATCCGGGCGGCGTCGTGGTGACGGCGCGGCCGCTGGCCGAGGTCGCGCCGATCGAGCGGGCGCGCATGCCGGGGCGGCTGGTCGTGCAGTGGGACAAGGACGCCGCGGAGGCCGCCGGGCTGATCAAAGTCGACCTGCTGGGCCTCGGAATGCTCACGGTGATCGACGCCTGCTTCGCGCTGATCGGTGAGAGGACGGGGGCGCGGCCGGCGCTGCACGGTTTCCGCTGCGACGACCCGGCGGTGTACGACTATTTCTGTCGCGCGGACACCGTCGGCGTGTTCCAATTGGAGTCGCGGGCGCAGATGACGGCGTGTTTGCCACGGCTGCAACCGCGCACGCTCGACGACCTCACTGCGGCCGTGGCCCTGATCCGGCCAGGGCCGCTGCAGGGCAACGCGACGCACCCCTACCTACGACGCCGGCAGGGGCGCGAGGCGGTGCGGTACCCGGGCGGGGAGGCAGGCCGGCTGCTGCTGGAGCCGATCCTGGGCGAGACCTACGGCGTGATCCTCTACCAGGACCAGTGCATCGACGTGGCGCGCGCGTGCGGGTTAGGCGCGGCCGATGCGGCGGAACTCCGGCGGGCCATGAGCAGCGCGCGGGGCGGGGAGCGGATGGCGGCGCTACGTGGCCGGCTGGAGCGGGGACTCGCCGATCGCGGGCTCGACGCGGCGGCGCGGGCCGAGGTCCTCGCCTCGGTGCAGGCCTTCGCCGGTTACGGATTCGTGAAGGGACACGCGGCGGCCTTCGCCTACCTCGCGTACATGTCGTGCTGGCTCAAGGTCTACCACCCGGCTGTCTTCTGCGCGGCGCTGCTCGACGCGCAGCCAATGGGCTTCTACCCGTCGGAGGTCGTGTTGCAGGACGCGGCGCGCCACGGCGTGCGGGCGTTGCCGGCCGACATCCAGCGCGGCAGGGCGGGCTGCACGATCGAGGACAACGGGAGGGCGGTGCGCTTGGGGCTGCGGCAGATCCGCGGGTTGGGTGGCGCGGCCTGCGGGCGGATCGAGGCGGCGATGAGAGGCGAGGAGCGGCTGGCGAGCCTGGAGGACCTGTGCGCGCGGGCGCGCCTGGACGAGGACGAGGACGAGGCGCTGGCGCTGGCGGGGAGCGGCGCGTTGCGAGGCCTCGTGCCGGAGCGGCGGCAGGCGTTGTGGCAGGCACCCGTCGCGGCGCGCGCCGCCCGCGAGCGCTGGCTCCCCGACCTACTGGCGGCAGCCAACCCGCCGGCGCGGCTGCCGTCGCCGACACCAGCGGAGGAACTGGCCCTGGACCGGCGCGCGCTGGGCTTCTCGCCCGGACGCCATGCCTTGTCCGTCGTGCGGCCCGACCTGGCGCACCGCGCGCTGCACATCGCGGCCGATCTGCCGACCGTGCTGACGGGGGCGGCCGTCGAGATCGTCGGGCAGGTCGTGTCGCGCCAGCGGCCGGGCACGGCGCGGGGGCATGTGTTCCTCGCGCTCTCGGACGAGGGTGGGCTGATCAACGTCGCCGTGCCGCCGGCGGTGTACGCGCGCGACCGCCGTGCGGTCCGGGGCGAGGCCTTGGTGTGGGTGCGCGGTGTGGTGGAGCGGCGGGACGGCGTGGTCTCCGTGCGCGCGACCAGGGTGCGGCCGTTGGTGGAGGCCCTGGACGCCTCGACTCGATAACAACGAGGTGAGGGGACGTGGTTTTCATCGCCGAGGCGGTACGTATCGGTCCAGAGTTTGGGCGCAATAGGGGCGACCCTCCACAGCGGTACTGGCCCTGCGCGCCATGTTGCACGGGTGCGCTCCCACGCTACTTAGGGACGCGGAAATAGCTACGCATCCCACAGTTCGCGGGGGACATAGGGGATATCGACGAACCACTTGTCCAGCGCGGGCAACCGCGTGACTCGCGCTTCCACAGCGGCCATGGCCTCTTTGGTGAGCGTCACCCCCGTGGCGTAGGCGGTGGTCACCAGTGTGACCACGGGATGGAGACCCTTCCAGGTCATGGAAGCGGTGAAGCCGCACACCGCCTCCAACGAGTCGAGCAACGCGCCGTTCCAGTGGCCCTCCAAGATACCCCAGCACCGCTCGATCGGGTTGTATTTGCTATGGTACGGCGGATAGTAGGCCAGGCGGACGCTGATCCGTTCGCGCTGGACGAAGGCGACCAGGCGGGCCATGAACTGCGTGCGATGGCTGTGGTTCTCGGGACCATTATCCAGGTTGAGCACCAGCGTGGTGACGTGGGCGAAGCGCGCCTGCTGCGCCACCCACCATTGTTCCAGTCGATCCACCAGGCAATCGCTCGTCACTTTAGAGGTGACGTGATAGATGAACACCTCGTCGGTCTGGGGCACGAAGAGGCCGACCGGTGTCACCGTCGCCTCCGCCTGAAAGTCATGGTCCGCCGCTTTGACGGCCACCCGCCCCTTCCCGCCACGGGCGAAGGGACCCATCTTGACCGTTGCCTTGGCGTCGATAGACACCCGCAGCACGTTCGGTGCCGCGTCGGCCTGCGCGTTCACCCGCGTCACCTCGTCGAAGATCGCGTCGGTTTGAGGGACTTTTTTTGGGGTTGGCTCTTTGCCACCTTCGTCAAGGTGTAGCCCAGCTTGTTTAGCTTGGTCGCGATGGTGCGCTCGCACGGCAACTCCTCGGTGGTGTACCCCTTCTGGGCGATTAACTGGCGGCGTACCTCTCCGGCGGCCAGCCGCGTGTACAGGCGGCGCGTGCGAAACTGCGGGTCGGCCTGGCTCTGGCTATCCACGATGGCCCGAATGTCCGTGAGCAGGTGCGGCAAGCGCTCCTCGGCCCTCTTGCGGGCGCGCAAGGCGAAGCCATCGACGCAGGTGATCCCGCTCTCCAACTCGTGCCGTCCTTTGCGTACCAGTACCCGACTCCACCCTAACTCCCGCTCGGCCAACCGTTGCCCCCCCGCGCCCAGATCACGCACCGCCCGCGCCATGAATACCCGACGTGCGCTTCCCTTGAGTGTGCAGGCGGTCTCGTTCAAGAACACCTTGAGGTTGTCCGTCAGGTCCACTGGTCCCTCCCCTCGTGCGGCGACATCAGGCATCGCCATGTGAGGAAAGTATACGCTTTATGGGATATGGTAGTTTTTCGGCGTCCCTTAGATCCGGGCAGCGCGGCGCAGAATCTGTCGACCGGTGTCTCTGCGTTCCAGTGGTAACATACTGGTAACTTCATAGTCCAGTCAATACCCTTACAGCAGGGGCCATGAATGACCCAGGAACACAGGGCATGGACTGAATGAAGGAAATCAAGCGATGGGGCAGAGTCCCGATGAACGTCTCCTCCTCGCGCTGAGGCAAAACGACGAAACGCGCGACGTTGACTACAAGGCGGCGATGGCCTGGGACGAGAAGGACAAAGCCACCTGTTGCGGCGTCGTCAAGGACATCCTCGCCATGGCTAACACGGGCGGCGGTCCGCTGGTTTTCGGGGGTGGATCGGCTCACGGATGGGTCTTTTGACCCGAGTGGTGTGCCCGATCACATGCTTGCCACCTGGGAAACCGCCCGGATCAACAACTTCTTACGGAAGTACACCGATCCTCCGATCAACACACGCATGCGCCGATTCGCGGAGAATGGCAAGACGTTCGTCGCCATCGACGTGCCCCCGTTCCCCAACGTGCCACACCTATGCGTGAAGGACTATCCCGGGGAGTTAATCAAGTTCGCTCTGTATGTACGCACCGCCAACAACGGGAGCGCCCCGATTGGCTCGTCTGCTGATTTCAGCGCGATAATTGAGCAGGCCGTTCGTAACCGGAGCGACCAACTCCTCGCATCCTTTCGCACCATCCTCGTGGGTGCGACAACCACGCCCATGTTGTCGACGCGGCAGCAGTTTGAGCAACAGCTCGCTCAGGTTAAGGAACGGGCGGCCAGCAGCTATCCAGGCGACTGGCCGAGGTATACCGGCTCCCGTGAGGCTGCCTGGTGGCCGTCCAAGTTTTCCGCCGAGAGGTTTCCACTCGGCGCATTGGAGCCTGCCGCCCAACACGCCCACGTCCTGTATCGGGGTTGGCCCTTCCTCTGGTATCAACCTAGCTCCTCGCCGCCTCAAGCACTTCAGGATGGCATCGAGGTCGTAGTACCTACTACACTCCGATACTCCCGCTACTTCGACTATTGGCAACTCCGCCAGTCGGGCATCTTCTATCAGTACTCGCTTATGCACGAGGAGTACCAGGCCGAGTTACGCGGGCTGGACCCTTACGTCGATATCCTGGAAACGGCAATCTACGTTGCTGAAGCCGTCGATTGCCTTGGCCGGTTGTGCAATGCACTTGGCATCCGCGATGAAGACATCACGTTGAGACTGCGCCTTCTCGGTGTCCAGGGCAGAGCACTAACAATGATGCGCGGTCTATTGAACGCCCGCTATCAGACCGCGCTGCCCGAGACACACTATGAGGCAACGCGGCCGGTCGAAGATTGGACAGCAGGTCGTGTTGACCTGGCCGCTGAGATCACGCGCGAACTACTACTACGATTCAACTGGATAACGCTCCGCTGGCGACATTTCGTAGCGACATTCAGGCTTTATTCGACCGCCAGTTGCCTTGATGGGTACCACCACAGGGAAGTGTGGTCATGCGGCCCTCCCGGTTGGTGGGGGCGCGGGGCGGGACGGGAAGGGGAGGAGACGGCCATGATCGCCTCGGCGGCCTCGCCGTG
>JAABUZ0100003858.1_pt1 | contig 21477 bp, 22 predicted proteins | sample 5562091 | NCBI WGS metagenome assembly JAABUZ01 (sample SAMN12813069, study PRJNA571459) | rock metagenome | isolation source: Antarctica rocks | place: Antarctica: Victoria Land, Linnaeus Terrace sud | collected 2015-12-21
AGTCGCTCCTCGGCAGAAAGGGTAGTGGCACGCAACCTTACTCTAACTGCTTGTTGGGAACGGCTCTAATCTTTTTAACTCAAGACTGGGGTTTAGTTAATAAATTACCGGACGGTCCTTGTCTCGTCGGTTGTGGCTCCGGCAGCGGCCATAATCTGATCGGTCCATTTTGGCGAATAAAGACGCGGACCCGCGGCCAAGCGCAGCAGCGTGTCAGCAAGCGGCATTGGAATCAGAACACAAGCATCCATCTGCTTTTGGGCCCCTACCTGGATTACTGTCGCGGTGCCGTCGGCGTCACGCCCGAAGGCGGCTGGTCGTGCGGCTTCGTCACATCCTGGCCGGATGGGCCTTGCTTCGTCGGTTGCGGCTCCGGTAGCGGCTTGCGCGGCAGCATCTCCGGACGCGTGGCCGTGTTGTAAACAAACGAGGCGATAATCGCCGAAGCCTGCATCAAGTCACCGGCCTGAATGCGGTCATACACGTCCATGTTCGAGTGATGCGTGCGCGTCTCGTAATCCATTGGATCTTGAATGAATTGGAATCCCGGCAACCCCACGGCATCGTACGAAAGATGATCCGTCCCGCCCGTATTGCGGATCGAGATCGTGTCCGCACCTAGATCTTTGAACGGCGCGAACCACGATTCGAAAATGGGCCGCATCATGTCGTTGCCTTGCAGATAGACGCCGCGAATCCGTCCGGTTCCGTTGTCGTAGTTGAAATAGCCGGACAGCTTGGCATGTTCCGCCGTGATCTTCATGGTTTCGCGGTTGCCGAAATGCTCCATCACATAAGCCCGCGACCCGAGCAAGCCTTCCTCTTCTCCGCCCCACAGCGCAATCCGTACTGTGCGGTCCATCGGCTGTTTCAGCGCCTTCAAAATACGCACCGCCTCCATCATCACGGCGCTTCCCGCCGCGTTGTCCGTCGCGCCGGTCCCTCCGTGCCAGGAATCGAAGTGCGCGCCCAGCATCACAAACTGATCCTTGTGCGGACCACTGCCGGGAATTTCGCCCACAATGTTAAACGAGTCGGGATTGTTTTCAGTGAGTTCGTTCTGGACATTAAATCCAGCTTCACCGGAATTTTGTGTTCGAGCAGGCGCGCAATGCGGTTGTATTGTTCCGGCATCAAGCCCACTCCCGGAACGGAAACCAAATGCTTCGGATCATACGAGCCGCCGGATGCGGCAAAAATGGCGCCGCCCATCCCGTTCGGGCTTGCGGAAAGCACCAGCAGGACGCCTTCGTCCTTCATAAATTGCGCGATCTTGTCCTGCAATCGCTGACGCTCCTCGCGGGACATCGCCATCATTGGATTCGGAGCGCCCCCGGCGTTCCTGCGCGCGTTCGCATTCGGAGCGCCCGGGAAAGTGGGAGCCGCCGGATCAGGAGCTTCCGCCTGCGCCGTCAGTTCCGCGTCCGTATAGCGATGCGCTTCGGGATTCGTCGGAAACGGCAGTTCCCGCGGCTCAGCCGTCATGACAATCTTTCCGCGCAGCTTCCCTTTATACTTCTCCATATCCGCTTCCGTACGGATCACCGCCAAGATCGGCTCGCCGGTGATCGAACCGCTCGTTCCTTCCGTCCAGGCCAGCGGAATACCCATTAGAGCGGAGAACTGCGGTTCCACCATATGGGCTTCAAAGTACCGGCACTGCCAACCGCGCCCGAATGGACCCCATTTTTCTTCCTTTACATTCATCAACCCATAGTCCTTCAGCCGTTGCACGGCCCAATCGCCGGCGGCTCTAAAATTCGGCGAGTTCGTCAAGCGCGGACCATAAACGTCCGTGAGGTAGAACATGACATCCATCACCTTGGAACGCCCAAAAGCTTCGGCTCGGATGCGGTTCACAATCGAGAGATCGACCTTTTCATCCGCCCATAAGAAAAGCGGAAGCACGGCGAGAGCCGTTACAGACACAAGGCGAGTCTGGAAAGACGCCATATTGATAAACCATAAGCCAAATGCGGCCAAAATGCTACACTCAATCCTACGCGAATAAAAGCAGTGTGGCTCTTTTGCCACACTGCTTTAGCTGAAGTCATTTTGAATCAGTCAATTACCAGCATTTGCCTAAGCCTTCCTGCTATGCTGATGCTTTATCGATGCCTTACGAAACAACTGTTCGCAGGCCGGTCGAGGTGACGGGAGTGGGCCTTCATCATGGCGCTCCCGTGAATCTGCGTATCACGCCCGCGCCGCCCGACACAGGCATCGTTTTTATCCGGACGGATCTCGACAACACGCAAATCAAGGCGAGCTGGGAATATGTCGAGCGCGTCAGCTATGCCACCAGCCTGATGCACCCTCGCGGCATCTTCATCTCCACCACCGAGCATCTGTTGAGCGTGCTCTACAGCATGGGCATCGATAACGCCTATTGCGAGCTGGACAATCTGGAAGTCCCGATACTGGACGGGAGCGCCTTGCCGTTTGTGGATCTGATCAGGAAAGCAGGAGTCCAGTTTTCGCGGCGGCCACGGCGTTACATGCGGATCGTGAAGCCCATCAGCGTGGAAGCCAACGGCAAACGCGTCTCCATTCTTCCTGGCGACCGCTTTCAACTTCGCTGTTATAGCGACTACAATCACCCGCTGGCTGGCGAACAGCATCTGGAACTGGAGGTGACGCCGGAAGCGTATGCCTCCGAGATCGCCCCGGCGCGCACTTTTGGCTTTGAATACGAGTTGGATCAGATGCGCGACATGGGCCTGATCCGGGGAGCCACGCTCGAAAACGCTGTCTGCTTTACGAAAACAGGAGTCGCCAACGAGGGCGGCCTGCGTTTCCCGGATGAGTGCTGCCGCCATAAGGCTCTCGATCTCATCGGTGACTTGGCGCTGATTGGGCGACCGCTCCTAGGCATGGTGGTGGCGGAAAAAGGCGGCCATGCCATGCACGTGGCGCTAGTCAAAAAATTGATGTCCGATTCATCTTTCTATGAAATTGTCACGTTAAACGCGCTGACTCATTCGCGCTCGGCTTGATAATAAAAAGCGTCCGTGCAGCAGATTCCGCTTTTTCTCACTCTCCTCCGCGTTTTCTCCTCTCCGGTATTGGCTTGGCTGCTTTTCCGGTCCCGCTTCCGCGAAGCTTTAATTCTCGTGTTAATCGCGGGAGTCACGGACTGGCTGGACGGCTGGACCGCTCGCAAGCTTCAAGTCAGCGGTAAAGCAGGCGTAATACTCGATCCGTTGGCCGATAAGGTACTACTAGTTACCCTTTTCGTTGTTCTTGGCCTCATTAAACTTTTGCCGCTCTGGATGCTTCTGCTGGTCATCGGTCGCGACCTGATCATTGTCATTGGCGCTCTTTTATTGCGGCTCTTACGGGGTTATCATCAATTCTTGCCCTCCCTTTGGGGCAAAGTCAGCACTTTTTTCCAGATCGTGCTGATTTTTTTGGTCCTGGCGCATGCGGCTCTTCCCAACCGCTTTGTATGGTATCTTCAGGAACTCGCCCTTCTGTTAAGTGCTTTATTTACCGCTTTTAGCGGGGTTAATTACGTCCGGCAAGGCATTGCAATGACCAAACACCGGCCAGCGGGAGTAATCGGGTAATTTCCGCTTCTTTTAGCAACAGGTAAAACCTCCGACATTGACGGCCCCAAACGGCGGGAGTAGCCTTAAGGAATGGAGCCGTCCGTCGAAATTTATACGCCTTCGCGTTTGTATGCCCGCGTTGGCTGGGCGGCCTTGGCAGGCGCGATTGTTTGTGTTTTGTGCGGTTTTCGGGCGCATTTGGCCTTGATTCCCGGCGTTCTTTGCGCTTTCACGGCGGCTGGCCTGTTCTGTTTGTCGGCGCTTCCGCGTATTCGCGTCGGAGTCACCCAATTTCACATCGGAACCCGGACCATTGCCTGGCAGGAAGTCCGCGAGATCAACAGCAGCCGTTTTGTTTCCCCTCTTGTTTTGAAATTGAAACTGACCAATTCTCGTCGGAAAACCCTTGTCTTCCCTGGTGAACCGGAGCAAATCGCCAGGCTGATGTATCAGTTGCGCAAAAATTCAAGCTGGGCGACATTTGACGGCGTCGCGCACCGCGATTACTGGACATGGAACGATATAAAGGAACAGAGCGGCGCTGATTCGACTAACGATGATCCAGTGCGCATGCTCAGCCAGGACGATGAGGACGAAATCGAGCGAATGTATCAAAAACTAAAAAGCGTGGGCCGCTTGGATTCGCGCAAAACGGACTCTTCTCAAGATTCACATGAGGATTAGCAGCACTGCTCGCTAGATCTTACGGCAGGTCGCGCGCCCGGTCTGGCTGCCTTCCCTTTCTCCTGCTTGTTGTTCTTGTAGCGCTCGCGGCTTTTCTCTTCCGAGCGCCGCTGCTGAGTGCTGCCGGACAAGCGCTGATTGAGGATGATGGTCAGCGAAAAGCGGACGCTATTGTTGTTTTAGGCGGTGATAACTTCGGTACCCGGATCGTAAAAGCAGCGCAGATCGAAAACGCCGGTTATGCTCCCTATACATTGGTGAGCGGTCCTCCCGCTCTCCTGGGGTCTGAGTCGGATGAGACGATTGAGTATGCGCGCCGCCAAGGTTATAGCCCTTCCCTATTCCGGCCCTTGCCAAGCAACTCTGATTCCACGCGAGTGGAAACGGCGCTTATCGGCAAGTATCTTCGGGAACACGGCGCAAAGAGAATTATTCTCGTGACGAGCAACTATCACACCCGGCGCGCCGCCAAGCTCATGCGTAAACAGAATCCGGATCTGGAGGTGACTGTTGTTCCCGCGCCTGACCCTTTTTTTACGCCAGGCACCTGGTGGAAAACGCGCACCGGGCAGAAGACATTTCTGCTTGAGTGGATGAAAACCATGGCGACAGCTTTAGGTGTCTAGATGTGGAAGTCACTTTCAACGCTTTGGCCTTATCTGGGCAAGTACCGCGGCGGCTTGGCGCTGGGTATGGGATCGCTTTTGCTGAAGGATGTTCTCGCGGTCTCCTTGCCCATTGTGATCAAGTATGGGGTGGACTCCCTCACGCATGGCTTTCAGCTTCGCGTGGTTCTGGAACTGGCGGCGCTGCTGATTGGACTGTCTCTGCTCAAAGGTCTGTTCCAGTACTGGATGCGCGTCATCATCATCGGCATCTCGCGTGATATTGAATACGATTTGCGCAACGACCTTTTCGGGCATCTCGTGGAGTTATCGCAGGATTTTTATTCCCGCTACAGAACGGGCGACATCATGGCCCGGAGCACCAATGATTTGAACGCGGTGCGCATGATGCTGGGGCCGGGAATCATGTATTGGACCGAAACTTCCGTCATGCTGGTGCTGGCGGTCGCGGTGATGGCGCGCGCCGATCTTCGCCTGACGTTGATCGCGCTCATACCGGCTCCGGTTGTGTCCGTGGCGGTTATCTTTTTCGGCAGACGGATTCACACGCGGTTCGAACATATCCAGAAAATGTTTTCCGATATCAGCAGCAGGGTACAGGAGAACCTGGCTGGCGTGCGTGTCGTGCGCGCTTATGCGCAGGAAGAGGCGGAAGTAGAACAATTCGAGCATTTGAACCGGGAGTACATTCGCGAGAATATCGGACTGGCAAGAATTCAGGGCGCGTTCATGCCGCTTTTGCAGGCGCTGATCGGCGTTACGTTTCTGCTGGTTTTGTGGGCCGGCGGCCGCCAGTTGATGGAAGGACGGATCAGCCTGGGCAGTTTTGTCATGTTCAACACCTACATGGGCATGTTGATTTGGCCGATGATCGCGTTTGGCTGGGTGGTGAATTTAATGCAGCGCGGGACAGCGTCTTTGAACCGCATCAATGAAATCATCCATGAGCGTCCGGCTATTGCCCGGCCCGCGGGAGAAACGCCCGATCCTTCCGCGCATTCGTCCGAGATTAGTTTCCGCGACGTTTCCCTGCGCTTTGCCGAGAGGACAGCGCTTCATGGCATCAGCCTCCAGATCCGCTCTGGAGAAACGATTGCCGTCGTGGGGCATACCGGAAGCGGCAAGACTACTTTAGTAAGCCTGATTCCCCGCCTGATGGACCCATCGAGCGGAACAGTGACTTTCGGCGGCGTGGACCTGCGCCGGTTCGACCCGGAAGAACTGCGGCGGCAGATTGGATTTGTTCCGCAGGAAACCTTCCTTTTCAGCGCAACCCTGGCGGAGAACATCGCCTGGGGCATCCCGGACGCATCCATGGATCAGGTCCGCTGGGCCGCGGACGTGGCCGGGCTGGCAACCGATATTGAAGGATTTCCAAACGGACTGGAGACGGTGATCGGCGAACGCGGCTTGACGCTTTCCGGCGGACAAAAGCAACGGACGGCCATTGCGCGCGCGATCTTGCGCAACCCGCGCATTCTCGTTCTGGACGACGCCCTGTCGAGCGTTGATACAGTAACAGAGGAAAGAATTCTGAACAGCTTGGCAAGCGTGATGCGGAATCGAACGACTATTTTGATCTCGCATCGCGTGTCTACCGTTCAGAATGCCGACCGCATTGTCGTGCTAAGTCATGGCGGTGTGGTGGAAATCGGTACGCACGAAGAGTTGCAGCGACAGGGCGGATATTATGCTGAGTTGTACCAAAAGCAACTGCTCGAAGAGGAACTGGAGGCAATTTAATCTATGTCCGATGGCAAAATAAACAGACGCCAGTTGTTAGGGGCCGTCCCTGTCCTGGGAGCATCCGCGCTTTTTCCCAGGATTTTGAGCGCGCAAGAGTATCGTATCGGAGGCGCTGATATCAAGCTGGGAGTCGCTTCCTATTCATTTCGAAAGTTCACCAGAACGCAAGCGATTCAGATGATGAAAGACTTGGGCACTCCCTATCTGAACGTGAAAGACTTTCATCTGAAGATGGACAGTTCTCCGGAAGAAATCGATGCCGCGAAAAAAGAGTTTGCGGCCGCGGGTATCATTCTGGTGGGCTGCGGAAATGTCAGTTTTCAAAAAGATGACGAAGCGGATATTCGCGGCAAATTCGAATATGCGAAACGCGCCGGCTTTCCGCTGATTGTGTGCGCTCCGACCGCGGAAACGCTGCCGAAACTGGAAAAGTACGTCAAGGAATACAACATCAAAATCGCGGTTCACAACCATGGGCCCGAGGACAAGCACTTCCCTACTCCGCAAAGCGTTTTGCAAGCGGTCAAGGGCATGGACCCGCGGTGTGGACTATGCATGGACATCGGACACACCTCGCGTACCGGCGCGGACATCGTCAAGTCCATTGCCGAGGCGGGCCCCCGATTGTTGGATATGCACGTCAAGGATTTGGCCGATCCGATGGCGAAGGAGAGCCAGGTGGCGGTGGGCGATGGCAAGCTGCCGCTTCGCGGAGTGTTTGCGCAACTGGTCAAAATGAAATACAACGGCTCCGTGAATCTGGAATACGAAATTCAGGAATCAGATCCCCTGCCAGGCATGAAGAAGAGCTTCACCTATATGCACGGTATTCTTGACGGCATGCAGGCTGGAAAGCATAATACCTGATTAGCGCTCCCCCACGGCGACTGGGGCGGCGGAGGTTTCCAGTTCAGGAATTTCGATAAGAGTCTTTGTGCCTTCGCCGAGCTTGCTGTCAACCGCCATGCGATAGTGTCGGCCAAACAAGACGCGAAGACGTTCGTTCACATTGGTTACGCCGATTCCGCCCTCTCCCGCAAATAAGCTGGCAAGTTTCTCTTCTTCTATGCCGAGGCCGTCATCCTCAATGGAGATGTGAAGCCGCGTGTCTTCCAGCCATGTGCAAAGCCGAATCGTTCCTCCTTCCAATTTGTTGGAAAGACCATGCTTGATTGAGTTTTCGATCAGGGGCTGAAGGATCATGCTGGGCACCAGACGGTTGAGAGTCCGGCTGTCAATCTCCTTTTGAAAGCGCAGCTTGTCTCCAAAACGCATCATTTCGATAGCAAGATAATCGTCGATAAACGAAATCTCTTCACGTAAGGGCGATAGATTCTCTGTTTTGCGCAGAAGGCGCCGAAGAATGTGAGACAGCTTGTAAATCATGGAGCGCGCGCGGTCGGGGTCCAGGCGAATCAGCGTGGAGACAGAGTTGAGAGTATTGAAGAGAAAATGCGGATTGATTTGATTTGTGAGAGCAGCTAATTGCGCTTCCGTAAGCAGGATACGTTGCGCTTCAAGCTGTTTTTCATTACGGAAGCTGCTCCAAATCCGGATGGGAAGCGAAACGGAAAACAACGTGGTTACGGCGCACGCAATCCAAAGCCAGGCGCTGACATGCGTCATGCGCTCGAAAAGAAAAAAGGTGCCGTGGACCTTGAAGGTGTTGAACACCGCCCAGCGCAGCAGTTCCGTGAGGATTACGATAGCGTTGCAAACAACATTGAAGGCAGCCAGCGCAACCACCCGCCTCTGAATGGCGTTCCGGTTCAACCGCAGCACTTGGCGAAGCAGCCGGTACAGGTTGAGATCGACAAACGGCGAGAAAGACCACACATCTTCTTTTTCCGGCGCAAGATCGTGCATGAGAGCGCCTAAAATGCCCGCAGCCGCAAACAAGGGCATGGACATGAATTTGCCGTCGAACATGTCGGGTATCGAGACGCACAACCCGGTAATCAGGCCGGTCACATATCCGCCTAGCATGCCGGCAATCTGAGCGCCTTCCAGCGCCAAGTCGATGGCCGGATATTGATGATGACTTAGGATGCGAATGCCCGCGCTGGCTCCGAAAATAATGGCAAACACAAAAGCAAGCTGAAGCCGCTCGGCAACGGTGCGCTCGTCCCGCAATAATATTTTCTGAATGCGGGCAAAGCGCATCAATATGCTCGCGATGGAAGCAGAAACGGCTACTTTGACGAGAAGAGCGGCGAACTGCTGTTGTTCAAGCATGGTTACAAGATGTCCGGGCGTGCGGGCCGGAATAGATTGCAGCTTCTATAATAGTGATTTCATTGTCCCAACACGATTTCAAGTTAAACAAAGTTGCCGAAGCTGATTTTCCAAGCCGATTCGGACATTTTCGAATTTATGGCTTTGAAGGCGTTCGTCCTGGAGTAACGGAAGAGGCGGTCGTTTTGAAGTTGGGCGACCTTTCGGCCCTGTTGGGACCATCCCTGGTGCGCATTCATTCGCAGTGTTTGACGGGCGATGTGTTCCATAGCCTTCGCTGTGACTGCCGTTCGCAATTGGAGTTAGCGCTGGATCAGATTGTTCGCGAAGGGCGTGGACTTCTTATTTACGAGCATCAGGAGGGCCGGGGCATTGGCCTGCTGAATAAGCTGCGCGCCTACCAATTGCAGGATGAGGGTCTCGACACGGTGGAAGCAAACATAAAGCTGGGGTTTGAAGCCGATCTGCGGGATTACGCCTTGCCGGCGGCGATTCTGCAATACTTTCAGGTGGAGCAAGTGCGCTTGCTGTCCAACAACCCCGATAAGGTTCTCGCGTTGGAGAATGCCGGCATACAAGTAGTGGAACGCGCTCCGATTATTGCGCCGCCGCTAGAGACCACAGCCGAATATCTTCGGACCAAGCGCGACAAGATGGGGCACCTGTTCTGAAGCGGCGCTGAAGAGGCGCTCGGATGTTACCATCGCATTGAGTTGCGGGCCCTTAGCTCAGCGGTTAGAGCAGAGGACTCATAATCCTTTGGTCGTAGGTTCAAATCCTACAGGGCCCACCACTTCCACGTCTTGCCCAGGCGACTCCTCACAATCAGCATCAACGTGTTAATTACTCTTGAAAGATACACGTCTATGGAAAAAACTTTGTTTTTGATGTTGGCGGCTGTCAGTTTGAGCCAGGCGGTGGATATTTATTCGACGAAGGATTTAAAAGCGGTGGAACAGAAGCTGGCGCAAAAGGGAACGCCGTTCGCCAGCCGGGATCTAGCCCGGTATGGAAACCATTACACAATGCTGGCGCACCGGGAGAGCACGGGTTCATCCGAGGTGCACGAGCATGAGGCCGATATTTTCATTGTCGAGAGCGGAGAAGCGACGATTGTGACAGGCGGGAAAATGGTCAATCCGCAAACCCAAAAGCCGGGCGAGATTCGCGGCAGCTCCCTTACAGGAGGGGAACGCCATGCTCTGGCGGCTGGAGACATCATTCATATACCCGCCGGAACGCCGCATCAACTGCTAGTTGAGAAGGGCAAACCGTTCACCTATTTTGTTGTGAAAGTTACCGGACAGTAGATGGCTGTTGCCTGTCTTCTAACGCTTTTGGCCTTGGGGGGGTGTAGCGGCAGGATTGCTGTTAGGGAGAAAGCATCGTTTTTCCTTTTACCTGGAAGCAGCGGGTGGAGGTCTACTTCTTGGTATCGCAGTTTTTTGGATTCTTCCGGAAATCGCCAATACAGTAAGTTGGCTGGCGGCTTTTTTGCTAGCGGGGGCAGCCTGTTTTGGACTTGCTCTGCTCGATCAATATTTCGGGCATACGGATCAATTACCGGGACACAAAGTAATTGGTCCGTTGCTGGCGGCGGCGGCGATCCACAGCTTCCTTGATGGATGGAGCTTGAGAGCCGTATCCAATCAGCAGGTCGCCAGCCTTGTCGTATCGCTCGGTTTAGCGTTGCATAAGATACCGGAGGGATTGGCCTTGGGCTGGATCACTGGGCATTTATCGGTTTCCAGGCGAAAGGCCATGATTCTCTGCGCTTTGGCGGAAGCGCTCACGATCGTCGGAGCGCTGGCCGAACGGAGCATTGATCAATCCGCAATCAAGGAATTTGGGGCTTGGTGGATGGCGGTCGTACTGGCGATGATTGCCGGAAGCTTTTCTTTTCTGGGCATCCATGCCGTGCTGCCGGCGCGTCGCAAGACAGGAGTTATAGCCATCTTTTTTGCCGCTATCTTAAGCGTGGGCGGAGTTGCTTTATTCAAAGGTTAACCGATTCAAACTGTTTTCCACCGGTCTGAGCCGAACCTCGCCCCCTCGTTCCCGCATCATTCTTACAAAGGTTCATTTATGCCCGCACCCATCAACGATCTGGAACACAATAAGCGCGCCATCACTGATTTTTCGGTTGAAAGCCTCATTCTACGTCGCTGGAGCCCTCGCGCGTTCGCTGACACGTCCGTCAGCGACACTCATTTGAAAACTATTTTCACCGCTGCTTCCTGGGCTGCTTCTTCGTACAATGAGCAACCCTGGCGATTCCTGGTCGGTCGTAAAGGAGATGAAACCTGGAGCAAAATCTTCAATTCCTTGCTGCCGCTCAATCAAGGATGGGCCAATGCCGCACCGGTCTTGTACGCAGCGATTGTTAAGAAGACCTTCAGTCACAACGGCTCGGTCAACCAAGTTGCGCCGCACGATGTTGGCGCTGCCTGTGCTACGCTGTCCCTCCAGGCAACCGCGCTGGGTCTTCACACCCACGGCATGGCAGGTTTCAATCCGCAGACCTTGCGTGACTCCTTCGGCATCCCGAGTGATTATGACCCTACCTCCTGCTGGGCGCTTGGCTATCTTGGAGACCCGGCTACATTACCGGAAAACTACCGAAACTTGGAGTTCCTGCCACGAACACGCAAGCCGCTGGAGGTTTTCGTTTACAGCCAGTGGGAACAACCGGCAAAGCTCTAGCTAGGCGCCTATGGGCGGTATCGGCGGGTGCTGTTTGTGAAAATCCGTGCGCTTCTGAAATTCGCGAGCAAAAGCAATCAGGCGATTTTCCGAGAAAGGTGGGCCGACAATCTGCAAGCCGATCGGAAGTCCATTGACGAATCCGCAGGGAACCGTTAGGCCGGGAAGTCCGCATAGATTGCTTGCCGGAATCAAGCCGGAGCCGACGCCGCGCTGCTCCGGGTGTTTGCGCGGACTTTCATCAAATGGTTGATCGGCCCGCTCAGGCAAGCTGAAGTACGTGGGGGCAAGAAGCAAATCAAGATCCGCGAAAAGTTTTCGAAACGCGGTTTGTATCTGCGAGCGGACGCGCATGGCTTTCAGGTAATCAACGGCTGAATAGTTCATCGAGGCTTTTAAGCCGATGATCTGGCTCTGATCAGCGAGGGTGTCCACTCCGCCGCCGCGAATCAGGACTTCAAAAATAGAGGCGGCTTCGGACTCGATGATGGCGCTGATCACTGGGCCGTAGGGAAAATCAGGAAGTTTTGCTTCCGCCATTTGCGGCCCCATGGATTTTACAACTGACAGCGCGTTTGTAAAAGCAGGGCGGAGAGGCTCGTCGGGCCAGTCCGAGAAGTCAATTTCAGCGAAACCGATTTTAAGATCGGTTATTTTCTGATACCAGTCGGGCGTGTAATAGAAGCTTTTGCCCGCGCTGCCGCCGTCGCTGGAGTCGCTGCCCGCAATGACGTGCAGCACCAGTCCGCAGTCTTCGGCGGTGTGGGCGAGAACTCCAATTTTGTCGAGAGTCCAGGAAAGCGCCATCGCGCCATGGCGACTGACAAGGCCATAAGTAGGCCGAAGCCCGGTCACGCCGCAGGAGCAGGCGGGATTCAGGATAGATCCCGACGTTTCAGAACCGAGCGCGTAAGGAACAAGACCGGCTGCTACAGCAGCGCCGGAGCCGCTGGACGAACCGCCAGCCCAGTATTGTTTGTTCCAGGGATTCAGGCAGGGGCCTTGCAGAGAGGCTGAAGCGGAACTGTAGCCGCCGCCGCCCGCAAGTTCAATCATTGACAGCTTCCCGATGAGAATGGCTTTCGCGCTATCCAGTCGATTAACGACAGTTGCGTCTTCATCAAAGACTTGGTTTGCATAAGGTCTAGCTCCCCAGGTGGTCGGGAAATTGGCGACGGCGATCAAGTCTTTTACCGCGTAGGGAATGCCTTGCAGCGGTCCACGGAAGCGGCCGCGCTTGAACTCATCGTTAAGATCGCCGGCATCGCCTTTGCCGCGCTTCAGGAGAGAGCAGGCGAGCGCGTTATATTCCGGGCCGAAGGTTTCCAGGCGATTGCCGAAGAATTTCGTGAGTTCGCTGGGAGAGATCTCGCGATTGCGCAAAGCAGCGCTCAGTTGGGGAACCGTGGCGAAGGCTAACGTGCTTTCGTCGAGCTTGCTGTGTTGTCTGCCCATGCGTTACGGCTTAAATGCAAATGCCGGCTCGACATTCATCGGAACTTCCAGCTTGGAAAGACGGGCGCTGACCTGACGAATATCGTCGTAGGCTTTCTGGAGCTTTTGCTCTGGCGTTGCGGCAGGTGAAGCAGGAGTTGGCGCCCCGAGCGGCGGTATTTTTTGGGTTGTCGGCGGACTAGTCACCTGCGCGGCTAGCGGAGCGGCCGCAAGCAATGCGGCCACGCGACGGCGACTGATACGCGCGGTTAATTCGAGGCGGGTGCGCATGCGGATATTATAGAGGGAAACTGCGCATGAAGCCCCCCATAGCATGTGGTTAAATGACTATATACTATACTGATGAACGATGAGTAAAGGCCGGGTGGTAAGCGCGACTGAGTTCAAAGCCAAGTGTCTTTCGCTACTGGACGAGGTCGAACAGAGTGGAGCAGCCATTACGGTTACTCGGCGAGGCCACCCCGTAGCCGTGCTCGGTCCTACCTCGAAGACAGCCTGGAAATCTCCACGAGATAGTTGGGCGGGTAAGGCTCGCATCGTGGGCGATATTGTGAATACTGACACCTCGATTTTTGGGGAGTAGTTCGCGAGGAGTAGGAGCGCTCTTCTATGCTTCCTCGATTGCTGCTGGATACCCATGTATTAATTCGATGGCTGATCGACGCCAAGCGGCTCTCCCGTGAGCAGGTCAGGGTGCTTGAACGGGCCATGGGACGCATGGAGCCGGTTGCTCTAAGCGCGATCACTCTCCTGGAGATTGCCGTTCTGGCGAGCGAGGGGAAGTTAGTGCTGAAGGCGAGTTTGAATGAATTCCTCGATGCTTTGCAAAGTAACCCAATATTCCGCGTGCTTCCTTTAACCTTTGAAGTCGCTTCGGATGTCCAATCACTCGCCATTCTGAAAGACCCGGCCGATCGCGCGATTGTGGCGACTGCGCGAGTTCACCGCCTTCAGCTTGTAACTTCCGACCAGCGCATCATTGATTCCAGGCTCGTGCCGGCAGTAGAGTAAGCGCTTCGTTCACTCAGTTTCCTGTGTACACCACAGCACCCACCAGACCAATAAGGCTTGTAGCGGCAAACGCGCCCATAACAAAGAAGTCGGCACAGGTTTGCGCGTAACTTGAATGTTGTTTGTCGCCATATGGATATTCGCCGGAAGAACGGCGATCAGAAGAGCAACCAAACCCCAAGCTGCCGGGCGGCGTAATCTCGAAAATAAGAGACCCAGCCCTCCTGCGATTTCAGCCACCCCGCTGATGTAAACCATGGCAAGATGCGCTGGCATGTAAGGCGGCATGATTTTAAGATACGAATCGGGCTTCAAAAAATGAAGAACACCTGATCCGGTATACAGAATTGAGGCGAGCACCAGAAGAACTTTCCGCCAAGGAGAAAGCATGTCCATCACTTGCTTTGCCTCAACTCAAAGCGGTGGTCCGGCGGGTTGCGGAAGCGCGGCGGCTTTTGGCGCGTTAGCAGCCGGGTTCACCAGATAGCGTGTGAGATCGCGTTCGGACTGGCGCAGGGTTGCTTCGCTGACGGCGTCATCGTCGTGCATGGCGGCGACTTTGCCCTTCAATTGCACGAGTTGTTCAATAATGACGGCTCGCGCTTCCGGCGAGGATTTCGGGTTGGCGCCCAGGATCATCAGTTCATCGAGAGCTACTTGTCTGGTGACGCGCCGAAGAGAACGTTCCATCGGCGTTGTGTCGCGCTCCGCATTCCAGGTAGCGTCCAGGATTTTACTGACCGTTTCCGGCAACGTCAAAGCATTTTCCTGCCGGTCGCCGAACGCGATCAGACGATTGGCCGTTTCGGGTTGCAGGATCTGACCGATGATCATGTCGGCCAGAGTACGGGCGGCGGAGAGGTGGTCAAACGCATAACCGGTTGCAACATGAAACTCTTCCAGGGATGTGGTTGATTTAGAGCCGCTGTACTCCCCGCTTCCGCCGTATGGATCAGTGGTCAACAGTTTTAGAAGCGACTCGGGCATCTCCAGTTCCCTCGGTTGCAGAGCGCCCGTGAGCAAGCTCAACATCTCGCGCTGGAACCGTGCCGGAACAATTTCGGTGGGCGGGAGGGCGTCTCCTTTCACGACATAGTTGTGGTACATGCCGCCGATGTAGCGCACGCCCGAGTCAATGGCCCAACGATGATGCAGGTACGTCATCCAGAGACCTTCGCCGCGCAGGTCGCTGACGTCTTCGCCTTCCCGCAACGCGGCCAGCCCGTAGTGAGACAGGAGGATTTTGCGCTGCTTCAGGGTTTCGCGCAGGTAAGTCGCGGCATCGGATAAATCGTCGTACCGGTTCCAACGCGGGTCGGAGTCAGGAGTGAAAATCAAGCCTTTGCTCCGCATGTCAGCCACAATGGCGGTCAGCCCGTCTTTCTCGCGGGCGGGAGAAAGCTCCGTGTAGGAGTAGCGCACCATGTATTTATCAAAATCACCGATCCCCTTTTGGAAGGCATCGCTCAGATCGATTTTGTTGTCGGCGGTGAGCTTGAGGCGCGGGCTTGGATATTCCATCACGGAAGCCCGGTTATTCATGCTCGAATTCCAGGCATGGGGAAACCCGAGCGTGTGCCCTACTTCATGAGCAGTCACAAGAGCCTGACGAAGCCTTACAAACGATTCCTCCGTCATGCCCGGCGACCGGGCCGCCGCGGGGCTATAGGCTTTCCAGTAGTTAGCAATCGTGCGGATACGGGCTGAGTCCATGCGGGCGCGCGCCGCCAGAATCTCGCCGGTGCGCGGATCAGCGAAGCTGCCGCCGACGGAAAATCCGCGATCATCGCGATTCACCCAGAACACGAAGTTGTAGCGGATGTCCATGGGGTCCATGTCGGGCGTGGGATCTTTAACCACGATGGCGTTGCGATAACCGGCGGCCTCGAAAGCGGCATTCCACCAAAGAATGCCGTCGCGCATGGAGCCGCGGATCGACTCCGGAATACCGGCGTCCAAATAATAAACAAGCGGCTGCTTGGGCTCGCTGAGGCTGGCGTTGGGGTCTTTTTTCTCCAGGCGGAAGCGATGCACCCAATGAGTATCGGTGCTGGTGTCATAAGGCGCCGCATAGTTCTTGAAGTTCATGCCTAAGCCGCCGATGCGCGGGTCGCCGACACGGGGTTGATAATCGTTGTCGGGCGGCTGCGCGAAAGAGTGGTGCAGGCGGATCGTTAAAGCGCGGCCATCCGGGGCGACGGAGTTGACGAGGGGACCGGGGGCATCGGAGGCGTAGGTCAGGGTGACTTCCACTTCCGTGTTTTTCGGGAAGGCCTTTGTTTTAGGAAGATAAATCGAACTGCGGAGGGGATCGAGCTTGAAGCTGCCCTGATTCTGCCGCCGCAACGCGCTTTCCAGATTCACGGCATCCCGCAGGAGAAATGGCGTGGCATCCACGATCAGCTTGCCGTCGGCTTCCGACTCAATCGGCAACGCGGCCAATATGCTGCCGGCGAATGACTCTTCCATTCCCTGTTGCAGCGCGGCGTTTCCTCCTAATGCGCGGAACTTCAGATTGCGCTGCGCGACGTTCACGCGCGGGCCGACGCGTTCGAAGTAGATTACGGTTGAAAGATAACTGGCGCCACGATCAACACCGAGTTCCACCGAACCGATGCCTTTTCGGGCTCCGGCGAAGTAAAGAAGATCTTCGTTGAGCTTCGGGATCTCCAAAAGAACGCGCCCATGAGCAGCATCCCAATAGAAAGGCAAGTAGCCTTCGTGGCGTTCGAGCGAACTAACATTAATTGGCGCAGTGGCGCGCTGCGCCGGAAGTGTCGCGGCGAATACCGTCAGAACCGATGCGGCAAGTAAGATGCGAATTTTCAAGAAGCGGAATTCTCCCTATTTTCATTTACGCTGATTGCAGTAATTATAGAAGGCTGCTTCACAAAAGCGAGATTATTTTATTTATTTTCAAACCAGTGGTATAGAACTTATAATAGGCAGAAATTTAAACCGCCGATAATAACACTGAAGATGAAATGATAGAGCTTCTTCGAGAGCTTTTTGCAGCCAATTTCATGCCGCATGCGATGTGTTTGCGCGGCGCTGGAGTGATGGGCCTCCACATTGGATCAGACCTGCTGATTGCTCTCTCTTATTTTGTTATCCCGCTCGCGCTTCGTTTCTTTGTACAGCGCCGTGACATTGAGTTCTCGTGGATTTTTCTGCTATTTGGGGCCTTTATTCTCGGCTGCGGATGCACGCACCTGCTGTCAATCTGGACGCTATGGCATCCCATTTACCGCTTCGAGGCTCTTGTAAAGGCGGTTACGGCGGCAGTTTCAGTGCTGACAGCGTTATGCCTCGTGCGATTGATGCCGCAGTTGCTTGCGCTTCCCAGCCCAGCGTATTTGCAGGCGCAGATCGCGGAACGAGCCGAAGCCGAAGCCGAGATTACCCGCCTTAACGCCGATCTGGAGCGCCGCGTGGCCGAACGGACCGCAGCTCTTACGGAAGCCAACCGGAGCCTCCTCCAAAGCCGGGAAGCGCTGCGGGCCAGCAATGAGCGCTTGGAAATGGCAATGGCGGCGGGATCGATCGGCGCCTGGGAATTCGAACCGCAAACAAGCAAAATTATTTTGGATGAGAGATCCCTGGCCGTTGTAGGCGTTAACCCGCAAACGGCGTTCGATGACCGCATGTTCTTTGAAACTGTCGTTGCCGAGGATCGAGAGCGAGTCGAGCAGGCGATCCGCGCCGCCGTCAACTGCGAACAACCTTGTAAGTACGACGTCGAATATAGGATCGTTCGACCGAGCGACGGCACGCTGCGGCACTTGCACTCGCGAGGGCAAGCGTTCTTTTCCGGCGATGCCCGCCCGGAGTTGACGCGCTTTGTCGGAACGGTTGTCGATATTACCGCCCGCAAGCAGGTGGAAGAAGCCTTGCTGCAGGCAAACTCCGATCTTCGCCAGTTCGCCTATGCGGCGGCTCATGATTTGCAGGAGCCGCTGCGAAACATTTCTGTTTCCGTAGAACTGCTCAATCTGACTTGGTCCAACCGGTGGGACGATGATGCGCGGGAGCTTGTGCAGCAAAGCGTTGAAGGATCGCAGCGAGTGCACCGAATGATCAAGGACTTGCTCAACTACATAAGAGCGGTTGAGGATTATGAGCCTGTCCAGACGCCCACCGAATCCCAGGATGCGCTCAAGGATGCGCTCGCAAATCTCAGCAATAAGATTGCGGAAACGCAAGCCCAGATCACGTATGACTCCCTGCCCGATTTGCGGGTCAGCAGAATTCATCTGCTGCAGCTTTTCCAGAATATCGTCGGTAACGCCATTAAATACCGGCGGCCCGAGGTAAAACCAGAGATTAAAATAAGAGCTGAGCGGGCAGCCGACAAATGGACATTCGAAATCGCGGACAACGGGCTTGGGTTTGAGCCGGTTTACGCGGAGAGAATTTTCGGGATCTTCAAGCGGCTGCACGGACGTGATGAATACGGGGGAAACGGCATGGGACTCGCTATCTGCGCCCGTATCGTTAGCCATTACGGAGGCCGGATCTGGGCGGAGGGCAAGCCCGGCGAAGGCGCGGTTTTTCTGTTTACTCTGCCTGCCTAGGATGGATGGTCAGTCTTGAACGCAAGAGCGGCAAAAGCACGAACAGCAGTGCTGGTGGTGGAAGATAATCCGATGGATGTGCGAATGATCCGGCTTGCGCTGCGCGAGGAGCAGAACTGGCCGACTGACGTGGTTGTGGCCACCGACGGCGAGCATGCAGTACAGTATCTGCTGCGGCAAGGACCCTATCACGGAGTCCCCAAGCCGGACATGCTGATACTGGATCTTAATCTTCCCAAGCGCCACGGCACGGAAGTTTTACGCATGATCCGCACCAATGATGAGCTTTCCAACCTGCCTGTGGTGATTCTTAGCTCCTCGCCGGAGGATGTTATCCGCGATATTGTGACCCGCAGCCGCTTCACCGCCGATCTCTGCTTAACCAAGCCGATAAATGTGACGGATTATCTTGCTTTGGGCAGCGCCTTCCGCCGGTGCTACGAAGAAGCGCAAGCGGGCGAAAGCGATTCCTGATCCTTCCCGCCTATTTCGTTCCTAGTTGTTTAGCGGCTTCGTCCAGCAGATCGGCTTCGGATTGCAGAGCTTTCGAAACGCGAACAATTTGCGCGTCGGCTTCCTGCCATCGCTTTTGCTCAATCGCCTCGCGCACTCCGGGAAGAGTTTTTACGCCATAGCCGGTATAAAAGCCGGGAGCGTATATCAGGTTTTCAAACCAGGGACGATTGGGAAGACCCGTAGCATCAATCAACAAGCGTTCACTTTGGATCAGCTTGGCGTTTGCTGTCGGCCTTATTGCTTCTCCCGCGGCTGAGAATGCCTTTTCGTAAGCTTCCGCGGCGCGCGTGAGATCGTCAGCGGCATTGTCGAGCGGGGCAAAATTCAAAAAAGGCGGCACCGGTTCTTTCAAAGGCGGCGTCATCTTTTTTTTCGGGTCCGCGAGCGCCTGATACACCCCTTCCTCCACTTCAGCGTTACGCTCCTTCATGGCATTGCGCTGACTGGCGGCAAGCGCCTTTACTTCGCTGACATAAGTGCGTATCGTGTCGGCGAAATCAGTAAATTGAAACGGCAGAACCTCCGCGTCCGCCAGGCGCATGATCATGGTTCCTCCAGTCTGCGCCAAGGTTTTGCCATACGCGAAATCAGTGTCTTCAAAGTGCGTATACCAGTAAAAATCATCGTAGATGGAATGGTACTGGCCGCCGCCGGCGTCCTCTCCTCCGTAACCGATATTCACGCTGGCGATGCCCAGGTGGTCGATAAAAACCGTGTAGTCCGAGCCGGACCCCAAAGCGCCGATGCGCAGGTCCGGACGCGACTTTAGTTCCGCTCGTTTCTCAGGCGTTGCCCGGGATAGATCAGCCAGCCGGACACGTTTCCAAGCCGTCATCTTCGTTTCAGGATCGTCGATGTCTTTCACTACGGAATTCACAAAATTCTCCAGCGAATGCGAGCCTTCGGCGCGGAAGAAGCCGCGTCCGTTGCCGTCAGAATTGATATAGGCAACCGCGTGTTGCTTCAGTTCATCCGCGTGCGTTTCGGCCCATTCCGTGGAACCGAGCAATCCTGGTTCTTCACCGTCCCAGAAAGCGTAGATGATCGTGCGATCCGGTTTCCAGCCCTGCTTCAGCAATTCGCCCAGCGCGCGGGCTTCTTCCATTTCGGGGCTTGCGCCGGAAACAGGGTCGCCTGCTCCATTTACCCATCCATCGTGATGATTGCCGCGAATCACCCATTCATCGGGGTATTTCGATCCAGGTATCCTGGCAATCACGTTATAGATCGGTTTGCGGTCCCAGTTGAATTTGAGGCGCAGATGAGCTTTTGCGGGGCCGGGACCCACGTGATAGGACATAGGCAGCGAACCGCGCCACGTATCAGGAACCAGAGCGCCGCCAAGCGACTTCAACAAAGGCTCGGCATCCTGGTAAGAGATAGGCATGACCGGAATTTTGGTCAGGGTTTTTACTTCGTTCAAAGCCAGTCTTTTCGCGTCAGGCGTTGCGCCGATGCCGGGCGTCAGGGGATCGCCGGGATAAACCGGCATGTCCATGACGCTACCGCGCTGGGCGCCGAAGGCCGGGCGCATCGGCCCTTTCGGAAAAACATCGCCATGGAAATAGCCGTCTTCATGCGGATCGGAATAAATCAGGCACCCAATCGCGCCGTGTTCGGCGGCTACCTTCGGCTTGATGCCTCGCCAGGAAGCGCCGTAGCGCGCCAGCGCGATCGCGCCGCTCACGGAAACTCCCATGCGCTCCAACTGTTCGTAATCGGCGGGAGTGCCGTAATTCACGTAAACAACAGGCGCGGTCACGTCGCCGTCGGCTGAGTAAGCGTTGTAAGTGGGAAGCTGCTCGTTCTTCTGGTTTGAGGTCGGATCTTCGGGCAAAGCCGGTTCTTCCAGTTTGGCCGTGTATTTCACGGGCTCCACCATTTCCAGCGCGCGTTCCTTGGGCGTTGGGAAGAGCACCTCGAACGTTTCGATGTGGACATCAAGACCCCAGGATTTCAGTTGAGCTGCGATCCATTGAGCGTTGTCTTTGTCGTAAGGCGAACCAACGTGATGGGGGTGCGCGCTCAGGCGGCGCATATTCTCCCGCAAGCGATCCTGTTGGGGAATTTCCCGGAATTTGCGCTCCCACTGCGTTTCGGTTGAGGAACTCGCCGTGGAGTAACCTCTCAGCGCGTGGACCGAATCAGCGGCTGGAAGGGAAAGCGCGAAAATACTGATAACAGCAAGTAACTGGCGCATGATCCGCTTATTGTAACCTTCCCGGTACTGGAGCTTGCGGAAAAAGCGCCTAGTGTTGTTAACAAGTCAAGATGTCCGCTTTTATTCACACATGATCTGTCCGGTCAAGCTGCTTTGCCTTTCTCCCTTTTGCGTCTGTGCGTAGCCGTCGTCGGCGCGGTGGGAAAGTGGAAATC
>JAABUZ0100003859.1_pt1 | contig 21476 bp, 18 predicted proteins | sample 5562091 | NCBI WGS metagenome assembly JAABUZ01 (sample SAMN12813069, study PRJNA571459) | rock metagenome | isolation source: Antarctica rocks | place: Antarctica: Victoria Land, Linnaeus Terrace sud | collected 2015-12-21
GGCCGCACAGATGGCAGCCAAGCTCGCGCACCCGCGCCAGATGGAAGCGAAACAGCTCCTCGTCAGGGACAGTCCACCCGAACCCGCCCTCGCGGTCGGCGATGAAGCCGTCCACCGAAACGCTCACGGAGTAGATCAGCAAGGCTTCGAACTCGTCGCGCCGGAGCGACGGACCATAGTCGTGATGAAGTTCATCATTGAGCTTGAGATCGGGCTCTTCCTCCGCTGAAGTCTGCTCTGCCAAAGCTGAAGACCGATCGCAACACCAAAGCTGAAGACGATCGCAACACGAAAACTCATCGGCGTGGGCGGTCCAAGCAACAGTACGGCCTTGCCGGCGCCGCACCGAGATCCCGGAGCGGAACCGAAGCAGACGCAGGACAGCCAGAGCCGCGCGCTCAACCCGGTCAGCAAGGCGACGTATGTAAGACCCGCCCTGTGATCCGTCCCGGGAACGGGGCGCCATACGGAGGGGAGGAGCAAGCCTTGCGTAACACAAGCAGACCTTCATCGGACGCGCGTTCGCCCTCATCCCCATCGTTGCGAGGGCCGCGGTCCCGCGGATGGCGTCCGCCGAGCGAGAGATATGTTCTGCCGTCGGCTCGCCCTGAAACCCGACCTGACGAAGGATCGCTGGGCCGCCCACGCTCTGACGGAAGGCCCCGGACAGTCTTTAGCGGCTCCGTGGAGTCCGGCGTGGACTGGGGGACTGGGACTGAGAAGTCTGCCGTGTCTTGCGTCGGGGGCAGGTCTTGTTCAGGCACCGGCCAAATCGTTGCATAGAAGATCCCCGTCTATCTTGGGAACGAACTGCCAACGAGGAGACGGCGATCGGCGTGCCTATCCGACGCCGAAAGACGGCGCAGCAGACGACCAGCCAAGAACGTCCCGAAGAAGTCCGGCGCGGCTCAACGGGCGCGGCTGCTCTCGCGCAGCGGCATGCCTTGCCCCGCCGGCGAGCAGGACGCTCGCTTGGCCGGGAATGCATGCGTTGGCGACCCGAGGGCCGGACGCTTGGAATCGCCCAAGAGCATTCGTACGCGTCGTGTCGGGTAGTGCCGAACGCTTCAGATCAACGGAACGCACAAATCTTGTTTGGCACGGGCTGCGGCCGGTCCTGTAGACCGGCCCTTGAGACGTGGTGACGCGCTGGTCGCGATGGATGGCTGGCGCACGCTCGGTCGTGGTTTGACCTCAGATGGTCGAAGCGCAGGGGCGAGAGGGACAAGCGGGCGGGTCTGCTGAAGCGGTCTGTTCGGCGAGCGCTTCCGTGAGCAGCTGCGGTGGCTGGGGCACTGGGCTTCTGAGGGGGAGACCGTGGTTGGGGTGCGGGGCTTCTGGGTCGCGCGCGGAGTTGGGGCCGGAGCGTCCGTGCTCGGCTGGCACGTCGCGCGCGGCGGCCGCTGAAAGGGTCGGCCGGGGTTGGTTGGCGAAACGACAGAGTGTCACGCGCGCGGAGATCGATGCTGGCGCCTCGCGTCCGTGCTCGGAAACGGTTCCGCGCGCGGAGAAGGACGTGGCTGTCGCCGACACGCTACGGGGACACGGCGGCCGGAGCGCACGGCGGCGCGCGAGCCTTGGTTCACGGCTCCCAGCCGAGCGTCCGGTCTAGCTCTGGCTCCTCGTGCGCGAGGCCGGGGGTGGCGCGGATGCGCTCCTCGAGCGGTCCCTGATCGGGGGCGGGCCGACCGAGACGGTCGAGCGCGTCGAGGACCTTGCCGGCCGCTCGTCGGCGGTCCATGCGCTGCCCGAACTCGCCGGGAGGCGGCTCCGGTCCGAGTGCGGTGGGGCCCTCGATCCCGTAGTGGGAGCGGTAGCGCTCGACCGCGCCCGCCCCGTGATCCCATGCCTCGCGGTTGGGTTCGCCCGGGTCTGGTCGCGGGCCGAGGACGGCGGTCAGGTGCCCGTCCGGACGCTGGTGTTGGCCGTGATCTGGCTGGACGGGGCGGTGCTCGCCGGTCGCGTGGTTCGCGTGGGCTGCTCGGATCGTCGCTTGATCGTGGTGGGCGGCGATCGAGTGCTCGTGCGCGAGCGGGTTGCGGATCGACGGGACCTCCGGCTCGCTGCGGCCGATCCGCTCGGCGAGCGCCTCCAACTCATCGCGACCCTCCCCGACGCCGCTGTGCGTGAGCGGCTCGCGGCTGGCGTAGAGGCGGGTGCTCTCGCGCGCGCGGCTCAGCGCGACGTACGATCCTTCGGCGGTCGGGTGCTCGCCGACGATCACGTGCGCGGTGTCGGTCGTCACCCCTTGGGCGGGGAACGGGTGCTGGACGTAGGAGAGCCGGACGTCCGCGCGAGCGATCTGCTCCTCGCCGAGCGCGGCCGTCCGGCCGTCCTTCAGCTCGAGGATGAGAGCGCCGCTGCCCTGGCCCACCTCGATCACGTTCGCGCTCTGGCCGTTCCGAAGCGGCCCGTGGGCGGGGTGGGCGAGCGTGCGGCGGATCTGGATCTCATCGCCCGCGTGCAGCCGATACGGACGCCCGGGGACGGGGACGCCGCGCTCGCCGAGCTCGCCGAGCTCGGCCCGGATCGCCTGGGCTCGGGCGTTCAGCTCGTCGAGGCGCTCGTTGGAGGTCTGCGCGATCACGATCGTGCGCTTGCCCGCTAGCCGGTCCGTGTGCGCAGCCTCGAGCGCGCGATCCTCGGCGTGGCGCTGGTCATGTTCGAGGATCAACCGGTTCCGGGCGGCGTATCCCTGTAGCGCCTGCTCGTGCTCGCCGTCGCGAAACAGCTTCTGGTCGCGCCGGTCCTCGGGATCGTGCGCGCGGACGTTGCGGGTCAGCTCGACCCGCGCGCCGTTCGCATCGACGGCTCGCTCGAGCGCGGGCCATAGCCCGCCCGCGCCGACGGCCTGTGATTGGCGTGGGTCGCCGACCTCGATCAACCTCGCGCCCGCGGCCTCGACCGCCTGGAAGAGCTGGCGTTGCTCTCGGGTGGAGGCGAGCGCTGCCTCGTCGTGAATCACCGTGCTCGCGGGTGAGAGCGAGATCCGGCCGCTCTGAACCGCGCGGTCAAGCGCCGCGGTCGAATACGCTGACGCGTTGACGCCCGCCTCGGCAAGCTCGCCAGCGAGGCGCTGGGCCGCCAGCGCCGCGGTGCTCGTCACGACGATCTCGCGTCTGTCCGCTTGGTGGGCGAGGGTGATCGCTGACAGCACGGTGCTCTTCCCCGACCCCGCCTGCCCCTCGACGATCACCAACTGGCGGTCAGAGCAACCCAGCAGGAGCGCGCGGCGCTGCTCCGGCGCGAGCGCGGCACCCTCTCGACGCAACGTCGTGTCGAGCGCGAGCGCCTGTCGCTCGGTCAGCTCGGCCGGATCGGCGCGACCCGCCCGGCGGCAAGGCCCTCGACGAGCGTGACGGTACGGCGCTCCGCCGCGCGATGCTGGCGGGTGGTGCTGGTGCCGTCCGCGAGCGCGAGCAGCGCCCCCGTCGAGCGGAGCCGGTCGAGCGCCGCGAGTGCGGGCTCGACGGGAACGCCTGTGGAGGATTCGAGCGCGACCGCGCGCGCCTCGCGATCGGGGAAAGTCGCGTCGAACTCGGCCAGGCGCCCCAGCAACTCGCGATCCTTCGCGGCCCGCAACCGCACGGCCGTGGCCTGGTGGAGCTGCGCGGCGCTGCGCCGATCAAAGGCGAACGCCCGAGCGGTCTCACCCCCAAGTCGATCGAGGTCGCCGCGGGTCGCCAGGCGCTGCTTGGAGGCTCGAGTGGACGCGGCCATCAACCGGTCCTCCGCCGGCGCCAACCGCCCCAAGGCGCAGCGCCGCGAGCCGCGCCGACCCCTCTTCGCCGCCGAGGCAACCGGACGCGACATCCTGCATCAGCGCCATCTCCTTCTCTCGCAGCCGCGCGTCGATCGCCTCCCTGACCTGGTGATGGCGACTTGACCAGCGATCCAGCAAGCCTGTTGGGACGCCGCCCAGCTCGAAGTAGCGCCCGCCCCGGCCCGTGCCACGCTCCACCTGAAACCCAAGCCCCGCCAGCTCGCGGGCGAGCTCGGTCCGGTACGCGGCTCCGAGCTCCCGGCGGTGAACCAACCACGCCCGCGATTCAATCGCGACCACCCGACCGTCCGAGCGCACAGCGCCATGCAAGAGGACGTGGGAGTGCAGCTGCGGGTCCGGTGGCTGGTCGTTGACGGCGCGGGCGGTGGTGTGCCGCCAGCTCGTCGCGATCACCTCCACCGGCCGCGCGTGGGTGACGGTCCGCTTGTCGAGTCGCTCGCGGATCATCGGCGCATGCTCGACGGCGTAGGAGAGCGCCCGGTCGATCGCCTGTTCGTGCGAGCGCTCAATCCGCCCGCGTAGCTCCGAGGAGCCGACTGCCCAGACGGCGCTGACGGACTTCGGGGCGGAGAACGTCGCGTCGATCGCCGCGACCGCCTCCCCGCTCCCGCCAACCTGGCGCAACGCCGCTCCGGTGTCCGGGCGGCATACCGCCATCAGCGCACGAAGCTGATCGCTGCTCACCGGCGACTCTGGGTCGACTCCCACCGCTCGGGCGCCGCCGGCCCATCGTCCCGGCGCCTCGACCCGCTCCCCCTCCCGCAGGTAGTAATCCCCAAGCTCCGGTGCCTGCGCCTTGCCCTGAAGGTATTCGGCGTACCCGGCCGCCTGCCCCGCGGTGACCTTCGCGACCGTCAACATGACGCCACCAGCGCCCCCGCACCAAGGGACGTCTCGGTTTCGGACGTCTCGCCCCAAGACGTCCCCAGCAGCAGGATCACACTACACGCACTGATAGTGCTGTCCCAAGACGTCCCAACTTGTCCAAAGATGTCCCGCCTCACGGGCATCGTCATCGCCCCCCGCAGGACAGTTCGACGAGCGTCCGCCACGGCTGCTCGGGATACGCCGGCGTAAGCCGTACCAGCTCCCACGCCACCCCGTCGAGGTACAGCGCGTGGCCGGCGGGGACGTTGGCGACCTCGCCCGGTGCGAGCACCCGCTGGCGCTGGGTCGAGGTCGTACGGCTCGTCTGCGTGACGAACGTGCCGGAGGTCCGTGCCTTGGTGGTGGAGACGACCTGGCGGTCGTACTCGCCGAGCGCGAGCGAAACCGCCTCGAGCGTCCGGGAGTCGGCGACACCCGGGAGGATCAGCTTCGCCCCGAACAGCGTCAGGAACCCGTCCGCGGCGGTGCCCCAGCGAGTGCGGGCCTGGCTGAGATCCTGAAACGCTGCGAGCAGGGCCAGGCCCTGTCCGCCGCCCTCGGAGGCGATCGCCGGCAGCTCGCCGAGCGGCGCGATGTTCGCCGCCTCATCCAGCGCGAGCAGCACCCGCCCCGTGAGCGTCCCTTCGCGGTGGGCGTGGTAGGTCGCGCGGCGGATCTCCGACAAGAGCCCGCAGACCAGCGGCGCGGCGAGCGCCTGCTGCTCGGCGCCCGCGTGAACGTAGATCGTGTCGCCCGAGCCCACGAACCGCTCGGCGTCGAAGTTCGGCTCCTGCGCGGCGGCGAGCGCGCCGCCGCTCGTGTAGGCGTCAATCGCGTCGGCCGCCGCGGAGAAGATCGAGGAGCGCTCCCGCGCCTCGGTGGCCTGCAACCCGCTCAGCACGCCGCACGCGACACGGGCGCCCGCGCCCTTCAGCAGGATGCCCGGCTCGTCGAGCTCGTGGCAAAGCACCCAATCCACCACGCAGCCCACGTCGCGCCCGCCGAGCGCCGCGGCGTGCAGGAGCGGCGCGAGCAGCGCGCTCGCGCGGCGTGACCAGTGCGTGTGGTCGGTGGTGCCCGCGCCGACGCCGGCGCCGGTGACCATCGCCCGCGCGATCAGGAGCGCCCCATCCCACGAGCCCGCCGCGCTCACCGGCGACCACCGCAACGACTGCGCTCCAGCAATTGCCGGCTCGGTGCCCGTCGGGTCAAACTGCCACACGCTCCCCAGCCGTGAGCGAGCACTGATCGTCGCCGCGAGCACGTCGGGCTTGGTCGAGGTGCACACCGCCGGCCCCGCGTGCGCGAGCACCGCCGGGACGATCACGCCCGAGGACTTTCCCGAGCGCGGCGGGCCGAGCACCAGCGCCGCGCGCTCCGCCCGCGCCGCGCGCCACCTACCGGCGTGGTCGACGCCGAGGTACACGCCGCCGCCATGCCGGGCGCTCTGCTCGAGCACGGCTTCGAGCGGGTCTGAGGAGCTGGAAATCCGGTTCGCCGGGGAGGCCTGCTCCGCGCGCGTGTCGAGCCCGGCCCGGAACACCGCCGCGAGGATGAACCCCCCGCCGAGCAGCACGACCGCACCGAGCACGCTCCGCGCCTGGTAGTACCAGACGAACAACAGCGCGACGATCCACACGCGAACCACAACGGACTGCCTGGAGGCTTCCGGCGCTGCTGGGGCTCCGGACCCCAGCCCTCCACCGGGCGTGAGGCGCTCATCGCGTCCTCCTCGACCGACTCTCACGCGCCCACGCAGGGGCCGGTGAGGAGTGCTGGCGTTGTGTCGCTCGGGGTCCTTCGGCGATGGCGAGGATCGCCCGTTCGATCTCTGAGCGGATGAACCGGCGGTGGCGCCCGAGCTTCATGCTCGGCAGCACGCCACGGCGCGCGTACTCCTCGACCGTCGAGAGGCGCATCTGCAGCAGGTCCGCGACCTGCCCTGCGGTCAACAGCTCCTCGAGCAATGAGGTGCCCGGGATTGCCGCCGGCGGGCTCTCGCCGGCCGACGGCTGGGGGGGTGGTGGGTTGTGAGTGCGTTTGCATGCCCGCCACCATGCACACCCCGCCGGGACATCTCTACCACGTCTTGGGACATCTTCGAAGATGTCCACTCCCGTCCTAGAATCGCCCCAAGATGCCCCGAGATGTCCCAAATGTCCGGTAACCAAGAGCACACGCTCTTCCAAGACCGTCATCGGTAACCCAACGCACAGATGACGAACGAGCGATTGCGCGCCGCCCTGGCGCAGGCCGGCATGGAGATCGACGACCTCGCCGACGCCGTGCAGGTCGACGCCAAGACGGTCAGGCGCTGGCTCTCCGGCGGCACGCCCTACAGCCGCCACCGCACCCGCGTCGCCAAAGCCCTCGGCGTCGGGGAGCACGAGCTATGGCCCGATGCACAACCGCCAACGCCCGGGACTTCCCGACTCGAGCTGGTCGGAGCGTTCGCGCACGCAAACGACGTGCTCGCTCCCGACTGGCGACCACTGCTCAAAAACGCAAGCGAACGAATCGAACTGCTCGACCTCACCCTGCTCGAGATCATCTCCCAACCCGGGGTGACCGACCTGCTCGCCCAGAAGGCAGCTGGCGGTTGCCGGATCAGACTGCTGATCTCAACCGTCGACTCGACCTTCCTCGGCGTCACCGAGCACGAGCTCAACCCAGAGTATTCACCGACCCAGCACCCCGAGCTCGGCTACGAGATCCAGCTCGCGCGCGGGCACATCGAACCGCTGCTCGGAACCGCCGGGATCGAGGTGCGCAAGTACCTGACGATGCGCTTCAACACGATCATCCGCTGCGACGAGCAGATGCTCGTCACCCTGCACCTCCACGGCACCCCCGCGCGCGAAGCGCCGGTGATCCACCTCCGCCAAGCCGACCACCCCGGCCTGTTCTCCCAGTTCGAGCAGCACTACCAGGCGATCTGGGAGAACGCCAGCGATCCGGTCACGCCAGAGCCCGACCTGTTCCCCGACCCGAACACCGAACCCGACCACTACCAGAAACGCGGGGCGCTATTCGACGACACCCGGTCGCCGTCGCGCTGCGCACCTCGCATCGACTGCTTGAGCCGATCGGAACCTGAGTTTCGGACACTAGCCAGCCGGTCCGGGCTCCGCTAGAACCCGCGGGCGACCGCATCCCGAAAGCGGATCGGCTTGCAGGACGTCTCACAACCACGTCTCTTGAGCCTTCTGGCCGGCAGCTTTAGGAAGACATTGCCGCGACTTGGGCGGCGTTGCCGGGCGCGGGTTTCCCGTCCCTGCCAATGAGTGTGTCCTCGAGGCCGACGCGGACATCGACGCCCGCGGCGAGGCCGGCGTCCACGACCGCCCAGTTCGCCTGGGCGTCGCCGTGCCAGAGTCGCGGACGCTCAAGCACCGCCACGCGTTGGTCAATCTCGCGGGCGAGTGCGACGGCGGCGATGTCGTCGTGCTCGTAGATGACCTCGACGAGCACCCGGGTGATCTGCGCGGCCCACGGTGCCGCGAGCAGCCTGGCCGCGCCATTGAGGGTAAAGACGCCGGCCTCGATCCCGATCCCGCAGTCCAAGAGCGCGGTCCCGAGCTCGATCAGACCGTCTTCGACGAGGTTCAGCGAGACGACATCGGGCGGAACCGTCCATGCCCGGACCGCTGTAACGCGGTCCGGCGCGATGCCGAGGTCGATGTCCTCCTGGGTAGAGCACGAACTCTCGAGTCCTGGACAGTTGGTGCGGATCGCTGCGACAACGGCGTCATGTGAGTCGGCAACGAGTGATTCGATTCCGTCGCCGGCCGGCGGGGATGCAGGTGCACCGACCCCGCGCCGGCAGCGCTGCACGCGGCCGCGTCGGCGACAAGCTGCTCGAGCGAGACCGGCACCTCCGGATGCTCAGCACGGCGATAGGCGCCGTTGAGCGCGCACTGGATGATCCCAACAGGCTAGACCTGCGTCCGGACCGTGCGCACGCCCTACTCAAAAGGATCCTCCTGAGCGATGGGTTTCGTGTCGTGGCTGGTTCGCCGGGATAGTGACGTTGGCCGGCGGCACGTGATCGGCTGCGCCGGCTAGCGTGAGGGGGATGAGTGCGTGGGCGATCGTCGAGGCGCCGTCGTCGCTGGGGCTGCGTGCGCGCGGTGTGCGTCGGCTGCCCAAAGCGTTGTTTGAACGCCGGTTTGGGTGCGGGACTTGGGGGGGCGCGGCTCCCGAGCCGGGTCGAGCCGCCCGACGACGGCGGGGATGGAGGACCGGCGTCCTGCACGCGCCGGCGCTCGCCGCGTACTCGCCCAGGCTGGGTGCGGCCGTCCGCCGTGTTCTTGAGGCCGGCGAGACGCCGCTCGTGTTGGGTGGCGATTGCTCGATCCTGCTCGGGAGCCTGCTTGCCTTGCGTGGTCGCGGCGATCATGGGCTGCTGTTCGTCGACGGCCATGCCGACTGTTACGACCCGGCGAGCGAGTCGACAGGGGAGGCTGCGTCGATGGATCTTGCTCTGGCCACCGGGCGCGGACCGGGACTGCTCGCCGACTTGGACGGACGCGGGCCGCTGGTGGGCGAGGAGAATGTCGCCGTTGTCGGCTTCCGCGACCACGATGTGCAGCGTGAGGACGGTAGCCCGCCGCTTCCCGACGCGATCCTCGCGCTCGACCTGCCCGCCGTTCGCCAGCGCGGCGTCGCCGCGGCCGTTGACGAGGCGCTGGCAGTCGTCGCCCGGCCCGAGCTTGAAGGCTTCTGGGTGCATCTCGACGCTGACGTCCTCGACGACGCGATCATGCCCGCCGTCGACTACCGGCTGGCTGGCGGCCTGGGCTGGGATGAGCTCAAGACGCTGCTGCGCGCGGCACTGGCGACCGGCCGGCTAACCGGCGTCGAGGTCACGATCCTCAACCCCGAACTCGACCCCACCGGCGAGGCCGTCCGCGGACTGGCCGCCTGTCTAGCCGGCGGTTTGCGCTGACCGGCGCGGCGCGTGACGCCGAAGTGGCGTCGCTAGCACCTCCTGCTGCGTCTGGACAGCGCCCTCGGCCTCACCGGGCCGATCGGAAGGCGCGGTGAATGAGCGCCCCGCTCGCGGTTCCGCATGGCTACCGCTACCGTAAGCGGCACTCGAGCCCCGCTGCCGCTTCCAGATTGAGGAGGGGGCAGCACCGGCAAGCCGACCGCCCGCTACCCCAGCTGCTCAGATGCAGCATTCTCCTGGCGATCCGCGCTGGCTGTTGCACGGCCACGAGCACAGCGGCGCTGCCGTTTGCGGAGCGCACGATCGGGCGGGGCGGAGCACCGGAACGTCCAAGATTGCGACTACTACTTCCGCTGGCGATGCGAGCGTGTCCACGCGCCAGCCGAGCGGACGCATGATCATGCTCAGATGCGCAAGCGACGGGTTGCACTTCGGCTGCGTCGGGAGGTTGCGGCGGCGACCGGCCGGGTGATCGACGTGTCCTCTCGGAGTCCGTCCGTACCGCCTCCACCGCTCGGGGTCTCGGCACTGGTCGGCCTGTTTGTGAGCTGGCGATGATGGGTTGCCTCTCGTGCGCGTTCGCGGTCGCTGCCCGACGAGCCTGGCTGTGCTCGCCGGTTATGCCCGCGCCGGCTCGCGGCTCGCGTGGGGGTTGCTCGGCGCGTTCATGTGGTGCACTCGAGAGAGGCTGCTCGCACGCGCGCGAGCGCGTGCTGGCGCCGATTCCCGCGCTCGCTCTGCGGTAGCGTCATCCGAGCGCGCGGTCGAGGTTGACGGCGGCGCTGATCAGCGCGAGGTGGGTGAAGGCTTGTGGGAAGTTGCCGAGCTGCTCGCCGGTGGGTCCGACTTGTTCGGCGTACAGGCCGAGGTGGTTGGCGTAGGTGAACATTTTCTCGAGCGCGAGCCGCGCGTCGTCTAGCTGGCCGGCGCGGCCGAGCGCTTCGACGTACCAGAACGAGCAGATCGAGAAGGTGCCCTCGTGGCCGCGGAGCCCGTCGGGGGCGGCGTCGGTGTTGTAGCGGTAGACGAGGCTGTCGGAGACGAGCTCTCGTGCGATCGCGTCGAGCGTGGAGAGCCACCGCGGGTCGGTCGGGGCGATGAACTTCACGAGTGGCATCAGCAGGACCGAGGCGTCGAGCACGTCTGTGTCGTAGTGCTGGACGAACGCGCCGCGCTCGGGGTGCCAGCCGCGCTGCATGATCTGGCGGTAGATCGCGTCGCGGGTGCTGCCCCACCGCGGGCGGTCGGCGGCGAGGCCGCGCTGGTTGGCGATCCGGATCGCGCGCTCGACCGCTACCCAGCACATCAGGCGTGAGTGGGTGAACTGGCGCCGGCCGCCGCGGGTCTCCCAGATGCCCTCGTCGGCCTGGTCCCAGTGCTCGCAGACCCAGTCCACGATCCGGGAGAGGTCCTCCCAGGCGTCGTGGTAGATCGGGGTGCCGTGCTTGTTGTAGAGGTAGACGGAGTCGATCAGCTCGCCGTAGATGTCGAGCTGCAGCTGGCTCGCGGCGTTGTTGCCGATCCGCACGGGCGCCGAGCCGCGATACCCCACCAGGTGATCGAGCAGCGCCTCGGGCAGCTTGGAGCGGCCGTCGATTCCGTACATGATCTGCAGCGGGCCGCAGTCCCCGTCGCGGCAGTCTCGGAAGCGGTCGGTCAGCCAGTCCATGAACGCCGCCGCCTCGTCGGTGAAACCGAGCCGCAGCAGTCCGTAGAGGGAGAACGCGGCGTCGCGGATCCAGGTATAGCGGTAGTCCCAGTTACGCTCGCCGCCGAGCTGCTCGGGCAGGCTCGTGGTCGGGGCGGCGACGATCGCCCCGCTCGGCGCGTAGGTCAAAAGCTTCAACGTCAACGCTGAGCGGTTGACCATCTCCCGCCAGCGGCCCGCATAGCGCGACCGCGACAGCCACCGGCGCCAGTAGGCGACCGTCGCGTCGAATAGCTCGCTCATTTCCCCCGGCGGATGGCCGTGCGGCTCGTACTCGCCCGGGACGTGCTCGAGCACGAACGTCGCGCTCTCGCCCGCCCGCAAACTGAAGTTGGTGTGGACGTCGCCGTCGCGCAGCTCGAGTGCGGTGTCGGTCTCCAGCGCTAGCGTGCAAACCGCAGAGCGGAACAGGACGCCGTGGGCGTGGCGCTCGGCGTCGTGGGGCGCGCGGCCGTAGGCAAAGCGCGGGGCGACCTCCAGGGTGAACCGCATCGTTCCGCGCACCGCGACTACCCGGCGCACGAGACGCTGGATGTGCTCCCCGCCTCGCGTCTCCCCGACGGGCATGAAGTCCTCCACCTCCCCTACCCCATCCGCGGTCAGAAAGCGAGTCATCAGCACGTTGGTGTCCGGGAAATAGAGCTGGCGGGTGCTCGACACTTCGCCCGCCGGCGAGATCCGGTAGCGCCCGCCCCGGTCCGCGTCGAGGATCGAGCCAAACACGCTCGGCGAATCGAACCGTGGACAGCAGTACCAATCGATCGTGCCGTCGCTACCGACCAGCGCGGCGCTGTGCAGATCTCCGATCAGACCGTGCTCGGCGATCGGCAGGTAATCGCTCACCCAGCCACCTTCTCAACCGCGATCCTGCGTCGCACCGCGCTCGGTGCCGTCACCGGTTGGTGTGCTCCCGTTGAGCGGTTCGAGCACGAAGACCGGGATCTGGCGGTCGGTCTTGCGCTGGTAGTCGGCATAGTCCGGGTAGGCGTCGACTGCCCGGTGCCACCAGGGGGCCTTTTCGTCTGCGAACACCTCGCGCGCCCGGTACTCCCGGGTTACCGTGCCGTCCTGAAGCTCGACGAGCGGCTCGGCGAGGAGGCTGGCGTACCACTGCGGGTTGGTCGGCGCGCCACCCTTGGACGCGACAGCCGCGTAGCGCCCGTGGTGCTCGACACGCATCACCGGCGTCTTGCGAACCTTGCCGGTCTTGGCGCCCCGGTAGGTCATCAGCACGGTGGGCAGGCCACTGATCGTGACGCCGTCGGTCGTGCCGGTGCGCACGATCTGCTCGACGTGCTCGCGCACCCAGCCCGAGGAGCTCGGTTCGTAATCACCAGTCAACGCCCTGCCGTGATCAACGTCCCCGGGCACGTCACCTAGACCGTCCCGGCGGCCGTGTGGGTGGCGGGGGCGCCTGGTGTCGACGTTGGCGGTCAGGGTTTTGAGGACGCCGGGTAGCTCTGCCACGGTCTGGGCGGGCAGGCCGGTCACGGTTTCCTTAGCCAGAGCGCACCATAGCTGCTTGACCTGGTCGGCTAGCGCCCTGCCGCTGTCGGTGAGCTCGACGATGCTGGCGCGCTTGTCGGTGGGGGCGGGTTTGCGGCGGATGTGGCCGGCGGCTTCGAGCTTGCGGCTCATGACCGTGACGCTGGGCGGCTCGCAGCCGAGCGCCTCGCCGAGCTGCGCCCCGATCATCGGGCCGGTCCGGGCGAGTTCGAGCAGCAGCGCCTCCTGGCCAGGGTGCAGGCCGAGCGGGGCCAGCAGGGCCGCGGCCCTGGCCCGGTGGCGCAGGCTCAGCAGGCGGATGGCCTGGTTGACGGAGTCGGCTTGCTCGAAGTCCACGGGCTCTCCTTGACAGACGATAGTTATGCGGTTAAAGCTTATGCGCATAATGAATACTACGCGACACCGACGGAGCTACCTAACCGGACCACGGTCCATTACTAAGGAGAGTTGGTTTTCATGAGTCCTATCGCAACCGTCATTCCCACCGGGACCTACAAGACTGACGGCGTTCACTCGACCGCCGGCTTCGCCGTCAAGCACATGATCGTCTCGACGTTTCGAGGTCGCTTCGACGAGTACGACACCACGCTCACGGTCGCAGAGGACGGCACCCTGGCCCTGACCGGAACCGCCCCGGTCAACTCGCTCGCAGTCAAGGACGAGAACCTCGCCGCGCACCTGAGAGGACCGGAGTTCTTCGACGTCGAGAACCACCCGGCGATCGAATTTCGCTCCAGCGATGTCCGCGCCGATGGTGAAACGCTCACCGTCGACGGCGAGCTCACGGTCAAGGGCCACACCGAGCGGGTAACCGCCCACGGAACGATCTCCGAGGCGGCCGAGGGCTTCGCCGGCACAACGGTCGCATCACGCTTCAGACGATCATCGACCGCACAAAGTTCGGCCTGAACTGGAACGCCCCCCTGCCCAAGGGCGGCGTCGCGCTCGCCAATGAGGTCAAGCTGACCACCGACCTCGAGCTCACCAAGCAGGCCTGACCGAGATGCTCATTCTAGGCCTCTGCGGCAGTCTGCGCCGCGACTCGCATAACACCCAGCTGCTGCGGGCGGCGGGCGAGCTGCTGCCCACAGGAGTCAAGCTAGTCAGCTACGACGGGATCCGCGAGATCCCACACTACGACGCCGACCTACCGCACAACCCCGCCCCGGAGCCCGTCGAACGGCTTCGCGCAGCGGTGCGCGAGGCCGATGGGGTGCTCGTCTCCCCCGAGTACAACCGCTCGATCCCCGGCGTGCTGAAGAACGCGCTGGACTGGCTCTCGCGCCCGCTTGCCGACTCGCCCCTTCGCGGCAAGCCGGTGGCGGTGATCGGCGGCAGCACCGGCAGCTTCGGAGCCGTCTGGGGCCAAGCCGAGACCCGCAAGGTTCTCGCCGCGATCGGCGCACAAGTGCTCGACCGCGAGCTACCGGTCCCCAACATCGACGAACAATTCGACCCCGACGGGCGCCTTCTAAACGAGGCCCTCGCCCAGAGCCTCGCCGAGACCCTCAACGAACTGCTCGCGCAAGCGGGACACCAGTTCGTTGCCGTCCGCGCGGCCTGAGTTCCAGCCATGCACGTGAAAGAGGTACATCAAATGACATCCGTCAACACCATCGGCTCGAAGGAGGAAGTGATGAGCACCAGCACCGCAACTCAGACCAGGACCGCGACTCGGCGGGCCAGGCCGCACACCGTCCCCGCCTGGCTGGTCCTGTCGCTGGCGTGTGCCTGCCAGTTCATGGTGATCCTGGACGCGGCGATCGTTAACGTCGCCCTACCCTCGATCCAACGGAACCTCGGCTTTACCCCCACCGGCCTGGCCTGGGTGATAAACGGCTACCTCCTCACCTTCGCCGGCTTCATGCTGCTCGGTGGCCGCGCCGCTGACCTGTTCGGCCACCGCCGGATGCTGACCGCCGGACTGTTCCTCTTCTCCGCCTCCAGTCTGGTCGCCGGCCTGGCCACCGCTCCTGAGGTCCTGGTCGCGGCCCGCGTCACGCAAGGCATCGGAGCCGCGATGATGGCCCCCGCGACACTGGCCGTGATCAACACCTATTTCACCGGGAAGCAGCGCGCCCGAGCGTTCGGCGCATGGGCTGCCGCCGGCGGGGTCGGCGGGATGGCCGGCGCAGTCGCGGGTGGCGCCCTCACCACCGGCCTGTCGTGGCGGTGGGTGTTCCTCATCAACGTGCCGATCGGCGCGGTGCTGATCGCAGCGGCCATGATCTCCCTGACCGGCACGCGAACCCGCCGACGGGAAAAGCTCGACCTCACCGGCGCGGTCACCGCGACGGCGGGGCTGGCCGCGCTGATCTACGGGGTCATGCAAAGCGCCAACCATGGCTGGACATCCATACAGGTCGTCGGGCCAGCCCTGGCGGGCCTGCTCCTGCTCGCCCTCTTCACCGTGGTGCAGGCGCGTTTCGCCGCCCAGCCGATGATGCCCCTGCGACTGTTCAGAATCCAGGGGGTCGCCGTCGGCAACGTCATGCTGCTGCTGTTCGGCGCGATTGCCATCGCGATGTGGTACTTCACATCGCTATTCCTGCAGAACGTACTCGGCTACAGCGCGCTCCGAGCCGGGCTCGGACAGACACCCGCCGCGGTGACGTTCATGGTGATCGCGCGATTGGCCGCCGGCCTGCTACCGCGAACCGGTGTGCGCCCGCTGCTGCTGGCCGGCAGCGGCGCTTTCCTGGCCGGCTTCGGCTGGCTCGCCCAAGCCCACGCCCACAGCGGCTACCTCACCAGCGTGCTCGGCCCTACGCTGGTCATCGCCACCGGCATCGGGCTGACCTTCCCCACCCTCATGGCCGCCGCCACCGCCAACCTTCCCGACAGAGACGCAGGAATCATCGGCGGCCTGGCCAACACCGCCACACAAGTAGGCGGATCGATAGGCCTGGCGGTGCTCGCGACCGCCGCCAGCACCACAGCCGGGATGCACACCGGCGGGCATTCCCCCGCCGCCCTCGCCGCCGGCTACGACCTGGTCTTCCTCATAGCCGCCGGGCTCGGCCTAGCCATCGCGGTAGTCAGCATGCTGCTGCCGCGCCGCCGGCGCGGCTGACCGCCGGCGACGCCGCCTGCTCACTCACCCCACCCCTGTGTCCGCGTAGGACCTCACGTAGGTCCCAATCGGTCGTCCCGCCGGGGGATCCTCTTACGGCACCCGACAGGCCGCCGGCGCGCCGGCGCGCACCAGGTTCCCTCAGCGACCGCCTCTTTGCGGCTGGAGTGACGTAATGGGTCATTTTCGTGACCCTATGAGCACGGGATCGCTGTTTACGTGGGTACGTCAGCGTGGGATGAGCCCGTTCTTGGCCGCGAACGGGTCCCAGGTTGGCTCTCGGTGCCAGTCGAGTTCGATGCCGTCAGCAACCGAGCCGGCGAGTCGATTTCCGTGGAGGTGGGCGACGAGCGCGAGGGCCATGTCCATGCCGGCTGCGACCCCGGATGAGGTCCACCGGTCGCGGTCCTCGACCCAGCGGGCCTCGGCTACCCAACGCACGCGAGGTCCCTGCTCGCAGGCCCGGGCGAACGCTCGCTTGTTCGACGTGGCCCGGTAGCCGTCGAGAAGGCCGGCTGCAGCCAGCAGGACGGAGCCGGTGCAGACAGATGTGACGAGCTCGGCGGTTGATGCCCATGAGGTGAGCCATTCAAGGAAGCCTCGATCACCTACGAGTCGGCGGGTGCCGATTCCCCCAGGCACCAGGACGATGTCGGCGGTCGGCGCATCCTGGTAGGAGTGCTGAGCCATCGCCTCGGGACCTTGGGCGCTGCGGACCGGTCCGGTCGCCGGCCCGATCAGAGAGATGGTGAACTGCTCAGAGAGCACCCCGAAGATCTCAAGCGGGCCGAACACGTCGAGAAGCTCGAAGTCCTCGAACAGAACCGCGGTGACCGCGCGAGGGGTCTTCACGTCGTGGACCATGGCTCTGATTGTCGCTCAGCCACGCCCAACTGACCGGACAACCTCGATGTCAGTGGCATCACGCGACCGCGGGCGGTGGCGCTAACGGATGCGCCATCGAGGGGCGCCGACAACCCTGCTCTCGACCCCGTACAGGGACCTCTGGTGTACCACGCATATGGTACACTCCTGTCGTATGCCGGCAACCTCTCCACGTGTTCAAGTCACCGTCGACGCTGAGCTGGCCGCCGCGCTTGACGAGTTCGGGGGACGCTCTCGCTCCCAAGCGGTGCGAGACCTCGCGATCCGGGGCGCGGAAGCGCTCCGTGAGGAGGAGCGCCGCCGCGACGAGGCGATCACGTTCTTCCGGCGAATCTCCCGCGGCGAGGACGACCGCTTTGACTTCTCGGTGTCGGCCGAGTTGCATGCCGCGCGCCGCTGAGCCCTATGGCTCAGGCGCTGCACTGGTGTTCGACACCTCGGCGTGGAACCGCCAACGGCATCCCATGGTGACGCCACGCTGGGAGGCAACGTTCGTCGCCGGCCTGATCGCGGTGTGTCCGGTCGTGGCGCTCGAGCTGCTCGCCGGCGCACGCGACGAAGATGCCTTCCGAGAGCTTGACCGCGAGCTTCGAGCGCTCCCACAGGCACCGGTGACCCGTGCTGCCTGCGAACGGGCGCTGGGCGCCTCGCGCGAACTCGCCGGCGAGCGCCGCCTGCCGGCCGCCGACTACTTGATCGCAGCCGCCGCCTCAGAGCGCGGCTGCGCAGTGCTGCACTACGACCGACACTTCGACCCTCTCTGCCGTGTACTGGGCATCGAAAGCGTCCTCATCGCCCCGCGCGGCGAGCTTGACTGAAGCGATCCGCAGCAGTTCATCCGCTGGTCCGCTCGTAAGCCCTGAAAGCATCTCCGGGTCACGTTTTCGTGCATTAACGTGACTCTATGAGGGGGTCCGGATGGACCCTCGTCGGAAGATCCTCCTGGTCCCCGGAACGAATGAATCGCGCGGCTACTCGACGCCCAGCAGGTCGAGCGCTACCAGCCGCAGATCGACAACGCCCGCCGCCTACGCCAACTCATCACCGTGCGGAACGTCAGACATGTGCCACGTCGAACGGCGGTGCTCGGCTGCCCCTGGGCGAAACTTTCGCTACGGAACGGCGTTGAGCCGTCATGGACACCATGAGGCACTACACCATCCGCCGCGGGCTCGGAGCGTTTCGCGCTCGGACTGTGGGCTGGCCACTGCTGCTGGCGCTGGCGCTGGCGGCGAGCGTGGTGATGCTGGCCGCGGCGGGGCCCGCGGCGGCCTCGTACCCGGGGCGAGCCGGGGCGATCACGTTCCACGAGGAGTACAGCTACAGCAACAGGGACGGTAACGGTGGGGTGAACTACGAGTACTCCCTTGCATCCGTCCGTCCCCCGGGACGGCATGTCGCCACGGACGTGTCCTGCCAGGGATCAACTGACTTCAGCGGATACGGCGTGCAGTACTGCGCCCTGTCTACAGATGGCGGTCCGAGCTTCTCGCCGGACGGACTGGACCTGGCGTTCTCCGGAGCGGAGTTTGACAACAACGGCACCCAGACTCCGATCGACGGCTGCGATCCGGCTCACTTGTACGGTGGCGTGTACGGGCCACCGTGCGGGGCACCGATGAACGAGGCGATCGTCCTCGCCGGCGCCCACGGCGGCAGCCCGCGGCTGGTACCGGTGGCCATCGCCGATGCCGAGCAGCCCGCGTTCATGCCCGACGGCACGACGCTGATCTTCGCCGGAAGGACCGCCCCCGGCGTGCCCTTCGACCTCTACACGGCCAGCATTCAGGGCACCGGGCTCAAGCGTCTGACCGCAGGCGGGGCGAGCGAGCCGGCGCCGTGCGCCAACGGATCGGTCGTCTACGTGCACCAAGGCGATCTGTATCTGCGCGGAGCGGACGGCCGCACCCACAGGCTGACCCGCCGCGGGGGGAGCCTGCCCGACTGCTCGCGCGACAGTCGCACGATCGCGTTTTTGCGCGGCGGGGCGCTGTACACGATCTATGCCACCGGACGTCGCCCGCGGCGCCTGACTCCGCGCCACCTGGGCAACGGGTCCAGCCAGGTTGTCAACGGCCGCCCCGCGTTCTCGCCGGCGGGCGGGCTGATCGCCGTCACCACCACGACCAGCACGAGCGGGTGCGCATCGGGTGGCGGCAATAGGATCTACCGACTGGAGCTGATCGACCTCCGTGGCCGCGAGCGTCGCAGCTATGTCATCGACCGTGTGTTCTGCTTCTACGGGAGCCTGGGGTTCCTCGGCGCGACCGCGTGGCAGCCGCTGCCCGGGTCTTAGAAAACGCCACCGCCGGCGGGGCCGCCCAAACGACGGTTAGCTGCGCCTTGAGTCACGTTTTAGCGCATTTTCGTGACTCTATGAGCAGGCCCCTGCTCCGGTGAAGAGGACGAGTCAGCGTGCGGCGCCTGAGCGCCTGAGGCGCTCGTGACAATGCCGTGAGTGAGCGCGAGTCACCGGCTGGGCTACGGAGAGAACCGCACGAGATTCAGAGACGACACATCGCGTGACCGTCGCCGTCTGTCTTTACAAGAGCAATTGTCAAGGGTTGTGGATTGAAGTCTGAGGATGACCGGTGCCGCAGCCGGCTGTTCTGAGCCGCGGTGGTCCACCCAAAGGAGTCGTGAATGACAATCTTCAGAGGCACTTCCTCAGCCACAGCCGTTCGCCCGCTCCTGCTGGCCCCGCTCCTGGCGATCGTCTGCCTCGCGCTCGCCAGCGGCCCGGCGTCGGCACGTACCCAGTTCTTCTCACGCCCGTTCACTCTCGGGCACCCGAGAATGAATGATGTCTACGGTGGCGCCGAGGTCAGCGGGGGCTACCGGACCAGCGCGGCGGCTAATGACCGCGGCGATCTAATCGTGGCGTGGACGGCCTTCCCCAGACATAATCGCGAGGATGTCCAGATCGCCTTCCGCCCGGCGCACGGAGAGTTCACCACGGCCAGGACCATCTTCAGCACCAGGGGCGGACGCAGGAGTCCGCGCGTAGCGATCGGAGATCCGCTCGTAGCGATTGACGGTGCCGGCAATGCGCTCGTCGTGTTCACCGAGTTCACGCTCGGCCGCCATCAAACCGTGAAGGCGGCGGCGGTGAAGGCCATCTACCGCCTGGCGCGGGGGCGCCTGGGCAGAGCCCAGACGCTGTCGCCTGCCGGGAGCAATGATGAAGCCCCCGCTGTGGCGATGGCCGCATCGGGAGAGGCCGTGGTCGTGTTCCAGCGCGACCTGCCCTCCTCGCACTCGCCCCTGAACTCTCTGGACTATCCGCCTGTGCCCGACCTGGTGATGGCGGCCGTGCGCGCGCCCGGCCGCCGGTTCGGGCCGGCGACGGCGATCTCGCCGCCGTCGACACGGCAGACGGAATCATTTTTTGTCGTCCCGCTCGCCCCGAGCGTGGTCATAACGGCCAGCGGCGAGGCGATCGCGGCGTGGTCGCGCGTCAAGCACGACTCGGTCGCGATCGAGACGAGCACCCGCCCGCCCGGCGGAGCGTTCGGCCCAGCGTCGCGGATCGGCACCGGAGACGGGTACAACGGAGCCGGGGGGAGCGACTTCATCGCCATCCAGCCGGTGGGGCTCGCGGACGATCCGAGCGGGGACACCGTTCTCGCGTGGAGGAGCCCCTCCCCGAGTCCCATGTACGATTATCCTCAGCTCGACGCCAGCTACCGGCAAGCCGGCAAGCCGTTCTCGACTCCTCAGGTACTCGATCCCGCCGTCGACACGTTCAGCGTGGCTGTTGACAATCTAGGGACCGCGGCCGTGCTTGAGGATCATGCGGATCAGGATCCTGCCGGTTGCGGAGGCGGCGGCGGGCTTTCGGTCTCGCGCCACCCGGCCGGCGGCGAGTTTGGACCCGCGGAGGAGCTTCTTGCCAACGGCGGCCCCTTCCCAGGGATCGTCGCGTACGGGCCCGATCGGTTCATCAGCACCTGGCAGGACGTCTACGGTCAGCCGGACGGCGGGCCAAGCCACGACCAATGCATGCTCTCCTACGGGGACCTGTCCTTCGCGACGGGATCGGCAACCTCTGCCTTCGGCGAACCCAGCCTGCTTTCCACGAACCCTTCCGCCGGCCTGACATCGCTGGTGGGGACCCCCTCCGGATTGCTCCTCGCGGTCTTCAATGACCGATCGACCTTTTTCGCCAAATTCGGCGGGCCGGTCCGCTAGCTCCGCAACCGCTGCGAGCCTGGGCGGAAACCCAGTCAACGGCCGCCTCTGGCCGTCAGGGCACCGAAGATCGGGCATCCCTGCCCTCGTCATCCCGCCTCGAGCACGGTCGCGTAATCCGGGGCAAGAGCAGGATGCTCACGCCATTGAGCCGGCAGCGATTGGACCCGCTTCGTCGTCACCGCGATAAAGAGCCATTCGGTGGCCACGTACAGCAACAGCGACACGCAAATCCCGATGATCGCCGCCAACATGCTTACGGATTCTCGCAGCGCAGCTGCGCCGGCCCCGCCGGTCGATCCCATAAGCGCCTGGGCGGCACTCGCCGCAGCCAGCGCCTGGGACATCCGGCAGATGCCATCGGCTCCCTCAGGTCACGTTTTGGGTGCGTCACGAACGCTGAAGGAGGTGTTGTGTAGGAGACATCTTTCATAGGCGGTGCTGTGCGAGAGATGGAGGATCGTCGGCCCTCCAGCGTCGGCCCTCGGGGGTAGGCGCTAAACCGCCCTGA